>Ga0209512_1002496_pt1 | contig 19383 bp, 17 predicted proteins | sample frozenSSSSmetaG_FD_184142 | JGI IMG/M metagenome (GOLD analysis project Ga0209512, IMG submission 184142) | Glacier valley bacterial and archeal communities from Borup Fiord, Nunavut, Canada, to study Microbial Dark Matter (Phase II) -... | ecosystem: Environmental > Aquatic > Freshwater > Ice >... | reverse complement strand
GGCCCAATTAAATGATCGCCCTCGCAAGATTCTCGGTTACAAGTCTCCAAGCCAACACTCCTCAAAACTAGCAGCGTGATGGAAACTGTCTCTCTCCCAAACTATTCCTTAGGAGGGAAAATCCGCCATCCAGTAATTTGAATTTCACACGACACTAGGTTGGTGGGTAATTGGAATCTTCCGCTTCATCACTGCGGCGATGTTCGTTTGGCATTGGAAATCAAAAACCACCCCCTTGAAAACCATCTCAAATAACAGACACTGGGAGCGCTCTCCGGGACTGGTAAACCTATAAAGAGAAATGGAACCGCAGATGAACACAGATACACGCAGATAATCAAAGAGTTGGAATCTTTGCACGGCACTCATCCAGAGGATGAGCTCTCGATTTTCCATCACTTTCTTAAAATCAAAGTTCATCTGCGTTCATCTGCGGTTCATTTTCCTCTTTAGGGTAAAGGTGGGTCGAGGCTGTATCTTTTCGATACGAGGCGAATCCGCATCTGCGGTGATCAAAATACGGTAACGGCATGTCCGCGACTGCCGCTAACTGAAAAAACGTTCGCAGGGCAGCGGCCCTTCATTCTCCGGCGCTCACAGAGACGCCGCTACATTCACTCTGCCAGATAATCGCTCAGCGCTTCCCGCAGGCTGGTGCGGGCGCGGAAGAGCAGGCTCTTCACAGCGGAAACTGATAGATCGAGCACGGTGGCGATTTCCTCGTAGGAAAGCTGTTCGTAGCGGCGCAGGACGACGGCCATGCGCTGGGCCTCGGGGAGTGAGGCGATGGCCTCGTCCACCTTCTGCTGGAGTTCCGCCTGGAGGATTTCCGCGTCGGGTTGGCGGTCCGGGCTGGCTTCCACGGTGAGGTTGGAGTTTTCCTCGCGCTCGTCGGAGGAGACTTCCTTTTTCCGGCTCTTGCGGCGGGTTTCGTTGAAAACCAGGTTGCGGGTGATGGTGAAAAGGTAGGTCGTGAATTTCGCGTCCGGCCGGTAGCGTTTCGCGTTTTTCCAGATGCGGAGGAAAACTTGCTGCGCGATGTCTTCGGACTCGGACGCGTTTCCCAACATTTTCGCGACGGTGCCGATCACCGCATCCTGATGGCGCTCGACGAGCTGCCGGAAGGCCGCGTGGTCGCCCTCGCCGACGCGCTCCATCAGTGCGAAATCGACCGCGCATTCTTGGGCCAGAGGGGAAGTCAGGTCTGCCTCCATGTTCAGAAATAAAGGGCTTGCGGCGACGTCGGCGCTGAACATGAGGCATCCAACCTCAGGATCCGCATGAAGTTGCGTTGGAATTTCCGCAGCATCAAAGTTCTGCGGATTTTGCCCACTCTTCAACCTCGGGATCGAGAAAAACCTCCTCGATCACCTCGCGCGCCCAGTCCTCGCTTTTCGCCAAGTGGCTGAGCATCCGCCAGGAAACGACCTGCACGGCGGGCATCTCGCTCCAGATCGTTTCGGCTAGGCATTGCCACCGGCGTCCGGCGAGTTTTTGAGGGCGTTCGAGCACCTCATGGCATGTCTCGCTGAGCAACAGGGTGCGGTCGAGATCCGGTTCGGCAGTGACGGGCGGCACTTCGTAGGGCCGCAGTGGCACTCCGGCTGCGCCGGTGAGTTCGCATTTTGATTTCGCCCGCCTCGCCAGATCCTTGCCGAGGTTTTGCAGGGCGGAAACCCGCGCCTGGTGTGTTTCGTAGCCTTTTCCCATCGGGAAACGACTATCGAAAAAAACACGGCGCGGGAATCCCCAATTTTGCGGTAAAATCAGATTCGGCCGAGCAGGAGCAGGACGATCAAAATCACCACGATGAGTCCGAGGCCGCCACTCGGGCCGTAGCCCCAGTTCTTACTGTGGCCCCACGATGGCAGCGCCCCGACAAGGGCGAGGATGAGGATAATGAGAAGTATGGTTCCTAGTGTCATGACAGTTGGTTTTTAGTTGGAGTTTCAGAGGGAGAGATGGACCTGAACGTAGCCGGAGTCGCGTTGCTCGTAGTAGGTGTCATGCACCTGATAGTAGCGGGTGCCGCGGTGGTTCACGACGCGGTAGCCGCGGGGAAGTTCCCGCAGAACCACCACTTCCTGGCGTTGCTGAGGGCGGTTGTAGCCTCGTGGCGCTTCGACGACGACATAGCGGCCGGAATGCGGGCGGTAGTAAGTGCCGTTGTAGTTGTAGTATTGGGTGCCATCGACGACTTCGGTGCGGTAGCCACGCGGCAGGGAGCGAACCTCATAGCCGGCGCTGTAGCCGGTGTCGCGTGGCGGCGGAGTCTGGTGCTGCGAGTAATAGGGATCGACACAACTAGGCAGCATCGTGGCGATGGCGAAGCCGAGACCTCCGAGGAGGGCGGGTTTGGTGAATGAGGTTTTCATGATCTGGATGGTTTTCGGGGTTTGAACGGAAATGCCGTTCGAATCCCATCCTTGCATGTGACACGCCAAAGCCACGAAACCGCCTGATTGTAGCAACGACGGGCTTTCCAGCGGGATGGTTCTCTCCGATTTTAGGAATTTTTCCCGACAAATGCACGAACCACCGTGCAAACCGCATCAAGCTGCCGTCACCGGCGCAGCTTTCTGGAACGCACGCCATGCCAACCCGGCGGCGGCTAGTGAAACAATGCCTGCACCATAAAACGGCAGCCCGGGAATGTGGATTGTGCGGTCGGGCGCAATGGCCCAGGAGAACATCGCCGTCCAGATCAGCGGCGCGGCGATTCCGGCGATACTGGTGATGCTGTTCAGGGCGCCTTGCACGGCTCCCTGCTCGTCGGCGGGCACGGCTTGGGAAATCATCGACTGTGTGGCGGGCGAGCCGATTCCCGCGATTGAGCCGATGAGGATGATGAAATAAACCATCCACCCCTGCGGCGCGGAGCCATAACAGAACATTGCCACCGCCATCGCCAGCAGTCCGACATAAATTCCCCGGCGCTCGCCGATGATTTTCAATACCCGTCCCGCCAGACCGGCTTGCACGATGGCAGCCATCACGCCGACGAGCGCTAGCGAGAGGCCGACTTGTTTGCTGTTCCAGCCGTAGCGGCTGCCGGTGTAAAGAACCCACAGGCACGGATAGATGTTGCCCGAAAGCATGCTCAGGAAATGCGTGCCTGCCAGGCCCATCACCAGCGGCCAGCGGCTGAGGGCAGTGAGCGCCTTGATCGGATGCGCGCTGGACCACTTGAAAGGCCGCCGGTTTTCCGGAGCGAGTGATTCCGGCAGGACAAACGCGCCGTAAAGCCAGTTCAGCAGCGTGATCCCCGCCGCGACGAGGAACGGCACGCGCAGACCGTAGCCGCCTAGCAAGCCGCCGATCGCCGGTCCGGCGATGAATCCCAGCCCGAACGCCGCGCCGATCATGCCGAAGCCCGCCGCGCGTTTTTCCGGTGGGGTCACGTCAGCGATGTAGGCGCTGGCGGCGGAAAAATTCGCCGCTGTGATGCCGGAGACGACGCGCGCCAGATAGAGCCAGCCAATCGTCGGAGCCCACGCCAGCACCAGGTAGTCGATGCCGGAGCCGAACAACGATCCGAGGATAACCGGCCGCCGACCGAAACGGTCCGACAGTGCGCCGAGCACCGGCGAGAAAATGAACTGCATCAGCGCATACAGAGCTCCCAACAGCCCCACCGAGTGCGCTGCGGCCTGGACGTTTCCATGCTGAAGCTGCTCCACCAGTTTCGGCAGAACCGGCACGATCACCCCGATCCCGAAGATATCCAGAAACAGTGTGATGAAAATGAAGATGATCGCGGGCTTCGGTCGGGCCATGGCCGATCATACGGTGGGATGTGGATCGGCAAATCACAAATCGCAAACGATCCGGCGGCGGGTTTTGCTGTGGGTTGGTTTTTTAAAAAATCCCAGGCGAGACACACGGGGATGATTTTAAATTTTTGGGAATTACGAGCTTTTGACCTGAATCAGTGCCCCTCGAACAGACGCAATCAGAGATGAACAAAGCCCAATTTTTCCATCGTCAGTCGCTTGCGAGGGCATTTTGGTGCTCGTTTCCGTAGCTTGACAGGTATCTGCTAAAGGGATATTAAATTTTTAGCTGCCCATACCTTACATTTATGAAAATTGCCAACTTCCCTGTGATCGGGATCGTACTGCTTGCTGGGACCACTCTCTCGCCAGCCGCTGAGTCGAAGACCCTGAATCCCGTGAAAGTGCCCGCGAGGCAGATCGATGAGGATCCTTTTCGGGTCAACGGAGTCGTGTTGAGCGGCGACATGCGGGGCAGCGGCTTTTGTGCGTGGAATCCGAAGACCTTTTTCTCGGCCGCTCATGTGGTGTTCGACGATACCGCAGGCAAATGGGGCGAGCCGCCGATTTGGAATGCGAAGGCGAACTCGAAAGCACTCGATGAAACCAAGTCGATCCAGAGCCGGGGCTATTACCGCTGGACGAACTATTCGGAAATCGTGGCGCTGGACGGCAACAACGGCGATGCCTTCGGCCGCGATGTGATTCTCGGCTTTTCCTTCAGCAAGCTGATCTCCGGCAAGCCCGCCGTTCTCAATCTCAAGGGCGTCAGCGATCTCAAGAAGCCGATCAAAACGATGATCACCGGCTACCCTGCGGAAAACGATTATCTGGGAGTTCCGATCGATGGATATTACCTTCACAAGACCGGTCCGGGGGTCACTCCCTACAAGGTGTCTTGGGAAAAGGCGCTGCATGCCACTCTCGTCAGCACCGGCGGTGGCAACAGCGGCGGACCGATCTGGACCCGGAACCCTGATCTCGGCTGGACCGCGGCGGGCGTGCTCGTCGGCGGCCTGCCATCCGAGGCGACGGTTTATGCGTTTTCAGGCGATATCAATTCGTTGACCCGGGCTGTCACGCCGTTGATCGGGAAAAATCTGCCTGACTCGATCTCGGTGGGCAATGCTTCCGCCAGTTCGCGCTTTTATGTTTACGACCACTCCAAGGTCGTCCCGGATGGTGTGGCGAAGTGGACGGACTTTCCGATCAGTGTCGATGGATTCGAGCTCGGTGAAACCGTGAAAACCGTTAAACTTTCCTTCAAAATCAAAACCACCCACCAAGGCGACCTTCAGGTGCTCCTAACCGGTCCGGGCGGCTATGGAAAAGTGATTCACAACGAAGAGGGCGCGGGTAAGGACAATCTGATTCTGGTGGATGAAGATGTGAGCGAGCCTTTCACCGACATTGATCCGACGGGGAAATGGATTCTCCGCGTGCAGGACCGCCTCAAGGGCGACATCGCCACCGTCCAGTACGTGCAGCTTGAAATCGCAGCCGAAGGCACCGCCGTCCCGGTTCCATGAGCCGGTCTGGAAAGTGGTGGCTCGCCGCCGCTCTGGTCGTCGGGATCGGCGTTCTTGTCTGGACCCGGCCTGGTGGAAAATCGACACCCGTCGTTCCGGAAAAATCACCGGTGCCCGTTCGGACTCGGGCGTCGCAGCCGGATTTTGAAAAGGAACGCGAAACCAGCGATGTTGCTGCGAGGAAGCAGATCCGCAGCGATTGGGACGAGCTGATGGCATGGCTGGATTCCGATCCGGCACCGACCAAGGAGGAAATCCGGGCACGTCTGCTAGCCACCCGCGCGGCATGGGCGGAGCTGGACCCGCAGGTGCTGGCGGAGATGATCCGCGAGCTGCTGGCGTCCGGCGCTGACAAGGAAACGGGCCTGGCGTTCAAGGTCGGGCCGCATGGATTTCTGAGCGGCTGGCCGACCTTGCGGTTGTTTCTGTTGGACGTTCTGGCGGGGTCCGATCCTGAAATGGCGGCGGTCACCGCGAAGGGGCTGCTGGCTGAAACTGCGTCGGCGGACGAATTTGCCGTAGCGCTGCGGTCGCTGGCGCGCGAGGGCAGGGGACGCGCGGCGAACGAAGAACTCACCGCGTATTTCGGGCAAATGCTCGGGCACCGGGAGTGGGGAAATTCTGTTGGATTTGCGGAAGCACTGGATCTGGCGCGTGTCATCGGCTCGTCCGAAGCCGCGCGGCAACTGGCGGAGTGGGAAGGAAACCCGGCATTGAGATCGATGGCGCTCGACGAATTCGCCGCCGAGCACCCGGAGGTGGTTTTGGAAATGAAAGATGCCGTGAATGGCATCGCCCGCGCGAACCTGATGGCGCGCGTGCATCCCGATGATCCGGCACAGATGGCGGTGGTCGATGACTACCTTCGAAGCCCGGACCTCACTGCGGAGGAGGCTGATAGTTTTCTCAAATCCTTCCCGCTGCGCAGCGCTACCACCGGCTACCGGCTATATGGGAAAACTCCCGCGCCGTATGCCTACGATCAGGTCGTGGCGGGGGATCGCGCCGCCCTCGAACGCGTGGACCAGTGGGTGAACGATCCGGCGCTGGCGAAATACCGGGCGAATCTGATTTCACTCCAACAACGGCTCACGAACTGGACGCAGCAGACGCGCTGAAGTCACTCCGTCACGCTTTCCGCCACCGCCGGAGCGCGCACGGGCTTCGGTGGATTCACCTTTTTCCCGAACGCCATCATCGGCAGTTCGATGTAAAGGTGGACAAGACGCGCGGCGATCACGACCAGCGGCAGCCCGACCAACAGCAGCACCGCTAGATTTCCGATCTGGCTGATGTTGGGAAACCAGTGGAGCGTGACGAACATCACAGCGATGATGATCGGCCAATGGACCAGATAGAGCGGGAACGACAGGTGCCCGAGCCACTGTAGAGCGGGGTGCAGCAGGGAATTCCGGAATGGGGCCAGGACGCGGCCGGGAAGGTTGTTGCCACGGATCATGATGCAACCAAATCCCAGCGCCCACGCGGTGAGGGCGATGGCGTGCCATTGGAAAAGGATGCCGACAGCGATTATCGCGACAGCGCTGATAGAGGAAATCCGGCTGCCGTTCTCCGCGCTGTGGAAACGGGCGTAGAAGTGATAGCTGCCGATGCCGACGAGGAAAAGCGGCAGGTGCGCGGGGAAAAACGCGAGCATCGGGTTCGCGAATTTCGCTCCGTATTTGATGCCGAACAGCACCGCTGCGGCGACGAGCGCCCATTGCACTGCGGTTTTGATCCACCCGGATCCTACCATGACGGCCCGCGCGAGGAACGGAGCGACCAGATAGTATTGCCACTCCAGCGTGATGCTCCAAGACGGCGGCAGCAGGGTGGCGGTAGAGTTTGTCAGGAACGACTTTGGCAACAGTCCGTTCAGCAGCGTGAGGTGCCAGAATGTGTGGGCGCCGAGCGCCGAGAAGCTGTTTTGCGTGAACGTCCGGATCCACTCGAAATAGACCGTCGAGCCGCGCCACGAAGCGGTGTCGAGGATCTGGGGCGTGAGGAAAGTGGTGGCGATGCCGAGCACCAGACAAAGCAGATAGACCGGATAGATCCGGAAAAAGCGCCCGGTCATGAAGCTGACATACGACTGGCTGCGCTTGTGCAGCAGAAATGAAATCGCGAAGCCGCTCAAGATGATGAACGTGTCCACCGCGGCCTCAGCCTTGACGACCGCGCTCCATGCTCCGTCGAAGCGGTGGGGCAGCCGGGATTCCCAGAATCCGGACCAGGCGAGCATGTGCGCCAGCACGACCCACAGGGCCAGCAGTCCGCGAAGACCGTCCAGTTCATCAACTCGCGGGGATTGATTCGAGCATTTGGCAGGTTCTGACATGGGGGGGGCTAACTTTTTTGAGCCGCCGAATTGCGGCAGGTTATCCCTGTTTCCCGCCCGGAAGGCAAATAAAAAGCCCCTCCGCGATCGCGTGACCGGTGCCGGTCTGCGAACGGGCTGGCGTTTTTCGTTGAAAGTTTTCTGGTGATCGTAACTTACTTTGGCTCCAGAAAAAGTCCCACGTTCTCCGGCATGAAGTTTCTCCTGTTATCCGCTCTCCTCGTTTTAGCCGCCGCCGCCGAACCAGATGGTAAACTGCTCTTCACCCAGAACTGCTCGCCATGCCACGCCCCGGACACGAAGCTCGTCGGGCCGTCGCTGGTTGAAATCACCAACCTTTATGGAAAGAATCCCGATGGATTCGTCCACTGGTGCACCACTCCGGGAAAGAAGCGCCCGGAGACAATCGAAATGCCCTCGATGGCCCATCTCGGTGAAGAAAATCTGCTGGCGATCCGCCGCTACATTCTCAAAATTTCCAAAGGAGTGGTTGAAAAAATGGACACTGGGGAAGATCCTTTTGCCACCGCGCCCACGCTCGTCGCACGGCCGCTGGTGCAGCGGATTTTCATGCCGAACGCCGGTCCCGCAGCCATCGCCGTGGCGTTTGATGCGAAGACTTCACTCTGTTGGGACGCCGGTGTCTGCCGCCTGCGCTACGCCTGGACCGATGGATTCATCGACGGCTATCCTTATTGGCGGGGCAATGGCAGCAACCTGGCGAAAATCGTCGGGAAAATCAGATACACCGAGAGCGTGTCGCCCTTTGGTTCCAAGACTCCGGTCGCATTCCACGGTTACGATCTGATAGGCGGGCTGCCGGTTTTCCGCTACTCCGCGGGTGCGCTTGAAGTGGGCGAGAGTTTCAAGGCGCTGCCGGACGGCAAGGGGATCGAACGCCATTTTACTCTCACTACGCCGCCGTCAGGGCCGTTGACGCTGCTATTTCCGGGCGATTCGAAAACCTCCATCATCAGCGATCACGGCACTCTTGCCAAAGGCATTCTCACCCTCACGCCGAATGAGGCCCGAGATTTCACCCTCACCCTGACCTTCCGATGAACCCGCTCCGTTTCATCACCTTGCTTGCCGTTTCCGCCACGCTCCATGCTGCCGAGTGGACGGACTATTTCGAGTTTGAGAAAATCCCGATGCCTGCCGGAATGGATTCCCAAATCGGGGCCATGCAGTTCCTCGAAGACGGCCGCATGGCGGTCGCTTTCCATCGCGGCGAGGTGATGTTCTACACGCCATCGAGTCGTTCGTGGTCGCTTTTTGCCAGCGGACTTCACGAGCCACTGGGAATCCTGCCGGAAGCCGACGGCTCTCTCCTCGTGATGCAGCGCGCCGAGCTTACCCGTCTCCGCGATGTGGACGGCGATGGCGCGGCGGACCGTTACGAGACGGTGTTCGACGGATTCGGGATGAGCGGAAATTACCACGAATTCGCCTTCGGGCCGGTCCGCGACAAGGACGGCAGCCTGTTCATCGCCCTCAACCTGGCGTCCAACGGTGCGCCCGTCCAGCGCGAGATCCGCGGTGCGTTTTCACCGGTCGGCGAACTCACCCGTGAGCAGATGACAGAGGGCGGCGACTGGAAATCCCGTTCCGAAAAGGCCGGCCGGATGTATTCCCGAGTTCCGTGGCGCGGCTGGATTCTCAGGCTTTCTTCAGATGGAAAACAACTGGAGCCATATGCCTGCGGAGTACGTTCGCCCGACGGGATCGGTTTCGATGCCAAGGGCCGGCTGCTCGTCACCGACAACCAAGGCGACTGGCGTCCGACCAGCCCGCTGTTTGCCGTAAAACGCGGCGATTTCCTCGGCCATCCGGCGTCGCTGATCTGGAGAAAGGATTGGGACGGCAGCGATCCGCAGAAAATCAGACCCGCCACCTTTGCAAAACTCTACAGCCCGGCAGCGGGTCTGTTCCCTTACGGCGAGCTGGCGAACTCCCCCACGCAGCCCGTTCCAGCGCCAGCAGGTGCGGTGCCTGCCGATCTCGTCGGACAGACACTTATCGGCGAAATGAACCAGAGCACGCTCGTCCGCGTGCTCGACGACGAGGTGGGCGGAAATTTCCAAGCCGGGCTCGTCCCCTTTCTCGATAAATCGCCACTCGGCATCGGCAATCACCGCTTGGCCTTCGCGCCGGACGGTTCGCTCTACATCGGAAAAACAGGGCTCTCCTGGGCGGGCTCCACCGCCATCACCCGCGTCCACTGGAATGGCAAACCGTTCTTCTCCCTCGACGGGGTCAAGGCCACGCCGGACGGCTTTGTGCTCCGATTTTCCGAACCCGTGGATGAAACCAAACTCACCGACATCAAGCTCACGTGCCACACCTACCCCTACACCGCGCGGTATGGCTCGAAGCGCTTCGACGAGCAGACTCTGAAAATCTCCCGAGCCGAACTTTCCAACAACCACTGCGACATCACGCTCACCTGCGGACCGCTGAAACAAGCCTATCTCTATCAAATCGACCTCGCCCCGCTGGTTGCCGAATCCGGCAACACCCTGATGGGAAAACGTGCCTCCTATCACGTCGCCAGAGTCCCGCAGTAAGCGCTCACCGCTAGAGGGTAGTGCCTTTGCGAAAAAAGCCACGGATCATCAATCCGTGACTTTTTAAAACGCCTGCCAATCCTCAGATCAGCCCTTCGATGAGCTTTTCCAGCTTCACGATATCTGCGGAGAACGCGCGGATGCCGTGGGCGGTTTTCTCAGTCGCCATCGGGTCCTCATTGAGGGCGAAACGGAAGGCGCTCTCATTGAGCGTGATCTTCTCATGATCGCACGCGGCCGCTTCGGCGGCGGTGAGCTTTGCCTCGATCGGCTCTTCGGATGCCTGCAGCTCGCCGAGCAATCCGGGGCTGATGGTCAGAAGGTCGCATCCGGCAAGCGCGAGAATTTCACCCTTGTTGCGGAACGACGCGCCCATCACTTCGGTCTTATAACCAAACTTCTTGTAGTAGTTGTAAATCGAACGAACCGAGATCACGCCCGGATCCTCGTCACCCTGATAGTCCTTCCCGGTGGATGCCTTGTACCAGTCGAGGATGCGGCCGACAAACGGTGAGATCAGTTTCACACCGGCTTCGGCGCAGGCCACGGCTTGGGCGAAGGAGAACAGTAGCGTGAGATTGCAGTTGATCCCTTCCTTGGCGAGCGCTTCCGCCGCTTTGATACCTTCCCAAGTGGAGGCGATCTTGATGAGGATTCGGTCGCGCGTATGACCTTCTTTTTCGTAGGCGGCGATCAGCGTGTGCGCCTTGGTGATCGTCGCTGCGGTGTCGAAGGACAAACGAGCGTCCACTTCGGTGGAGACGCGGCCGGGGACGATTTTCAGAATTTCCAGGCCGAAGAGGATCAGGATACGATCAATGATCGCTTCGGTCAGCGCAGGGCCGGTGACGCCGGTCGTTTTCACTTCGGCGATGGCCTTCTCGACGAGGTGCTTGTATTCGGGCTTCGCGGCGGCTTGTAGGATGAGCGACGGGTTCGTGGTCGCGTCCTGCGGCTTGTAGGTTTTCATCGACTCGAAATCGCCGGTATCGGCAACGACGGTGGTGAACTGCTTCAGTTGGTCGAGTTGATTCATGCTCATGTTGTGGCATGACGTATCCCCCAAGAACCGGCTTGAAAAGTTGAAAAGCCTCCCAAGTCGCGTGGTCGCATGAATATTACTGTAACCGGCGATGAGCGGCTTTGAACGCCAGCACCCCGGCGACAGCCCTTGAAATGTCGGCCAACCAATCGAAATTGTCATTTCCGCTGCGGCCGGGGACGAATCCCTGATGGAATTCATCCAGCCGCCCGACCGCCGCCATCACCAGGATCACGACCGGGATGATGATCTTCCAGCGCGGGCTCACCGGATTCCTCCAGAACAGATAGCCCGAGAAAATCACCGCACCGCCGAAGAAATATCCGAAATGCTCGAATTTATCGACATTCGGAATCGGCGGGAAAAATGCCCCGGGATGGGTTTCCGACGAGAGATAGAACAGAACGCAAAACCAGACAATGGATGCGCACAGCCAGAAAAGCGGGTTCCGTGGGACCCGTGGCATGCTCAGAGCTTGCGCATTTCGTCCTCAAGCCGCTCCGCCAGCCACTGTTTCATCATCGACTGATAGTTGAGAAAACGCGAGCGGGCGATGCGCTTGATCCGGGAAAGCATGCGCGGATCGAAGCGCAGCGTGATGGTCGTCGATTCGCGGGAATTCGCCTCGTGCACGGAAGTGGCCATCAGGCGTCCGTCCAGTTCGTGGGTTTCCCAAAATCGGGCTTCAGCGGCCTCATCGGCGAATTCGGGAATTTCTGTCCAGCGGGTGACGGCGTTCATGGCTTGGGAAAATGGGTGCTTCAGCGGAATTCCGCGTATTTGCGATCGTAGAACTTCTGTTCGGCTTCAGACATCTCGCGGGCGGCGACCACGCGCGTCGTTTTGCCATCCGTCCAAAACGAGAAGAACAGGTAGCGATCCGAAATCGTGCGACCGAGCGCATAGTAGCGGGACGCTCCGTCGGAACGTTCGTTGTCCGGCAGGAAGCGGACGGAAAAGGGATCCTCGAAAGCTTCTTCAAGCTCACGGGGTTTGATGTTGCGAAGATCGAATTGAACGTCGATGAGGTCGAGCTCCATGCGCGGAGTTTGGGGATGCTTCGGGAAAGTGCAATAAAGAGTTTTCCCGGATGTCTGCGGAGGTTGCAGATGGAAGCCGTTATTTCGTCGAGAAAGCTCTCGATGCCGAGAGCGCGAAGTTTTCCGGGTCATACATCGACTCGACCTTGGCGGGTGGGGCGGTGGCTTTGCCAGCGACGGTGCAGCGGGCGAGGTAGCTGAGCGTGTAGGTGCCCTTGCGCCAGACTTCGTCCAGATAGAAAAGCGCGCGGTCGGTGCGGAGTTCCGAGTGGCTCACGTTCCAATCATTTTCGCTGGTGCGGATTCCGGCAGCGGCTTTCTGCGAGGCGAAGTCGTTGTTCACGGTTTCGAAAACAGAAGGCAGCGGGTCCTCGATGACGAGGTAACGGCTGTTGTCCTTCGGCAGCGTGACGCGCAGCGAAACTCGGATGAGATCGCCGACTTTCGGCTCGGTGAGGACGGCGGCGGTGCCATCCGCATTGATGCGTTCGTAGATGCGGTCCACGGAGAGTCCGTTTTTGGCGACCGGTTGCTGCGGCATGATCTTTGGCTTCGCGCTGACCTTCATTCGGACGAACGCGTTGTTGTTGGAAACAACGTCCATTTTGAGATCAGGCGTCAGTTTGAACGAACGGCTGGCAGTGGGTTGGTCCGAGCTGAGGTTGATCGTTTCCACTCCATCGGCGGTGGTGAAATTCAGCGTGGTGGTTTCATCCGTGATGTCCTGGCTTTCCGCGTAGGCGGACATGGCCATGAGGCTCCAGCCGTTGACCCAGGTGGTGCGCCAGTGGCCGTAAGGATTGCGGTCGTGGAGCATCTTATCAAGCGCCTTGGTGGCTTCGTTGCCCGATGGATCGGCGACGATCCATGCGATGAGATGGGTGGCCTCGTCGGCCGTCCATGGCATCCAGTCGTCGTTTTTCTGCTGGAAGGGAACCTTGGAGGTCAGGATCGATCTCGCGGTCGCCTGGTTTTCCTCATTGCCTTCATCGACCAGACAAATCGCGGTCGCCAGCAGGGCGCGGGCGGTGGGTGATAGATCGGCGAGGCGTTCCGTCATCACGCTGTGATAGGCCGGCTGGGCCTCACTGGCGAGGGCGAGCACGAGCAGGGCGCGGGCGTGGCGTTCAAGGGCTGAGGGAGATTTTTCCTCAGCCAGTCCGCGGAGGCTTTCGAGGAGGTTTTTCTTGAGGGACTCGATGGCGCTCTCGGGCACGTTCGCGCCTTTTTCCGACGCCATGAGCAGGACCATGCCGGCGTAGGAGGTGGCCCACGGGACAGTCTGGGTGCCGCCGGGCCAGTAGGAAAACGAGCCGTCGGGGAGCATCATGGAGAGCAGTCGATCCGCGCCCGCCTGGATGGCGGAGGTGACTTTCTCCTCGGGGATTTTCGCGAATGCCGGAATGACCGGGCTGAGCGATTCCACCGAAAGCCACGGGATCAGAGACGAGCTCGTCTGCTCGACGCATCCGTGCGGATAGCTCAGCAGATAGTCGATGGAAGCGCCTGCATCGACCAGCGGCGAGCGCGAAAACTCCAGATCCACGCTGCCGCTGCCATCGGCTAACAGGCTGTCGATGGATTCGCGGAGGTCCAGTTTCACGCCGGGTTTGTTGAAGGCGATGAGCTTCGACTGGCGGAGCAACGGCATGGGATAGCTGACCTGGAAACGGGTCTCGACCGCGTCTGACAGACGGTGGGCGAGCTTGGGAGTCAGGTTGCCGTTGGCGAGGGAGACGGGAGTGGCTTTCCAGGTGAGAACCGCTTCACCGGTGGTTTCCGCCAAGGTGGGGAAAACGACGGTGGTGGATTTTCCGGCTTCCAGCGTGACGGTCTGAGTGGTGGCTCCCTGCGGCACGGCGCTTGGAGTTTCCGAGCCGCTGCGGGTGCTGAAGCCGATTTCCCAAGTGCCGGTAAATTCGGAAGCATTCTGGACCAGCACCTGCGAGTCGAAGGTGTCGCCCTGATTGGCGAAGCGCACGGTTTTCGGTTCGAGCATCAGGTCTTTTTTGACGATGATGGATGACTCGACATGGCCGAAGCGCGCGGCTTCCTGATGGGCGATGGCGATGAGGCGGTAGCGCGTGAGAGTGTCCGGCAATTTGAACGTGTGGGTGAATTTCCCGGAGGCGTCTGTAACGATAGCGGGAGCCCAGGTGGCGCAAGGATCGAAGTTTTTCCGCAGGAGATCGGCGAGTTTTCCGAGATCGCCGCCGCCGCCGATGAAGAAGCCTTTGTTGGAAAAGCTTTGGGTGTCGGGATCTTCGGGGATGAAGGTGTCGATGGAGGTGCCGGACTCCACGTCGAGGTTGCGGGGCTTGTAGAAGAAGTCCATCGGCTTCGGCGTTTCATAGCCCATGACGGCGAGCGTACCCTCGTCCTCCGCGTAAAGCGTGACCTCCGCACCGGCGGCGGGCGTGCCGTTTGCCAGAGTGACGGAACCTGAGAGCGTGACGTCGTCGCCGGGGCGGTAGGTGGCGTTTTCGCTGCTGGTTAGATTCACGGCGAGCGTGTCGCGGAGATTTTCCACGATGAGCTCGCAATACCCGAGACGGAGCTGCGGCTGCTTGTGTTCGCGGGCGGATTCCTTCGCTCCCTTAATGATGAGCACGGAAACGAAGGCGTTCGGCGCGTCGGCGGCGGTGAGGGGAATGTCGATGACCGGCTTGTCGGCGGTGAGCGGGACGAGGAACGAGCGGAGGACTTTTTCCCGCTCCACGGTGACCAGCGCGGTGCCCTCAATGGGTGATAGAACAAGAACGCGCGCGGTGTCGCCGGGTTTGTAAGACTTTTTCTCGGCGACGAGTTTCACCCGCATGCCGTCCTCGTAGAGCCATGGGTATTCGTTGGTCCCGTAGGCGTTGAAATAGATAACAGTGGCGAACGGCCGTCCTTCGGGATCGGTGCCGCGGAGGGTGAGGAAGTGTTTGCCGGTGGATTTCGGCGTGACGGTGAAGAGCGTGCCCTCTTTCGCGGAGGCGGCGGGGTCGATGGTGATTTCCGAAGTCATCACCGTTTCCTCCGTCACATCGTTGCGGGTGGTGGTGGCACCCGAATCCGTGGTGGTTTTCACTGCGGAATTCACCTCGCGGGTCAGCGTGGCGGTGACCTTGACGGCACCCTTGAACGGCTCGCCTTCCGTGTCGGTGGCGACGAGTCTCAGTGGCAATGCCTGACCGGCCCTAACCAGACTGTCGTTCCGCGAGACGCCGACATAAACGGACGACGGATGGACCGTGGTGCTGGTGGTGGAGGTGAGCGTCTGGTTGTTGGCATCGGTGACTTCGGAAGAAATAATCACTTCGCGGGTCGTCGGGAAATCTCCCTGCGGGATGGCGACGGACAAGGCTGCCTTGCCATCGGCTGATAGAACGGCCTCGCCCTGGATTTGGGAGGTCGGTCCGCTTCCGCTGTTATCGTCATCTGAGTGATAGCCGAAATAATGATACCAGTAAGTCCAGTCGTCCGTGCGATGGTTGCCGAAAAGGAAATCGCGGAAGCGTTCTGGATAAGGATTTTCCGCGCTTACGCGGCTGAAGTGGACGACCTTACCCGCGGCGACCGGCTGACCCTGATAGTAGGTGGCTGCCAGATCGGCGGTGATGGTGGTGGCTCCCGTAGCAGGTGCGGCGATTTCCTGTTTGATCTCGAACGCATTGCGGCGGAACTCCTCGACGCGGAGTTCCATTGAGAAGCGCGCGCTTTCCGTCAGAGATTCCTGTGACTCCCAATCTTCCTTCGCCTCGGCGGCCTCCGCTTTCGCGAGTTCCTCGGGGAATTTGAGGCGGATGGTGTGGTTACCGGTGGTCGAGGGCGGGAGTTTGTAGGTGACGTCGAACGAACCGCTGGCGGAGATTTCGACGGGGGAGTTGTGGATCTCTTTGTCCGTAGGATCGACGATGACGATGCGCGCGGCGCTCTGCTGCGCGAGTGCGACGGTGTTTCCCGCCAGAGTGCGGATGATGCCCTTCAGACGCATGGTTTCGCCGGGCCGATAGAGCGATCGGTCGGTGAACAGGAAAGCCTTGCGGACGGGCGCGGCGGATTTGTTCCACGAATAACGGATCGGGAAATGCCAGAGGCCGACGGTGGAGAGCGTGGAGTCGAACGCGGTTAGGTAACCGTCATCGCCTAGCGACGCCTGGATGTGGCGCACGGCTTCCGAACGCGGGACGGTAACGAGTCCGGAAACGCCTGTGGTGGAAACGCCGAGCACTTTCGCATCTTCGGCGTAGAGTTCTACCTTCACTCCCGGCAGCGGTGCACCGGTGTCGCAGGAGAATGCATAGACGAAGGCCTCCGCGGCGGTGAGTTTCCATGCGAGGCCGATGTCCGTTAGTTGGATCATCGCTTGCGCGCTGCGACGGCCTTCCTTGGCCCGAGCCTGCGGGATGCCCGTGACGTCGAGGAAAAGCGCCCCATGACGGAGGTCCTTCGGCAGCAGTTCGTCCCACAGCAGGGTGATTTCCTTCGATGTGTCGATCGCATTGCCGAGCGGGATGTCCTTTTCGCAAACCGTCTCACCGACCACCAGCGGATAGGGAAGTGGCGCGGTGGGTTCGACGGATTTTCCATCATGACCGACACCCGTGTACTGGCCGTATCCCTGATAGGCGCGGATGAAATCGGTGCCCGCGAGTTTCTTGATGCGGATGTGGAGGCTGGCGAGGTTGACCGTCTGGATCCGGTAACTGCGGCTGCCGCTCGCGAGCTGGGCCTGGTTGTCGGAAGGCAGCGCGAGGCCGGGTTCGACGTGCTCGAATGCGACTTCCTTGGTGGCGGATTTGGCAAGAGTCAGGCCGGATTTCGCGGCGAGCGGTGGCTTGATGGTGACGGAGTATTTTCCCTCGGTGGTGAAATTTCCGGTGAGCTTGATCTGGCGGTCGTCGACTTCCGCGCCGAGGTTTTCCGGGCGGGGGGAGATGTCGAGGCAGGAGGTTAGGAAATCGTCGGGGAGTTTTTCTGCGACGTTCTCATTGAAGGTGAGGAGGATCTGCTTCGGTTCGTCGGCCACGGAGTAGGACTCGATGCCGGTGTTGGAAAATGGTTCGACATCGCCGACGTCATAAACGCTTTCATCCACGAGGCGGGCACCGGCTGTCAGGTTCGGCAGGTTTTTCGCAGCGGAGATCACCCAGTTTTTTCCGACAGGAAGCGGCGAGGCTGGAGTGGCAATGACGATGTTGGAAACCGGGCTCTCCGGCGTGATTTCCGCGACCGGGGTGTTCGGAAAGCGCGCGCTCCATGGCCGGTAGTTGTTCGCGAAATATCCGGCACCGGCGGCGGTGGCGCGTTCGAGTCGGGCGGGGACCCGTTGGCCGGTTTTGGATACGAACGAAACGAACGGAGCGGCGGTGGCGGGATCGGCGTCGTCATTGAAAACGATCAGCCATTGTCCGGTGGACGGCGAATAGTCGGAATTCCAGCGCTTCGGCGAGTTCGCCGCGACGATGCGGAACGGCTCGGATTCGACCGTCGTGATTTTCCCGGCGGGCACGGCGGATTGATCGAGGTGCTTGTGGCCTTTGGAAATCGAAAACGTGTAGCTCGTCCCGATGGCGGGCGGCTGGTCCGGAGTGAATCGGGCGATGTTCGGAGCCTTCCAAGCCAGCTTGCCGGGAAGCACCGGCTGGATCTCCAGCCAAGTATTGTCCACCGTTTTCCCCAGCTCGGCGGTGGCGGTGGCCGGAGAATCGAGCACGAGGTCGATCTGAGATTCCGGCGCGAGCGACGGGGTGGAAACGACCAGCCGGGGAGCTGCGGAGGAGGCCATCTGGATGGCCAGGAACGCCGAAACGGCGAGGACGGATGTTTTCATAAACGCGGTGGTTAGAACCAATCGCTGTCATATACGAAAAATCCCTGATAGGAATTCAAATTATCTGGAAATTTGCAAATCGCGCGGGTCTGGTTCGGGCATTGCGCTTTCGGGGTTTTCTGCGAGAATCCGCTCGTGACCTGCCCCATCGCATCTGGAATCCGCGGAACCGCCGCCATGATCGCGGCGATGCTGATGTCGGCCTGCGCGCCCCATTACACGGTGGTCAACACCCCGATGCAGTCGGACGCGAAAAGCGATTCCTTCGGTTACCGGAAATGGATTTCGAGGGATGTGAAACAGGACGTCATCATCATCGGCATCCACGGCTTCTGCGGTGCCTCCATCGACTACGCCAATCTCGGCAACCACCTCCTCCAATACCAGCCGAAGACCGGCCTCTACGCCTACGAAGTCCGTGGCCAAGGCAGCGACCCGATCCGAGAGCGCCGTGGCGACATCGGTGATCCCGAGGACTGGTATCGCGACCTTTTCGCTTTTACCCTCCTCGTCCGTGAGCAGCATCCGAATGCCAAGGTCGTCTGGTTCGGCGAAAGCATGGGAGCCCTGATCGCCGCCCACGCCTGGCGCGAAGCTCCGGCGAATGATCCGCCCTGCGATGGACTCGTACTTTCCTCGCCGATCGTCCGTTTCCGCGACGACATCCCCGCCTGGACACCTGGGCTGGTCCAAATCGCCGCCACCACGCTGCCACTCGCCCGGATTTCCCTCGAAACCCTCGCCGGCGGCCAGGATGTCCAGATGACTCAGAAATCCCACCACAACGAGCAGGTCAAAAAGAACTCCTACAACATCGACAAGCACACCCTCCGCCTGCTCGGAGCCCTCGGCCGCAACATCGAGACGATGAACGACTGCGCCACCAGCTTCCGCTCACCCGTCCTCATCCTCCACGGCGGTAAGGACTATTTCAACAACGATTCCGACGTCCGCGGTTTCGTCGCGCGGATTCCGGCGGGTGTCTCGAAAACCTATCGAAACTACCCGGAAGCCTACCACCTGCTCATGTACGACGCGAAAAAGGAGGCCATTTTCAAAGACGTCGAACGCTGGATGGACAAGCTCCGCCACGACCGATTGTGAAAAATTAGGCCGGAATTGTCAGGATTCGTCTTGACGGGTCGGTTTCCAAAGCCATTCTCCGCGTCCCGCAACCGAAACTTTCTTATTTTATGGCCCGTATTTGCAGCATCCGAGGAACCCGCGTCCGCTCTGGCGGAAAAATTCACCGTTCTGGTTTGGCCAAGAAAAAGGG
>Ga0209512_1002495_pt1 | contig 19398 bp, 13 predicted proteins | sample frozenSSSSmetaG_FD_184142 | JGI IMG/M metagenome (GOLD analysis project Ga0209512, IMG submission 184142) | Glacier valley bacterial and archeal communities from Borup Fiord, Nunavut, Canada, to study Microbial Dark Matter (Phase II) -... | ecosystem: Environmental > Aquatic > Freshwater > Ice >... | reverse complement strand
CGACAACACGTGCCGCGGCATTGACGTGAGATGCACTCACGACCCACACTCGAACGATGACGACTGACATTGATGATGACGAAGTCAAACGCCAAGTGACCCACAAACTCGTGGAGAAGAACCCGAGCTGGGACCGGCATGAGGTCGAGGCGGTTGTCGAGGAGGAGTTCGCTGAGCTGGCCGGTCGCCCGGTTCGCGATTACCTTTCTATCCTCACCGAGCGTGCCGCGCGCAAGCGGCTGAAGAAGGCGGGCAAGCCCGCGGGGTGAGTGGCGCACCGTGGGAGGTCCGCTCGGTGTGAGCCTCGCATCATCAGGCCAATCTGGGTGACCCGCACGGCGTCGACTTCACGCGGGCCAACTGACGGTTGGAGACGGTCACAACCGAGATAGCACTTCCTTGACGAGAGGCCAAACGCGTTCGACGGACTTGTGGTTGAACTTTTCTTCGAGCGAGTGAAGCGCATGCAGTTCAGTTCCGATGGAGATGATGTCGCTCACAGGAACGCGACGGCTGAACATCCCGAGCTCCAGCGAACACTGCGAAACTTCAACCGCAGGTTCTGTTCCCATGACGAACCGATAACCCCCCAATGCGGTCGCCAGAAGCGCTGAATCGGGACGGTAGGGAAACTCCGGCGCATCAAGCCCGTACATGGCGACGGTGACTCCCCCGCCGGCTAATCTTTCGAGCGCACGCACGCGGTCGAATACCTCAGGCTTGCGCGAGGTGAGGGCCGAAGAGGACGCAGTGCCACGGGCGCCACCCGCTCACGCTCGGCCGCCTGGGCTTAGCTAACCCTCAGGCCGTCGATACTGGACGCACTGCCATAGCGACTCCGTCTTCGCGACGCGGCGCCGACGATCAACCGTCGTTCATTGCCGCTATGTTTAGCCCACGGTTACACCCGCTTGAACCCACTGATTTGCGATTTTCTAAAACTGATTGGGCGAGGTGCGATTGGAGTGGAATCAGCGGTCGGTAGGCTCCCCAAAAAGAAAACGAGGCAGGGAATCGAATACATGACCAGGCAGACCTACCGCATGGGGGAGTTGTTTGGGGGCCCCGGCGGTATGGCGCTCGGGGCGCGATTAGCAGCGCAGTCAGTTGAAGGCGTCGAACTGAGACATGCTTGGGCAAACGACTACGACCTCGACACTTGCGAAACTTACCGACGCAACATTCTCGTGCCTGAGTACGGCGACGGCGCGCAAGTGGTTGAGTGCGCGCGAGACCTCCCGTTTGGTGGCGGAGGCGTTGTGCATCAAAACGTCCACGATCTGGACATCGATTCGCTCTCACCGATCGATGGGTTCGCCTTTGGCTTCCCGTGTAACGACTACAGCCTGGTGGGTAAATGGAAAGGACTTCGGGGCGACTTCGGCCCGCTGTACAGCTACGGAGTCAAGGTGCTGGCTTCTAAGAAGCCCAAATGGTTCGTCGCCGAGAACGTATCGGGTCTGCGCGGCGCAAATCAAGGCCGGGCCTTCAAACAAATCCTCGAACATCTACAAGCGCCTGAAGGCGGCCCCAGGTACCGCCTTGTTCCGCACCTCTATTCATTCAATGAGTACGGCGTCCCGCAACGACGTCAACGCATCGTCATCGTCGGAATCCGTGATGACCTGCAGGTTGACTTCCGTGTGCCGTCGCCAGCCATTTACAAGGATATCGACGTAAGCGCTAGTGCCGCTCTCCTCTCTCCGTCGATCGCGACGGATGCCGCAAATCATCAGATCGCAAAATTGTCTACGCAGGTTGTGGAGCGCCTCAGCTATTTGCGCCCAGGGGAGAACGCGTTCTCTCCACGCGCCCTTCAGGAAATGCCGAAGAGACTCCACATCAACACGCGCACGACGATCAGCACGACGTACAAGCGCCTCGAGGCGGATAAGCCCGCCTATACCGTCACGGGTGCCGGCGGCGGAGGGTCGTACGTGTATCACTGGACGCTTGACCGCGCACTGACGAACAGAGAGAAAGCCCGCCTGCAGTCGTTCCCGGACGACTTCGTTTTTTCTGGGGTTTCGGACAGCGTGCGTAAACAGGTCGGCATGGCAGTTCCAGTTAAGGGTGCCGAAGCTGTTTTCACGGCGCTGTTCAAATCGTTCGCCGGTACTTCGTATCCATCGATCGAACCCAATATCAGGGTCACTGACATCCTTGCGCGCTCGACAAACAAGGCGGCATAAGCGCGCGCTTATCGATTCGTCAGGCCTAAGGGGGGCAAGTGGAATCAGAGGTCATCCCGCCGAGCGTTAACCTGCTCCAATCCATGCGGTCCGTTGGCTACTCTCTCGAAGCCGCTCTTGCCGACCTCGTGGATAACAGCATCACCGCAGCAGCTCGCCGCGTCGTCATTGACGCTGACGTTGTCGGTGGCAATTACATTGCGGTACTCGACGACGGCCTCGGCATGACAAGGGAGACGGCGCGAGAGGCGCTTCGACTGGCTGGTTCGGTCGGACCCCGTGAGGAAAGGGATCTCGGCCGGTTCGGGCTCGGGCTCAAAACTGCTTCGCTTTCACAGGCGAGATGTTTGACAGTCCTCTCAAAGCGAGCCGGTGCGGTCTCGGCGTTGCGCTGGGACCTCGACTTCGTACGGGACTCCGGTCAATGGCTTCTGATCATGCTCGACGAAACCGACCTGAACCAGCTGCCTCTATGGAGTGAGTTTAACGCGCAGTCAAGCGGCACACTGGTGCTTTGGACCGAACTCGATCTTCTGCTGGGCGACACATCCACGCCGGGCTCATTTGTGGCCGAACGCCTGACTGGGGTCCGCTCCAGTCTCTCGCTCGTGTTCCATCGGTTCCTTTCGGGACGGCGTGAGGGCCTCGTCATTACTGTCAACGGAATAGCCCTGCAACCAACTGACCCGTTTCTTGCGCAAAATCCGCAGACCCAGCGAACTGGCCCGGAGTCCATCGAGATGGGTGGCGCTAAGGTGCGCATTGAAGCGTTCACACTCCCCCACCCTTCTGGCCTCACGCCGCAAGAACTGAGGCGCCCAGACCTCGGCAAGGATATGAAGGATTCGCAAGGGTTTTATGTATACCGAAACAGGCGACTGATCTCGCACGGTCATTGGTATGGCCTGGCACGCATGAATGAGTTGTCAAAGCAGACCCGCATTCAGGTCGACGTGCCATCATCACTCGATGCGCTATGGCAGCTCGACATCAAGAAGTCTCGAGCAGAACCGCCGCAATCGTTCAAATTGCGCTTACGGCAACTCCTGGAACCCATTCTGGAACGCGGGCTGAGGGTCCACACTTTTCGGGGGCGGCGCGAGGATAGCACCGTTGCGCACGTCTGGACAAAACTCAAGACCCGCGAAGGCTTCGCCTATGAGGTGAATTTAGTGAGCCCGATCGTTGAGTCGGTTTTGTCTCGTTTACAGACCGCTGATGCGGAGCGTGTTATCAGCCTCTTGCAAACTGTTGCATCGACTTTCCCCGTGATGGATGCCTATGTCGAAGCTGCTGCGAACCTTCCAGCACTTTCAATGCAGCCTGAACGAGGGATGCTCATCGCCAGGCTTCGGGACATTTACGAGGCAGGTCTACTGAGCGATGAACCCGACGTCGCGGTAACGCAGTTGGCTGCCGTCGAGCCGTTCAATGCGGTCGATGATTTGGCTGGACTTGTGGACCTCGTTTGGAAGGCTACTGATGTCGCTGAATGAAGGTCAGGCCAAGTTCAAGGCTTACCTGAAAAACCGATTGTTCGACAACGTCCGTCCGCTGACTTTTGACGAACTTGAGGCAAAGGGGAGCGCGTTTGCGGACTTATTGTTTGAGGACCTCAGCGCGATTGATATCGAAGAAGTACTCCAGGAGTTAACCCAGGAAAACACGGTGGAGATGGCGCTTGGGGACTCGATCGTCGATCCTTCAACTTTTAGACAATGGATCCGGCATCGCCGCGACCAAATTGATACCCCCCGCTGGAACGCCTACAAGAAGCTATTGATTAGCCGGGACTGGGAAGCGAACGTCATCAACACTTTGGACGCTCAGACGGACGACGTGGTGGAACTGCTTGGCGACCCCACGCAAATTGACGGCGTGTGGCCGCGTCGCGGCCTGCTGATGGGCGAGGTCCAGTCGGGCAAGACTGCGACCTACCTAGGCGTTCTGAATAAAGCGCTGGACTACGGGTATGGCGTGATCATTGTGATTGGCGGTCATACCGAAGACCTTCGTCAACAAACACAGAGCCGGTTTGACACAGACCTTCTTGGCGTCGATTCAGAAACCTGGGAAGACGGTATCAACAACGCGGCGATTCGGTACGTCGGTGTGGGGCGGGACTCCAATCTGCGCGCTCACCTAATGACGACCGTCCGGCATGACTTTTCTAGGTCGAAACGCGGTTCGAGCATCACATGGGTAGACGGGGGACTCCCGACGGTATTCATAACAAAAAAAAATCCGTCGCTCCTGAATAACATCCGCACGTACATCAAGGACCAGGCTCCGGGAGGTCGCCTTGACATCCCTCTCATTGTCGTCGACGACGAATCAGACTGGGGAAGCCCCAACACTCGCGGCAAAGCGGACCCAACAAGCGTCAATCGCGCTATTCGTGCCCTACTTGATGTTTCGACGCAAAGTTCCTATTTGGCTATCACGGCGACACCTTTCGCCAACATCTTTATTGACGACCAAGCGGCGTTTGAGTTTGTTGAAAAACCGAAGAAACAAGAACCGGCGCGCGGCGGCACCGGAACGGTGCTTCTCGATCTTTTCCCTAGCGATTACATCAGAGTTACTTTCCCACCCAGCAACTACTTCGGGATGGGAACTTACTTCCAGGAAGCCGGGCATGACTCCATAAGAACCGCTGTCAGCGATTGCCTCGAGATCATCCCAATCAAACACAGGAATCATCATCCGGTCGCCGAGCTCCCCAAATCGATGGAGGTCGCGATTATCGAATTCCTGATGGGGACTGCCGTGCGCCGTATCCGCGACGACGGGGTCAAGGCCGCGTCAATGCTGATCAACGTCTCGCGATTTAAGAGTGTGGAGCGGGAGGTCGCCGAGTTAGTCGAGGAGTTCCTCCGGCAGACCGTCGACATGATCCTCGGCGAATTTGCTCGGCAAAATACGGCCCGAAGTCCGATGGCCGAAGAGATGGGTGATATATGGCGCGTCCACTTCGCTTCTCTGACCACGGTTGCGTTCAAAGACGTGACAGACAAACTCGTCGACATCTCCAGTGATTTTCGTGTCGAGCTCGTGAACGGGGACACCGCAAGGGGTCGAGCCAAACGTCGAAAGCTTATGACCGCGGCCGAACGAAAGGCCGATGACCTCGTTCCGAAGATTGTCGTCGGCGGAGACATACTGTCCCGCGGGCTAACTCTTGATGGTTTGCAGGTGAGCTATTTCGTCCGTGAACCTCGAACAATGGACACGCTCATGCAGATGGGGCGGTGGTTCGGATACCGACCCCATTTTGCAGATCTGGTGCGAATCTGGATGCCCGAGACGACGCGCGCGGCCTTCGCCCATTCCGCGGAGGTTACGGATGAATTGCGAGACACGCTGGTCGAGATGAAGGCTCGCGGCCTCACCCCCAGAGATTTCGGCCTGCGCGTTCGAGTCCACCCCGACAGCGTCGATATCGTTGCTGCAAACAAGGGACGAGCCACCGAAATGATTGAGGTTGGCCCGACTGTTTGGCAAAATCGGCTTGTCGAGGCCTACGACTTGACCGAAAGCGCCGACGTCGATCGTGCAAATGAAGCTGCCGTAGAAGGGTTAGTCGAGCGCCTTGGCGCCGTCAACGCGACGAAAACTAACGGTGGTTTCGACGCGTGGCAGAATGTTCCGCTGAACGTAGTTCAGGACTTTTTCCGCGGCTTTCAGGGCGACCGAGGAAATCAAAGATTCGGCCGGGGAGCCGATGGAACACTGCCGATCGCGGACGCTTTTCACAGTGCACCGGGGAGCGACCGTTGGCAAATCGTGCTGGTTAATAGCGGGGAGGGCGGGGAGCATCATTTCGGTTCGAATTTCGTCGTTCGAATGAGCTTGCGCAACAAGATGGGGCGCAGCCGTAGCGACGGACACATTCGGCTTGACCGTCGAAGAGTGTCCTCTGCGACCGATGTGGTGAGGTCACTGATGCCTTCAGCGCGCCAGGCGATGGAGGCTGAACCGCGCTTCACAAGGGAAGGCAAGCCGATGTCTTCTCAAGCGCAAACGCTCTCTTGGATCGATCACCCTTTCCTAATGATCTATGTGGTCACAGCCGACGAGCCCAAGGACCCCGATGACCTTGATCTCCAACCAGTTGAGGTGGGTTTGACGAGGATTGCAGTGGCAATTGCTTTTCCAAAGATGACGCAACTACAAATTCAGAATGCAACGCGCGATGCGAAAACGTACCAGGTCAATCAAGTGTATTGGCGTGCGTACAACGGCTATGTCGAAGACGAGGGTGACGACGCAATGGAGACGGGCGAGGACGACAGCTGATGACACTCGCCTCCCCGAAGTCAGTGTTCGAGCAAGTACTCAGCGCGACGAGTGGTCGCATGGTTGTTCTCAGCCGGACACCCGTCATGTCCGCCGCAGTGAATGATAACGGGCGAGCGGCTCTATTCATTCGGATCTCGCTGTCGCCCGCCCAAATCGTCAGCGACGGCCGCGGATTCTCGGTCCGGACAACGCGAAGCGGGGACAATGACTACGTTCAGATAACCGCCACGGACCGAGGACTACCGCCCCTCTTCGTCAAATTAGTGGAGTACCTATTAGAGCGATTGAGTTCGACGACTCTCCTTGAGGAGAGCACAGAAGTCCTGATCAATTCGATCGAAGAGTATCGCCGGTTCGTCAGTCAACGTCAGGGACGTCTATCTGAGTCCCTGGTTCGCGGGACCTTCGCTGAGCTCGCATTTCTGCGCCTGCTGATTGACTCCGGCATGAACGGTGAGACCGCCGCGGCGGCCTGGCGGGGGCCACACGCGAAAGCGGGGCTCGGAGTGCATGACTTTACATTCTCGGACGGGCGGGGAATCGAGGTGAAGTCGACGCATCAACCGCCCGGCACAATCCGGGTGTCCTCGCCGAGCCAGCTGGTGCCAAGCGACCAGCCGCTGGACCTAGTCGTGCTTCCGATAGAGGATGCTCCAATCGACTCGCGCGTTGCAATTTCGTTCCGGGATTACGCACAAGAGACCGGTGAAGCGATCTCCAACGCTGGGCCACGCGCCAAGGCAAGGTGGGATTCTGCGCTCGAGGCGTTGGCGCTAGATCTGTCTGATGAGTCCTACGACCGGTATCGGTTTCTCCCCGGTGAATGGCGACGGTTCGAGGTTACGCAAGGATTTCCCCATCTCGACCTACCCGCACTTCCCTCGGGAATCATTGACGTGCGCTACTCACTTGAGCTCATAAGGTTGACTCCCTTCGTCAAGCCGTTTACTCAACTTCTACGCGACGTGGAGCCGTGATGAACGCAGATACCGACGAGCTCCGCAATGAAATCAAGGTCGAGGCTGCTGCTAGCGACGGCGCTTTCGAAATTGAGGCCTTCGCTCAAGTATTTGCTCGAAGGCTCGAAGATGCGGAGGCGGTAGGGAACCTAACCGTCGAACCGCTCCAATGTGCGGGACCAAGAGGGAGACGCCTCGAATTACTCGGGTATGCAGAGAGCCCGATCGAGCAGTCCTTAGTGATACTCGCCGGCAGATACTACGGCAGTGATGAAACTCTCACGATGACCGATGCCAAGGACGCGAGTGGCCGCGCGACCGGGTTCTTGGAAGCGGCGCTCGATGGCTGGCTGGCCTCGAACCTGGAGATTTCATCGCGGGAGTGGGAATATGCAGACTATTTCGCCAAGCAAATCAAAGCCGGGAGAGTAGCAAAAGTTCGCGTTGTTCTAATTACCGACGGCTTGATGAGTGATCGGATCCGAACGATCGAGAGCAACTTCGTCTCCGGCTTGAAGACCACCTACGAAATCTGGGATCAGCGGCGCATCTTGGACGCTGCGCTCCCCGATCGCGGCAGCGAGGATATTCATATTGACTTCACGAAGTGGATTCCCGACGGACTGCCATGCTTGATCGCTCCTGGCAATGACGAGACGACTCGAACCTACCTCGCGGTCATCCCCGCGCTACTGCTCACCGACGTCTTCGAGGAGTATGGCAGCCTACTGCTCGAGTCGAATGTAAGAACGTTTCTGAGCGCGCGGGGGCAGGTGAACCGCGGCATCCAGAGCACTCTCGCTCAGGAGCCGCACCGTTTCCTCGCCTACAACAATGGGCTGACAACAACTGCGTCCGGGGTCGAACTTGGGCACTCAGCACGAGGAACAACCATACGAAGCCTGGACCGTTGGCAAATCGTCAACGGTGGTCAAACCACGGCCTCCCTTGCCCATTTCTTGCGCAACCATAAGGGAGTCAATATCGACGGCGTATCAATCCAAATGAAGCTGGTTACCGTGAGTGACGCCGACTCTGCGACGGTCGTACAAGCAGTCGCTAAGTATGCGAACAGTCAAAACAAAATAAGTGCAGCGGACCTGTTCTCCACACACGAATTCCACATCCGCCTAGAACAGATCAGTCGTCGTCTCAAGGCCCCTTCCAAGGAGGGACAGCAATATCAAACTGGCTGGTTTTACGAACGGGCCAGAGGTCAGTGGGAAAACGATCGGAATGCGCGGGGCTCGGTGAGCGAGCAAAAGAAGTTCGAGTTGCAGTATCCAAAGTCGCAACGCATCACGAAGACCGACTGGGCGAAATACGACTATTGCTGGAATCAAAGACCGGACATTGTGAGTAGGGGCGCGCAGTCGGTCTTCGCCGACTACGCGGCAAAGGTCGACTCGCAGTGGACGAAGGATGAAGGGAGGGGCGCGGACGCTTACGGTGATGGCTACTTTCGGACAGGTATTGGCAAAGCGATCATTTACGAGACGCTCCGGGTGGAGGTGCCCAAGCAGGAATGGTATCGAGCCTCGCGAGGCTACCTCGCGAACATCGTCGCATATGCGATCTCTCGCTTCGCTTTACAACTCGGTGCCCAATTCAGATCAAAGTTTGACTTTGAGCTGCTCTGGCTCAACCAGCGGATGGGAGACACAACACTTGCGTCCCTCGTCGCCATTGCCCACGCGGCGCAACAGTATCTGACCGATCAAAATCGGCCGCAGGCAAATGTGACCCAGTGGGCAAAGCAACCGGCGTGTTGGGAGGGCTTCGCGAAAGTGTCAGTGCATCTGGACGAGACAAACAAGGCCGACCTGGTCGATGCTGAAGAGGCGCAGCTCCAATCGACAAACGATCGCAGGCAACGGTCGATGGACACCGGGTTCGAGGTCATCAAACGAGTCCTGGCCGTGAAATTGCGAGTGTGGGAGATGGTCAAGGACGCAACGGAGCAGGTACCGATTTCACCCATCGAAATGGACCTCCTGCGAATGTTCGGGCTACAAAAAGGAAAGGTCCCGTCAGAGCGGCAAGCAACTGTACTCATTCGCTTGCTGGACCGCATGGCAGATTCCGGCGTGCTCGCCCGCGACATCTTTTAGAGGTTACGTACTAAGACCGAGTCCCTCGCGTAGTCAACGAAGCAGTTATCAATAGTTGAACATAGTCCAAGGCACTTTTCACTCTCCATAAGAGGGCCTTCAACCTGCATTTTTCATGGTTGCGGGGACAGGATTTGAACCTGCGACCTCTGGGTTATGAGCCCAGCGAGCTACCGAACTGCTCCACCCCGCGGCGGGAGTATAAGGCTACCACAGGCTGCGATACGCGCCCCCGGACCGACCGATCTTTTGGCATTAGGACGACCTCACAAGCGCTCCTCGAAGCTTGCGACGCTCGGCAGCACCGACTCGACCGCTCTTCCGACCGTGCGGGATCAGGCACCCATCACGCGTTAGAGGTCTCGGTACGCACTGCTGAGGTGCGCCACGCGCAATGCCAACACCATAAGCTCACTATCCCGAACCGTGTCGGCGACCCGGAAATCTCCTACACAGATTTGTCGCAGGTCGGATGCCGCGTCAGCGCTCGGCTCCCGATCGGGCGCGGGTTTTGGTCAAGGCGCCCACGGCCTGCACAACGCAGCGAGCCACCGGCCTATCAATTCCGTGAGCTCCTTGAGTGCTTTGGGATCGTATTGAACGGTGCGCTGGCTCGGGTCGATCACAGCCTGAAAGCCTGCGTCACTTTGTCCCTCGAGGCCGCTTTCGTGCGGCCAGCGTCGAGGTCGGCGAGCCGTTCGGAAGCGACACGACCGTCTTCCCGATCCATCAACTCCTCATACCGGGCCACGAAGTCTGCTGGCACGATCGCCGCGGCGCAGTGCGGTGCTCGACCGCGGGTCACGTAAGTGATCTCGCCGCCATAAGCGGCGCGATTCACGGCGTCGCAAAATTGATCCCGAGCTTGGCTTGCCGACAACTCAACATCTTGGCTCGCCTGGGCAGGATGCGCCAAAAAGGCGAACCTGGCCAGATAGTGCCCAAACGGGCTAGCCGCCGATCGCCGCGATAGCCCGGGTGATCGCCTCCTGCATCGCCGCATCGGCCTGCGCTGCCGCAACCAAGTCGTTGGCCGCGTACGCCGCTTGGCGCTTGGTGAGCGCTGCTCGGTAGTCCGCGAGCGCTGTGCTCAACGCCGCGTTGTCTGTCGGCGCTGACGTGGAGGGCGGAGTCGGCGCGGGTGTCGGCGTCGAGGTCGATCCATCCGTACCCGTCACGGGCGGCAGGGTGGGGTTGGGCGTTGTCGGCGTTGTCGGCACGTTCTTGTCCCCGGCCGCCGCACCCGAATCGCCGCCGAACAGGGTGTCGAGCGCGCCGTCGAGGGTGTCGTTGAACGCGATCCGGTCACCGAAGGAGACGAGCACCTTGCGAAGCAGTGGGTAGATCGTGCCCGAGTTCGCCTGTACATAGACGGGTTGCACATAGAGCAGGCCTCCGCCGACCGGCAGGGTCAGGAGGTTGCCGAGCTTGACATCCGTCTCACCCCTCTGCAGGAGAGCAAGCTGATTGGCGACGATGGTGTCGGTCTTGAAGGTGGTCTGCACCTGACCGGGCCCGGGCACCGTGTCCTGCTTGGGCAGGGTCAGCAGCGTGAGCTTGCCGTAGTCCGGCCCGGCATCCGAGTTCACGGCGAGATAGCCGGTCAGCACGTTCCGGGTCGAGTCGGCGTTGCCCTTCGGGATGTAGGTGGAGTACAGGGTGAAGGCCGGCTTCTGCGTGCCCGGCACCTGCATCGTCAAGTAGTAGGGCGCCTGCGGAACATCCGACGCCAGCACTGGGTCAGCCGGCGTGACCCACTGGTCGTCACTGGAGTAGAACGACCCCGGGTCGGTGACGTGATAAGAACCGAGGATGGCGCGTTGCACTTTGAAGAGGTCCGAGGGGTAGCGCACGTGAGCCAGCAGTTGCGCGCTCATGTCGCTCATCGGCAGCACCGTGGCGGGGAACACCTTCTCCCACGTCTTGAGCACGGGATCTTTGTCGTCCCACGCGTACAGCTTCACCGAGCCGTCGTAGGCGTCGACCGTGGCCTTGACCGAGTTGCGGATGTAGTTGATGTTGTCCACCGGAAACGCGGGCTTCGGCGTGTAGCTGTCGGCGATGGTGCTGCTCAGCTGCTCGACCTTCGAGTACGGGTAATTGGTCCCGGTGGTGTATCCATCCACGATCCAGACGATCTTGCCGTCCACGACCGACGGGTAGGCGTCACTGTCCAGGGTCAGGTAGGGCGCCACCTTGGCGACCCGATCCTTCGGGTTGCGGTCATACATGATCTGCGATTTCTCGGTCACCGCATCCGAGAGGAAGATCTGCTCGGACTGGAACTTGATGGCGTAGATCAGTTTGACGAACAGGTTGCTGAGCACCGGGCCACCGTTACCCGCGAAGGTGTTAATGGCGTTCGCGTCACTGGTGCCGCCGCCCGAGGGATAGTCCAATTCCACGGGTTGGCTGCCCTTGGGCGCGCCGACGATCGAGTACTCGGGTGACTCCTCGCCGAAGTAAACGCGCGGCTCGAAAGTGCCGAGCGAACCGACGCTCGGGATGCCGGACTCGAGGAAGACCGGCTGGCCGCCGCTCGCGCGCTGGTTGCCGAAGGCGGCCACCATCCCGTATCCGTGGGTGTAAACGACGGTGTTGTTGTACCAGGTCTGAGAATCGCCGAGCCCCGCCTGGTTCAATTCGCGAACCGCGATCACGGTGTCTTGAGTCTTCCCACCGATCGAGTAGCGGTCGACGTCCAAGTGGTTGCCGAACTGGTAGTACTGCTTGAACTGCTGCAGTTGCGCGAACGCTTTCGGTACGAGTGCTGGGTCGATGATACGAATGTTGGCGGTCGTCGCGGCATCCTGACGCAGCGCCCCCGGCTCGGTGTTGGTCTTGGCGCTGTACGGAACCTCTTTCACGTCGGCCACGCCATACGCTGAGCGCGTTGCGTCGATACTGCGCTGGATGTAGGGCGCCTCGAACGTTTTGGCGCTCGGCTCCACCTGGAAACGCTGTACCACCCACGGGTAGAGCCCGCCCACCACGAGTCCGCTCACCAGCAGCAACGCGGTGCCGATGACGGGCAGACGCCACCGGCCGTTGATGGCCGTGACGATGAAGAGAACGGCAACGATGGCGGCGACGCCCGCGAGGATGGCGCGGCCCGGAATGGTGGCATTGACCTCGGTGTAGCCGGCACCGGTCTGCAGGAAGCCCTGATTGTCCGAATAGAGGGTGGTGTACTGATCCAGCCAGATGCTGATCGCCTGCAGAGCCAGGAACACCGCGGCGGTGATCGCGAACTGCATTCGAGCCGACCGGGAGATTCGCACCTCGCGCCCGTTGAATCGCAATGCCCCGTAAAGGTAGCTCGTTGCCAGTGCCGCGATACCGCCGAGAAGCACGACCGCCGAGGCGAAGCCGACCACGCCGTGATACATCGGCAATTCGTAGATGAAGAACGAGATATCCAGCCCGAACTGGGGGTCGGTCTGGCCGAATGAGGTTCGGTTCAGGTACTGCAACACGAGGGGCCATTGGGTGGCCGTAGCCACCCCACCGAAGATGCCGAGCAAAACCGGGATGCCCACCATGGCAAGACGACGTAATGGCTCGATCACCTGCTGATACCGATCGAGCTGAGAGTTCAGCTTCGCGTAGACCGGGCGGGATCGGAACGCGATCTCGATACTCACCCAGACCGGGATCGCCATGGCGACGAAGCCGATGAAGAATAACGCCGTTCGCGCGAACCACTGCGTGGTCAAGACGTTCAGGTAGCCGAGCTGAGCGAACCACAGCACATCGGTGTACAGGTTCGAGACGACGAAGAACGCGATCACGAGCACGGCCAGAACGATGGCCGTGATGGTGAGAGTCACCCGGGTGCGGTTACCCGCGGCGGGCGTGGAGGATGCTGACACGAAAGGTGCTCCTGCTGTTAGTGGACTGCCCTCATCTTAAACGGGATTGCTCAAAGAATGCCCCGGGCCCGACCGGCGCCCGACTCAGCTGACCGGGCACGCTTTCAGGGCACTGGTGTCGCCCTTGCCATTGATGACGGTGAGGTCGGCGACCGAATCATCCAGCGTGGCTACCGCGAATACCCGCAGCCCGTTCGGGATGTGCCCGGTGACCTCGTCGCAGTTGCTCTCGGGGGCCAAGAAGTAGGTCGCACCCGCCCGTCGTGCCCCGAACATCTTCTGCCGGATGCCGCCGATGGGGCCGACCGTGCCATCCGCAGTGATGGTACCGGTGCCGGCGATCATCTCGCCCCCGGTGAGGCTGTTCGGGGTCAGCTTGTCGATGATGCCGAGGGCGAACATCATGCCGGCGCTCGGGCCACCCACATTGTCGAGTTGGATGCTGACATCGAAGGGGAAGACGTAGCGGGTGCCGACCGTGATCCCGACGATGGCCGCGCCATCACCGGTTGTGCTCGCAATGGGCGTGATCGACTTCGTCATGGCCACGCCGCCCCTCTCGATCTCGAAGGTGGCCGGGGCGGTTGTTCCGTTCGCCGCTACCGCAGCACGAAGTGAATCGACATTGGTGAAGCTGTCTGCGTTCACCGAGACGATGGTGTCACCCGCGAGCAGCTGGCCTTCCGCCGGTAGGCCGGGTGCGGTGCCCACCACGTAGAGAGTGCTTTTCACGTCGTCACCGAGGTGTGTGAGCGCTGCGGCGATCGCATCCTGCTGGGAGCTCTGCATCTCCTGCTGACCTTGCTGGTTGGAGACCTCGACGGTGACCCCGGGCGGGTAGATCTGCTCGATCGGCACGACAGCCCGGCTCTGGTCGAACCAGGCCGTAGCGATCTCGAACCAGTTGGGAGGATTGTCGGGGTTGCCGACCACGCTCACGGTCAGCAGGTAGAGCGAGCCGGTGGTGGGGAAGGTCGGCTCCTTCGGGATCACGATGAGGGGGGCATCCGCCCCGTCGATGGCAACGGAACCGAGGGTGTCGTAGACCGGTCCAGGTTGTTCGATGACGTACGGGGCGGGAACGAGGGATACGGCGCTCACACCCACGGCAGCGATTGCCAGCAGCCACCAACCCAGCCGCACTCGACGGCGACGCGGGCGCGCGTCCGATTCGGTGTCGGGAAAGAGAGCCATCGGTTCCTCGTAGTTGCTGCAGGGTGTGGTGCGCTGAATGTCGTGCGGTGTGAGCCCATGCGATGTTCGGCACGGGCGCAAGGCCGCGCACCGTTGGCCTGAGCGAAAACCGCCTCGTGGCAGGGGCAGCGGCTAGCGTAGTCGGCATGGCTGACGATTCGACCGACGACTCGGGGAGCGACCCGGCGGAGAAGTTCCGCGACATGCTGCGGGACTTCCTCGACGGCAAGACGGAGATCGACCCGGCCCAGCTCGTGGGAGCAGCGGGATTGCCCAATGATCCCGAAGTCGTCGGCCGGCTCATCTCGCAATTGCAGGATGCCCTGAAAAACAGTGGCGACGGCACCAACTGGGGTATCGCCCTCGAGCAGGCGAAGACAATCGCCGAGCGCGGCACCGTCGTCTCGTTGCCAGCCGAGCGGTCGCAGCTCGAGCAGGCCATGCACGTGGCATCCCTGTGGCTGGATGAAGCGACCTCGATCAGCGCGCTGACCGGCACGCCGAAGCTCATGAGTCGGCAGGAGTGGGTCACTGCGACCATGCCGGTCTGGACTCAGCTCGCCGAGCCGGTGGCAACCTCCATCGCCGACTCGCTCACCGCAGTGCTTCAGCAGAGTGCGCCGGAGGAGCTCGGCGAGATGCTGCAGAGCGCGAGCCAACTCATGCGCAACGTCGGGGGCACGCTGTTCGCGATGCAACTCGGCCAGGTGGTCGGGCAGCTCTCGGCCGAGGTCGTCTCGGGTGGCGACATCGGCATCCCGCTGCTCGATTCTCTGGATGACGTGAACCTGCAGGCGGCGATTCTGCCTCAGAACGCCCTCGCATTCGGTGCTGGCCTCGACATCCCCGTAGATCAAGTGCAGCTCTACCTCTGTGTGCGGGAGCTCGCCCATGCGCGGCTGTTCCGGCACGCCAAGTGGCTGCGACTGCAGTTGCTGACCTCGATCACGGAGTTTGCGCGGGGCATCCGAATCGACACGGATCGGCTGCAGCAGCTCGCCGCGGACTTCGATCCGAGCAACCCCGAAGAGCTTCGCGAGGCGATGACCAGCGGCGCGCTCATCCCGCCGAAGACTCCCGAGCAACAGGCGGCCCTCGGGCGGCTGGAGACGACCCTCGCTCTCATCGAGGGCTGGGTCGACGTGGTCACGGCTCAGGCGACCTCGCGACTCCCCTCGAGTGCTGCTATCGCCGAGGCGGTGCGCCGCCGGCGCGCTTCGGGAGGCCCGGCCGAGTCGGCGTTCTCCACCCTCGTCGGGCTCGAGCTGCGACCCCGGCGGCTGCGCGAGGCCGCCGCCATGTGGCAGAAATTGACGGATGCCGCGGGCGCGGAGCAGCGCGACGAGCTGTGGTCGCACCCCGACCTGGTGCCCACCGGAACCGACATCGATGATCCGACATCACTCGTGGATCGGCTGACCGAATCCGAGCCGGAGCCGGATGACGTGGACCAGGCCATCGAGGACCTGCTCAACGACGACACGCCGGATCGACCGCAGGAGAAGTAGGGGCTCTGCGAGCCCGTCGTCTGGGCATGCTCCGCCGCAACGGGCTTCCTGTGGATGACCGCAACGGAGTTCGGGCCATCTGACCCACCATGACCGGGTGATACTCAGACTCGATCCCGCGTTCACGCCGGTGTGGCGAAATCCGTATGACCTGCAGCTCGGCGTCGACCCGGCATTACGCGTGCTCCGCGACGTGACGGATGCTCAGCAGAGGATGTTGGCGGCGCTGCAGAACGGCGTGCCGAGGTCGGCGCTTTCCGTGCTCGGGGAGAGCGCCGCGCCCGGCCGGGTCCGCACGATGGGGGCGCACGAATCCAGCGTCGACGACTTTCTGGCGCAGATCGCGCCGGCACTCATGCCCACCGTGGCCCCCGATCCACTCCCCACGGTGGCGGTCACCGGGGTAGGAGGCGTGAGCGGCGTGATTGCGGCGCAGGTAGCCCACGCGGGCTTTCCCGTGGTCGTCTCGCCGGATGCCGCGGGGCTGGCCGCGTACCACCCCGCACTGGCGATCGTGTGCAGCGACCACGTGGTGTCGCCGCAGGCGCACCTGGCGTGGCTGAGCCGAGACATCCCGCACCTCAGTGTCGTCATGGGTGACGCTGCCGCCACCATCGGACCGATCGTCGATCCGGGGCGCGGTGCCTGCCTGTTCTGCGTTCACCTGACGCGCCGCGACCTGGATGCCGCCTGGCCCGCGATCGCCACGCAGCTGCTGACGCGACGCCCGCCCAGCATCCCCCCGGTGCTGCTCGCGGATGTCGCTGCTTTCGTCGCGTGGGTCGTATCGTTGCGGCTCGCACCGTCGGCGCGTGCACGGCCATCCTCACCGCGACCGGCGTCCGCGCCATCCGGCCCGCTGGCGCCCGGCACGTCGGTGCGCATCGACGCGCTCACCGGGGCGCGTCGCTCGACCCGGTGGGCCGCGCACCCCGAGTGCGGCTGCCGCGGTATACCGGTGTTCGAGGATCGCGAACCGGCTCCGCAGCCCCCGGTCAGCGCAGGTCCGCGATGAAACGGCTCGGGATGCGTGCCGCCGCTCGACCGGCCTGCGGGCTCAGCGCCCACGAGAGGGCGAGGGTTCGACGGGCCCTCGTCATGCCGACGTAGAGCAGGCGACGCTCCTCGTCGAGGGCAGCGGCATCCTTCGCGTACGTGATCGGGATGAGGCCCTCGACTAGCCCGATGATGTAGACACTGTCCCACTCCAGCCCCTTGGCCGAATGCAGAGTGGAGAGGGTCACCGCCGGCATGGTCGGCTCCTGCTGTGCGCTCTGGCGGTCGAGCATCTCGGCGACGAACTGCTTGAGGGTCGTTCCCGCAGTCGATGACTCGGCGAGGCGCATGAGAACGTCGAGCGCTTCCCAGCGATCACGCACGGCTCCGCGCACGTCGGGGGGATCCTGCGACCAGCCGATCGAGCGCAACACATCGCTCACCGTCTTGAAGAGAGGCTCCTCCGCGGTCGTGATGGATGCTCCGCGCAGCAACATGAGCGCCTCTTTCACCTCACGCTGGTCGAAGAAGCGCAGGGCGCCCCGAACCCGGAACGGCACCCCGGCATCCCCCAGGGCGGTCTCGATCACCTGCGATTGCGCCCCGATGCGGAACAGGACGGCGATCGATTCGGGCGCTGCACCCGCATCGATCTGCGCCGCGATCTGATTAGCGACCGAACGAGCCTCCGACCCATCGGACTCGTGAGCGACCATCTTCGGGATGGGAGCGGGATTCTCATCCACGGCCCGCAAGGACAGGGCTCCGGGATGCCCCTGCATGAGCCGGTTCGCGGCCGTCACGATCGAACGGGTCGAGCGGTAATTCTGCTCGAGTCGCACGACGACCGAGCCGGGATGCTCGCGCTCGAAGCCGAGGAGGAAGTCCGGACTGGCCCCGGCGAAGGAGTAGATGGTCTGGCTGACGTCGCCCACCACGCAGATGTCGGTGCGCGGGCCCAGCCAAAGCCGCAGCAAGTGGTGTTGCAGCGGAGAGACATCCTGGTACTCGTCAACGACGAAGAACCGGTACTGCTCGCGCACCTGGTCGGCAACTCGCGGCTCGGCCTCGAGCATGCCGGCCGCAGCGAGCAATACATCCTCGAAATCGAGCTGTCGTCGTTCGTCTTTGAGCCTCTCGTAGCCCTGCTGCAGCGCGACCATGCGCTCGGATGTCAGAGCGGGCGGGGTCGGTCGCTTTGCTTGAGTCCACTGCTCGATCGACAGTAAAGCGGTTTTGCGCCACTCGATCTCGGCCGCGACATCCCGCAGCGTTGCCGTATCGAGCTTGACCCTGAGCGCCTCGGCCGCCTGCGCGATCAGACGTGCTTTGCCCTCCACGAGACGCGGCATCGTGCCGCCGATCACTTGCGGCCAGAAGAAGTTCAGTTGCGAGAGCGCGGCGGCGTGGAAGGTGCGGGTCGAAACCCCCGGGGTACCGAGACTCGCCAAACGGCCGCGGAGTTCGCCGGCGGCGCGGGAGGTGAAGGTGAGGGCGAGAACGCGCGCGGGCGGATAGACGCCGGTGGCGACCCCGTAGGCGATGCGGTGGGTGATCGCTCGGGTCTTGCCGGTTCCCGCTCCGGCGAGCAGGCACACCGGACCGAGCAGCGCCGTTGCGGCGATCCGCTGCTGGTCGTCGAGGCCGGCGAGCAGCAGTTCGCCGGACGGTGCAGCCATGCTCACGGCCGCGCATCCTCGATCCGGCAACCGAACCAGTGATCGATGATCGCGCGGGCGATCGAGGTGGGTCCGGGAAGGCGGATCTCGGTGAGGGATGCCGCGAGCTCGGCCCTGCTGAACCAGCGCAGGTCGAGGATCTCGGTGCCGTCCGGGGTCGCAGAACCGGTGAAGCCGGGAGCGACCCGCGCCGTGAATCCGAGCATCAGCGATGCCGGGAAGGGCCACGGCTGGCTACCCAGGTACACCGGGTCGACGACGGGGATGCCGGATTCCTCCGCGACTTCACGGATCACGGCCGCCTCGAGGGACTCCCCCGGCTCGACGAAACCCGCGAGCAGCGAATAGCGATCGCGCTCCCACAGGGCATTGCTGCCCAACAGCAGCCGGTCAGCATCATCGGTGATGCCGACGATGATCGCCGCATCCGTGCGGGGAAAGACCTGCGTGCCCGTCACCGGGTCGCGGCGCACCCAGCCCCCCTGTTCCGCGATGGTCGGCGTGCCGGTGAGCGGCGAGAACCTGTGCGATCGATGCCAGTTGAGTATGCCCAGCGCCTCCGCGAGCAGCCCGGCGTCGCGGTCG
>Ga0209512_1002492_pt1 | contig 19442 bp, 18 predicted proteins | sample frozenSSSSmetaG_FD_184142 | JGI IMG/M metagenome (GOLD analysis project Ga0209512, IMG submission 184142) | Glacier valley bacterial and archeal communities from Borup Fiord, Nunavut, Canada, to study Microbial Dark Matter (Phase II) -... | ecosystem: Environmental > Aquatic > Freshwater > Ice >... | reverse complement strand
CCTTTAAAATATTTGTTTTAGCAACTATATTTTATATCAAAGGCTTATATTATGCAATATTTTTACGCCAAAAAACAAAAAATATATGTTAGAGTGTTTTTTACACCCCAACATATATTATAGAACCGAAAACACTTACAATTGTAAGTGTTTTTTTGTATTTAACAAGGTATTATTTAGTTATATCTTGCGTTTTGCAAGTTTATAGTATATAATGAACGCTCAACTATATATTACATAAAATTAGTTGTAGTAAATAATGATTTAACTAAAGGGGGATATATTATGATAACTTGTAATGAAATTAAAAATGATCCATATATAATAGATATATATAATAAAATAGAAGAGATTTCTGTAAAAGAGTTTTGGGCTACTCATGGGTGGACTCATATTTTAAAAGTAATAAATACTGTTGAAAATGTTATGACAAAACTTATTTGCAATGAAGAAATTATAGAGTGTGGAAAAATAGCAGCTCTATTACATGATATTGGTTGTATTAAAGGTAAAACTAATCATGCACTTGAAAGTTATAACATGGCTAATGAATATTTGTTAGGCAAAGATATAAGCCCTGAATATAAGAAGATAATTTTAGATGCAATTATAGATCATAGCGAAGGTAAAAATTTAACTAGTATTGTTGGCGCCGTTTTAGTATTTGCAGATAAGATTGATTATGATAAATTAAGACTTATGCCTTTAGTTTATGAAATAGAGAATTTTAATGAAATACAATATATTGACAATATTGATATACTTTTATCTGATAGTTGTTTAACTGTTAAATTTGTAGTTAGTAATTTGTTTAATAGAGCTAGTATTGAAAAATTCTATTTTACACCTAAAATGTTTAAAGCTATTAATAATTTTAGTAAGTATTTAAATATGGAATCTTGTGTTAAATTAAATGATGTTGAATGGAAGTTAGTTTAATATATATTAAAGTTTTTAGTAAAGGCGATATATTGACAAATTTTTGTTTATATGGTATAGTATAATATATCAAAATACGAGGAGGTATTTATATGAAAAAAGGATTAATAATTTTTTTAGTTGCTGCTGCAATATTGGTTTTTGGATGGATGTCTATCTATAATGGCTTAGTTGCAAAGAACGAAAAAATAAATCAAAACCAATCAGAAATAGATAATCAATTAAAAAGAAGAGCGGATTTAGTTCCAAATTTAGTTAGTACAGTAAAAGGAGTAAGTGCTCAAGAGTTAAAACTTGTTAGCGCTGTAACAGATGCAAGAGTTAAAATGTCAACTGGTTCAACACAACAAAAATTGGCTGCAAATGATGCGCTTACAACAAGTATAAATGTTCTTGTTGAAAATTACCCAGTACTTAAATCTGATACTGCTTATACAGGATTAATGGATGAATTAGCAGGTACTGAAAACAGAATAGCAACTGCAAAAAAAGCATATAATGATGAAGTTGGATCATTTAATACATCAATTAAAACATTCCCAACTAGTATTATTGCTTCTATATCAGGTTTTTCAGCTAAAACATATTTAGAGACAACTGCTGCTGATAAAGCACCTATAAGTGTACAATTCTAATATGTAGAGGAGTAATATCATGAAAAAAATTAGTATATTAACATTACTCTTGTTATTTTTAATAACTAGTGTAGATAATATTCAAGCAGCTACTAAAGAATATATTCCTACTGCACAGTTCTATGTGAATGATTTTGCAAATATATTATCAGATGAAACAGAGCAGGCAATATTTAATATGGGTAAAACTATAGAAGAAAAAACTACTGCACAATTAGTTATAGTAACAGTTCCAAATATGAGCGGTAACTATATTGAATCTTATGCAAATACACTTTTTAATAAGTGGAAAATTGGTTCAAAGGAAAAAAATAATGGTGTTTTGCTAATTGTATCACAAGAAGAAAGAAAAATTAGAATCGAAGTTGGATATGGACTAGAAGGAGCTATAAATGATGCTAAAGCTGGAAGAATTTTAGATAAATATGCAGTTCCATCATTAAAAGAAAATAACTATGATTTAGCTATTTTAGATTCAGCAAAACAAATACAAGGTGAAATATATACTGAATACAATATAGATAATACTATAGAAAATCCAAGTTATGTTCCAATTGGTAATAGTGATGCTACTGTAGATCCAAAGTATATAATTATAGCAGCTATTATATTCATATTTTTAGTTATAGTAACTAAAGGTAAAATATTAGAAGTATTATTTTGGCTTTTAATGATTTTCGGTAGACGGAGGCGGCGGCCGGAGGATCTTTCGGAGGAGGTGGCTCTTTCGGTGGTGGAGGAGGTTCTTCTGGAGGCGGCGGTTCTTCTAGAGGTTTCTAAAATATAATATAATTTAAGAGTTAATAATTGTTAGAAATTATTAACTCTTTTTGTTTTATATTTATATTGTAAAAAAATAAAATATATGATATAATTTAAAAAAATATATGAATAATATATATATGTAATTGGATATTATTTAAGCAGAGTAGGAGAATATGTTAATGAATAAAGATGAAATATTTGATATGTTTATAAATGAAATAGCAGGTAGAAAAGAAGTAAACATAGATGATTTTATATACAACATAGCTTTAAATTATAACATAACAGATGCTAACTATGAATCACAAAAATGTCAAATAGATGATAGTCTTCCAACAATAAATATAAATAATGTTGATTTGTTCAAAAGTAAATTAAATGAATATATTAAAACATTAACTGGAAAAATGGATTTATCCAAAACTACACCTTTTCTTGTTGAGAAGGACAGAATAAAATATATATCAGCAGCGCTATTTGTTAATGCTACTTTTGAAGATTTTGAACTTCCGTATAAATATATGGATAAATATATTTCTGCGATTAAAGATGATACTTTTGATGATTTAAAAGAAGGTAAAAATATCTGTAAATTAACTAGCTTTAAAGATGCAACTTTAAAAGTTAAAAGTACACAGCAACCTATTTTTTTAGAAACACCACAAAAACTAGATTTTACACTTAGTAAGTTAATGCAAGATGGTGAAGAATATACTGTTTCACTTCCAGGTGTTTCTTGTTTTTGTTATGAAGATGGAAATGATAAAGTATTAAATATATCAGCATTGCAAAATAAAAGAGTAGATAGCAGCAAAGAAAAAAATATTTTTGAAAAGCAAGTAAACAGAGAAAAGTTTAAACTAAATTCAGGTGTTGAAAAAGAAGAACAAGATGTAGAACCTCTTTCAATACTTAGTTTAGCGGCTGCAATACTTTTAGCTAAAGAAAAAGGTGTTACTAAAGTTAGAATGCCAGATTTTATGCCAATGAGATTTTATGCTAAAGAATTAGCAAATGAAAAAAAGAGTAAATCTAAAAATTTAAATTTAGAAGATTTTCAAGAAGAACAAAATAGAATACAAACTAATGTAACAGATAAATTTTTAAGAAATATGATAAGAATAAAAGATCAACTTGGTATAGTAGATATAGATATGGTACCAGGAGAGTTTGGTAATTATTTAGAGTGTAGTATAACAGATAAGCAAGTAGATAATCCAAACAAAATATTAAAAGAAATGGCTGATAATATTTGCCCAGTAAAAGCAAAACATGATGATGATTTTTGCAGGTAATATGAGTATATATTTTTAAAGAATTTAGTAATAAGAAAAAAGAAGAATTATGGATTAATATGTAAGTCAATTTTATAATTAAATTGACTTACATATTTTTTTGTGGTATAAATTATTAGGTGATATTATGAAAAAAAGTATAGGTATTTTTCTAGGTATTTTAATAATATTTTTAGCTTGTTTATATTTTTTAGAAACAACTAAAAGTAGTGTAATAACTGATTATAACATGAATGTTGATGCTAATATTGACGGCAGTGTAAATGTAGAAGAAATAAAGAAATATAACTTTGTAAATAATGATAGTACTATCGTTTTAAACTTTGCTGTAATTGGTAATAAAAATGTACTTGATAAATTTAATATATCATCTTTTAAATATAGTGTAATTTATTTCAAAGTAAAAGTTGAACAAGATGGAAAAATTAATGAAATGGTATACCAAAAGAACAGTTTAAAAAAAGAAGATAATGCTCGTATGCTTAATAACATTGTTGCAGTTTCAAATAGTATGTTTGGAGTTAAAGTAGATGGTTATTATAACAAAGGAATGGCAAATGTATCTTTTGAATATATGTTAGATAATGCTATTACAAAATATAATGATAAAACACATATTTATTTAAACATCTCAGATATGTCTAATAAATATGATATAAATAATATGAAAATTAATTTAACTATGTATGACAAGGTTGCAAATTCTAATATTAATATATATAAGTACAATAAAAATGATATAACCCAAAGTCAAGCTTCTTCAAAAAACGTTATTCTTGATTATAGCAATATAGCTGCAGGAAATAGCGTTCAATTTAGAATTTTATATGACTCTGGATTAAATTCACGTGTACCATATGAGAATGGTTATATATTGGATAAAATACAAAATGATATCAGCAAAAATCAAGAGTTAGCACAAATAGATAGTGTTCTACAAAAGGCTACTGTAGGCTTTGCAATATGTATGTTTATATACTGGATCTATTTACTAATTAAATATGATTTTAATAAATTAGATTCCACATCGTTTCCTAGTTATGAAGAAATTGTTGATTCTTTGAATCCAATAATTGCTGCTTGTATAATAGATGAAAGAAAGTTTGAAAGTAAAGATTTAATTGCTTGTTTAGTCGGATTATCAGCTAGAAATATTATAAGTATAAAAGCGCTTCCTAGAGAATTATATGAAGAAAAATTAGTAAACTATGATGATGGAAATGATGAAAACAAAGAAGCATATATTGAAAGTTTAAAAGATAAAAATGTAGTTTTTCTATTTGAAAAAAATAATAAATATTGGGCTGATAGAAAGAATATAGACAATTTAGATGAAATAGATAGACAAGTAATAGAATTGTTTTTTGAGAAAAAAGAAGAATTCATACTTGATTTACGTTTATATGAAATTAAAAATGATATGTTAGCACAATTAAAAATTAAAGGTATACACGATTCAGTTGAAGAAGAGTTAGATAAATTAGGAGCTAATATACCTATGAATCCAAATATTAAAATAATAAATAAAGGATTATTAATACTGACAATAGTTTTTCTAGTAGCTCAAATAATATTCAACATATATTATACAATTACAAATAACACCATGCTTAATACTTATACATTTGGAATACTAGGTAATATAACTAATATGGTTATATATCTTCAACTAATTATTAAGACATTAATAGTTGTTGTAGCTTTATCAATATTTTTAGAAGTTATTGTATATTTTTCATACTTTATTATACTGATTTTGGATAAGACAACAAGTCTTACTTTAAAATATATAAAGAAAGAAAACCCTAATTTTAATTCTAAAATATATATGAACTCGATATCAAAAGTTGCAAAGATGGCAAGCAAAATATTTGCTATATGTATATTTGTATCAGTTGCAATATTTTTAATAATACCAACACATAAAGTATTTATATACGCTTTACTGTTAGCATTTGCATTAATAATAGTTATAACAGATGATTATATGTGTAAACATTCTAAAGAACTTAGTAAGTTATATTTAGGTATAAATATATTGCAAAATAAAATAGGATATGGAAGTTTATTAAAGGAAAAGAATTTAAAGGATAGTATAGTTTGGAATAAATATCTAGCATTTTCTCTAGCTTTTGGAATTAGTAATATATCTGATTATACTAATATATTAAAAGATAAATCCAATACAGCTGAAGAAATAAATGAATATATTACAAATACACAGATTTACGTTGATTTATTAGAATCATTTTTAGATCGTGCAGAAGGAACTAGTTCTTATTCAAGAGGAATAAATTATATTAATTTTTCTAATTTATTTAATAAATAATACAAAGTAATAACCCATTCAATAATAATTGAATGGGTTATTGTTTTTATATATAGTTTAAGTTCAAAAATATTTAACATGGTATATTTAATTGTTCAATCTTTTTATTTAATTTTTGAATTTCACCATAGAAGGATTTTATTTCGAATATTAAAGGATATATCTGAGTTCTTGCAGCATAAAATAAATTTTCATAACGAGGATATAATTTTCTACAATATTTAAAGAAAGGCAAATAATACTTTTCTGTTTCAAGAGCTTTATTATAACGAGATTCAAAAGTTTTCTCTTGAAGAGTCATCATATTATCCATTCTATCAGCAGTTTTTATAGCAGCTGCATAAATATCTTCAGATATAAGATCTAGATATTCGCTGATGTTTTCTTCTTTCTTGTAATCAACGTTTCTTTTCTTTGTTAGAAGCATTACTAATCTAGCTACATTACTATTAAATAGTTTTGATATTACATCATAAGTAAAACCTTTTACATCTTCAATAATATCATGCAACAAGCCTGCACATATTGCATCTTCATTAGTGATACCGAAAGAAATAAGTGTATTTGCAACATCTATACAATGGTTGTAAAAATCTTGTCCATCATCGCGTTTAAAGCCTTTTTCTACACACATTTCTTCACATACTATATCTAGTGCTCTCATTGACATTGAGTTGATACCAAATAGTATAGCAATTCTTCTTTCCAAAAATTGCTTAGGAGTCTTATTTTGTAACAAATATCCTTCTTGAAATTTTTTTATCATAGATAAATCCCTCCTAATATCAAATTATTGTTATTAAAGTATTTATAAGTTGCATTAATTATATACCTTTTATCACCAAAATTCAAGTATATCAGATGATAATCATATATAAAGTGAGATACTTTAGCTATAATATAATTTCAAATTCATTTTTATTAAATTTTATAATACCCTCATTACGCATTTTTGAAAGTTCACGTGACATGCTACTACGATTTAAGTTTAAAAAGTCAGAGAGAGCATCTCTATTAAAAGGTATTGTAAATTTATTGTTTTTGTTTTTAGATATTTGCATATTGAAATATTTCATTAATTTATCACGAGTAGTCTTAGCTGATAATAATTCTATTTTGTTACTCAGTAGAATGTTTTTATTAGCAATTATGTTTAACATATTCTTTATTATTGTATTATGAAAATTACAGCTAGATGAACAGGTTTGTGTAATTCTACTAAACTCTAAAAATAGTATTTCACATTTTTCAGTAGCAATAACTGTAACAGGGATGTATTGTATATTACTACAAACAAAAGTCTCACCAAATAATCCTGACTCAGATATACTAGCTAATATATTTCTATTTCCCATAATATCATCTTTTGATATTAAAATAGATCCATTTAATATAATACCAATTTTGGATATTTCATCTCCAGCTAAATAGATAGTTTCATCTTTTATATATTTCTTTGTTGTTCCACTTAGACATTTCAAAGAATTTAATATATCATCATCTGACATGCCATAGAAAAGTGTACTGTTTTTGAGTGCATTTAAATATTCTTTCATAAAAATTCCATTCCGTTGCATATGCAACATACTATGTGATATAATTATAGTATAATATAAATGTAAAGTCAAGGGGGAATGAAAGATGATAAGAAAAATAATAAAAATAGATGAAGATAAATGTAATGGTTGTGGTCTTTGTGCAACTGCGTGTCATGAAGGTGCTATAGGTATAGTTAATGGCAAAGCAAAACTTTTAAGAGATGACTATTGTGATGGCCTTGGAAATTGTTTGCCTGTTTGTCCTACAGAAGCTATTAAATTTGAAGAGAGAGAAGCAGATGAATATAACGAAGAAGTTGTATTAGAAAGAATGAAAAACATTGAAAAAGAAAAATTACCTTGTGAATGTCCAGGAAGTCATTCTAGGGTAATAAAGCGTAAAGAGAGTAGTTACACTAATTTGGAATTGGAAAAGGCTATAGCTAGCTCACAGCTCAATCAATGGCCTGTACAGATTAAGCTTGTTCCAGTAAACGCTTCATATTTTGAAAATGCTAATTTATTAATTGCAGCAGATTGTAGCGCATATGCTTTTGGCGATTTTCATAATAAATTTATGAAAAACAAAGTTACACTTATCGGTTGTCCAAAACTAGATGAGGGTGACTACAGTAAAAAGCTAACAGAAATTTTAAAACAAAACAATATAAAATCAATAATGGTTGTTCGTATGGAAGTACCTTGCTGTGGTGGTATAGAAAATGCAGTTAAAACAGCATTAAAAGATAGTGGAAAAATGATTCCATGGCAAGTTATTACAATATCAACCGATGGAAAGATTTTAGAATAAAAGATAATAAAAAATGTTATATAGAAAATATTTTCTATATAACATTTTGTTGTTATTTATAGGTTTTGTATCATGAACGAAATATTACTAAGTTGCAAAGCATTTGTCCATCAGCTTGTGGTAATTCAAAAGCTAATGAAATGTAATTAACATCTTTAAAAAGATTCTTTTCAGACCATTCTTTCCATAAATATTTGTCGCAATTTGCTTTTTTGCGATAATGATCAAAAGGACCGTTAGGAGATATATAATACATCTCTAAATATTTGCAGGAATTAATTAGGTGTGATAATTTTAAGTCTATAAATTCATATAAATCTTTATCACTGTAATCCTTTAAAATAATATGACAAGTAAAAGAAAATTGTTGATACAATTCTATGTGCATTTTACTTTCGTTGTAAGGTATATCTAATATACCAAAGTGTTCAAGAAACTTTAGTTCAACATTTGATTCTTTGATTGTAGTACCCATAAAACTCTTGAGTATGTCCCGAGCATAATATTTGGGAAAAGAGCTAAGTCTTACAATAACATTTTGTGGTTTTTTGTTTGAATTATCCATTTAATAACCTCCTTTAATTAAAGAAAATTTGAATTGATTATATTTAGTAAATGAATTATACCATACTTTACATAACATGTCAAACAATAACTAATAAGTGAGAGGTGTAAGATATAGAAAAGCACTAACATCATTTTAATTGAGTTAGTGCTTTTTGTTTTATATATATTAAATTTCTGATTTTTTTTGTAATCCCATTCTTACATCATAACCAGTAGGACTTTGAAAAATTCTAATATTAAATTGAGGTGCTACTGATAATATATGATCAAATAAATCACCTTGAATTCTTTCAAAATTTACCCAGTTAGTATCATTTGTAAAAGCATATATTTCTAAAGGTACACCATTAATTGTTGGTTCAAGTTGTCTAACCATTTGTGTCATATCTTTATGAATATATGGACTATTACTTAAATATTGTTTTATATATTCTCTAAATGTTCCTATGTTTGTTAATTTTCTTGAACTAATTGGTGATGTAGGGTTTATATTGTTGATTCTATGATATTCTTCAAGTTCTATTTCCTTATCTATAATATAGCTAGAAAGATAGTTGACCTTTTTTAATTTTGCAAGCATTGCAAGGTTACAAAATTCTATACTACTAGAATCTATATATATTGAACGTTTAATTCTTCTTCCGCCACATTCTTGCATACTTCTATAATTTTTAAAAGAATCAGATATGAAAGCATATGAAGGTATATTAGTTATTGTTTTATCAAAATTTTCTACTTTTATTGTATTTAATGATATATCAGTAACAACACCGTTTGCTTCATATTTTGACATTTCAATCCAGTCACCAATTCTAAGTAAATCATTACTGGCAATTTGTATTCCAGAAACAAGTCCAAGTAGTGAATCTTTAAATATTATTAATAGTATTGCAGTTAAAGCTCCAATACCACTTAAAATTATAACAGGACTTTTATCTATTATAGTTGATATTATAATTACTGCAGCAAATAAATAAACAAAAATTTGAAATATCTGAATAATACCTTTTATAGGTTTAATTTTTGATATTGTATGATAATTATATATATCATTTAAAGAATTTAAAAGTGATTGCAAAACAATTGCCACAATTAGTGTAATATATATTGAAACAACTTTTTCAATTAATCCCTGAAATTGAATAGAAAATGATGGTATGAAAAAGTAGACAATAAGTGGAGGTATCATATAACACAATCTAGTAAAAACTCTCCTTTTTAGCATTATGCTATCCCATCTATGTTTATTGCTTTTTATATAAATAATAAGAATTTTTAATATTATTTTGGTTATAAAAAAGTTTGCAAGCATACTAACAATAACTACAAATATTAAAAGTATTATGTTTGATAAAATTGTACCCATTGATACATTAATTCCATATTCAACGAGTATATTTAAAATATAATTTAACATTTTTTCCTCCTATAAATAATTAAATTTAATATGTAACATATATATTTTAAGATAAATTAATTAAAAGGTTATAAATAAAAATACATATATTATAATTACTTTAATTATATCACATAAATACTAATAATTTAATATAAACGTTATAAAAGTTAAAAATTCAATAGATATACAAAAATACAATAAAACTGCACCTCCAAATGCTAAACATTTCTGTCTAACATTTGGGGTGCAGTTCAAAATATGGATTACTTTTTCTGCATTTATTTGTTTTATCTTAATCTAACTAATGCGCTACTCACATATGCTATTTGACCATTTGGGAGTCTAATACTATACCAACCGTTGTTTGAAGATAGTATAGATATAGATGTTCCTCTTTTAAGCATTTTTAATACTTTTGATTTTGTAGTAGGTAAACTACGTGCATTTAATACACCTGTAGTTACTATTCCAGTTCTTGTAGTAGATGATTGTGTAGCTTGTGGTGTAGTTACTGATATAGTTGAAGGAGCAGATGTTTCACTAATTAAAGAGGCACTAACATATGCAGTTTGACCATTACCAAGTCTAATAGCATGCCAACCGTTACTTGTTGATAATATATTAACAGTGGTATTTCTTCTAAGTGTTGCTAATACTTTTGATCTTGTAGATGGTGTACTACGTACATTAAGTAATGAAGTTTTTACTATTCCAGTTCTTGTAGAAGTTGATATATTAATATTTGTTGTGGTAGTAGAAATATATGCACTACTAACATATGCGGTTTGACCATTAGAAAGTCTAATAGTATGCCAACCATTTGCTGTTGATGTTATTGATACTGTGTTTCCTCTTCTAAGTATTGTTACTACTCTTGAATTTGTTGTTGGTAAACTACGTACATTTAATAAAGTTGCAGTTACTGTACCTGATGTTGTAGTAGTTATAATTGGAATTGGAGTAGGAGTAGGAATGATAGGAATAATCGGAACAACTGGAACAACTGGAATTACTGTAGATACTGGATTCAACCATGAAGAATAATTTTGCCAAATACTACTAGGTTCTTGCCCAAGTGCCCAAGCTCCAACTCCTTTTAAATTATATTTACTAATTAATGACATTTTAGCTTGAATTGAAGTATCATTTTCATACCAAACTGTATATGTTCCTGGTACTAATGTGGTACCATTTAAAGTACTTACTGGATCATATGGATTGATTGTAAATATCGCTTTTGCAGATTGTTGTACAGAATCATAAGTAACAGAGGCATTATATAGTGTTATCATTTTGCTAACTGTTTCTAAAGTTATTCCATCACCATTACGTGTATTATCTGCACTCCAAATTCTACCGTAAAATGGTAAGCCTACAACTATCTTATCACCAGTTGTTTTTGTTAGTGCATATTTGATAGTATTTTCTACAAAAGATATACTAGAAACTGGACCTGAATCACTTCCATGCCAATGTTCATCATATGCCATTATCATAAGATGGTCAGAATTATTTGCAAGACTTGTATAATCATATGATCCTTGCCAACCAGTTACCCAACCATTTGGATTTGCAGCAACAGCTACTGATACTTCTTTTGAAGAAGGTATTTTTGCACGTAATTTCGCTACAAAATCTGTATACTGGTCACGTTGAAATTCAGTTACGTTTTCTACATCTATATTTATACCATCAAGGTTGTATTGTGAAATATAACTTGCAAGCTCAGATGATAGATTTTCAGAGTTATTAAGGGCAAGTATTCCTGCAGTTCTATTCCAATGATTACTTAAAAAAGGAATAACTTTCATACCTTGACTATGAGCATGATTAATTAATTCACTGCTTATATTATTAACTTTGAGACTTCCATCTGCATTTATATCAAAATAGCTGGGTGATACAGTGCCAAGTGCACCATTTGTACGATCTATATATGATATTTGTTGACTAGCAGTTCCACTGTACAAATATGCCATACTATATTTTGGAATTTCAGCTCCATATGCATTCATAAATGCTGCATAAGACATGGTAGTTATAACAACACCGTTTACTAGTATTTTAACTGCATGTATTTTCATTTTGTTAGCATGGTTCTTTACATATGATAAAACATTATTAGCATTGTTTTTTAATTTCTCTGAATACAAGAATTCAAGACCAAATTCTGTATCAATAGAGTAAGATATTAAAAGATTACATGTTCCATCATTATTATTTTCTAAATGTATCTTGTTAAACAAGTAATTCACCTCCATAAATTTATCTTGTGACAGATATAATATATCCAAACGTATTATTTTTATACTTATATACTAAAATATGTCATTTTGTTATCTTTTTACTTAGTGCTATTCTCATATCATAACCGCTAGGAGCTTGAAATATTCTAATGTTAAATTCAGGTGCTACAGATAATATATGATCAAATAAATCAGATTGAATTTTTTCATAATGCACCCAGTTAGTATCATTTGTAAAAGCATATATTTCTAAAGGTACACCATTTACTCCTGGCTCAAGTTGTCTAACCATTTGTATCATATTTTTGTGTATGTTTGGATGATTACTTAAATATTGCCCAATATATTCTCTGAATGTTCCTAAATTGGTTAGTCTCCTTACATTAATAGATTGAGTAGGGTCTATATTAAAATTTTTATGATATGTTGATATTTCAATTTCTTTACTTTCAATATATTTAGCAAGATATCTAATGTTTTTGTATTTTTCTATAGTTTCTTTATCACAAAATTCTATACTATTGGTATCAATATATATACAACGTTTAATACGCCTTCCTCCACATTCTTGCATATTTCTCCAGTTCTTGAATGAATCAGATATTAAAGCATAAGAAGGAATATTTGTTACTGTTTTATCAAAATTTTCAACTCTTATTGTATTCAATGATATATCAACAACTTCTCCGTTTGCATCATATTTTGGCATTTCAATCCAATCACCAATTCTTATCATATCATTAGTAGAAAGTTGTATTCCAGAAACAAGTCCAAGTAGGGAATCTTTAAATACTATCAAAAATACAGCAGCTAAAGCTCCAATACCACTTAATATTATAACAGGACTTTTATCTAATACATTAGCAATAATAATTATCGTGCCAAACAAATATAACGTAATTTGCAATACTTGTATATATCCCTTTATAGGTTTGTGTTTAGAAATTGCAAAATTGTTATATATATCATTTAAAGCATTAAAGAGTGCATCTACAGTAATTAAAACAATAATAGTGATGTATGTAAAAATAACTTTTCCAAGAAAAATTTGAAATTCATTAGAAAAAGAGGGAATGAAGAAGTAGAAGGTAAGCGGAAGTGCTATGCTAGACAACCTTGTAAAAACTTTTCTTCCTAGTAATATATCATCCCATTTAAATCTAGTTTTTTTTACATATGTACTAATGTATTTTAATATTATTTTAGTAGTAATAAATTCAGCAATTATGCTAATAAAAGTTACAAATAGTAGCAATATTATATTTGATAAAATTGTTCCTGTAACTAAATCAATTCTATATTTAGTTACAATAGTTAAAATATAATCTAACATATTTTCCTCCGTTATTATAATTTTTTCTTTTACTTATAGTATGATATTATTTAAAATTAGTATTCTATTTTTAAATAAAGTATGTAAAAATTACATATTTTAAATTATTTTACACAATATATAAAAATATATCATAAAACGTTGACATTTTTCATATATTAGTATATAATAATATTATAATACATTTGGAGGAGATTTATATGGAAAAAGTTAATCATGATATAACAGATGAAAAAGCGGAGTTATTTAAAATACTTTCAAACAATGTAAGACTATGTATTTTAACTAATTTATGTAAAAATGGAGAAAAAAGAGTAAATGAATTACAGCTATGTGCGAATTCTTCACAATCTTTTGTATCACAACAATTAATGAAATTAAAATATATGGGTATAATAACTGATAGAAAATATGGAGTAGAGGTATACTACAAAATATGTGATGAGAGAGTTAAAAAGATTATAGAAAAAATAATGTTGGAGGAATAGATAATGAATAATTTAAAAATATTATCAATAGTTATATTAATAATAGTTATTATAGCTGTAGTTATTTATTATGTAACAACAAATTTGAGCAAAGTAAATAATAAAAATACAGAAGAAAAGGTAGGTGAACCAGCTATGGCAAGTAGTAAATATATTCATATATCTGCTAGTGAAATGGTAGAACAAATAAAGAATATGAAAACAGATGATTATGTTATATTAGACGTAAGAACAAAACAAGAATATGACGAAGAAAGAATACCAAATTCAGTGTTACTAACACTGAATGAAATAGGAGCAAAAGCAAGCAATGTATTACCTAATAAAGATATTAGAATATATGTATATTGTAGAAGTGGAGCAAGAAGTCAGCAAGCAGCACATGAATTAATTAACTTAGGTTACACAAATGTATATGATATGGGTGGAATTATAGATTACCCATACGATAAAATAAAAGGAAAAAATTAAAGAATAGAAGGAGAGATAAAATTATGTTAAAACATGTAGATAGTAATGAATTTGGAACAGAAGTATTAAAAAATAAAAAAGTAGTATTGGTGGACTTTTTTGCAACTTGGTGCCCACCTTGTAAAATGTTAGGACCAGTTTTAGAAAAGATAGCAAGTAGTAGAGCTGATTTTGATATTATAAAGGTAAATATTGATGAAAATCAAGAATTAGCTATGCAATATCAAATTGAAGTAGTACCAACAATGGTTGTTTTTAAAGATGGTAAACCTGTTAATAAACTTGTTGGATTAGTTAGCGAAGATAAAATTGTTGATTTAATGTTAAATTATGTAGATTAATTAATGTATAGGAGGAATGCTATGAAAGTAGTTATAATCGGAGGAGTCGCAGGTGGAGCATCAACTGCTACAAGATTACGTAGACTAGATGAAAATGCGGAAATAATAATAATAGAAAGAGGACAATATGTATCATTTGCAAATTGTGGACTTCCATATTATATAGGCGATGAAATAAAATTAAAATCTGACTTGATAGTACAAACTCCAGAAAAATTTAAATCAAGATTCAACATTGATGTTAGAGTATTAAATGAAGTTATTGAGATTGATAGAAAAAATAAGACAGTATTAATAAAAAACATAAAAGATGGAGTTGTATACAGTGAAAGTTATGATAAACTTGTTTTATCACCTGGAGCAAAACCAATTGAGCCTAATATAGAAGGAATAACAAATAAGAAAGTGTTTACTCTAAGAGATATTCCCGATACATACAAAATAAAAGAATATATAAACAAAAATATTCCTAAAAGCGCTGTTATTGTTGGTGGTGGGTATATTGGAATTGAAATGGCTGAAAATTTATATAAGTTAAATATTGATGTAACAATAGTAGAACTTAGTAATCATTTAATTGGTCCAATTGATTTTGATATGGCATCACTTGTTGAAAGTTATTTAATGGAAAAAGAAATTTCAGTTATACTGTCAAATGGTGTTCAAAAAATTGAAGAAGATAATGATAGATTAAAAGTTATATTAAATAAAGGTGATATATCTACTGATATGGTTATAATGTCAATAGGAGTAACACCTGAAACTTCACTTGCTAAAGAGGCCAGTTTAGAATTAAATAAAAGAGGTAGTATTGTAGTTAATGAAAGAATGCAAACATCTGATAAAGATATTTATGCATTAGGTGATGCTGCAGAAATTACTAATTTTGTTACAAAAGAAAAAGGATTTATTCCACTTGCAGGTCCAGCTAATAAACAAGCTAGAATTGTAGCAAATAATATTTGTGGAATAGATAGTACATATAAAGGAACTCAAGGAAGTAGTATAATAAAAATATTTGATATGACAGTTGCAGCAACTGGTATAAATGAAGGTATGGCTAAGAGTTTAAACTTAGATTATGACAAGATATTTATAAACCCATATTCACATGCTACGTATTATCCTGATGCGCTGCCAATGATTATTAAAGTTATATATGAAAAGAAGACAGGTAAAATATTAGGAGCACAAATAGTAGGATATGATGGAGTAGATAAAAGATGTGATGTTTTTGCTACAGCAATTAGAGGATCAATGACTGCTTTTGATTTAACAGAATTAGAACTTTGTTATGCACCTCCATATTCATCTGCAAAAGATCCAGTAAATATGGCAGGTTATGTTATAGAAAATATAATAGAGGATAATATAAAAACTATTCATTTTGAAGATATACAAGAAAACTTAGACAACGAAAATGTTATTTTCCTTGATGTTAGAACAAAGAATGAATTCAACAAATTAGGTAGTATAAAAAATTCAATAAATATACCATTAGACGAACTTAGAGAAAGAATGAATGAATTAGATAAGAGTAAAAATATATTTGTTTTTTGTCATAGTGGACTTAGAAGTTATACAGCATATCGAATGCTTTCCAGCACAGGTTATGACTGTTATAATTTAACTGGTGGTTTTAGTATGTACGATAGCATAAATAAAGCTATGAATAAATAGTATAATTAGTGAAATTCAAGAGTAATACTTCATATGATTTATGATGTATTACTCTTTTTTACTATAAATATCTAAAAGTTGATTTACAATCATGATATTATTTGTTATAATTTATTATTACAAATAAAAAGGAGAATATAATTATGATATTAACAATCGATTGTGAAGGAACAAATTATGATCAAGATGTAAAAGGTAGTATAGAATGTATGTCAGAGTTTTTAGATATATGTTTAACTCACAATGTAAAAATAATTTTGTTTGTAACAGGTATTTTTGCAGATGAATTTTTTAAGCAAAGTATGTATGATAAATATAAGGGCAATGTTGAATTTGGATTGCATATACATCCTAATAATTTACCTGATAGTATAGTTAAAACTTTAAATTTTAGTACATCGAAAGAGCTACTTGCTGATTATACCAAGTTAGAAAAATATGAAATAATTAAAAAATCATACGCATACTTGAAAGGTTTGGGTATTGAGAAAATAAAATACTTTAGAGGGGGTATGTTTTCGTGTGATACAGATATATTAAGCTGTATTGAGGAATATTGTACAGATATACAACTTGAATCACATAATCCTTTCCGAGCTGAATATAAAGTTAATAATAATCCTAAAGAAAATAAATATACTGGTAACATTAAACCTTTACCAGTATCATCATATTTAGATGGTAAATATGTATGTTTAGAAAATATGACATATGATGAATTAGTAACTAATTGTAATTATTTTGAATTTGACAAGACTATAATGTTAACTCATTCATATATGTTTAAACAAGATGCATTCAGATATAAACGTGATAATATTAAAGAACATATAAATGTAAAATTAAAAAGATTATTAGAAAGTTATAAATAAAAAATTTAACATGTAAATAAAAGATAATGAACTAATTTTCATTATCTTTTTTGTTATCTAAATATATATGAAAACCTATATGTTTATCAAGGTATATATTTAAATAAGTATTGTAAAAAAAAATAATATATGATATACTATTCAAAAAATAAAACGAATAAAGGGGAATAATATATCATGAAAATTGGTAGAAAAAAGGGTATATCATTAATAGTATTAGTAATAACAATAATAGTTATAATAATTTTAGCAGGAGCCGTTATAGTATCATTATCTGCTAACAATCCTATATTACAAGCAACAAAGGCAGCATACTTAAGTGATGTGAAAAATTTTCAAATAGAATTAGATTTATATAAAACTAAACAATTTTCAGATAAACTAGGATCATATGATCCTACATTATTACAAGCAGATATTGATAGTGTAACATATAATGGTTTAGTAGTTAGTGGAATAACAATAAATGATTTAATACCATCACTTGGAAAATCAACAAAATATAATGGACAATTTTATATAATAAACGGTAAATTAGTTTTTGGTGGAAATGATGTTAACAAACAAGATTGGGCTAGAGAAATAGATATTCAAGTTGATTCAAGTGTACCAATTTTTAAACAAAATGTTACTAGCTGGACTAATGGAAATGTTAAAGTAATTCCTGAATATCCAGTAGCAGATGCAAATGTAAATATGTTAAATAACGGTAACTTTTTAAATGGATTAACAAATTGGTCAGCAAATATGCCGGATGGATCAGTAACATTAATTAATATAGATACTCCTTATGGTAAAGGAGTAAGGGTTACTAAAGCAGTAGGAACGGGTGGGTATTGGCCTTTAGATAATACTACAAGTAATAACTATAAGGCAGGAAAAACATATATGTTCTCTTGGTACTATAAAGTAATTCAAGGTAGTGCAAGACCTTACTTAGTAGGTTGGTGGTTGTATGATAATGGAGTATATAGAAATAACTTATCAATAGAAGAAGTTTCATTAGAAAATGGTTGGATATATGCACAAGCAAAGTATACTTTTACAGCAAATTTTTCTTTAACTGGAGCAACATTTGTTAATTCTATGCCAGACAATGTAATTGTAGAATTTGCAAATGTAAGACTAACAGAATCTACAATGCAATACAAGATAGGTTCAGCAGGAACTTGGACACCATATACAATTCCGATAGAATTAACTTCAAATGCTACTATATATGCAAAATACACAAATATTTTAGGAAATTTAAGTTTAGATGGTACTATTAGTATAGCAAATATAGATAAAACAAAACCTACAGTAGCATATACTACTAATGGTGGAACAAATGCAACTGTAGTTAATACAACAGTTACAGTAAATGATGCGGGTGCTTTAAATACAAGTACATTACAATATGTATGGGATACACAAAATGTAGTAACACCAACTAATGGTTGGACAACATTTACAAATGGAACAAATTTAAGTAAAACAGGTGTTGGTACATATTATTTATGGATAAAAGCATGTGATAATGCAGGAAATATTACAATAGATAAAACAAATGCATTTGTAATTACCTTGTAGTAGAAGTAGTAAGTATAAAAAAAGATAATGATTAATTTATAATGGAACCTAAGAACAGGACACACTGAAAAAGAGTGTGCAGTTCTTAGGTTTTGTTTTGCCTAAAAATATGATATAATAAAAACAAAAATTGGAGGAAATTATGAGTAAGGTACTATTTA
>Ga0209512_1002490_pt1 | contig 19465 bp, 9 predicted proteins | sample frozenSSSSmetaG_FD_184142 | JGI IMG/M metagenome (GOLD analysis project Ga0209512, IMG submission 184142) | Glacier valley bacterial and archeal communities from Borup Fiord, Nunavut, Canada, to study Microbial Dark Matter (Phase II) -... | ecosystem: Environmental > Aquatic > Freshwater > Ice >... | reverse complement strand
GAAGCCTTTCAGCATGAAGGAATTATTGCTAAAGATTGAAGTTTTCCTGAGAAGAACAAAAAAAATGTTCTCTGATACACGATATGAATTTAATGTGGGCAGCATGTTTTTTTCTTACAATGACCTCCAGCTCACAGCAGGAGGAGAAACCTTTCATGTTCAACAGAAAGAAGCAGATCTGCTTAAATTTTTTTGTGAACACTCCAACAGGCCCCTGAAAAGAGAAGAAGTGCTGTTGGCAGTGTGGGGCAAAGATGATTTCTTCCTGGGCAGAAGCATGGATGTTTATGTTACCAAACTTCGCAAATACTTAAGGGCCGATCCGGGCGTGGTCCTCGAAACTATTCACGGGGTGGGTTACCGGTTCATTAACATGGCCTCCAACGACACCACATCACGATAATATATTATTTTGCACGTTTAAAGATTCAAATAACTTCTATGAACAATCGTAAGTGTACGCTTACCGTTCTCCTGTCAATTTTCCTTCTGAACGCGTATTCACAACAGGACAGTTTAAGGGTTTCCTTAAATGATGCCGATAAACTGTTTATGCAAAAGAATCTCCTCTTTGCTGCAGGCCGACTAAATGTGGACGCCCAGAAAGCGCTGGAGATACAGACAAAATTATATCCTAATCCGCAATTCGACATTGGCATCAATGTCTACGACAACGATAATAAAAAACCATTTTATGCCGGTAGTAACGGAGAAAAAACATTCGATTTTCAGCAGTTGGTATTACTCGGCGGAAAAAGAAAGAACCAGATCAGATTGTCGGCAGAGAATTCAAAGCAATCACAACTGGAACTCCTGAATTTATTACGTAACCTTAAAACCGAATTGCACCGCAACCTTTTTTCTTTGCATTTTGACTTGCGGACACTTGACAAGTTCAATGTGCAGCTCGTACAGCTTGATACGATCATTAACGCCTATGAAGTCCAGGCTAAAAAAGGAAATATTCCTTATAAAGAAGTAGTAAGGTTAAAATCAGTATACATCAAACTGAATAATGACAAGACCGATCTGCTGCAACAGATCCAGCAGGAACAAAAGGACCTGCAGGTGATATTGCATACTACGCAATTCATATCCCCACAGGTAGAAAACATTCCTGATAAAAGATATGAACAGCTTCCAACGCTCGATTCGCTGCAATCGCTCGCATCCCTATCCAGAGAGGATCTAAAATTAAGCAGCGTAAATGAAACAATAGCCGATCTGAACTTTAAATACCAGAAAAGTGTTGCCATCCCTGACGCTACTGTCGGAGCTGCCTATGATCAGTTGGGAGGGGCATTCAGGCACCAGTTCCTGCTTACGCTCGGCGTGCCGTTGCCATTATGGAACCGCAACCAGGGAAATATAAAATTTGCACAGACACAACGAAAACTATCCGCGGTCAACACACAGATACAACAAACTGTGGTGCAGTCAGAAGTTACCGAAGCATGGTCGAATATGAACCGCAGCATTCAGGAATACCAGAAGATCAACCAGGTGTATAATGCGGAATTCGGAGATGTATACGCAGGTATGCAAGCCAACTTCCTCAAGAGAAATATCAGCATAGTCGAATTCGTGGATTTCTTCCAATCCTACAATGAAACTGTCGCCGAAGTGTACAGGATCAGGAAACAACTGATGCTTTCTGCCGAAAATATAAATTTTACCGTTGCATCTCCCGTTTATTAAACTATACTTATTAAAATGAAAAAGAAAATAACCGCAATCTTATTGATGACTGCATTTATAGCCTGTAAATCAAAACAACCCGAAGAAAAACTTGAAGCAGGGTTTACACTCACCGATACCATGATGGCGTCAACCAGGTTTGCCAAAGCAGAAACACAGACCGTCAAAAATGAATTGCGCCTTTATGGCAAGATCACCGCCGACAATAATAAACTTTCCGAAGTGTTTACCATAGTCGGGGGCAACGTACAAAAAGTGAATGTGGAATTAGGTGATTATGTGAAGCAGGGTAAAGTTCTGGCAACTATCCGCAGTAGCGAAGTGGCAGGCTACGATAAAGAAAGAATGGACGCAAACAACGATGCCGTCATTGCAGAAAAAAATCTTCAGGTGGCAAAGGATATGTTTGCCGGAAAATTAAATTCTGAAAAAGATGTGATGGCTGCCGAGTCCGAATTGAAAAAGGCGCAGGCCTCTAAACAACGTATAAATGAAGTATATGGAATTTACGACCTTAAATCCGGATCGTTATATAATGTTACCGCTCCCATCAGTGGATTTATTATTGAGAAGAATGTAACGCAGAACGTACTGCTCAATCTCGATAATATCAAGAACCTGTTCACCATTGCCCAGATTGATGAGGTGTGGGTGCTGGCAAATGTAAATGAATCAGACATTGGCACCGTCGCGCAGGGTATGGATGCATCTGTTAAAACGATTAGTTATCCCGATAAGGAATTCAATGGTAAAATAGACAGGATATTCAATATCCTTGATCCGGACACAAAAGCCATGAAGGTGCGCATCCGCATTTCCAATAAAGATCTCGCGCTCAAGCCGGAAATGAGCGCCACGGTTACCCTGCGCTTCAATGAAAATAAAAAACTGATCGCCATTCCATCGAATGCCGTTGTTTTTGATAAAAGCAAAAACTGGGTGATGGTGTATCATGACAAGAGTCATATTGAAACCCGCCCTGTAGAAGTGTACCGGGTGGTTGGTGATACCACATACATATCCAACGGGCTCAGCGAAAGTGAAAATGTGATCACGCAGAACCAGATGCTGATTTACGATGCCTTAAATGATTAACCTGAATAGCCAGATAAATACAACTAACCTATGAACAGATTTTTACGTAACATAATCGCCTTTTCACTAAAAAATAGGTTCTTTACTTTTTTTTGGGTTGGCATCATTGTCATAGCAGGTATTTTCAGTTATATTAAAATTCCGATAGAAGCTTTTCCCGATGTAACCAATACGCAGATCATCATTGTAACGCAATGGAACGGCCGGAGCGCCGAAGAAGTGGAACGCTTTGTCACCACTCCCATTGAAGTAGCGATGAACAGTGTACAACGCAAAACCAATGTGCGTTCTATAAGTATGTTCGGCCTGTCGGTAACCAAGATAATATTTGATGATGACGTGGAAGATTTCTTTGCGCGGCAACAGGTGAACAATCAGTTGCGCAACGTGCAGCTTCCAGAAGAAGTGGTTCCCGATGTACAACCCCCTTATGGTCCTACAGGTGAGATATTCCGCTACACCCTGCAAAGCAAGCAACGGGACACCAGGGAATTACTTACGATCCAGAACTGGGTCATCGACAGGCAACTCAGAAGGGTGCCGGGCATTGCGGATATAAACGCATTCGGCGGCCAGCAAAAGATCTATGAGATAAGTGTTGATCCTGTTAAGCTGCAGAAATTCAACCTTACACCACTCCAGGTCTATGAAAAAGTTTCACACAGTAACCTGAATGTCGGTGGTGATGTGATTGAAAAAAATGGACAGGCCTATGTTGTTCGGGGTCTTGGACTTCTTAGCTCCATAGCTGATATAGAAAACACGGTAGTTGATAATGAAGCCGGAAATCCCGTCCTGGTTAAGAATGTAGCCACCGTAAAAGAAGGTAGTGCGCCACGTGTGGGCCAGGTAGGGCTCGATACTGCCAACGATGCAGTGGAAGGCATAGTTGTGATGCGAAAAGGTGAAAACCCCAGTGACGTACTTAAAAGATTAAAAGAAAAGATCAATGAGCTGAATACAAAGATCCTTCCATCTGACGTGAAGATGGTAACCTTCTACGACCGTGATACGTTAATGAAATATTGCACGGAAACGGTAATGCACAATCTCGTTGAAGGAATTGTGCTGGTAACAGTGATCGTATTCCTGTTTATGGCAGACTGGCGAACGACACTTATCGTGTCGATCATTATTCCACTGGCGCTGCTATTCGCCTTTTTATGTCTGAAGATGAAAGGCATGAGCGCAAACCTTTTGTCCCTGGGAGCGGTGGACTTTGGTATCATCATTGACGGCGCCGTAGTGATGGTGGAGGGGCTCTTTGTGGCACTCGACCACCTGGCGCATAAAAATGGCATGGATAAATTCAACAAGCTTGCAAAACTTGGTCTCATAAAAAAAACCGGTGCCGAAATGGGCAAGGCCGTGTTTTTCTCCAAGGCTATTATTATCACCGCTTTGCTTCCGATATTTTCTTTCGAAAAAGTAGAAGGAAAAATGTTTGCCCCATTGGCATGGACATTGGGGTTTGCCTTGCTGGGCGCGCTAATATTCACCCTTACACTGGTGCCGGTGCTATGCTCCATATTGCTACGCAAGAATGTTAAGGAAAAAAACAATGCCTTTGTACGATTGATCAATAAAGGAGTGGACAGAAGTTTCAACTGGACCTTCCATCATAAAAAGATCAGCCTGTCAATTGCTTTTGCATTCCTTGCTATCGTATTGTTTTCGGTAAGATTTCTGGGAACCGAATTTTTGCCAACACTGAATGAAGGCGCATTGTGGGTGGAAGCAAAGTTGCCCATGAGCAGTTCGCTCAATGCCACAACCAAAATGGTAAGTGTGCTGCGAAAAGAACTGATGACTTTCCCTGAAGTCAACGGCGTACTGAGCCAGACGGGAAGAAGTAACGACGGTACCGATCCAAGTGGTTTTTATTATGTACAGATGCAGGTGAATTTAAAACCGAAAAAGGAATGGACAAGAAATATTACCACGGATGACCTGGTGGAACAAATGGATAAGAAATTAAAAAAATACCAGGGTATCGGATATAACTATTCACAGCCCATTATTGATAACGTTGCGGAAGCAGTTGCCGGGATGAATGCGAATAATGCAGTAAAAATATACGGTGATGATCTGGACCAGCTTGACAAGGTCGCCTCTCAGATCCAGGCGCAGATCGAACATGTGCGCGGCATTCGTGACGTAGGCATTTTAAGAAATGTGGGACAACCGGAAATAAGTGTAGACCTGGATGAGGAAAAAATGGCCGTATATGGAATTAATAAGGCCGATGCGCAGGCAGTAATCGAAATGGCGATCGGTGGCAAAACGGCTACAATTAAATATGAGGGAGAAAGAAAGTTCGACATCAGGATCCGCTACCAGAGTGATTACAGAAAAGATGAGCAGGATATCGCGAACCTCATGGTGCCAACGCTCAGAGATGAAAAAATTCCGTTGAAGGAAATTGCAACAATACACACGGTTACCGGTCCCGCATTTATTTACCGGGATAATAACAAACGTTTCATTGGTGTTAAGTTTACCGTCCGGGAAAGAGATTTGGGAAGCACCATTGCTGAAGCACAGGGAAATGTGGACAGAAATGTGAAACTGCCGGAAGGCTATACCGTTGGCTGGACAGGCGAATTTGAGAACCAGGTACGTGCGGCCCAGCGCCTCGGACAGGTAGTGCCGATTAGTTTGATAACTATATTTATTTTATTATTTATCATGTTCGGCAATGTGAAAGACGCAGCGCTCGTGCTGGTAAACGTGCCGTTCGCATTAATAGGAGGTATCCTTGCGATACATGTCACGGGAATAAATTTTGGCATATCCGCGGGGGTAGGATTTATCGCCCTGTTTGGAATATGCGTGCAGAATGGAGTGATCCTGATATCGGAATTCAACAAAAAGCTGAAGCAAAAATTAACACTGGAACAGTCTATCGTTGAAAGTGTCCGGGTGAGAACGAGGCCTGTGGTAATGACCGCTATGATGGCTGCCCTGGGATTGCTGCCTGCTGCATTGTCTACCGGTATCGGTTCCGAATCGCAAAAGCCATTAGCCATAGTAATTATCGGTGGACTGATCACCGCGACAGTATTAACGCTATTGATCTTCCCGATCATATACTGGATATTTTACAGGAAAACGTACTCACATTTCGAAAAGCTGTAAATAAGGGTTTCACGCAAAGGTGTGAAGGGGGTTCACGCAAAGGCGCTAAGGGGTTGCAAAGGCGCAAGGAATTGCAAAGGAAAGAATTGTAAAGGGCCGCAAAGAAAATTCTCTTTGCAGCCCTTTGCGCCTTTGCGTGAAACCCCTTCACACCTCTCCGTGAATCTATGAGCTGCAAGTAACACAACCTTCTTCCATCGTGCAAACCGCACCAGTAAATTCGGTGGTGATCTCGTCAATATTATTCTCTGCAACCGGAGCTACAGGAATAACGGGCTGCATTTCTTCGCTGCCCTGTTTTTCAATAGTAAACTGAACAGCCTGGGTGGCGGCTTGCGTTCTCAGATAGTACATGCCGGTTTTCAATCCCTTCTTCCATCCATAAAAATGCATGGAAGTCAGCTTTGATGCATTAGGTGTGTCAACGAATAAATTCAATGATTGCGACTGGCAGATGTATGCTCCCCGGTCTGCGGCCATATCTATTAAATTACGCTGCTTGATCTCCCAGACGGTTTTATATAATTCTTTAATATCAGTGGGAATAGATTCAATATTCTGTATCGATCCATTGGCAGAAATGATCCTGTTCTTCATGTCATTGTTCCATAATCCCAATTGCACAAGATCTTTCAGCAGATGTTTGTTCACAATAATAAATTCTCCGCTGAGTACCCTTCTGGAATAAATGTTTGAAGTATACGGTTCAAAGCATTCGTTGTTTCCCAGTATCTGCGAAGTAGATGCAGTGGGCATCGGGGCAACAAGCAATGAATTCCTTACACCATTCTCTACTACTTCCTTGCGTAACTTTTCCCAGTTCCACCTGTTCGTAGGCTTCACATTCCACATATCGAACTGAAAAATTCCTTTGGACAAAGGCGACCCTTCAAATGTTTCATACGCTCCCTGTTCAACGGCAAGATCCTTGCTGGCGCTCATTGCGGCGAAATAGATCGTTTCGAAAATATCCCTGTTCAGCAATTTAGCCAGCTCACTTTCAAATGGCAGCCGCAGGAGAATGAACACATCTGCAAGTCCCTGCACCCCTAACCCGATTGGCCTGTGACGCATGTTGGAATTGCGGGCCTCTTCAATGGGATAATAATTGTTGTCGATTATTTTATTCAGATTACGGGTTACTTCATAAGTAACTTCAAATAATTTATCATGATCGAATTTGCCATTGATCACAAACCTGGGTAGGGCAAGTGATGCAAGGTTACAAACCGCCACCTCATCCGGCGCCGTATATTCGATGATCTCCGTGCAAAGGTTGCTGCTCTTGATCGTTCCCAGGTTTTGCTGGTTGCTTTTCCTGTTTGCCGCATCTTTATATAGCAGGTAAGGAGTGCCGGTTTCAATCTGCGCATCAAGAACCGCAAACCACAACTCCTGTGCCTTCACTACTCTTCTCGCTTTTCCCTGCTCTTCATATTTGTTGTACAGCGCATCAAATTCATCACCCCAGCAATCGCTGAGTCCCGGTGCCTCATTAGGGCAAAACAGGCTCCAGTCACCATTTTCCTCCACCCTCTTCATAAACAGATCCGGTATCCACAAGGCATAGAACAGATCTCTTGCCCGCATTTCTTCCTTACCATGATTTTTTCTGAGGTCAAGAAATTCAAAAACATCAGCGTGCCATGGTTCGAGATAAATAGCAAAAGCGCCTTTACGCTTGCCACCTCCCTGATCTACATAGCGGGCCGTATCATTGTACACTCTCAGCATTGGAATAATACCATTGCTCGTGCCATTGGTGCCTCCGATGTAAGAACCCGTTGCGCGGATATTATGAATGGCAAGGCCGATTCCGCCTGCGCTCTGTGATATTTTTGCTGTTTGTTTTAAGGTATCGTAAATGCCGTCGATGCTGTCTTCCTTCATGGTCAGCAAAAAACAGCTGCTCATCTGCGGTTTAGGTGTGCCTGCGTTGAACAATGTGGGTGTGGCATGAGTGAACCATCTTTCGCTCATCATATTGTAAGTGGCGATAGCCCTTTCCACATCATCCTTGTGAATACCGATCGCCACGCGCATGTACATGTGCTGCGGACGCTCGGCAATTTTTCCTTCGATCCTGAATAAATATGATTTTTCAATTGTTTTAAATCCAAAATAATCAAAGCCAAAATCCCTGTCATATATAATCGTGCTGTCCAGTAATTCTGCATTATCCTCAATCACCTTCATCACATCGTCAGCGATCAACGGCGTTTTCTTTCCGCTGGCAACGTCCACATAATTGTACAGCTTTCTCATGGTTTCAGAGAAAGACTTCAAGGTATTTTTATGCAGGTTGCTCACCGCTATGCGCGATGCGAGCAGCGCATAATCAGGATGCTTGGTGGCCAGTGACGCCGCAGTTTCTGCCGCAAGATTATCAAGTTCCGTAGTAGGAACGCCATCGTAAATTCCTTCGATAACTTTTTTGGCTACATCGATCACATTGATCAACGGGCTCAGACTGTAGGATAATTTTTCCAGCCTTGCCGTGACCTTATCAAATTTGATAGATTCTTTTTTGCCATTTCTTTTTACGACATATTGCATGGGTAAAAGGTTTTATAGTTAAGTGAATAATAGTATTGGTTAAAAATCTTCTTCGAGGCTGAAAGTCTGCCCGTCTTTTGTTCCCATCACACCCGACTTCTGATAATCACCCACTCTTTTTTCAAAGAAATTAGTTTTGCCCTGAAGAGAGATCATTTCCATAAAATCAAACGGATTGGCCGTGCCGAACATTTTCGGGTACCCAAGCTCACTGAGCCACCTGTCTGCCACGAATTCTATGTATTGCTGCATGAGCTTTGCGTTCATGCCTATCAGTGCCACTGGCAGGGCCTCGGTAATGAATTCTTTTTCTATCCTTACGGCATCGCCGATGATATCAAATATTTCATCCTTGGTAAGTTTGGTTTTAAGCATGCTATACAGCAGGCAGGCAAATTCGCAGTGCAGCCCTTCATCACGACTGATCAGTTCGTTGCTGAAAGTCAGCCCGGGCATCAGCCCCCTCTTTTTCAACCAGAAAATCGAACAAAAGCTGCCGCTGAAAAATATTCCTTCCACAGCCGCAAAAGCCACGAGCCTTTCGGCAAAGTCACCACCCTCGATCCAACGAAGGGCCCATTCGGCCTTTTTCTTTACAGCCGGCACGGTATCGATTGCATGGAACAAATGTTCCTTTTCTTTAGAATCCTTCACATACGTATCGATCAGCAGGGCATAGGTTTCAGAATGAATGTTTTCCATCATAATCTGGAAACCATAAAAGCAGCGCGCTTCCGGAAGCTGCACTTCGCTCATAAAATTAACCGCCAGATTCTCATTCACTATCCCGTCGCTGGCGGCAAAAAATGCCAGTATATGAGAAATGAAATGACGCTCGCCATCGTTCAGCGCCGCCCAATGCTGCAAATCCCCGCTCAGGTCTATTTCCTCAGCAGTCCAGAAGCTGGCCTCATGCTTTTTATACATCTCCCAAACCCTTGGGTATTTAATGGGAAGGATAACAAACCGGTCCTTGTTTTCCCTCAATAATACTTCGTCCTGATGATTCATGGTCACATTTGTTTATAGCGTTATGGTGGTAGGGGTTGTCCACTAAAGGAGACAAAAAACCGAGCTGACTGCCCGGGCTGCTTTAGCGAAATGCTCTTTTACAATAATACAAATCGTATGGTAAATTAGACGTCAAAACAAGTCCACATCATGTGTATATCTTTGGCAGGATTTTTACGGATTTCAATATAATGTTAACAAATCCCAGTCTGATTGTGTTCATAATTAAAGGGGAAAAAAATCCACACGGCCTGTAATTTAACGTAATACCTTACAGGTCTGTTATTTGCACCTTTTATTCGCCTGGCCGATCTTTCAGCCCTATACATTGTTATCATGAATGAAGCCAAACCCCTGATTGTGAAAAAAAAATCCATTCTCGCCCGCACAGGAAGGATTTTATTCAGGGGTGTGCTGATAACAATATTACTCATATCCCTGGCAGCCCTGTCTGTTCTCACTTCCCCGGTGCAAAACTTTATTCGCGGAAAAGCCACTACCTGGCTCAGTAACAAGCTCAAAACAAAGGTTGAAATAGAGAAGATATATATCGGTTTCCCGAAAAAGGTGGTGCTGGAAAATATTTATGTAGAAGACAGGCAAAAGGATACCCTTCTCTTTAGTGGAACCCTTAAGGCAGACGTATCCATGCTCAAATTGCTGCACAGCGAAGTGGAAGTGAGCCAGATCCAGTTGTCAGATCTTACTGCAAAGCTGAAACGCGTGCTGCCGGATACTGTATATAATTTTCAGTTCATTATCGATGCTTTCGCTTCCAAAAAGCCTTTAACCCCCAATCCCGATACCTCATCGATGAAGATCTCTGTAAAAGGCATCAGCCTGGACAGGATCAGGCTGGTGTATAAAGACGATGTAACAGGTAATGACATGACCCTTGGTCTTAAGCATTTTGACACTGAATTTGATGTTTTTGACCTTGCTAAAAGGAAATTCAGTGTGCCTAAAACCAATATAAAAGGGATCACTGCGAATATCTATCAATACAGGCCCCTTTTGGTCGCAAACGCATCGGCGAACGAAACGATACCGCACACCGGGTCGCCGGCCCCATCACTAGATTTTAGCTTTAAAAAGCTCACGCTCAGCGAAGTAAACCTCAACTACCGTAATGAGGTCTCCGCACTGTACTCCACGCTCAACCTGGGCGCGTTTACAGTAGATGCCGATAAAATAGACCTGGCCAACCAGACTATCACCTTAAATAAAGTTTCCTTAAGCAGTACCATGGCGGCTGTCCGCTTGGGAAAACAACAAACCGCAAATGTCGCCCCAAAAGCAGATAGTACGGCAACATCCGCCAATGCTCCGGCAGGATGGCGCGTACTGGTTAAAAATATTAGTTTAGCCAACAACGACATCGCTTTTGACAATGACAACAGCGCACCGGCAAAACAAGGAATGGACTACATGCACCTCGGTATAAAAGACCTGACACTGCAGGCCTCCAACCTGCTCTATACCCCCGATTCCATGAGCGCCTCCATCACAAAAGGCGCTATGTCTGAAAAAAGTGGTTTCCGGTTAAATACGCTGCAAACCGATTTTTTGTACGCCTCCAACCAGGCTTATCTGCATCATTTATTAATTGAAACACCCGGTACAACGCTTCGCAGATCCGCCAGCCTCCGCTTCCCTTCGCTTGACGCCCTTAAAAAAGATATCGGGCAACTAAAGCTTGACATCGATCTGAATAAAAGCAGTATCCAGGTTAAAGATATCCTGACCTTCGCGCCTTTTTTAAAGTCGCAGCCCGCACTCTCCGATCCGTCTGCGATATGGCTGCTGGATGGTAACATCACAGGCAGTGTGGACAACATGAACATCCGCAACCTGGATCTGCGTGCGCTCAGTAATACCAGCCTTAGCATCAAAGGAACCATCGCCGGGCTTCCGGATGCAAAAAAAATCAGGGGCAACCTGGTAATCCATTCGTTCCGGACCAGCCGAAGAGATATTGAGCTGCTCGCACCCAAAGGTTCACTGCCCACCAGCGTCATCCTTCCTGAAACCATCGATCTCCGCGGCACCCTCTCCGGCAGCATGAACGATGCACGCGCAAACCTAGATCTGTCTACTAATCTCGGAGGTGCCTCAATGATCGGAACGATTTCCAACCCCACAGATAAAAAACGCGTGAAATACAACGCCACGCTGCTCACCCGCCAGCTGGACCTGGGCGCTATCCTTAAAAATGATTCCCTGTACGGTCCGCTATCGGCAACCATCACCGCCACAGGTAATGGCTTCGATCCGAAATCGGCAAACACAAAAATGAACGGGATAATAACTTCGGGTATACTAAACCGTTATACCTATAAAAACATAAAATTCAACGGACTGCTTGCCAGCCAGCATGCCACTTTCGGCCTGGATATCAAGGATCCTAATATCAGCATTAACCTGAACGGTAAGGCAGACCTTTCACAGAAATTTCCTGCCTTCAGCATGAATGCAATGATCGATAGTATTAAGACTTTCCCGCTGCATTTTACATCCGATACTATTGAATACAGAGGCAACCTCGCTGCAGACTTCCCAAATACAGATATTAAAAATCCCGAAGGGCAGCTGCTGGTGACCAGGTCTTTTGTGACCATGCAGGGCAGACGGTTTTCTCTCGACACCATCTCACTGATGGCAGGACGATCCGATACGGGCCAGTTTATCCGGCTCAGTAGTGATGCCATCCAATTTGCACTCACCGGCAAATACAATCCCGCACAGCTCGGCTCCGTTTTTCAACAGGCCATTCAGCCTTATTATGCCCTTTCCGCACCAACCGCAAAAGCAGATACGTCCGATGAGTACAACTTTTTTTTTACTGGCAGGGTCATTGACGGACCGTTGCTAAAAGCTTTCGCCCCAACACTTACAAGACTCGATCCGGTAACCATGAACGGTCATTTTGTTTCCGGCAACGGCTTTCAAACCAACCTTGATGCGCCATTAATTATTATGGGCACGAACCGCATACAAAAATGGAGACTAAATGCGGGCACTTCCAGTGGAGCCATTCATTTTCACACGGATCTTGAACAATTCAGCGCCGGTCCTTCGATGATTATTTATTCAACAAGGCTGGACGCCAGTATTGCGGACAATAAAATTAATTTCCAGATCAATCTGAAAGATCTTAAAAATAAAAATAAATATCGTCTCGGCGGAGTATTCGATCAGCCGCAAACAGGCACCTACGCGCTTTCCCTGAATCCTGATTCACTGATACTGAATTATGACAGGTGGAAGATTGCCAATAATAATATAATCAAACTGGAAAACGGGGACATTAATATTTCTAATTTCAGTATGGGTAACAGGGGGCAGGTATTATCACTTAACAGTACCACCAAAGAAAGAAATTCTCCACTGGAAGTAAAATTTGAAAATTTCCGTATCGGTACCATCACCGCCTTCGCCAAACAGGATTCACTACTTGCCGACGGAACAATAAACGGACAGGTACTTGTTAAAAATATTACACAGCAACCGGTATTCACCAGTGACCTTACAGTTACCGATCTGATGTTCAGAAAGGATACAGTGGGAAACCTGACAATGAAAGTCAATAATACTGTTGCTGACACCTATGCGGCAGATATCGCTTTAACGGGTAAGGGAAACGAAGTACTGATCAATGGAAATTACCTGGTCAGACCAGCCAACCAAAGCGTCATTGGTCTGAAAATAGATATACGGACGTTGCAGATGACTTCGGTGGAAGCATTTTCCTTCGGAGCCATTTCAAAAGCAAGCGGATATATCAATGGAAAATTTGACGTTGCCGGAACATTTGCCAAACCGGATATAAACGGGAAATTGAATTTTAATAAAGCCGGTTTTAGTCCTGCGATGCTGGGCAGCTATTTTACTATGGACCAGCAGGTGATCAACGTAGATAATGAAGGGATAAATTTCGACAATTTCACTATTAAGGATTCAGCGAAGAATGAACTTTCACTTAACGGCAATGCCTATACAACGAATTTTTTAAATTATACATTTGACATGAACCTCAGCGCTTCTAATTTTGAAGCGCTGAACAGCACAAAGATCAACAGTAAATTATTTTACGGAAAGTTTTATTTTGATACAGACCTTCAGATCACCGGAACGGAAACAGCGCCGGTTGTCGATGGTGAGCTTACCGTGAATAAAAATACAAGACTCACCATTGTACTTCCTGAAGATCAGCCCGGCGTAGTGGAAAGAGAAGGTATTGTAAACTTCATCGACATTGATTCCCTTTCAGGGGATACGACTTTATTACTGGCTAAAGATACACTAAGCAAATCAGCGATGACCGGCATGGATATCTCTGTAAACATTGAAATTAAAAAAGAGGCGGAGCTCACGCTGGTTGTTGATGAGGCTAATGGAGATTTTTTAAAAATGCAGGGAACTGCACAGCTGACAGGCGGCATCGACCCAAGCGGAAAAACTACGCTTGCGGGAACGTATGAGATTAATAAGGGCCAGTATAATCTTTCTTTTAATTTTATTAAACGACAATTCGATATTAAACAGGGAAGCAAGATCACCTGGCTTGGTGAACCGACAAAAGCGAACGTTGACCTTACGGCAATATATGTTGCTAAAACTGCTCCCCAGACACTTGTAGACCAGGGTGGCGTCGGCACCGATGCAACCTATAAACAGAAACTTCCCTTCCAGGTGAACCTTATTCTCGGTGGAGAATTATTAAAGCCCTCTATTTCATTCGATATCACCCTTCCTGAAAATCAAAATTTTAATGTCAGTTCAGGTATTATCGATAATGTGCAGGGACGTTTGGCAGACCTGCGAAGTGAACCCGGGCAATTAAATAAACAGGTTTTCGCATTATTGCTGCTTAACAGGTTCGTGGCGGAAAATCCTTTTGCCAGCAGTGGCGGAGGTGGCTTCAACGCCGGCACCGTGGCAAGGCAAAGCGTTAGCAAAATATTATCTGATCAATTAAATAATCTTGCATCTGATCTTATTAAGGGCGTGGATCTGAATTTTGATCTTGCCTCTAATGAAGATTATACTACGGGGCAAATGGAAAACCGTACTGACCTGAACGTTTCCTTGTCTAAACAATTGTTGAATGACAGGCTGAAAGTTACGGTAGGCAGTAATTTTGAGCTGGAGGGTCCTCAGGCCTCCAACCAGAAATCAAATAACCTTGCGGGTAATGTAGCGCTGGATTACATGCTCAGCAAAGATGGCAGGTACCTCGCGCGTGCCTATCGGAAAAATCAATATGAAGGGGAGCTCGATGGATATATAATAGAAACGGGTCTCAATTTCATTATAAGATTTGATTATGATAAATTAAGAGAATTATTTCATACCCCCAGGCAAAAATTACATCAGCAAAGAAAACATGAAAAAAATAACGAGCCGGCGGAAACGGATAGCAGGAAAGCAGGGCCTGTAAATGCTCCTGCAATAAATCAGTAAAATGGCAATCGGAAAAATAATCAGTTTTATAGTTGTGGCAGGATCCTTATCGGCGATCATATCCTGCAATAACACAAAGTTCCTGCCTGCAAATGATTCTCTGTATACCGGCGCTGATATTAAAATTGAATCAAAAGAATTAAGTAAAAAGAAAAAGAAATTACTCACTGCACAGTTGAAGATCCTCGTGCGACCAAAACCTAATGTCAGCATATTTGGATTTCGCCCTAAACTTTGGTTCTGGAACATCAGTGGCACGCCCAAACATAAAATATCCATAAAAAGATTAATTAAAAAGCTCGGAGAACCACCCGTACTGCTGAGTGACGTCAATACACAAAAGACAAGCCTGGTATTACAGAACAACCTTGAAAATACGGGTTATTTCAGATCGTCGGTGACAGGAGATGTGGTTGTTAAAAAGAAAAGAGCCAGGGCGGTTTACAGCGCTGTTCCCGGTCCGCAGTATACGATCAGCCAGGTAGTATTCCAGCAGGATAGCTCTCCTTTGCAGCAAGCTATCAACCTCACAAAAAAATGGACATTATTAAAAAAAGGAGAACCTTTTAATCTTGATTTAATTAAAACTGAAAGGGCAAGGATCGATAGCAGGCTGAAACAGAGGGGTTTTTATTTTTTCGATCCGGGAGATATTATCCTCGATGTGGATTCAACGATAGGAAATCATCTCGCTAATATTTATGTAAATACAAAAAAGAATACTTCTCCTGCGGCAAGAAAGATATACCATATTAACGAAGTAGTGATCTATCCTACGTTTAACGCCAGTGTCGCAGCTTCTGACACAAGCCGGTCGTTCGGGCAAATGTATGATGATTATCTGGTGATCGACTCCTCCAGATTTTATAAGCCACGATTATTTCGTCAGGCCATGCAATTCAAACCGGGAGACATTTATAACCGCGGCGAACATAATGCTACCCTGAGCCGGTTAATTAACCTGGGCACATTTAAATTTGTGAAAAACCGTTTTGAAGTCACGCAGGATAGTTTATTAAATGCCTATTATTATCTTACGCCCCTTCCGAAGAAATCTCTGCATATCGAGATCGGAGGTACCAGCAAATCAAATAACCTTACCGGGTCGCAAATAACGGCAGGCTTTACCAACAGGAATACTTTTAAGGGAGGAGAAATTCTAAATGTAACCGTAACAGGTGGCGCGGAAGTGCAGGTTAGCGGTAATTATAAGGGTTATAATACATACCGGTATGGCGCGGAAGCAAACCTCGCCATTCCAAGATTTGTGGTGCCCTTTTTTTATATTAATCCCCCTGGTGGATTTGTACCAAGAACCAACGTTCAATTAGGTTATGATGTATTAAGCAAGCAAAGTTTATTTACACTGAATTCCATACGTGGCGCTTACGGGTATACCTGGAAAGAATCAGAAAGAAAGGAACATACCTTTTATCCGGTAAGCGTACAATATGTTCAACCCAGGAATGTTTCCCAATTGTATCTCGACAGTATAAAAAATAATCCTGCCTTAAAACATATTATAGACACTCAGTTTATCCTGGGGGCAAATTATAATTATTTATTTAATGAACTGGTGGGCCGGGTTCCCGATAACGCATTTTATTTTAATGGGCTCGTGGATGTATCAGGAAATGTTGCAGGTCTGGTAAAAAGAAACGTGATAAAGAGTGGGGATACTGCCCGGATATTCGGCGCTCCCTTCGCCCAGTATGCTAAAGTGGAAACTGATTTCAGGTATTACCGCAACCTCGGTGGAAAAAATGTGTGGGCAAACAGGATCGATGTGGGCTTAGGGATACCCTATGGAAATTCCAGACAACTTCCTTTTATAAAGCAATTTTTTGTTGGGGGCAATAATAGCCTGAGGGCATTCAGAAGCCGGGCCCTTGGTCCCGGAAAATATATTGATCCTACACTTTTGGATCCGCTTAAAAGAAAAGGGTTTGTTCCTGACCAGTCCGGAGATATAAAACTGGAGATGAATACAGAATTAAGGTTTAAAATCGTCAGCCCGGTATATGGAGCGGCATTTGTTGATGCGGGCAATATATGGTTGTATAATGAGGACGTAAGCAGACAGGGATCAAAATTCAGCAGCGATTTCTTAAAAGAGCTCGCAGCAGGTGCGGGATTAGGCCTGAGAATAGATATATCAATATTAATACTGCGTCTGGATCTGGCTTTCCCTATACGCAAACCATGGTTGCCCGAGTCTGACCGATGGGTAATTAATGATATAAAGTTTGGTAGCAGTCTATGGAGAAAAGAAAATTTGGTGTTCAACCTTGCAATAGGATATCCTTTCTAGCCGTTTTTATCGCACCAGATCAAATGATCTGATCAGGGCCGCCAGGGACAATCAGGTCAGGATCAGAGACGTCATGGCGGCGCGTAAAAAGATCCGTTTGGGTAATTTTCGTATTATTTTTAATTCTTCTGCCAGTGACGTTTCATTATCCAGAAATTTCATCACCTCCCTCATTTTATTACTCTTCATCAGGATCGAAAAGATCCTTTCTCCGGGAAATAAATGATTGCTCAGAATATTTAATAATATCCGGTCATACAACTTAAACCTGCGGTCCAAAAATCCGCCTCCGGCTACAAACGGCCTTCCTGTATTAATAAGCGCATCCGTTATCGCCTTGCTGTCCTTCTGGATAAATTTAAATGTGTAGCCACTCGAACCTTTTGTCTGCCCTCCTGCCGTTCCGATATTGATTATATTATTTATTCTCCGGGTAAAGGGGTGATCCGTCATGGGTATAACGCCAAATTCCTGCTCAATGACAGTATAGTGGCCCGTATTTAAATATTTTTTACAGTAACCGGCCAATGCCTCATCATAGGCTTCTTCCTGCAACAGGCCCGCACTGAATACGGTGAATTCCACCAATGCCCGCGTTTCTGAAAAAGGCATTACATATACAAAACTCGTATCGTCATTATTCTGCGTTATCCTGAAATCCATTAACGTTGCCTGTGCCTCATTGAATACCGGCCCGGGGGTTTCAATGATCCATCCCTTAAAATGCTGCAACAGGTAATGTTTCCCGGGAGAAATAACAGGATCTCCAAACCGGATACTATTGAATATATATTCAGCAAAAATTTTCCTCCCGCCGACTACCACATAAGTACCCGAACCATCACTGACACACTGCTCCACATTTCCATATTGAACAGTGACATTAGAATAACCAGCAATAATGCTGATGCAGTGATTATAAAAATCTATGGCCCTGATTAATTTGTATTGATAAGGAAATAGATCATGCAGTGCCGAACCATTAGAAGCATTCCCACCACTATTCTTATTCAAAAACCTTCCCTCATGAAACCAGACAGTGTTCCACTTTTTGTAGACTACCGGTTCGAATAATCCCGCATCCTTTTCCCAGAAACACCAGGTGCGGTCATTCCTATTTTTTGGTGATTTATCTACCAGCAGTATTTTTTTATCAGTAAATTTTCCGGAATCAAGGATATGGATCAACAAGCTAAGACCTGCCGCACCTGAACCGGTTATGACGTAGTCGTATTTGTCCATTTAACAGATTGTGCAGCTTTCTCGCGCTTAATTTTTTCTCTGTATTTTTTATTCACCCATAACATTCCAAAAGACTCCCCTTCCTGCTTATACAAATGTTTGTGGTGCATCTTATGCGCCCACCGTATGGATCGCACATAGGTATTATTGCTCCGGGTAAACCATTTAAACCGCTGATGTATAACTATATCATGCACCAGAAAATAGGCAGAGCCATAAGCCATCACGCCGAACCCTATGGCCTGCAGCCAGTATATCCTTTCAATGGTCCCAAACAAAATGCTTAAAAAACTGGGAACAGCGAAGATTACAAAAAAAGCATCATTCTTTTCGAAGAACCCATTCTTTTTCTGGTGATGATCTTCATGCAGGTACCACAACAAACCATGCATGATAAACCTGTGGGTGAGCCAGGTAATGCCCTCCATGCAGATGAATGTTCCTAATACTGTTCCTATATATAATAACCAGTTCATTCTTTAATTATTAAACAATATTTATTGCGAATCTTGATATCGCCCAATTTTGGATCCTGGGAAAAGCTATCCTGAACCAGGGGGTATAGTATTCCGGCGAATTAGTTAGTTCATTGCTGATCTCCTGCAGCGATCTGTATGTATGATCTTTAACTTCTTCTCTCGCCGGATTCATTTTTCCATCATATATACCTGCAAATACATGATCATATTCATGCTCTATTAAACCGTTTTCAAACTGTGACCGGTAAGTAAAAGAGAATAGTTCTTCCAGCAATGTATTAAATCCAAGCTCCTCGTATAATCTTCTTTCGGCAGCCTTCTGAACAGGCTCACCGGGAAAAGGATGACTGCAGCAGGCATTCGTCCACAATCCAGGGCTGTGGTATTTTTCATCCGCACGCTGCTGAATAAGCATATCACCCTGACGATTAAAAATAAAAACACTAAAGGCACGATGAAGCAGGCCTTTCCT
>Ga0209512_1002489_pt1 | contig 19466 bp, 14 predicted proteins | sample frozenSSSSmetaG_FD_184142 | JGI IMG/M metagenome (GOLD analysis project Ga0209512, IMG submission 184142) | Glacier valley bacterial and archeal communities from Borup Fiord, Nunavut, Canada, to study Microbial Dark Matter (Phase II) -... | ecosystem: Environmental > Aquatic > Freshwater > Ice >... | reverse complement strand
CAACGTGAGCGTCCTCGTCAACGACTCCTTTTACTACGCGGGCGATTCATACGCGCTCCCGGGCGTCGAAGTCGACACACTCGCCGTGCCGGTGGGAGCGCCGTGGCTCAAGATCGGCGACGTGATCGACTACGTCGAAGCGATCAAGCCCCGCCAGTCGCTGCCCGTTCACGAAGCCGTGCTCTCGACGATCGGCAAGAACATGGCGAACGCGCGAGTCGAAGCCGCGACGGTGAAAGGCGGAGGCGAGTTCTTCCCGCTTGAGGCCGAGGAGTCGCTCGAACTCTAGGCCCGGCCGAGTCGCAGTTGCAGAAGCACGAGATCGAGCCAGTCGCCGTACTTGATGCCGACCTCGGGTAGTCGCCCCACTTCGACGAAACCGAGCCCCTCGTGGAGGGCGATCGACCCCGTGTTGCTCGCCTCGATGCCCGCCATCATGGTGTGCATTCCGGCGGCGCGAGCGGCAGTGATGATCTCGACCATGAGCGCTCGACCGATGCCGGCACGCTGCGCTTCGGGGCGGAGGTAGACCGAGTTCTCGACCGTGAACCGGTAGCCGGGACGCGGACGGTACCAGCTATAGGCCGCGTACCCGACGACCGCGCCATCCACCTCGGCGACAAGCACGGGATGCCCGTCCGCTTCATGCTGCGCGAACCACGCTTCACGCTCGGGGAGCGTGACCTCGTGATCGATCCAGATCGCGCGCGAATTGCGGATGGCCTCGTTGTGGATCTCGGTGAGGGCGACGATGTCGTCGACGGTGGCATCCCTGATAATCACAGCTGGCATTATCGATCTCTTATCAAACAATTCAGATCTCACTCTAACCCCTGATGGATTACGGAAATTGGCTATCCCCCAAGGCCCAAGAAGTGATCCTTCCGAACCCGGGGACTTTCAGATCCATCGTCTCTCTGCGCGGCTCAGCGCTGAACAGATTGAAGATGTTGTTCACCGCTACGAAGCAGGCGAAAGTGCCAGGGCACTCGCTACGGAGTTCGACGTCGCACCATCTGCACTCATCCGCCTACTGCGGGAGCGAAATGTAGTCGTTCGTCGGCAGACCGTTACTCCAGACCAAGAGGAGATGATGGCTCGGGACTACGAGGCAGGAATGACCGTGGCAGAGCTCAAAGAAGAACACGGGATCTCGCATGGTGCAGTCCTTCGGGCTCTTCATCGCCTGGGCGTGGAGATGCGAGCCAAGGCGCCACGACGAAAATCAGCGTGAGCGTAGATCGCGGAGCTTCTTCGCCATTTCAAACAGTCGGGTCTGCTGCACGGTTAGGTGACAGTTTCTAGTCACGCAGCCAGTGCGGCTGGCGTGTTCATGATGGCCTCGAATTCGACCGGCGTCAAACGGCCCAGGCGTGCTTGCCGGCGGCGTCGGTGGTAGGTGCGTTCGATCCAGGTCACGATCGCGATGCGCAGCTCCTGTTGCGTTGCCCAGGAGCGGCGGTTGAGGACGTTTTTCTGCAGCAGGCTGAAGAACGATTCCATCGCGGCGTTATCGCCGCAAGAGGCGACTCTGCCCATGGATCCGACCATGCGGTGCCGGGCCAAAGCGCGCAGAAATTTCCGACTTCGAAATTGAGATCCCCTATCGCTGTGAACCACACAACCGGTGACATCTCCGCGCATCGCGACGGCGTTGTCCAGAGCGTTGACGGCGAGGCTGGACTTCATCCGTGAGTCGATCGAGTATCCGACGATCTTGTTCGAGAACACGTCTTTCACCGCGCAGAGATAGAGCTTGCCTTGGGTAGTGGTCCTGTGTTCGGTGATGTCCGTCAGCCAGAGCTGGTTCGGGCGCTCAGCGCTGAACTCGTGCCGGACGCGACCGTTGGCGTCGGTGACGGTGCAGAGGTCGTCGTGGACCGCGGGGCCGGGTTTCTTGCCATTGCGGCCTCGTTTCTTCCCGAAAGTGCTCCACCACGCGTTGTCTCGACAGATCCGCCACGCAGTCCGGTCGGCCATCGCCTCACCGGCCTGACGTGCTTCGTCGGCCAGGAGCCGGTGCCCGAACTCGGGATCATCCTGATGGGCATCAAACAACGCGTTCGCCCGATACGCCTGCACCATCTCACTGCCGGTGGTGGGGTCGAGTAGCCATCGGTAATACGGCTGGCGGGAGAGCTTCAATACCCGGCACGTCACCGTGACAGGGATCCTGTCTTCGGCGAGCTCTTTCACGAGCGGGTAGAACCTTTTCCCGGCAGGTTCGCCTGCGACAGATACGCTGCCGCCCGCCGCAGGACCTCGTTCTCCTGCTCAAGCAGCCGGATCCGCTTGCGTGCTTCGCGAAGCTCGGCACCCTCCGTTCGGCTCTGGCCAGGTTTGATTCCATCATCGACGGCAGCACGCTGCAACCACTTCTGCAACGTCATCGTGTGAACACCGAAATCTTTCGCGATCTGCTCGATCGTCACTCCGGATTCACGGTTGCGTGCGACGCGTACGACATCATCACGAAACTCGCTCGGGTAAGGCTTAGGCATAACAACATCCTTCCAGGCCGCCCTCCCGGGCAAGCCAGATCAGATGTCACCTAACCGTGCAGCAGACCCGAAGCACATTGGCTTCTATCGCGACTTCCGACAAGACATCGAGAGTGAGTACACACTTGATGGCAACATGATCACTCGCCCGGAGACAAACGGGGATGATTGATCACATCGAACCAGTCTTCGTCGAATTTGTTCCGCGAGAACTCGAGCCCGGCAAGCTTTATATTTCGCATCGCTACCAGACGACAGCGCACCTCTGTGCGAGTGGGTGCGGCAACAAGGTCGTCCTTCCGATTGGCGCAGCCGAGTGGCACCTCACCTCCGATGGAACGACGGTCTCGCTTAGCCCATCCGTGGGCAACTGGGAATTCCCATGTCGCGCGCACTACTTCATCCGTCACAACCAGATCGACTGGGCACCGGGCATGGACAATGAAGCCGTCGAGGCCGGGCGCCGTCGCGATCAGATGGAGCTCGATGAAGAGTTCAAACGCCGAGAGGCTGCTCGCCCGAAAAGCTGGCTCACAGGGTTCGTCGAATGGGTAAAGTCCCTGTTCCGATAGACGATCGCGACGCAGAACCATCGGTACATTCCGCAGCAGGCCCCCGAGTTTAAACTCAGTGGTGTCACCGATACGGTTGCAGGATCCCGAGCCCGGCAAGCAGCAGGCCAGCAATTAGCGTTCCAAACCCCATGAAGCGGACGCGCTCTGCGTCGGCCCAGAAGATCCAATACCGACGTTGCAGATAACGGGAAAGCTGCAACCGATTGAATCCTGCGACTCGCGGCGCCCACAGGATATACGGCACCGCAACAAGGGAAATGAGTATTCCGGCGATCAACATACGCCAATTACCGCCACTCATTCAAATGCCGAGCGACTACTGCATGCCGTGAGACCTGATGCCTAGGGGTACAGGTACGAGTTCTCGACACCGCAACCACCTGCACAATCGAGTGTCTCTATTTGCGTACCAATTTCTTGGGGGTTGTTACACCGTCCGCAGGACTGAGTTGGGTCAGACATGAGTCTCTCGTTGCCCCCTTTTCCGTCATTTGGCTCCTGGACTTACGATGATTGCAACACCAGCAAGAATAATGACCGCGCCAAATATCGCCATCGACACTGCGATGATCGTCAAGCCAACCTGAATGACGGTGCTTATTGGGCCCACTGGCTCGGCCAAATTGGCCCTCACCGCGGTCATAATCCGCGTCCTATTGACTATTGCCGCCAGACCGAGACCGAGCTGCGCCGTACCTAGTACGAGGAATGTCGCCCACTGCTGGTTCACTAAGTGTCCTCTTCTCGTCTAATGCCACGCCGGCCACGGAGCAACCTGTAACACAGTAGCTTGGAGGCTACACCCAGCCCCTGCACCCCACTCGGCGCCGCTGGCGGCACTACTGCCAAGGTATGTCGGGCCAACGTTGTTGATCCCAATGTCAGCAGCACCGCTTGCGCCGACGTAGTAGCCGTATATTGCAGCTGCAGAACACGAGCCGCCGAAAGTCCATCCGGTGGAGCTACCGGTGGAGCTCCCGACGCTGACAGATGCATCTCCGCGGGGGCCACCTCCAAGCCCGAAACCGATCAAGTCTTGCCCGTCCTCCCTGTGAGCATAGTTCAATGTAATGCACGCAAGGATGCAAACCTTGGGCACGACATCAAATTGGCGGCAGGCACCGTTACCACAGTCCGGCGGAGCAGGCGAATGTGGCTGGGACCTTCCATAAGACGGAGTTTCAGGGGCCGCGGTCGCACTAGGAGCGAACGCCTTTCCGGTCCCCCGTCTTATTGGACCAGTGGTCCAGTCACCGCGCATACCCGAGAACTGACCGCTGAGATCAAATCCGTTGATGGGATCGTTGGGGTAGACGTAGTCGTTGCTGTTGCCGCCTTCGACAGGATCGCATGACAGGAATCGACCCAGGGCTGGAACGTATTGCCGAGCACCCATTTCGATGGTGGCGATGGAGCCTTGGTGTTCGGTGAGCTTGAGTGCCGAACCGACCCATCCGAAGTCTGCCGACCCCGGGGCGGTGTCTGGGAGGGTCTGGTCGGAAGTGGTGGTGCCGATGTTGCCGGTGGTCGGGTCTACGGGTTGCCCGAACGGGTCGTAGCTGGTCAGGACCCCTACCCGGGCACCGGTCGCGTCGGCTTGGAGGATCACATCACCATGCAGGTTCGGGTACGACCATGTTGAAGCCGCACCGGGGGTGGGAGGGGTTCCGGCGGGGATGCGCACACTGACCCCACCAGGAAGGCTCAGCTGCATTTCCACTCCCGTCCCTGCCCCTGTGTCGGTGCCGAAGAGGGCGGCCCCGGCATACAGGTACCGGATGGTCGATGCCGATCCCCCCGGGGGAGTGCTCGTGCGTGACACAATCCGGCCCGAGGCATCCCGCAGGTAGCTGACCGTCGACATTCCGGCGGCATCAACAACAGTGGTGGAGAGGTGTCGGTCGGACACGTCATACGTCATCGTCTGATTACCGAGCTTGGTGGTGTTGCCGTGAAGGTCATATACCAGACCTGGCAGCGGACCGGTTGAGGAGAACGGAGTCAACCCAACATCAACCACCCCAGCCGGCGGGTTGGTGACCGTTGTTGCGGTCAGCCGGTCGGCCCAGTCGTAGCACGAGGAGACCGTTGTGGTGGTGGTGCCATGCACATCAGTGAACTTTGTGCGGTTACCGTCCTTCCCCGCGGCAGGGTTCGCCCCGCAGGTGTTGGTTGCCGCAAACGCGTAGGTGAGGGTGTGACCCGGAATGGTCGCAGTAATCAGTCGACCGGTCGCGTCATACGCGTAGGTTGACGGGGTCGGGGCGACGGCGGCTGTCGAGTCGGTGAGGGTGTCTTTAAGGATCCGACCCGATTGGGAACGCACAACCTGGTCGGCGACGCTAGTGCCGACCGCGATCGTTTCCGTCCACGCGTCCTGCGTGAGGCTGACATCATCGATGAGCGCCGATGAGCTGGACGCCCACGCGGTGGCGTCTTGGATTCCGATGACCACGGTCGCGGTCGTCGCGGTAAACGCTGCAGTGAGCTGCGTCCACGTGTTTGCGGTCAGCGGTGTGTAGGTGGGCGGTGTGGAGCCGGCGACGGTGATCCGTTGGCTGTCGCCGATTTGGGCATTGTTCACCCATCCCGTGATCGTGTAGTTGCGTCCCACGGTCAGGCCGGTGATGGTGCGGGATGCGAGAACCTGGTCGGCCGGTGTGGCCGCTGATGTTGTCACGGTCAGATCTTGGGTTCCAGCGTGTGGTGTGGTTGTGGCGGTGGCAACTGTGCCGACGGTGGTGGCCCACGTGTCAGTGCCGGTTTCGAAACCGGTCGTGTAGGTCGCGGTTTGTGGGTGGGCGACCGTTGTTGGGAACGCCCATGTCAGTGCGCTTGTTGCTCCGGTGGCATCTCGGCCGATCGTGGTCAACGCGGTGCCGTTACCATAAGCGATTGAGGTGAGCCGCTGCTTGTTGTCGTAAGCGGGCGTTGCGAGAGTGGCACCACCAACCGTCTCCACGGTGATTTTTCCGTCGAGGTCGGGACTGTACGTGGTGACGACACCGCTGCCGGGGCTGGCGCCCGGCGGTAGGGTGCTGACGCTGAGGATTCGACCCGCGGCGTCGTAGGTTGGAGTTGTCTTGGTGCCCCACACGTCAGTTGAGCTGAAAGTGCGGCCCAGCAAGTCGGAGACGGTTGTTGCTTTCGGTGCTCCCGGGATGGCGCTGTCGGCAACCCAGGTGGTCAAAGGGTCACCGGTGGCGGTCCCGTCGGCGGTGTACCCGTAGGTGACGGTGCGGAGGGTTGTGTCGGGGAAGGTTTGGCTGGAGATGCGGCCGCGCGTATCAAAGTAGGCGCAGGTCCAGTCGCTGTCTCCTGTACGTATGGTGCCGGCGAGGCGCCCGAGCAGGTCGTACACGTATTGGGTCACTATCGCCGGCCCAATGTCAGGTGCAGGCGTGGTGACTTTTTTCAGGAAGCCGTATTCGTGGGTTCCGGCGGGCACCCCACAGGTATCGGCGGTGACCGTTTCCGCATCGGTGTAGTAGTTGCTTGTTGTGGTTTTCGATCCGTCCGTGGGGATGCCCGCTGCGGAAGGCAAAGCCCGGTTCAGCCGACGCAACCAGCTGTTGGCCGTCGTGGCAACCGGCTCATAGGTGACGGTTGTCGTCAGTGCCAGACCGGCCGGATCGATGGTCGATGTTGTCGGGGTTCCCAACCACGGGGTGATGCCATACCCGGTAGCGCTGGTTGTAGTGGGAGCGCTGGACGCGGACAGGCCCGACCCGGTCGGGACGGAATCGTCAGTTGTTACCGATGTTGCTAGGCCGTAGTCGGGCCGCAGTGCCGAACCGGGAACCACAACTGCTGTGGCCCCGTTTACTGACCAATACAGCGCAACACTACCGGGGCCGCCCCCTTCGAAGTACTCCACCCGAATGCGTCGCGTCAACGGATCCCCGGCCGCTATCGTGATTATCGAATTGCCCTGAAGTGCGATCGCGCCATGATATGCCAGGTCGTCGACAACGTTCACGTCGTTGACCCACGCGCGGGCGCCGTCATCAGAGAGCGTTTGAAGTTTGAAGGTTCCGGGGCCGGGGAAGGTGATTGTTCCGGTCATCCGCAGAGAGAAACTGTCGATTGCTATGGTCGGATCAGGCGACCCAGTACCCCAGTCAGCGTTGACAGAACCGTCTCCACTGCCGCCGAGGATCCCGAGGGAAAACAGCGCCGGCGGGCCGGACCAGGTGGGATTGTTGTAGTAGGCGACTTGCAGACCCCGGGTGCCGTCGGGGTGGAGCGCGCTCCCGGGGACAATAATGGCAGTCGCACCGTTGACCGACCAGTACAGGCCGATGCTGGCAGCAACGGCTCCTTCGAAATACTCGACCCGGATACGCCGCGTCAGCGGATCTCCGGCAGCGATGGTGATGGCAGTGTTTCCTTGCAGCGTGGTTGCACCTTGTGGGATCCAGCTGTCGACAACGTTGGCGTCGTCGACCCAGACGCGGGCCCCATCATCGGAAAGGGTTTTGAGGACATACGTTCCCGGGCCGGGGAAGGTGATCGTGCCGGTCAGTCGCATAGAGAAGTTGTCGGCTGAAACAGCGGGATCAGGAGATCCCGTGCCCCAGTTCGCGTTCACTGACCCATTGGCTGCGCCGCCGAGGACCCCGAGGGAAGACTTCACGGGGGTGCCGGAGACGGAGGTGTTGTTGAAGTAGGTTGCCCATAGTCCGATCCGGGGGTCGGCGAGCTCGTCGTACCCGGTCTTGGTGTGTGCGGGGGCAACGGCTGCAGAGCACGATTGAGGTGTGCGGGCTGCGCCGAAGCACGCGGTCGGCGCCGGGCCGTAGGAGTCAATTGGCCGGTCAGTTCGAGAATCATAAATGGTTGTTGTTTCATGATCGACCGAGTCGATCGTGGAAAGCAGTTGATCCTTGTCCGACCAAGTATTGGTTGTCGTGACTCCGAGCCCACTCGTGGACGTCAGCGTGCGCCACCCGCTGTCGTAAGTGACTTTTCCGGCATGTCCGATCGTCGACGTTGACAGGTCAAGGCCGCCCACATCAACATATGTGGTGTTGTTGGCCGTGTCGTAGGTGTAGATCTTTTGTGGTCGCGCGGCCAAGGTGAGACCGTCCGGTGCCGGCAGGGTCACGGTGGCGGCTTTGCCGTTGACGTAACTGATCGTGGTCGCGTTTGCGTCTGAAGCTGGGTGACCGGGAAGAGTTAGCCAGTCGTTGCTGACAGAGTTACGCACTGTCGAGAGGCGGCCGTTGGAGTCGTAACCGAACGTGGTTACCGGATCTCCAGGATCGCGAATCTGACCCAATTGGGTCACCACACTGCCTGCCGGGTTGGCAAGGGTGACATTGATGAGGTTTTGCTGGTAGTACAGGCGGGTTGTGTCGGAGGCGGTGCTGTGGCCCGGGTAGGTTATTTGACACAGCAGACCCGCTTGTACGGGAGAGGCGTACCCAGCCAGGGCCGGGCACGAGGCGGGCATGCCGTCCGAGTAGCTGAACGTGACCTCGCGACCGTAGACCGCAGGGGTGCCTCCGTTGGTGGAAACGGGGTCACTGATCTTGGTGACCCGCCCGGTCGTCGGATCGTAGCTCGGGATCGGAGTGGCCCGCTTCTTCGCGTCCGAGGCAGCGGTCACGGAACTGACCGACCCTTGAGCGTTGAAGGAGTAGACAGTACCGTCATCACCGGTCAGTGTCACCATGCCAAATGCGTCCAGTGATAGCACGCCGTATTCACCTTGCGGGGCGGTGTATCCGCCGACGCTACCGGGCACTTTCAGGTAGGTGTGTGCCGTCCCGGACACATCAGTGAGAACTACCGAAGTATCTGTTACCCGGGCCAAAGAGTAAACGCTGGCAGTGCCGACGATCGCCGTCGAAGATGACCAACCGACCGGCATGGGTAAGTATGTAGTCGTGAACCAGTCAGAGGGCACGACAGATGGAGTCCCAGACGCATTTTTGACCCAGAGTGTTACCGCCGCAGCACCGGTTGCTTCGTAGTAGTCGAACTGGATAGGTGTTGGTGTGCTGGTCAAACCTGTCGAGGGGGGCGCCCAGACGATCGAGGTCGCCGCAGCGGTTGCGGGCCAGTTGGCGACAATCTGGGCACCATTGATGGACAGTTTCGCCCCATCGTCGGATTGGATTCCGAACGTGTAGGGCCCACCTGTGGACGGAACCTGAACGAAACCAGTCCAGCGCGCCAGGAAGTAATCAACTGGCACTGCCGGGGCTGGGCTTCCGCTACCCCAGGGGAACGAGATGTTCGGATCAGTGCGCACCAGTATGGGTGTGCGACCCGCGGCATCGAACGTTGTCGTCGATGTTTGCCCAGGGTTGAGCGCGTTGAAATAGGTGCCCGTCAATCCTTTGTACTTGTCCGCGGCGATCAGAGAGTTGTAAGCAAATGACAACCCCATCGGCCCACCGAGCGTGGAAACAGTGGGCGACGAGAATCGTAGGTTTACGTTTCCGTTGGCCAGGTTCACGGTCACCGGTCCCACCGTGTCTTTTGGTGACGGGCCCGAAGCACCGATCCTCATGTTGACTGTGAAATGGGATACCCAGCTCGGATTCACAGCAGAGTCGTAAGAGTCCTTCGTCAGAATCGACACCGTATAAGTGCCACCATCTTGAAGGGCCCCAGCCGGTGGAGCCCACGCAACATCCCCGGACGCGGGGGTTGGCAGCCATCCCGACATTGTTACCTGACCGGAGTTGCCATCGGCGCCGGTGGAGACGCGGAACTGATATTGCACGGCCGTCGTGCCAGGGTTCGGGGCTGTGAAAGGCTGCGCAACCGACGTCACAATCGACCCGTCAGTTGGATAAACCTGCGCTTGGGGTGGCGTCGGGGCTGGGGTGTTCGTTGTGAATTTCCATAGAGCGTTCGTGGAAGTGATCGTCGGGCTGCCGACGAGGGCATCCTTTACCGAAATGGTGTAGCTATAGGCCTTCCCCGGCGACAGTTTGCCGCTGGGCACCTGATATGCGCCGGGAGACGTCCACGGGCTCGTAAATGATGCACCCCCAGTACTGGAGGTGAAGACGTATTGGAAGGACAGTCCCGCCCCGGCCGGGTCCGTGCCGGTAGCCTGCATAAACGGCATGACTGGCCCAACAACGTTGCCGGTTGGAGTTGCCCCCGTGACCCCGGTCACCGACGGTGGCGATACATAAGAGATTGCCAGCGCAGTATTCAACGACTTGTAGGAGTAGCAGGCGCACTCCCCGCCGGTCAGCATCAAGTTCCCGCCCGTTGCACCGGTGTTGACCCAAGTGGCTAGCTGCTGCGCAAGACCCGCGTCGGTCGTGTTACCGGTCGCGCAGACAGGGAAGCTGGATAGATAACTTCCAACGCCGTTGTAGTTGAACGCGGTGGCCCAATAGGCTCCCCCGGTATAGCAATTTGTGGTCCCACTGTTGGCGTAAGAGGCATTCAGCTGAGCACCGGTGATCTGCTGGCCGAAGAGCTGCTCGTAGTTGTAGTGGGCGACCGTGCGCCAATTGCAGCACGACCCATTCTGTGCGGTGTTACCTATCCAAACGCTGCCATCATTCAAAGTGCCGTCGGACTTGTAGGAATGAATACTGTCGGCCCCAGGCCCGATGGTCGGATCAACTGTTACCGGATACACCCGGGCCGCATCCTGCAGCCATGCTTGGTCGGGTGTCAGTACCAACGAGTATGTTGAGGGCCCCAGTTTCGTGACCTGATACTGAACGTTAGTGATTGTTGATTCACTCACACCGGCTTTGCCTGATGAATCCCACATCGCCGGAACCGGCATCGAAAACACGATCACACCATCAGCAGCCTTGAAATCCAAGTCTCCGAATTGGTTCTTCTCCGGAGTAAGCCCCGCGGCATTGATCTCCCACCGGTAGACGGCCGTCCCTGCCGTCGGCACCTTCGTCAGGACAATCGATTCTTTGACCTTGTCGCTTTTGACCTGATACTTCAGGTCGGTGTTTGGCAGGACGGACGAGTACTTGGCCTGATCAGCTCCGACGTTGATGAACGGGATCACTGGATGCTCAAGGCCCGACTTTGCGGCTCCGAGAAGCTTGAACGACAATGAATACCCGTTGCGGGACACTTGGAACAAGCGATAGTCGGACGCGGTTGGTGCAAATTGCGGGGCCAACGGGTTCAGCTTGCCAACCAACCCAGACCGACCGTCATCGGATAAGTCGCTCCGTGCCGGAACCCACTTTGAGCCCGATAAGACGTTGACCGGTACGGGCGACAACAGCGTTTGGTGAACGCCATTTTTGTCGGTCGACGTCGTTGAATACTCGTCCGTTGATGTCACGTGAGCGGATGCAGCATCAAAAGACGGGGCCGTACTCGGGGCCGCCGGGGTAGTGGGTGCAGGAGCAACTGGCGTGTCAAACGTACCCGACGGAATCGACGGCGGGTCAGCAACAATCGGAGACGACACAATCGGCGGGACGGGCACCGGCAGCGGAGTCGCCGCGGCCAACGCAGGAAACGGGAGCGGAGAAAGCAGAGTGGCAACCAGAGCAATCACGGTCACAGCAACGGTCGACCCCAACGCCTTGTGCGGAACCCGAGCAGTGGCCACAGAACTTCTCCCGTATCGCGATCGCAGACGGACACACGCTCTCGCCCGTACCTGCAACCCCAACGGGAGTAGACAAGCGTGTCTAAGCTAGTGGAGACCTCAACTCCAGCACTAGAGCAAAGTTCAAGAATTCACAGAATGTATGTTGGGAACATAAAGAATGAAGCTCTGGCTTGTGAAGGTTGCATCGACAATTCGCTGTGACGCGCGTCAGGTAATCGCTGGCGCTTGAGTTACCGCGGGAACCAGCCACTGGATTGCGCGCTGCCAGGCGCGGGCAGCGTTCGGGTTTCCTTGAGACCAGCTCGGCTCATCTTCGGCTAGGACATGCCTGAGGTCGAACCTCTCCAAGGGGATCCCATGGTCACGAACGTAGAAAATCCCTGGATAGACCAAGTATCGGAAGCAGTAGTCGACGACGTGTAGCCGAAGCTCCCATGCGTCCAAGGCGCCGAGATTGATCTGGGAACTTGTTCCGCTGCCGTCACGCTTCGAAACCGAAACAAGGGGTCTTCGGGCGGGTCGGCGCAGTCGCTTGCTTTACAGCCAGAACACCGGGAACGGTGGCATGTATGAGTACTTCATCTGCACGGCCAAACAGCGCCGACTTTGCTCGACGCCCGCGATTCGTGTCGAGCAAGTCGAAGCGCACATCGTGCAATCCATGGCTGCCGAACGATTCGATGGACAGGCAATCAATGACATGACCACGCTGATCCGCGAAGCAGTCCACGACCTCCTCGCAGCAGATCGAGATGCCAAGGCGCAACTGCGCAAACAACTGGCCAAGCTGGAGACTCAGGAAGAGCGGCTGATCGACCTCGCCGCCACAGGCGTCGTTTCGGTGCCGAAACTACGTGCCAAGATCGAACAGACCACGCTTCAAAAAGAAGCAGTCAAGGAGAAGCTCGAACTCACAGGCGATCGATTGAAATACGGCGCCGAAAAGGCAATGGCATACCTAGAGTTGCTCCGCGAGCCCGGCGAGTTGTACCAGAGCGCTTCTGACGCCGTCCGCCGTGATCTGCTGGCCGCCTTCTTCAACCGACTCATTTTGTACGTCGAAGACGATCACATCCGCGTCGAGAGTGACCGCAACAGGGTCAACACAACCATCCGCGAACTTCACGCATCGACGACACTCGATGTTCAGAAACAGAAAACTCCCCGCGACCAGGCGGGGAGTTCAGTTGTCGAGAAATCTCGATCTAGTTCATTTGTACATGGTTTGAGTAAGAACCATTTGGCTGGGGTACCTGGACTCGAACCAAGAACAAAAGAATCAGAATCTTCCGTGTTGCCAATTACACCATACCCCACAGGGCTAGACCGAAGTCGGGCCGACTGCTCACTTTAGCGCACGGGGAAGGCCCCGTCACATCGGGCGACTGCGCGCCGGGCGGCTCACAGTGCGGCGCGCAATTTCGCCAGTCGAGCGAGCGTTGACGCCTCGCCAAGCAGCTCCATCGACTCGAAGAGCGGCGGGCTGATGCGTCGACCTGAGACGGCAGTCCGGAGCGGTCCGAACGCGTTGCGAGGTTTCATTCCGCGCGCCTCGATGAGTTCACCGCGAAGTGCGGCCTCAATCGCGTCGTGCGTCCACGGGATGCCCGATAGCACCGCGAGCGCCGCGTCAAGCACAGCGGCGCCTTCCGCGCCTGGCAGGGCATCCGCGTCGAACCGGAGTTCGGCGTCGTCGGTGAAGAGGAAGGACAGCAGCTCCGGCGCCTCCCCCAGCAGTTGCATCCGCTCTTGGACCAGCGGTGCCGCGGCGACCAGCAGCGCACGGTCGGCATCGGTCGCGATGAGCCCGCCAAGGTACGGCTCGAGTCGCTGAGCGAAGTCCCCCACCTCGAGCATGCGGATGTGGTCACCGTTGATCGACTCGGCCTTCTTGAGGTCGAAGCGCGCCGGGTTCGGGTTGACGTCGACGACGTCGAATGCCGCGACCATCTCGTCGATCGAGAACACGTCGCGATCGTGCGTGAGCGACCAGCCCAAGAGCGCCAGGTAGTTGACGAGACCCTCGGGGATGAAGCCGCGATCACGGTGGTGGAACAGGCTCGACTCCGGGTCGCGCTTGGATAGCTTCTTGTTGCCCTCGCCCATGACGTACGGAAGGTGACCGAAGCGCGGTACGAAATCGGTGATGCCGACCTCGATGAGCGCGAGGTACAGGGCGATCTGCCGGGGCGTCGACGAGAGCAGGTCCTCACCGCGAAGCACGTGCGTCACGCCCATGAGGGCGTCGTCAACCGGATTCACGAAGGTGTACAGCGGAGCGCCACTGGGCCGAACCACGACGAAGTCGCTGAACGAGCCTGCGGGGAAAGTGATCTCCCCGCGGACGAGGTCATCGAAGCCGAGGTCGGTGTCGGGAACACGCAAGCGCAGCGCCGGCTCGCGGCCCTCCGCACGGTAGTTGGCTCGCTCGGCCTCGGTGAGGTCGCGCTCGAAGTTGTCGTAGCCCTGTTTGGGATCGCGGCCGTTCGCGACGTTGCGCGCCTCGATCTCCTCTCCGGTAGCAAAGGATTCGTAGAGATGGCCGCTCGCCGTGAGCTGCTCGATGATCCCCCGGTAGATGTCGGTACGCTGCGACTGACGATAGGGCTCGTTGGGGCCGCCGACATCGATGCCCTCGTCCCAGTCGAGGTGGAGCCACCGCAGCCCGTCGAGGAGCTGGAGGTAGCTCTCCTCGCTGTCGCGCTCGGCATCCGTGTCTTCAACGCGGAAAATGAGTTTGCCACCGGTGTGCCGCGCGTAGGCCCAGTTGAAGAGCGCCGTGCGAATGAGGCCGACGTGCGGCGTGCCGGTGGGTGAGGGGCAGAACCGCACGCGAACGGCGGAACCGGTCGCAGTGGAGAAGGGCAGGGAGTCAGCTGGCACGAAACCCAAGTCTACGAGGAGTCCTGTTCGACGAGCACTTCACTGGATGCCGCGGCAAGGCTCGCCCCGCTCCCACACCTCTCGGCCACACTCGCAAGATGCCCGGGATCCACGGGTGCGATCGTCCACGCACCGCTTGCGAGCTCGTGCAAGGTCGCACGCCATCCCTCGGCCCCGTATCTAGTGGTCACGATCGGCTCAAGCTTCGCGACCACAAACGGTGAGACGACGAGTGGCTCGACTCCCGCGAGCAGTTCGATCGTCCCGGCTACCGCCCAATGGTTGACCTCGTCTCGGTCAAAGACGCTCAGTAGCGTGGACGCGTCAAAGATCACTGCTCTCCCGCTGCCATCCCGGGCTCATCGAACTCGCGGAGCCCGCCGAATCCGCCGAACCTACCGACAAGAAACCGCCGGTGGGTGGCGGCCGATAAGTCCCGAGGGTCGAGTCGAGAGCGGAACGGACGATCGCGGCGATCGTGATCCCCTTGACGGCAGCTGCTGCTCGAGCGCGATCCATCACGTCCGCCGGAATGTAGACCGTCGTTCTGATCATCCGGCTGGGGTCAGGCGCCTTCGTCGGGGCGTGCGTGTGCAGGAGAGGACTGGGCAGAGTGGGCGGGGCGAGTCGGGGCCGCCTTAGGCGTCGCGAACGGTGTTCCGGAGCGTTCCGATGCCGCTCACGGTGACTTCGACCACGTCGCCATCCACTATCTTCCCGACGCCGGCGGGCGTGCCGGTGAGAATCACGTCACCGGGTAGGAGCGTGAAGACGCTCGAGGCGTAGGCCACGATCGCCTCGACACCGTGGACCATGTCGGTCAGTGGCGCCGACTGGCGCACGTCACCGTTGAGACGAGTTTCAACCGTTCCGGCGGCCACGTCGAACTCGGTCTCAATCACGGGGCCGAGCGGGCAGAAGCTGTCGAAGCCCTTCGCCCGGGACCACTGACCGTCGGACTTCTGAAGGTCGCGCGCCGTCACGTCGTTCGCGATTGTGTAACCGAAGATCACCGAGGCCGCGTCGCCGATGACAACGTTCTTCGCAATACTTCCGATCACGATCGCGAGCTCGCCCTCGAAATCAACGCGTTGGCTCTGGCGCGGAATGACAATCGAGTCCCCCGGACCGATCACAGACGTGTTGGGCTTGAGGAAGAGCAGGGGTTCAGTTGGCACGTCGCCGCCGAACTCGGCGACATGATCGACATAGTTCTTGCCCACCGCGACAACCTTCGAGCGGGGGATTACCGGTGCGAGCAGTTTCACGCCTGCCAGTGCCACCCGCTCCCCCGTTGTATCGAAACCGCTGAACATCGGATCGCCCGAGAGCACGACCAACACGTCATCGTCGAGGATTCCGAAGCGGGGGTCTGCCCCGGTGCTAAAGCGCGCGATCTTCACGGCCCGAGCCTAGCCGTGTCGCTCGCGACGGTCGGCTCAGCGCCTGTGCAAACCCCGACGCCGACGTCGCCCGAAAACGACCGCTGCGATGCCGAAGGCGACGAGAAGGATCGCGCCGATCGGCAGCCACGGTTGCACCGTCACCCCGGTCGCCGCGAGGGCGAGCGTTTGCAACTCGACTGCCCCGATATCGATCGTCTGGACGACTCGCGCGAGTCCGCGCTGATCCGCCGACGGTGCGCCGACGATCGACGGGTTTCCCGAGTTGTGGGCGGGGCTGGCGTCGCTCGGAAGCCTGGTCATGGTCGGCCCGCCGTTGTTGGCCAGCGCCGCGAGCCCGAAGTCTGACACCGAGAACTGGTTGCCTGCCCCGAGCGCGAGATACGCGGCCGATACGCCGGAGTCGAGATTCCAGCTCGCGGCGATCGTGCCGGCGCCGGGCGTCGTGACGACCAACGCGTCATTGGCCGCTCCGACCGACGAGAGGATGCTGTGGGTGATGCTCGAGGCGGCGCCAGTGAGCGCCCCGATCTTCACGGCACCCGGTCCAACAATCGTCGAGTGGGCGATGGTGAGCGGCGAGGTTCCGGTCGATTCCACGGATATCGCCCACGTGTCGAATCCGACCACGGCCTCGTCGGAAGTGGAACTCGATATCGACAGCCCGTGGTTACCGACACCAGACAGCCGGATGCTGTTGCCCAGGGGGTTATCGATCGGAGCTGTCGAGACGGTGTTCCCCGAGAACGTGGACCCGGCGACCGCGATATCGCCGATCGTCGTAGCGCTCCAGAACGCTCCGCCCGTTTTGGCGTGGTTGCCAGAAAACGTGGAGTTCGTGATGGTGGCCTGATCGGCCGCTAGCGCAAACGCAGCGATGGCGATCGCGCCGCCGTCTCCCGTGAAGGCCGTGTTCCCCGAGAACGTGGATGCCGTGACCGTGAGGTTGCCGACGCTGTTGCCGGCGATCGCCCCGCCCCGGCCGTCCGTGACAGAAGCACTCGCGGGACCCGTAGCGCTATTACCCGTGAACGTGCTCGACGAGATTGCCACGTCGGCGACGGTGAAATCGAGGAAGATCGCACCACCCGAGATCGCGCTGTTGGAAGTGAAGGTTGAACCCGTGATCGTCACGAGGCCGTTGGTGCCGCGAAAGTACAGCGCGCCGCCTCCGTTACCGGTCGACGTCGACGAGGTGTTGTTCGAGAAAGTCGAATCGGCGATCGTGATCGGCCCGGTGTTTTGCATCACGAAGTCCCTGAGCCCCGCACCCTGAAACGGGCCGCTGTTGATGTTCTTCGCCGTCATGCGCGTGAGGGTGAGGCTTCGCTCGGTGTTGTTTAACGCTCCGAACCCGGTGTCGAGAGCCACGCCCGTCCACCCGGTGGAGGCGGTTCCGTCGAAGACGACGTCGTTGAGGGCGAAGTCCTGATTGGCGGTCGACGGCGCGATGATCAGCAGAGCGAAGAGGCCGCCCTGACCGGTGATCGTGACCGGGGTCGCCGACCCGTCGATCGTCAATGTCTCGGTGACGGTGATCGTGCTCAGCAGGACGATCGTGGGCAGTGACGGCGCGAAGGTGATCGTGTCGGCACCAGCGGCCGCGTTCGCGTCGAGGATCGCCTGCCGGAGTGTACCGGGACCGCTGTCAGCGTTCGATGTCACCGCGAAGGTCGCCGCCGACGCCGCAGTCGGGAGCACAATCAGTCCGACGGCGGCGAGCACGATCACGGCGACGATCGCGGAGAAAGAACGCACGCGATTGCGGGAACGAACTGAGGTCACGGGCAAGTCTTTCTCTGGGGTTTACGTTAGTTCGTGCGTCTAACACCGAAAAACTCTCAGTTGGGGCAACCGTAGCAGAGGAAAGGTCTCCACGAACACCGCGACTGCCGTGCCGCGGCAAGGTATTGAGGCCCTGTGCTGGTCCACACCGCGGTCATAGTGTGGCGGGTACCAGAGCAATCACAGGAGGAACAATGACCGGATACGATCGCACCCGCGTCGTGTACCGCGCAGCGCCGACGGGATTTTTCTTCCTGCTCGCCTACATCGGCGCGGCGATCTACTTCATCTCGCAGACCAATGGCGCCTTCTGGCCGGTGGTACTCGGACTTCTGCAGGCCGCGGTCTGGCCGGCGTACGTCGTGTATCACGTGCTGGTCGCGCTGGGCGCGTAGCCCGCACCGCTAAGCGTCGAGCCGCGTCATCCACCCGTGGCGGTCGGCGATGCGCCCGTACTGGATGTCGGTGATTTCCTGTCGCAGCGACATCGTCAGTTCGCCGGCGGGGGCATCAGCCTCGCCGATCGTGTACCCGTCGGCCGTGAACTGTGCGATCGGCGTCACAACGGCGGCGGTGCCGCACGCGAACATCTCGACGATGTCGCCGGATGCCACCCCCTCGCGCACCTCGTGGATACTCACGCGGCGCCGCTCGACCTTAAGGCCGCGGTCCTTCGCTAGCTGTAAGAGCGAGTCGCGCGTGATCCCCTGGAGGATGCTGTCCGACTCGGGGGTCACGACGCGCCCGTCGCGATAGACGAACACGACGTTCATCCCACCGAGCTCTTCGAGGTACTCACCCTGCTCGGAGTCGAGGAATAGCACCTGGGCGCAGCCGTGGTCGTATGCCTCCTGCTGTGCGACAAGGCTCGAGGCATAGTTGCCGCCCGTCTTCGCGGCACCCATGCCGCCCTTGCCCGCGCGCGAGTAGTCGGTCGAAACCCAGATGGACACGGGCGTGACGCCGCCCTTGAAGTAGGCGCCAGCCGGGCTCGCGATCACGTAGTAGTTGACCTTTGCTGCCGGGCGCACTCCGAGGAACGCCTCTTTGGCAAACATGAACGGCCGGAGGTAGAGGCTTGTCTCTGGTGCCGATGGCACCCACCGAGCATCCACGGCAATGAGCTGGCGGAGGGACTCGACGAAGTACTCCGTTGGGAGTTCCGGCAGTGCGAGGCGACGGGCGGACCGCTTCATCCGCTCGGCGTTGGCCTCCGGGCGAAAGCTCCAGATCGAGCCGTCCGCGTGGCGGTAAGCCTTGAGGCCCTCGAAGATCTCTTGCGCGTAGTGCAGCACCGCGGCTGCGGGGTCGAGCGAAATCGGTCCGTACGGCTGCACGCGGGGGCGATGCCAACCGCCGTGCTCGGACCAGCAAATGTCGACCATGTGGTCGGTGAAGTGCTTGCCAAAGCCCGGTTCGGCGATGATGTCCGCGTGCTCGGCCGCGGAACGTGCGGCTTCGTTCGTCTGCACGGCGAACTCGAGAGTTCTGGGAGCGAGAAGGTTCTTCATGGTCAGGTCCTTAGAGGCAAGTTTTGTAATCAATTGTGCGCCGATTTTCTTGGCGATCCAGCCCGAACTGCGGCCGCGACCGCGTCGCCGACCTGCGCGGTGCTGCGTGTGCCCTTTCCGCGTGCGGCAAGGTCTGCCTCGACGGCTGCCATGACGCGCGCCGCGGCATCCGTTTCGCCCCAGTGAGTGAGCAAGAGGGCAACAGACAGGATCGCGGCGGTGGGATCGGCCGTGTTCGT
>Ga0209512_1002488_pt1 | contig 19470 bp, 17 predicted proteins | sample frozenSSSSmetaG_FD_184142 | JGI IMG/M metagenome (GOLD analysis project Ga0209512, IMG submission 184142) | Glacier valley bacterial and archeal communities from Borup Fiord, Nunavut, Canada, to study Microbial Dark Matter (Phase II) -... | ecosystem: Environmental > Aquatic > Freshwater > Ice >... | reverse complement strand
TTCCACGGCTTGGTTCTTTTATTTGTACCTTCAAGCCTTTTATTCCATCTGACCACTGCTGATCTTGATATACAGAATCTACTTGATACTTCTCTATATGAAAGCTTTTCTTCTTTCTTGATTTTTAATACTTTCTTTCGGAAATCTACTGAATATGTCATCAACTCTAATTCTTTCTTTTTGAACTCTTATTATCATTTCTCTCACTCGTTGTCTTGTTCTTTTTATACTGTTCTAGCTATATCATAGCACTCAATGGCTTCTTCATATTTTTTTAAGTTAGATAGAGAGTCACCTTTGTTGCAGTAGCTAACACTATGTCGAGGATCAATTTCTATAGCTCTGTCGCAGTATTCCATTGCTTCCTCATATTCTTTTAACTTAGATAGAGCACTGCCTTTATTGCAGTAACTGTTAACATGTTGAGGGGCAATTTCTACAGCTTTGTCATAGCATTCTATAGCTTCTTGATATTTTTCTAACTTATATAGAGCATAGCCTTTATGATCATAGACCTCACTATCTCTAGGATTCACTTGTAGGTATTCGTCAAAACTGTCAATTGACTTTTCGTACAATTCCATTTCCAAGAAAGCATATGCATTAGTAAAATGATTTTGAGTTTTTAAATTATTTTGATATATGCTTATGTTCCCTGATCTAACTCTTTTATCAGGTCTCCTAAATGGTGTAATATTGCATTTCTTAGCTTCGTCGTTCATATAATATAGCACTTAAATTCTGAGTTTAATTTCTATAGTATAATTTAACTTAGTTCCCGCAACAATATCCCTCTACTTTCTTTCCATATTATTAAATTGAACTGTTGAAGAAGCACATGCAAAGAATTTAAAATTCTTGTTTTTTAGTAATCTTATAGATAGTGTAGTCACGAGATAGAATTTATGTTATACCACCTAGAAAGAATAGAAAAGATCAACGAGAATATAACAAGGAGATCTACAAGAAGAGATATTTAGTAGAAAACGCTTTTCTTCATCTCACAAGATGGAGGGGAATCGCTACTAGATATGCTAAAAACACAGCCTCCTTCCTGGCTGCTGTGCAGATTAGATGTATTGCTTTGTGGGCTAATATCTCGTGACTACACTATCTAGCTCATTTGACTGCTTGGTGTGAGCATCATCAAATACCTTACCAAGGCGTAGCAGTAGGAACCATTAAAAAGCACATAGCAGGCAAAGGGAATGGCTTTCTAAACAAGAGGTAATCAGTGCTGTTAAAAGCAAAGGCTTTACTCCTCAAGATGATAATGAAGCCGATAGCCTTGCACTGCTGGATTTCGTTTTAGCAACCCATAATGACGATAATGATGGAGAACAATCATGAAAGATAAGGAAGAATTATATGAGTCCGTAGTTAATAACATTAGAGGAATGTATAACGGGGAGTTACTAGAAGTAGACGCACATCAGGCAGCTAGGAATTTTATAGAGTTTGTGAAAATTTTATTAAAGCACTATGAAAAAGGCAATTGACTTATATAAACATTTGGCTAAAATCACCAATAGGATGGCATAATGCTGTTCTGGGGTATACAAGCCTCTGATGTAGAACCGGTATGCACCTACCGTAAATGGTGCAAGCCTCGACTTATGATCGGGGAGATGGTAGCGTATGTTCAGGGATAAAGTTTTATACTTTGTCCTAAAGGTTATCATAACTGCTGTTCTACACGGTTCTTGTAACTCCCTGATCACCTTAGCAAACTTAAGTAAGTTACTTTGGTGGTCAAAATTTGTTTAATCAAATTTAGAGGGAACCTATGACCTACAAAACTAACGACAATCCTACCATTATCTTTCACCGCGCTAAAACAACTAACGCTGAAGAATCTTTAGCTAACCAACAAACTTTCATTGAATATTATACAAAACATTTACCTATAACTACCATCGATTATGTGAGCGACGATTGGCGTAAGGCTGAAGAAATAACTGAGTTAGTAAGAAGAAATTTAAACCAGCTCATTAATTTCAATAAGTTCATTATAATTATCCAAAATTCTTTGACCGAAGATGAATTTGCCCGTCACTACGATAGGTATTTATATTTTAAATTCCTAAAAATTATTGATCAGGCTGATTTCTATTTAATGGATAATGAAGGAAAGCTTTACCAGGAAGTTAAAAAGATAGATTTTAAAGCTGTGGAAGGGAAATTATGATTGAAAGAAAAAAAGCCTCTAAGGCAATAATACTAGCAAGAGTTTCTTCAAAAGAACAAGAAGACGGTTATTCGATAGATGCTCAAAAATATCGTTTAACAGAATATTGTTTACGTAAAGGTCTTGAGATATTAAAAGTATTTGAGTTCTCTGAAAGCTCGACAGTAGGCAATAGAGATAAATTTAAACAAGCTATTGAGTTTGCTAAATACCAAAAAGAAATTATCGCAGTTGTTGCTGATAAAGTTGACCGTTTGCAGCGTAATCATAAGGAAACACCTTTACTTAACGCCCTTATTGAAAGAGAAAAAAATCGAACTGCATTTTTATACTGAAAACTGCATCATGCATAAATATTCTACTTCTCAAGAAAAAATGGTGTGGAATATGTTTGTAATGATGGCGCAAAACTATGTCGATAGCCTGCGAGATAATGTGAACCGCAGCATAGAGCAGAAACTAAGAATGGGAGAGTGGATTAGTACCGCTCCCATCGGGTATTTACATATCAATAATGGCAGCAAGCATGACCGCGGTAAAGGAGAAATTGTAGTTGATAAAATGCGAGCCCCTTTGATTAAGAGATTATTTGAAGAATATGCGACCGGTGGTCATACATTAGGAGAAATGGTAAAGCTTACAAAGAAATGGGGGTTGCGTAATTCTAGAGGTAATCAGGGCTATTTATGTCTATCACACGTCCATAGTATTATTCAAAATTCATTTTACTACGGAATGATGAAGGTACAAAAAACAGGCAAAGAGTACCCACATATATATACACCAATCATCAGTAAAGAACTATTTGATGAATGTCAGAAGGTACGACTCGGCTGGCATAAGAAACCGTTTAAGTGGGGAGGTAAGGAATATATTTTTAGAGGATTGATAAAATGTGCCACTACTGGTAGAGTCGTTACTGCTGAAACGAAAAAGAAACAATACGCTGATGGAACAGCAGATGAATGGACTTATCTACGGTCATGGAATCCTAACAATTTAGAAAGGTATATATACGTGAAAGAAGAGAAATTATTAAAGGAAGTTGAAAAAGTATTTGACTCAATGCACTTAGAACCGAAGTTACTTGAAAAAGCAATAGGTGCAATAAAAGGCTCTGCAAACGCAGAAAAAGATTACCACAAAGATAAAATTAAAGAGCTGCAATCTGAACATACTAAGATACAAAGTAGGCTGGATAGGCTCACAGATTTATTTTTAGATGGCAATTTTGATAAAAAGGAATTTAAAGAAAAACGTGGAAATTTAGAGCAAAAGCGGGATGATATAATAAAAGAAATGGAAAGTAACAACAGAGCAGATAATAACTTTGCAGATACCTTGGTAAGCGCATTAAAAATGGCTTCCGGGGCAGGCGCAGCATTTAGAGGTTCTGACATTGAGGAAAAACGCAAACTTATAAATTTGGTATTTCAGAACCTGGAGCTGAAAGGCGCAAAGCTAGAGTTTAAGCTACGTCCGCCTTTCGATGCATTCATAAAAACAGTGAAAACTGGCGAATGGTGCGCCCGAGAGGATTCGAACCTCTGACCTGCGGATTAGAAATCCGATGCTCTATCCAGCTGAGCTACGGGCGCAAACAAAAGATGTTAGAAGAAGATTTTATAGCATTAGAATCAGAGTTTTTCAAGCAAAATAATTGACACAATATTTTATTGGTAATTTTTGCTACCTTTAACTTTAAGAAGCCTAAAAGCCTTTAATTACTTTTTCAGCAAAACACCTTTAATTTCTCTTGAAACCCAAGATAGATATAGACTATAAGTGAAAAATCACAATTGCTTATTCAAGTAATTTTGTTTAAAATTTAAAAAAGCCTGGTAAAGAGTTTTCAATGTCAAAAAATGTACCTACAAATATGCCTGATTCTGAATCTATCAAAGCGGCTCCAGAGTCTTTAACTGAGATTCAAGATTATTGTAAGAGTGCAGGTTTGCAGGTCCCCGCAAGTGCACCTGTTGTAAAACAAATTATAGCAGAAGCTAATAATCACAGTGGCTATAAAATATTTAAATCTCCTCCCATTACTGATCAAGATTTCGCAATAGCTTCGCACGCACCAGGTATTGAGAAAATAGCACTGGCATGTTGCAATAAGCTTGCTCCTTTAACAACTTTTGAAAAAATGTGGGAGAATAATACTCCTGCAGTAGTTGAAGTCGGTATAGTTAATGGCGGCTTTGAAACTAAGACAAGAGTTGATGAAATTTTAGACTATTTAGAGGGACGAAATAATGTCAAAATAAAATTTTATTTATCCGCCGCAGGCGCGAGCTCCAAAGCTCTTGCAATTGACACACTTGGCAATTTTAGCACTGACTGCACAGGAATTGAGTATCATGCCAAATCTTACACTGATTTTGATCATTTATTGATGGAAATTTTACCTTTTTCAAGCTTCGTGACTGGCGAGCCCCCAGCCAATCCTTTTACAGATTGAAAAATATCAAAATAGCTTAAATTAAATTAAGAATTTAATATTGAGCATAGAAATGGATACGCATATTCTCATGCGCGCAAGAATGTCATGTAGATCATTAATAAGAAGAATTTATCATAAACTTCAAAAGGATCAAAGTTTAAAAGCTGTAATTACTTATTCTAATTATATAATTTAAGATTCTTATGGCTTTATACTTGCAGGGCTTACGACCATGATAATTTGCTTTCCTTCAAGCTTTGGCTCAGATTCAACCTTTGCAGATTCACCAAGTCCTTCTACCATTCTTTCAAATAGTTTCATGCCAATTTCATTGTGAACTATTTCACGACCTTTGAACCATAGGGAAATTTTAACTTTATCGCCTTCACCAAGAAATTCTTTAATCTTACGAAGCTTTGTATCGAAATCGCCTTGACCGATGTTGAGCTTAAACTTCATCTCTTTGGTGGTATTTGTTTTTTGTTTTTTGCGAGCGTCCTGGACACGCTTTTTAGATTCATATTTGAATTTACCAAAATCAAGTATCTTGCAAACAGGGGGCTCGGCAGTTGGGGAGATTTCAACTAAATCAAGACCCGCACGCTCAGCAAACTCCAGCGCTTCCTTGATACTTACTACGCCTTTCATCTCACCGTTTTCATCAACAAGCCTAACCTGGCTTGCTCTAATTTCCTTATTTGCCTTAGGGAAATTGTTTTTACTTTTAGAAATAGAAATTCTCCACTATATAATTATGATAAATATTTAGCATTCTCTTGTTTGATTAGAGAAACCAAATCCTCAATGCTAACCTGCTCGCGGGTTTCGCTACCAAGGTGTCTTAAAGTAACTGTATTATTTGCAACTTCTTGAGCGCCGATTATTGCAATAATTGGCACTTTTTGGTTTGAGAAATTGCGTATTTTATAATTGACTTTTTCCGCCGAAATGTCAAGAGTAGTTCGCACTCCAGAATCATTTAGTACCTTATATACTGCGGAAGCATAATCATCAAACTCGTTGGTAATTGTTGCAATACCAACCTGAATAGGCGCAAGCCATAGTGGGAAGCGTCCCGCATATTGCTCGATCAAGATTCCGATAAACCGCTCAAATGTTCCAAGAATCGCTCTATGCAACATGATTGGGCGTTTTTTTTCACCAGTTGCTGATATATAATGAGCATCAAGTCTTTCAGGCAATACAAAATCCACCTGCCAAGTCCCGCATTGCCAGTCGCGTCCGATGGCATCTTTAAGTACTATCTCAAGTTTAGGCCCGTAGAAAGCACCTTCACCTGGATTTAGTGTATACTCAAAACCAGCAGCAGTCACAGCCTCTTTTAGTGAGCTTTCAGCCTTATCCCACACTTCATCGCTCCCTGCTCTTTTCTCAGGGCGATCAGAGAATTTAACTGTGATATTTTCAAAGCCGAAATCTTTGTAAACCTCTACAAGCAATTTAAAATAATTAACCGTCTCTTGGACTATCTGCTCTTCCGTACAAAAAATATGAGCATCATCTTGCACGAAGCTTCTCACGCGCATAAGCCCGTGTAGCGATCCTGAGGACTCATTACGGTGACAGCAACCAAATTCAGCCATCCGCAAAGGTAGCTCGCGGTAACTTTTGATTCCTTGCTTGAAGATCTGCACGTGGCACGGGCAATTCATAGGTTTTAGAGCAAGAGTTTTTTCGTCATTTTCTAGTGCGAACATATCCTCGCGGAACTTTTCCCAGTGACCCGAGGCCTCCCACAGCGATTTATCTACAAGAATCGGAGTTTTAACTTCCTGATACCCACTTTTGCGTAGCTTATTTCTGATGTAATTTTCAATTATGTTATAGATAGTATAGCCTTTACTATGCCAAAATGGCATCCCTTGGGCTTCTTCCTGAAAATGGAACAGATCAAGCTCTCTACCTATTTTCCTATGATCACGTTTTTCAGCCTCTTCAAGCATATGGAGATATTGCTCAAGCTGCTCTTTAGTACTCCACGCTGTGCCATAAATCCTTTGCAGCATCTCATTTTCGCTTTTACCACGCCAATAAGCACCTGCAACTTTCATGAGTTTGAAATGCTTGATCCGGTTAGTTGATGGCGCGTGCGGGCCCCTGCATAAATCAATGAACTTACCTTGCCTATATAGAGAAATTTTTTCTCCAGCAGGAATTGAAGTAATGATCTCAGCTTTGTAATGCTCACCAATTGATTTGAAGAACTCTACAGCCTCGTCTCGATCCCACTCTTCCCTGGTGATTTGCTCAGCACGCGCTGATATCTCACGCATTCTAGCCTCAAGTTTTGCTAGATCATCAGTAGAAAAAGGTTCTGCTTTAGCGAAATCATAATAAAAACCGTTTTCAATTGCAGGCCCAATTGTAACTTGAATGTCAGGGAAAAGTTCTTTTGCAGCTTCTGCTAAAATATGCGCTGCGTCATGCCTGATGATTTCCAGCGACTCAGGGTCTTTATGGGTTAAGATCCGCACGCTTGAGTCTTGCGTTATCGGCAAAGATAGATCACAAAGCTTATTATTGATCTCAATTACAATAGCATCTTTGGCAAGTGACTGTGATAAGCTACTTGCAACCTCAAGACCTGTGATGCCGCTTGCAAATTGTTTACTTGCACCATCAGGGAAAGTTAAGTTAATCATGTAAACCGATGTAGAGATAATTTCATCCGTATATTTACCCCTTTTTAAGGCGTTTTGTCAAGGTAAGACTGTATGCTTAATGATCTGTATATTTATACTTGCGTTTAAAATAATGTGTGAAGATTGTCATATTAATATTTTCAATATAGTTAAATTAGCAATTGCAATTGCCGAGGTTTGAAGAATGTGATTTAGTTATGTTAAAATCATTAAAATGTTAACAAAGGTTTAGAGATTATGGCAAAGAGCGAAACAGGGCTTTCTGATTATACACGCATAACGTTAGCCGATACTTCTAATTTATTAGGTAGAAGTGGGGATTATATGTATATGGCCGAAGCCTACAACGTTAAACGAGGTAAAAATGAAGAGGTCTCTCTTGAAGATAAAAGGAGGGGTATTGTTGATGCTATATTTAGTGCCACAAATATGGGAATGGAACATTTCAGAATAAATCTTACATATGAACAAAAAAAAGAATTTGCAGAAAATTTAAAAACTGCGAGTGATCAGATGAAAGAAACTCTAGTCAACCTTTCAAATAAAGATCATGTAACTCTACTTAGCGCTAAAACAGAAGCAAATCTTAAAGGATTCTCTCTTCCTCTAACTAGCGCCGACATAGAAGATTATGAGCTTAACGGAACCGGATTAACAAGAGAGCAACATACAATTGCAGTTAATGCTCACAATAAAGCTATAATTAGCTTGAATAATAGAAAACCTCAAGTCTCTAATACAGAGGAAGTACCTCAAGCATATTCTCAGGCCCTAACCCAAGAAATTAATAAATTTCTTATTGAAAGTGGAGTTAAAGAGAATGAACTAAAACTGTATGAAAGTTATCTAAATAAAGGAGTAATAGATCCTGCAAAAAACCCTTACACAGGCTTAGAAAGCGAAAAAAGAACTGTAAACGATGTTGTCGTTAAAACTGCAAAACAGTTTACAACGTTACTACAAAATAGTGATACTGACTATGTTTCTCAAACAATTATTACTGCAAGGCTAAAAGTAAAATTGATAAAAGCTACAACTTTAAACGATTCGGAAAAGGAAAAATTATCACAAAAACTAGAATCAGTTAAAGAATTGTGGAAGTTTGCGCCTGAGAATATGGTTTACAAAAAGGTTAAATATTTGGACAGTCCCGGTGAATTAAGAGACCTAAAAGCTGCTGATCAGGCCTTTAGTCAGATTTTACATGACTTAGCCAAAGCCTCTCCACCCTCACAACTAAAGGATTTAAAGCCAGAAATACTTGCTGCTAGCCATCCTGATGTTGCTGCAAGAGCTGTTGTTGGAAAATTTATTGATAAGCTTGAGGCTGATAACAAATATAAGTTAACTCCTGAACTCAAAGAACAAATCGCACTGAAATTGACTCCCGGTCTTTCGTCACTAGGTAGCGCACATTTAGCTGCTCACCCTGATAGTTTAGTAGCTGATATGTATACTAAATTAGATAGTAATAGATCTTTATTTTCTCGCATGAGAGGGAAGTTTGAGGTAACTGATACAAAGCTTGATAAAATAGCTATTCAAGTTATAAAAGAACAAATGCCGCAAGTTGGAAAAGAACAAATGCCGCAAGTTGAAAAAGCAAGTTTTCTAAAGCTTCAAGACCAAATGATGAAACACGCTACCAAGACTGAAGACTTTAACAAGGGAGTAAAAGCTTTTGCCGAAAGCCAAGGGGTTAAGGAAGATTTAAGCAAGGCACCTTTGGAAGATATAGCTAAACTTAGACTTAAAAACCCAAAAGCTTTCGATGAAGCGGTATTTCCGCAAAAAGCAAAAGATTCACCAATGGTTGCTGAAGTTATGAATTCCCCAGAAGCAATTAAAGCTCGAGCTCAGTTTGCTAGCAGTAAAACTTCGTCCGTTTCAAGAACTGATGATGCTGCAAAGATGAGTGCTTTCAAAGAGAACCAACAAGCCGGCCAAACGCTCCCTCTTTCAAGGCCTGCGCCTCTCACTCTACCAGAACTTGAAAAACAAAGTCAGGAAAATCAATTAAAAACCTCATCTAAAAAACCTGGTACTATCGGTCGCGCTGGTGGAAAAAATATATTAGAGGTATTTGGGGAACCTTTAAAAGAAAACGATGCGCGTCCTTTACCAACACCGCCCGCAAGGCCTTCAGCTTCTGCCTCACTTAATAAAGGTAGAAATGAAGGAAGATCATAAAAATAACTATTCTGTAGTCACAATTTTACTATAGAATTTATTTAAGATTCATTTTAAATAAATAATTGATTATTTTATAACATATTTTAATTTAAAATGAATATGTAAATTAGTTATATAGTTGATTATGAGTAAAGATTCTCTAGATTCCTTGAAGCAAAAATTAATGGTAAATAGAGTTTTCGAAACTCCGGTTCCTTTGGAAAATGATGGGGTTTATAAAACTGTTGCGACTGAGCCAATGTCTAAAAAGGCCTCCAAAGAATTCATGGATAAATTAAAACCTTATGTTGATTTTAGCGATATTAACACAAATGCTTTAGCTAATAACGGGAACGCACTCGAGCAAGGAATTGGACCCATACTCCAAAAAGCCATAGTTAGAGATTTCGGCAAGCCCATAGTTGATGATAGCACAACTTCCCCAGGTACCAATAAAGGTTACACTTTAGATGAAACAAAATTAACCCCTGAAAGAATTAAAGCGTTCGGTCATGATGTATCGCAAGAAGTGGCTAATTACTCTCAGCAACTTGAACTTGCTGAAAGAACTTTTAAGCGATGTGAAGACAATGGGATGAAGTTCTCGCCTGAGCAAAAAGAGAAAATAATGAAGCAACTGACTCCGACTTTAAATAGTCTTGGTAGTGAACATGTAGAAAAAAATATGGACGATATTGCGAAGGATCTTTCAAACAAATTGAAAGACAATAGATCTATAATTTCACGTATAACTGGTAGAGAAAGCATATCATCCGCAGTTCTTGAGAAAATTACTGCACAAATTTCTGAAAAAGAAAGGCCTAAAAGCATAAATGCAAGCCTGCAGGCGCTTGAAGAAAAAAAGAGGGAACATACTATGGATGTCCCAAATTCTCATACGAACTCGAACGAAGATTTGATAAAAAAATATAGAGATTATAATGCAAGAGTACAGCATTTTGCTATGCAGAATGGAATCATGGATCCTGCGGCTAGTAAAGAGCCGGTTGATATAGCTAAAATCAGATTAATAAACCCCAAAGCTTTTGATGAAGCTGTATTTTCGCAGAAAACTCAAAACCGCTCAGCTGAAGAAGTTATACATTCACTAAAAGGCGCTCAAGTTATAGATGAGATCTCACGTAGCCAGGCTGGGTTAGAACCAAAAAAACTAAGACCACAATTTTTAAAAGAAACAACGCAAGCCTCATTGGACAGTATAGCAGCTAGTGAAGCAGTTGAAAAAGCCACAGTTGAGCCTAAAAAACTAAGACCACAATTTCTTAAAGAAACAAGACAAGCCTCATTGGACAGTATAGCAGCTAGTGAAGCAGTTGAAAAAGCCACAGTTGAGCCTAAAAAACTAAGACCAGATCCAGCTATTAGAGAACTCAGCTTAGATGCAAAACTCGAAGCTAAGCAATACCAAGGTACCTATGTACCTGCTAGTAAGACCAATTCAAATCCTGATGATAATCATGTTCACCACCCCAATTCAACGCCGAAGGTAGATAAACCTGTAACTATTGGAAGGCACAGAGATATCGGAAGAGGTTAATAGAACTTCTTCACTAATTGCTGCCTTATAAGGCTTTAGCACTTGGCATTTTGTCCCAATTATATTATTCATCAGTAATTGAACAAATCTAAAAGAGATTACATGCGATGGTTCACATGCCTCATTGGCCGGTTGGTAATTGGCATAAAAATGTCAAATATAATCTTGACTATCCGCTTAAATTATCAAGCGCACTTGGTAACCCTCATTTAAAACTGCCGCCTGTTATTCACGTTGCAGGCACTAACGGCAAAGGGTCAAGCGTTGCTATGTTGCGGGCGATCTTTGAGGCAGCAGGTTACAGAGTGCACGCATACACCTCCCCTCATTTAGTTGAGTTCAATGAAAGAATAGTTTTGGCAGGCGAAAAAATTGATAATAATTATTTATTTAACATTATAGAGCGCGCTCGTCTTGCAGCGCAAACTATTGCAGAGGAACCGCAATTTTTCTTCGAAGGAATAACAGTGGCAGCTTTTCTAGCATTCTCCGAGGTTAAGGCAGATATCTTGATCCTTGAGACAGGAGTTGGCGGCAGGCTTGATGCCACAAATATTATTCCTTCTCCCGTGCTCTCGCTAATCACGCCGATCTCTTATGATCATATGGATTATCTAGGGGCCACTCTGTCTTTAATTGCCGGTGAAAAAGCCGGTATTATAAAACAAGGTAGTGTGTGTGTAATCAGCGCGCAAACAGAAGAAGTTAACCAGGTTTTGTTTTCAAAATGTGCTAGCTTAAACTCACCTGCTTTTGCTTATGAATACGATTTTGGTATTGAGAAAACCGCTAGCGGCTTTAAATATTTCTCAAAAGAACTTACCTCTGAGTTTCCCATCCCCTCCCTTGTAGGTGACCATCAACTGATCAACGCAAGCGCTTGTATTGCTGCAATTACTTTAATCAATGATAAATTTAAAATCACTAATACACAAATTTCGCAAGGCTTACAGAACACTCATTGGCCTGCAAGATTACAGGAAGTAGCGCCTGCAAAATATGTGAGATGGGCGCCGGCAAGCGTCAACATTTGGGTGGATGGTGCCCATAACAGCAGTGGGGCGCAGGTTTTGAGCCACTGGGTGCGCGAAAATCTTAAATCTCCGGTTTATTTGATTTTAGGAATGACCAAAAATAGAAACGTAACTGAGTTCTGCTCGCATTTCAAAGATATTGCAACGGCTATTTACGGGGTTAAAGTAAATTCAGAAAGCAATAGCTATAGTGCAGAAAACTTGGCGAAAGTAGCCTCAGCAGCTGGCATTGTAATTACACCTAGTGACTCAATCAGTGACGCGATTACTGAAATCAGCATGCATAACTCTGATACGAATATTATAGTTTGTGGTTCATTATTTCTAGCCGCTGACTTTTTCAAGTTGCTCGGTAGCATTTAGGGAGCAAGCAATTATTATAATTTTATTTTTACATTAAATAGGCTATATATGATTTCTAATGCTCAATAAAAATTCATAATTATGCAAAAGTTTTCAAAGTATTTGCTGATCTCGGCAGTTTATTCACTTCTCTATAATTTGCCGATTATATTTTTAAGAAATTCCATGACGGATAGTTTGAATTTTAAAATCGTTCCGGAATTTATACTTGCGACTTTTATAAGTTTACTCAGCTTTTATCTGATTCATTTGCTACTTAGAAAAAGGATTGGAAATTCACTAATCTTTATTTTATTCATCATTGGTGGCCTGTCTAGCTACGCGGTTATTAATTACGGCAAATTTATTGATAGCGGTCTTATCATTGACGTCTTAACTGTTGATACAACTTTAAGCGCAGAATTTGCCTCTCCGTTTATAGCTTTATATGTGATTTTATCCATGCTTATTGCATGGTTTGTAATGCGCACGCCGAAGATTGCGGGTAACAAGCAAGAAAAAAAATCTCAAAAACCCCTAATATATGCAAGCATTTTCTTATTTTTAATAAGCTTTGCTTATACCGGTTTTAACTTTCACACTCTAAGGTACATGACAAAAGATTATATGCCGACAAGTATATTTTATAACGTCAGTTATTTTTTCTTTAAATATCTTCCGCATTTCAAAAAAATACAAAGCAAGAACGACCTTACTAAATCTCATACATTTTCCTATGAAACTCAGCAAGAAGAACCCTTGATAGTGGTCCTAGTTATTGGAGAATCGATGCGCGGTGATATACTAAGTATTAATGGGTATCAAGGTCACGTAAACACCCCTTTACTTAGTCAAGTTGGTAACCTAGTTAGTTTCATAAACGCTACAAGCTCTGCAACTTCAACTAGAATTTCAATTCCTTATATGTTAACAAGCGCAGTACCACCAAATTTCAATCAAGCTTTAACTGAGAAAAGCCTTATTTCAATCTTTAAATCTATGGGCTTTACCACTTCATGGATTGGCAATCAAGGTGCCTTTGGGTTTTATGAAACGACTTACGCTTCAAATATTTTGGAAAGTGATTTCCATATGATCCAGGATGATCTTCGCAAGAGTTTCAAACTTAACAAGCTTGATGTTTTTGACGGACATATTTTGCCAATTCTAGATAATAGGCTTAAAGAGGTTAAGGGCAACCATTTCATAGTGCTTCATTTTCTTGGCAGTCATTGGAATTTTAAAAGCAGATATCCTGAAAGTTTTGGTCATAAATTTATGCCGATTTGTGATGCTTCAAGTGAAGGTCAGTGCTCCCCTGAAAGCCTAAAAAACCTATATCATAATACAATTGCTTATTCAGACCATGTGTTAAATGAAGTTATATCAAAGCTTGAGAATAAAAATGCTTTCATGATTTATGCTTCAGATCATGGCTATTCACTCGGCGAGCGTAACTTATTTGGCAATGCATATGCGCTCCCAAATGTCCCGCGTGAGCAAATCAGTATCGGCATGTTCTCATGGACTTCAAATAAGTTCTTGAAAATCTACCCGCAAGTAGCACAGAAGATTTTAGAAAAAAAATCTTCTGATGTTTCTCATGATTATATATTTCATTCCTTGCTTGATTGTATAGGAGTTAAATCAGATTATACAAAACCCAATTTAAGTTTATGCAATTAACCTTATTGTTGCTAAAAGACCACTGATATTCAACTTTTAGCACTAATTGATTGATTGTTCAGCCATAATTTTCCCTTATTACTTGATTGGTAAAAATCCCTAAAGTACTATCATTTTTACGAGTAAATAATTAGTTAATGAGGTAACTTATGAGTTTTTTAGAGTTTAAGCTGGAGTTCAATAATGATCTGGTTTGGAGACTATTCCTATTATTATGTGCGGTTTGTGTTATCATGGCTGCTAGTGATTCAGCTTTTGCTGCTGTTGAAGCAGATGAAAATGACGTTGTCGGTCAAACATTATGTAGATTAGTTAAGAATCTTGCTGGTGGTACTGCTAAAGGTATTGCAACTATTGCGATATTTGCTGTAGGCGTTGGTCTTTTCTTAGGTAAACTAAACTGGGGTATTGCGGCAGCTACTGCTGCAGGCGTCGGTATTATTTTTGCAGCTCCTAAACTCGTTGCGTTTTTAAGTGGTGATGCAGGTAACGCTACTTGCCCAACATCTTAAGTAAATTTATAGCTAGTCGTCAAACATTAGCAAATTTAAATATTTATTGAAATAAACGAAAAGGGGCGATATGCTCCTTTTTTGTTTTAAGATTTTTTAGAGAATAAACAACAATTATGTTTAATAAAAATCTAGTTCTTTTACTCTTCACTTTATGCTTTGCCCATTGTGCAAGTGCTAATAAAATTGCCGTAAGATCCTTTAAGGTAGAGCCGTTTGAGCTATTTGATAGCTTTAACGCTGTAGGCCAAGCAAAATTCAAGCAAAGCCGCACTTACTATGCAAATGTTGAGGGACGCATCTCAGAAATTCTTACAACAGGAGCTAGTTTCAGAGTTAAAGAAGGTGAAACCATACTTGCCATTGACCCGCAAGTTGCAATCAGCCTAAAGAAGCAGAAAGAGCAAGCATATGACGCAGCAAAGTTTGCAAATGTCCGTAACCTGAAATTATTTGATAAAAAATTTATAAGCGAAGAAGCTTTAGAAAATTCCAAAGCAAAGCTTGCAGAAGCCAAAGCGAACCTCGCAAGCAGTGAGGTTACTTATAATGACATGATAATCAATGCTCCTTTTGCAGGCGAAGTGGGAGTAATCGCTTTGAGAATTGGCGATAATGTCAAGAAAGGTGATTATCTTTTCAGTTTAATTGACAAAAAAGAGATCAATATTTTTCTTGAACTGCCTGAGTCTTTATACTCGCGCGTAGGTAATGATACGAGCGCGATTTTAACTGATGATGCAGGTAACAGTTCAACAGGCAAAGTGCTTGCAACGACACCTTATATATCTGACAAAGGCACAATGAGTGTGGAAGTTGTAGCTGTGAATGATAATAAATTCTTGCACGGCAGCTACTTAAACGTGCAGCTTATACTAAATAAACACAAGGGCCTTGCAATCCCTGAAAGCGCTGTACTTAAAAATGAAAAAGGCAGCTTCATATATAAAATCGAAGATAATAACACTGTCAAGCAACTTTATGTTAAATTGGGAACTCGCACTTCTAATATGATCGAAGTTTTATCAAATGACATCAAAGATGGCGACCTAATTGTTCTTGAAGGTCTTACTAAAGTTCAAGAAGGTGCGCAAGTTGAGGTAATCAACTAAGATATGTCATTATCTGAAATTTGCATAAAGAGACCGGTCTTTGCGACTGTCTTGAGTTTAGTAATTGTAACACTTGGTGCTATATTTTTCTCGAAGCTTCAGATCAGAGGCATACCTGACATTGATCCACCTATTGTAACGGTTAGTGCAGTATATCCCGGTGCTGATGCTCTATATATGGAAAAAGAGATCACCACAAGGATTGAGAAAGCCTTGAAAAATGTTAAAAATCTCGACTTTATGAGCTCTTCAAGTAGTACGGGCGAGACTCATATCACTTTATCATTTAAATTATCAGCTGACATTGAGATAGCTCTTAATGATGTGCGTTCAAAAATCTCAGAAATCAGCAATATATTCCCTGATGATATGGCGCCGCCTTCAGTTTCAAAACTAGATTCTGATAGTTTCCCGTCAATGTGGCTAACTATTACCTCTGATGTTTATGATGATATGACGCTAACGCGGATTGTAGAGAATAATGTTCAATTAATTCTAGAGAAATTACCAAGCGTAGGTCAGGCTAATATTTATGGTGACCGGGTATATACGATGCTTATTGAGCCGCGACCAGCCAAAATGCAGCAATTTAAGGTCTCACCCGTTGAGATTGAGACGGCAGTCAAAGCTCAGAATCAGGATTATCCGGCAGGAACTATTAAAACTGATTTTCGTAATTTCACCTTAAGGCTTAAAGGAACCCTTTCAACGCCTGTAGAATTTGAAAATATTATAGTTAAAAATGACGGTAGCAATATTGTAAAACTGCGTGATATTGCAAATATTAGCCTTGCGCCTGCTGAGAATGATGTGATTTTAAGATATAACGGCACTCGCTCAATGGCAGTAGGTGCAGTAAAGCAATCAAAGGCAAACGTGCTTGATTTGTCAAAAGAGGTTAAGGCTGAGCTTGAAAATATCAGAAAGAACATGCCTACAGGAATAAAAATTCAGGTAGCATATGACGGCGCAACTGCAGTCGATGCCTCAATAAGGGCTGTATTTAGTACCATTGTTGAAGCTTTGGTACTTGTGGTGTTAGTTACCTATCTGTTCCTTGGTTCATTTAAAATTACTATAATTCCGTTTGTAACGATTCCAGTCTCATTAATCGGTACGTTTACCGCCATGTATTTTATGGGATTTTCCATCAATACTTTCACTCTTCTTGCAATGATTTTAGCAATCGGTTTAGTGGTTGATGATGCAATCGTGATGCTTGAAAATATATTTAGACATAATGAACTGGGCGAACCCCCCATCCAAGCTGCAACGATTGCTGCAAAAGAAATCAGCTTTGCTATTGTGGCAATGACTATAACCTTAGCCTCTGTATTCCTACCGATCGGTTTAATTGAAGGGTTTGTGGGCAAGTTATTCATTGAGTTTGCTTGGACTCTTGCATTCTGCGTCTTATTCTCAGGATTTGTAGCTTTAACCTTAACACCGATGATGGCAAGTAGGATGGTACAGAAAAGCCATGAACCGTTAACTGGTATTTTAAAAAAGTTTGATGATTATCTCAAGATTGTGCAAGTTAAATATCTACATTATTTAAATCTTGCTATAGCGAATAAAAAGAAGTTTTTAGCAATATCCGCAAGCTCGATTGTTCTTTTGGTAGTCAGTTTTATTTTCGTTAACAAAGATTTTGTTCCTGCTGAGGATGACGGACACCTGCAAGTAGCATTCATAGGACCGGAAGGCTCAACAGCTGTGCAGTCTGAAAAATCGGTCATGGAGGCTGAGGCGATCCTAAGCGTGCATCCTGATATTTACGGATATTTTGATGTTGTCGGCTGGGGCGGCAGTGATAGTGCCTTTGCTTTTGTGCCTTTAAAAGATTGGTCGCTACGCAGGAAATCTCAGGACAATATCCGCGATGAGTTAAACATGAAATTTTCACGCGTCCCTGGCATGTCGATATTTGCTATGAGCCCACGCTCGCTTGCAAGTGGCGGGGCGGATAAGGCAATTGAGTTTAACTTGCAGACTTCTCTTGAATATGAACAGCTTGACGCTCTATCACAGAAATTTGTTGACCTGCTAAAAGCAAATCCGGCATTCTTAAACGTTGAAAGGGATTTAAAATCCTCAACCCCGACGTTAGATATTATCGTGAACCGTGATAAAGCCTATATTTACGGGATTGACCTTGCTACGATCGGTACAACCGTTCAATATTTAATCTCAGGCAAACAGATTGGTGATTTTAGAATGGGTAATGACATATATGATGTAATACTTAGGTACGATCTCAAAAACCGTAATAACGTAAGCAGTGTAAGTAATATATTGATTAAATCCAAAAATGATATACTGCCGCTAGAAGTTGTTGCTAAGATCAATGAGAAAATTACTGTAAAATCCTACAGCCATTATAATACTTCAAAATCAGTAACTATCTCATCAGATCTTGCACCAAACCACAAGATAATTGAAGCAATTGATATAATAAATAATGTAGCTTTAAAAAACCTAGATCTCAGTAACACCAAGCTTGAATATGTTGGTGAAATCAAACGAATGAACGAGTCTAACAGTAATATCGGTGTAACGTTCCTATTTGCTTTGGTATTTATTTATTTAGTGCTTTCAGCGCAATTTGAGAGTTTCACTGATCCGCTTCTGATTTTGCTTGCCGTTCCGTTCTCAATTACGGGCGGAATATTTGCACTGCTGATTACCGGCAATAGTATTAATATGTACAGTAATATTGGACTCGTGACCTTGATTGGGTTAGTTACCAAAAACTCAATTATGATAGTTGAGTTTGCAAACCAGTTGAGAGCTCAAGGGTTAAGCGTCCGTGATGCAATAACGCAATCTGCACATTTACGTCTGCGTCCTATCTTAATGACGACGCTTGCAACAATTTTCGGCGCAGTACCGCTTGTGCTTGCACATGGTGCGGGAGCAGCTTCAAGAAACTCTATCGGGCTCGTGATAGTTGGCGGTATGGCGGTGGGGACGTTATTTAGCGTTTTCGTGATCCCCGTTTTATATGAGACTTTCAAGAAGGATGCGGTAATTTGATAATACTCGGTATTGATCCTGCCCTTGCCTCACTTGGATGGGGAGTCATCAGCGACGACGGGACAAAGCTTAAGTATCTTGCAAGCGGTCTTATTAAAACTAAAGCAGATGAGCTAATTCAAAATAGACTTGCATATATTGCAAATAGTCTAGAGAAAATCATTAATGAATATAAGCCATCGCTTATTTCAATGGAAGAAACTTTCGTAAATTCCAATGCGGTTTCTTCATTGAAGCTTGCTTACGTGCGCGGTGCGATCATGGCGCTTATCGGTCGCCGTAATATTAATTTCTCAGAGTTCAAGCCGAATTTAATTAAGAAAACCGTGGTAGGCGTAGGGCACGCTGAGAAAGCTCAAATCGTCCACATGATTAAAATATTATTGCCAGGAAGTAGCAACATCAAAAACTTTGACGAAGCTGACGCCCTTGCCATCGCCTACACGGGGAGTATATATAGCTAAAGCAGTATAAAAAGATCACGACATATGAGAGTGAAATAGGTCATCGATTGAACAATTAAAAGTCTTTCTTATGTATTTAGCATGAGCCCATTTTTTCTCAATGGGATTGAGATCAGGTGAATAAGGAGGTAAATAAAGCAAAGTATGACCGGAATCTTGTAACATCTTTTGCATGTCGCTACCCTTATGGAATGATGCATTATCCATAACAACTATGCTTTCTTTTGGAAGATTTGGAAGTAAGATCTGCTGAACCCAGC
>Ga0209512_1002485_pt1 | contig 19479 bp, 23 predicted proteins | sample frozenSSSSmetaG_FD_184142 | JGI IMG/M metagenome (GOLD analysis project Ga0209512, IMG submission 184142) | Glacier valley bacterial and archeal communities from Borup Fiord, Nunavut, Canada, to study Microbial Dark Matter (Phase II) -... | ecosystem: Environmental > Aquatic > Freshwater > Ice >... | reverse complement strand
ACAATATTGTAGTTAGATAGATTAAATCTTACCCCAGATCGGACAGTACCACTTTGCGTCAAATCATGTGACTGCTCAAGCAAGTCCGCTTGTCAAGAGGGTTTGAGACGCGCCAGCCCTGGTATTCTTCCAGTTCACAGTGTTTCTCCAGAACGGTATGAGGAGTGCAACTTGTTAGCTGAAAATTTATTTCAAACATTTTGGCCGAATGCACAGGCTGGTTCCCGTAATGCAGATCATGGGCGTCGGGATTGTTTACACTTAGCTTCATATAAGTTGTGTGGTAGTAATGTTTTTGTTACTCGTGATAAGAATCTGTTAGCAAAAGTATTAAAACATGGTGCTAGTTTCGGTATTACTGCATTATCACCAACGGAAGCCATTGCTCGAATTCAAAGTGATTTACCGCTTTTAACTGGGATCGAATTACCATCGCCAGTGGTAAGAAAATCTCAAATAGATGATCGGGATGCACTCAAGGTTTTATTAGAACCATTGAAAAAATCTTACTCCGATTTTGATGGATGGTTAACTAAAACTTTAAATGATAAGAAGGCTTGTATTAATTTAGCTTCGATTGGCAAGAAACCTATTAGTGCGATCGCAATTTGGAAGAAAAAAGATCGGACTACAGCTAAGTTATCCTTGTTTTATGTAACGCCTGAAAGTAGGGCTTCAGGTTTAGGTCAGCATTTATTGTTCTACTGCATTAGAGAATTAATTGAGCATCGATTTGAAAAAATTATTTTAACTACATCAGAGGGAAATGCAGATTTATTAGTCTTTTTTATCCGATATGGATTCCGTCTAGAAGGTATTTCTCACCGGAGATATCAGCGTGGAGATGGTAATAGCTCGGCTGAACTTGTTCTGACTAAACACCTTTTATATAAGCGGATAACAGAAAATGATATAAATGATTTTGTTCAAGATTTGGTAAGTACGGTTTTCTCGGTTCCTGAAAATGAAAACGTTAAAGATAAGCGTAGTTGGTTTATACCTCCAAGCAATTTAATAGTTAATCATAAATTTGATGATATTAAGGAAAAACTAATACTGAGTGATAACAACAACCAAGAAATTAATAATTTTAGTATATTCGATTTAGAAGAAACATTTTATCCAGTTCGCTTTGCTTTTAAAGATCGAAGAGCTTATCTTATTCCTATTCAGCCGCAGTGGGCTAGCCGGATGATACAGGTAAACAGCAATCAAGCTGAAGTAACTAGCCTTCTTGCTGATAAGCTTTTCCTTCGCACAGACAATGTTTATTACTGTCATCCTTGGTGTGCTAATGAAAATGTTATTGGTGCGCCGATACTATTTTATATATCAAAGCCCGAAAGTATTATTGGTGGTATGGGTTATATACTTGAACGCTGCATCGCTTTCCCTGAAGAGCTTTTTTTGAAATTTGGTGGTCTCGGAGTTTACCAAATACCTAATATTCAAAAGCATACTAAAAAATCAGGCTCTAATTTGGGATGTGCTATGGCGTTAAAATTTGGTTGGTGGGTTCCATTTCCAAATCCAATTCCTAAATCTAACTTTAGCAGATTTGATATTAATGGTGTTCCTCAACATATGCACAGTATTAGCTATGAAAAATATGAAAATATCATCAAAGCAGGCGGACTAGAATGGTAAGTAACTATATTAATCTAACCATGATAATATTTAATGTTAGTAATGCCAATTTTTAAATAATAGCTAATATGTGAATAGGCTTAATTGCTCGCCAAGCCGTCCTGCTCTCATCAATTCATTTCTACACTTGTTTAATGCATCTTTCCACTCTATATCAATATACCAATCTTCATGCCAATTAATTGTAGCTTGTGGGGGTGTAAATCCAGAGCAAAATTGATGTAGTTGCTTGAGAGTTAATCCAGGGAATGCAAATTTTTGATAAATCATAGTGCCATATGCAATTTCACAATTATCAAAATAACTATCGTAAAACTCTTTTTCTACTCCCATCAAAAAATGGTATTTTTCCCACATTTCTGTAACAGGCAAAGATATAGTTTTATCTGCTATAAAGCCTCCTTTTATAATAGAATCTGGAGCAGTTTCATATAAAAGAATAAGACTTCCTAAATCCATACCTATTGGACGCTTTCTCAACTCAATTGTTTTTACTCCGGCGATAATGCGTTCAGCATATATTTTCTTAATGCTTAGAGCTTTGATATATTGAGCTTGCATAAAAACCTCCCAAGTCATTCTATTAATAGTTAGTAGTAGCTACAACACCAGATACAAGACTACTATTATAGCTCTAGTGACATACATGCAAGATAAAATTTAATTTAATTTTGGTTATAGGAAGTTTTCGGTTATCATCTAGGCTGAAATATTTTATTAAGGAAGATGGAGATTTGTGGAGTGCGTGCTTCTAGTAACAAAAGATAATTTCCCCAACCCATTTGTAGAGTGATCGCGTAAATATTTTCCCGTTGGCTTGCTTCGGCAGGTAAACTAATACTACTTTTGGGAAATTGAGCAACCCATTGCCGAAATTGCTCGGCTTTCTCTGTTGATTTCAATTTTTTGTTAGTTACTTCTTCTACCTGTCTAATATTGAGTTTGGATTGAAAGAGTTCCTGGTCTTCCGGGGAAAGGTTCAATACCACTTCTACGAGAGAGTTAACAAGTTGTATATTCATAATTTTATATCCAATTTACTTTTTTCACGCTATGAGATGGCGCTCACTTTATTATAATATAGTCCTGACTTCAAATCTATGAAATTCAGTAGTTAGCGTAATCATGCTTTATAGTTCAGTTAAGCTTAGAATTCTCTTTTTATACGTCCGAACCTCGGTAAGCAGCGAGTGACAATGACTATCGGACAACCTTTGTCTGTATCCGAGCGCTACTCAATCTACCAAACTAATCGTTAAGGTGCAAGGCAGGCGGTAGCTGAACTGACAAAAGACTTACAACTAAGTTTATAAATTTTGATTGTGTCGGAAAAATAATCGCTTAGTCTAGGTTCTGAGATTGGTCTTCAAGGTAATATCAATCTGGATACTTTATAATAGGGAATAATTCGGTAATCTTAGTCAAGTTAAAGAATTCTCTACAACAATAGTTGAAATGGTTACTCTGGAACAAGCTCTAGACATTGTGATGCAACTTCCTTTGGAACAACGAGAGATGTTGATTGATCTGATTCACAAGCGTCATATTGAAAGTCGTCGTGAGGAAATTGCTAGAGATGCACACGTTGCGATCGCGTCTTTTCATGCAGGTCAATTGAAGCCGCAACCTGTAGAAGAAATTATCTTAGAATTGATATAGCGATGGAAGAATGAGAAAACTGGTACTGTTTCTATGTGTTGGAGATAGGCAATCAAGGCGGTTAATTACCCAGACTCAATCCCCAGAAGTGAGCGAGTGCGAGAATAAGTCTGGATATAATGTGATAAGTTTTTAATGGATGGTGAGTGGTAAAATTCCGTTCTACCATCTTTTTCCTGCCTAGTTTAATTTTTGAGTGCGTCTAAACAATTGACTCCCCTTACACAAGTTCAGTCTTCATTAACTCAGCAGACTCTGATTAAGTTATTGTTCCGAATGATGGGAATATTCATCGTCTCTGCCCTGTTGACTTACGGGCATATTGTAGACCAGGCGCAGTTTGATACTCAAGAACAGCTTCAGAAATACGTCATTGAGCGGGGCAAGCGCGAGGAAGCAATTTTCCAGCTTGCCGCCGATCGCCATATTTTGCTCAAGCAAGCCTTTGCCACTGTCGCTGCCGGGGCCGCTGAAACCCTAACCCCGCTGTTTGCCTGGTCAGATGGCACCCATCGCAATTTTCCAGAACACCAGGATCTGCACTCCTTTGAGGGTGAGTCAAAGTCCTCTGTTTTTGTGGGGCGAGATGTTCCGATGACTGCAACGCTTTACCGTAAAATTCGGCGGTTTGAACAGTTGCTCTTGCAGTATGCACCCGCATGGCGCGATCGCTTCGTCAATACTTGGATTGCGTCGCCAGAAAACGTCGCCGTCACTTACTGGCCGGAAATACCGGGGCCGTTGATGGTCGCCGGTGATTTTGATGTCCGCAATGAAAAGTTTTTCTACGTATCTGACCTTCACCATAACCCACAGCGGCAAACAACCTGGACTGATGCTTATCAAGACCCAGCCAGTCCTGATTGGATAGTTTCGGTAGTCACGCCGATTGACGATGCGACAGGGCAGCATATTGCCAGCATTGGTAATGATATTGTGTTAAACAGTTTGATTGATCGCACCAACGCCGATCGCTTAGCAGGAACCTATAACTTGATTGTGCGAGAGGATGGCAATTTGATTGCTCATCCCAACTTTACGTCCCAAATTGCGGCAAAGCACGGAACGTTAAAGGTTCAGGATCTGGCTGATGCCCATCTCAGTCTGATTTTTGCTTTGATTCAATCCACTGAACCTGCTGATCAGTTGCAGCACAGGCTCGAAGGGAATGATGCTGACGGGAGTGGGAACGGTGCGCGAGTGATTGAGAATGTTCACGATCGCGAATACATCACGTTTACTCGGCTAGCGGGTCCCAACTGGTATTTTGCGACGGTCTATCCTCAATCCCTCATGCAGGGTAGCGCTTTACGCGCAGCACAATTCGTTTTGCTCTCTGGCGGAATTGCGTTATTGGTAGAGATGGTGTTTATCTACCATGCCTTGAACACTCAAGTCACCCAACCGCTGGCTCAACTTCTGCAATCGACTCAACAGTTAACTAAGGGCAATTTCGAGGTGCATTTGCCAGCCTTGAGACAGGACGAGATCGGTCAACTGTCGAACGCGTTTCTCCAAATGTCAGACACGCTAAAAGACCTGTTTGCCACCCTAGAGAAGCGGGTTGCTCAGCGGACAGTTGAGCTAGAAGCTGCCAATCAAGAGCTGAAGCGATTATCGTATCTAGACGGGCTAACTCAGGTTGCGAACCGACGGAGCTTTGATGAGTACCTGGCTCAGGAATGGTCGCGGCTACGACGGGAACAGCAACCGCTGGGGCTAATTCTCGGCGATGTTGACTTTTTCAAACAGTACAATGACTGTTACGGTCACCTGATGGGAGATGACTGTTTGCAGCGCGTGGCACAGCAGATTAAGCTTGCAGTTGTTCGTCCTGCCGATCTGGTAGCACGCTACGGTGGCGAAGAGTTTGCCGTGATTTTACCCAACACCTCGCTAGATGGAGTCGTTGCCGTTGCCCAAAAAATTCTATCCCAAATCCGGCAAGCCCAGATCCAGCACTCTGGCTCTAAAATTAGCCGGTTCGTGACGTTGAGCTTGGGCGTTGTCAGTTTCATACCTAATCCAGAAATAACCTTTGTATCCCTGATTAAGCAGGCTGACGAAGCGCTCTACATGGCAAAACAGCAGGGGCGCGATCAGCTACAGGTGGCTCGTCATTCACATTTTATCTCTGCCGTTGAAGCAAAAGACTAAGCTGAGTAATGCGCGGCGTTGGTAGATTACTAATTCTGTGGATAGTGGAGACATGATCCAGGTCTCATGTTTTATCACACAATTTGTGGTCCAGCAACCCGCAGAGTCATATCGTCGCAGCGAACAGTTAAAAAAGGTTGACCCAAACCTAAAGAAGAAAAAGGACTTTCCGCGAAGACTTCTAACTGAGAACCAATCAAACTGAGATGAGAATCTAATTCGCTTTTAAAAGTCAACAAATTAGTATTCATCGTACTAAAAGCAGAAGCAGCTAAAGACTGACGCCAGCCGAAACCTTGCGGATTATAGTTGAGACGACACAACCGTTGATTTCCTTGACAGACAGTTACAGAGCGATCGCCATCCCAAGAAAACTCAGCCAACTCCTTGGGTAATCCCCAAATATCACGACCACCAGCCACAGAATCAGCATTATCTACATAAATGTGAGAAATCCAACCACCAAATATACCAGCGTGGTGAGTAAAACCAGCAATCACAATTAACTCACTGTATTGCAGCACACTTCCAGACCTGTAATCAGATAAATAAACACCACCGATAGTTTTACCTGGCAGAACAGAAACAATATTTAATTCTGGGGGGATCAGGGGACGGACGCGATCGCAATCGATTAAATGTAAACCGAGGATGGCTTGACCTTTGAGAGTCCAGGGGGGTTGAGGGTATGGCATATTAATTAGTCCTTTTTTGAAACGCGGAGGGCGCGGAGGTTACGCAGAGTTTCGCTGAGGTGGCTCTGCGTTCCTCTGCGTTGCCTTTGCGTCCTCCGCGTTAAAAAAATTCCCCACTCAGGCAATTTTACCTGATGGGGAGTTCTAGGGCATAACCTCAGAGAGGTTACTTGGTTTCTGTGAAGTCAGCATCAATTACGTCATCACCACCACCGCTAGGGGGTGCGGAACTGCTACCTGAAGCGCTGGAGCTTGTGGAAGCTTCGCTAGCACCTGCTTGTTGGTAGATGTTGCTACCGACGGCGAATAGGGCTTGTTGCAGTTCTGGCATGATGGTTTTGATGCGTTCGTCGTCGTCTTTGGCGGTTGCTTCGCGCAGGTCTTTGACTAAGCCTTCGATTTTGGTTTTGTCGGCTTCTGGGACTTTGTCGCCTAAGTCTTGGATCTGCTTTTCAGCTTGGTATGACAAGGAGTCGGCTTGGTTTTTGCGCTCGATTTTTTCGCGGCGTTCTTTGTCGGTTGACGCGTTTTCTTCGGCTTGTTTGACCATCCGTTCAACTTCGGATTTATCCAAGGTTGAAGCACCTGTGATGCTGATGGATTGTTCTTTACTTGTACCTTTGTCTTTGGCGGTGACGTTCAAGATTCCGTTGGCGTCGATGTCGAAGATGACTTCGATTTGCGGGACGCCTCGTGGTGCTGGGGGAATTCCGTCTAGGCGGAAGGTTCCTAGGCTCTTGTTGTCGCCAGCCATTTCGCGTTCACCTTGGAGGACGTGGATTTCCACGTTACCTTGTCCGTCCACGGCTGTGGAGAAGACTTCTGACTTTTTGGTCGGAATTGTGGTGTTGCGAGGGATGATTTTGGTCATGACGCCGCCTAAGGTTTCGACACCTAAGGAGAGTGGAGTCACGTCTAAAAGGAGGATTCCGGTGACGTCACCTGCTAGTACGCCGGCTTGAATGGCTGCGCCGACGGCGACCACTTCATCAGGGTTGACGGTTTGGTTCGGGTCTTTACCTAAAATCCGCTTTACCAATTCTTGGACTGCGGGAATCCGGGTGGAACCACCGACTAAAACTACTTCGTCGATCGCGCCTTTATCTAGTTTGGCGTCGCGGAGAGCATTTTCTACAGGAATGCGGCTGCGATCGATTAAGTCAGCACACAGTTGTTCAAACTGACCACGGGTAAGGGTGGTATCTAGGTGCTTGGGTCCGTCTTGGGTGGCGGTGATGAACGGGAGGTTGATTTCCGCTTGGGTAACGCTTGAAAGTTCGATTTTGGCTTTTTCAGCGGCTTCGGTTAAGCGTTGCAAAGCTTGCTTGTCTTTGCGGAGGTCAATACCTTCGGCTTTCCGGAATTCTTCCGCTAAATAGTCAACGATTTTCTTGTCAAAGTCGTCACCACCTAAGTGGGTGTCACCGGAGGTTGCTAGGACTTCAAATACGCCGTCGCCAACTTCGAGGACGGAAACGTCGAATGTACCGCCACCAAGGTCAAATACGAGGATGGTTTCGTTGCTCTTTTTATCAAAACCGTATGCCAAAGAAGCGGCGGTAGGTTCGTTGATAATCCGCAGGACTTCAATCCCGGCAATTTTACCAGCGTCTTTGGTTGCTTGGCGTTGGGAGTCGTTGAAGTAGGCGGGGACGGTAATTACGGCTTGGGTGACTGTTTCACCTAGGTATTTACTGGCGTCTTCAACTAGTTTCCGCAAAACTTGAGCAGAAATTTCTTCGGGCGCAAATTGTTTGTTGGCACCAGGAGAGCTAATTTTGACGTTACCGTTGTTGTCGCGGACGACTTTGTATGAAACTTCGGTGGCTTCATTGGTGATTTCTTCATAGCGGCGACCGATGAAGCGCTTGACCGAATAAAAGGTATTTTCGGGGTTCATCACCGCTTGGCGTTTAGCAATTTGTCCAACCAAGCGATCGCCATTTTTGGCAAATGCAACTACTGAGGGGGTGGTCCGAAATCCTTCGGCGTTAGCAATGACGGTGGGTTTACCACCTTCCATAACTGCAACGCAGGAGTTTGTCGTACCTAAGTCAATTCCAACTACTTTTGCCATTGTGGGTGCTGGCTCCGTATAACTACAAACGAATGGGTGGGAGAATAGAGGACTAAAATCTGAACAGACTGAGTTTTGAAAGCAGCCAGTTCAGCATTCATACCTTTAAATAGGCAATCCTTGGGTTTCAAACCCTCGGCGATGCTGATATCTATACTGAGCCTCTGTAAGCAGTCCATGAAGGGTGGTTTTCCGAACCTGGGTAGGACGGTTCACTTTTAATGGCTTTGCAAGCATAGGCGCTTTAATTGCTTTCACTTTGTCTAATGTATAAGAATTAATACTTTCGGGTATTGGGGTGAACCGTAACGCCGCTGTTGTGTTTGCCGTCTTTTCTCGGAATAAACTGCTTTGATCAATAGAGTGGGTCATTGTACAATAGAATAGCCTCGTTGCCCCAATGTTTTTATGTCTCTATCTCCTAGCCTTCTTGCTCGACTCTCAACGCCGTTGAAAATTGGTTCGCTTGAGGTGAAAAGTCGTGTTTTGCAAGCTCCTTTATCTGGTGTCACGGATTTGGTATTTCGTCGTTTGGTACGGCGGTATGCGCCTGATTCGATGATGTATACCGAAATGGTGAATGCTACGGGATTGCACTATCTCAAAGAGCTACCGATAATTATGGAGGTAGACCCGCAAGAACGACCGATTAGTATTCAACTTTTTGATTGTCGTCCAGATTTTTTGGCAGAAGCGGCGATAAAAGCTGTGGCGGAAGGTGCTGATACGGTTGATATCAATATGGGTTGTCCGGTCAACAAAATCACTAAAAATGGTGGTGGTTCTTCTTTGTTGCGACAGCCGGAAGTGGCGGAGGCGATTGTCCGGGAGGTGGTTAAGGCTGTTGATGTACCGGTGACAGTTAAGACTCGCATTGGCTGGAATGATCAGGAAATTACTATTCTCGACTTCGCCAAGCGGATGGAAGATGCTGGGGCGCAAATGATTACGGTTCACGGTCGGACTCGTGCTCAAGGATACAATGGTAACGCTCGCTGGGAATGGATTGCGCGAGTTAAAGAGGTGTTGACGATTCCGGTGATTGGTAATGGGGATATTTTCTCGGTTGATGCGGCGGTAAGATGTCTTGAGCAAACTGGTGCTGATGGGGTGATGTGTTCGCGTGGGACTCTGGGTTATCCGTTTTTGGTGGGGGAGATTGATCATTTCCTGAAAACGGGTGAAGAGTTACCGCGACCGACACCGATACAGTTGCTGGAATGTGCTAGGGAACATTTACAGGCTTTGTATTTATATAAGGGCGATCGCGGGGTTCGTCAAGCACGCAAGCATATGACTTGGTATGCGAAAGGTTTTGCAGGTGCGGCGGAATTACGCGGACAGTTAAGTTTGATTGATACGGTGGATCAGGGTTTGCTGATGCTTGACCGCACGATTGAGAAGTTGTCTCATGGTTATGAGGTTGAGGTAGAATCTTCGCCTAGTTTTGCTTTTGTGTAAGTATTTATGCTGAATAGCGATGCGACTAATGCATAAGTTGATGATGTTAACGCCTATACAAGTAGGGTAAACCTGAAACGCTGGAGTTGACATGCATCATTCGCAGTACTTACAAATTGTTGTTCCACAGCAAAATCACACGCAGTCGCATCCTAATGTTACTGCGGTGACTTCTCTCGGAGTGGGACTAATGACTTTGCCTCTTCTGTTAACCTTCGGAGTTGCAGGTTATCGCCGATATCAAATAAGATTACGTAACCAAAAAATTCAGGTTTTGGAAAAGCTGTGGCGTATCACCACAGAAGAACGTAAATTTTGATATTTAAAATTTTATACCAAGTTGTCCGTTGACGCCTCGGACGGAGTTATAGCCTACGCCAACAAATACGTTTTTAGATGCACTGACTTGGACGCCACCGGAGTAGGCAAAGCCTTTGTCTGCTGAGTACCAGCCGACTCCGACATACGGTGAAATTACTGGCAAGCTCAAGAATTTGAGTACATCGACACCTGTAGAGTCGTTGGGTCCTCTACCTAACTCTACTCCTAAGTCTAGCTCTCTGGCTCCTATGGAAAAGGTGGCATCACCGTCGTTTGCGCCAACTGATACCCAAGGTTGGGGTAGTAGTTGGCTTGAGGCTTTATGGGGAGTGAAGATGATTAATGAGGTGAAGGCAATTGATAGTGTTTTCAGGATTGTGTTTTTCATTTTATTACTTTTAATGTTTGCAGGCTGTCATCGGCACAACCGCTGATGATTCCACCCATTGTTATAACCTGTTGGAGATATTCTAGGGCATCTGAGGTAATTAATTCACCTGGTATTAATACTGGAATTCCTGGTGGGTACGGACAGACTAGTTCTGCACAAATGCGATCGCTTGTTTCTCCCAATGGCAATATTTCTGTGGCTGCAAAAAAAGCCTCTCTTGGCAAAATACTTAATTTGGGTATATTTGGTTCTCGGTTGAGGGTCAGGGAATTAGGGGTTTGCGGTTGCTGTGCTAGAAGAGTCAAACCCTGGACTAGTTGCTCAATATCTGATTTTGTATTACCTAGGCTAATAATAAATGTGAGGTTTTGCCGTGACGCTAATTCAGCGGTGACACCTAGTTGATCTAAAATTTCATCGGCGGCGTAGCCTGTTAAACCTAAGCCGGATACAGTGACTGTGAGGCGCGTTTTGTCAAGGGTGTAGTAGGGCGAATCGAAAACTGATAGTCCGGGAATTTGGGCAATGCGGGTTCTAGCGGCTTCTGCGAGTGCGAGAGTGCGAGACATTAATTGTTTGCCGTGGATTGCCATTTGTTGACGCGCAGCATCTAAGGAGGCGAGGAGGAGATAGCTGGGACTGGTAGATTGGACTAATTGTAAGGCTTTGTTGATGCGGTCAATATTGATGCGATCGCTTTGGAGGTGTAGCATTGATGCTTGTGTTAAGGCACCGAGGACTTTGTGAGTTGATTGGATGCTGATGTCCGCACCGGCGGCTAAGGCTGATATTGGTAGTTGGGGATGAAAGGCGAAGTGGGCACCGTGGGCTTCGTCTACGATTAAAGGAATATTTTGCTGGTGGGTGAGGGATGCGATCGCGGCAACTTCGCCACAAACACCGTAATATGTGGGATAAACCATGAGTACGGCTTTGGTATCAGGATGTTGTTGTAGGGCTGTTTCTACGGCTTTGGCAGTGATGCTATGGGTGATATCTAAGACTGGGTCGTATTCTGGCTGAATGAATATTGGTTGTGCGCCGGAAAGGATGAGACTTGCGATCGCTGAGGAATGCACGTTGCGCGGCATAATAATTTTATCGCCTGGGCAACAGGTAGCCAGAATTGCGGCTTCAATTCCACTAGTTGAGCCGTTGACAATAAACCAAGTTTGTGCTGCCCCAAAAGCAGCGGCTGCTAGTTGTTGTGCTGCTTGAATGACACCTTGAGGGGCGAATAAATTATCTAGTTCGGCTAATTCTGTTAAATCAGCGCGAAATACTGCTGAACCGAAACAATCGGCTAATTTGGCTGAAATTCCTTGTCCACGTTTGTGTCCGGGAGTGTAAAAGGCAGCATGTGGGCGTAAGGCATGAGCTTTTAAAGCGTCTAATAAAGGTGTTTGGTCTTGATTCAGCATTTCGGGAGATGTCGCTTAAACAGGTTTTTATTTAAGATCGGTGTTGTTAAATCATAGAGCGATCGTGATTAATCCCAGTCCTGGCCCCCAAATCCCCGGTACCGAACCGACTTTACCGCGTCCAGAACCTGCACCGGGTTCACCATTTCCTGAACCTTTTCCTGGACTTCCTGGACTTGTACCTGAAGCGATTCCTGATCCTGTACCCGAACCTGTACCTGGTACTGTTCCGCAAACGGTTCCGGGTTCCATCCCCCAAACAATTCCTGCCCCAGTATAATTGGTAGCGAATAATCAATTAACAATCCCGGCTTGGCTTTTGATATCCTGACAGAGGTAAGATACTTCTTAATTGTTATGCTCAGAGCCGGAATTGTTGGACTACCCAACGTCGGAAAATCTACTTTGTTTAATGCTTTGGTTGCTAATGCCAAGGCAGAAGCGGCAAACTTCCCTTTTTGCACGATTGAACCGAATGTCGGTGTTGTCTCAGTACCGGATGAGCGTCTCAACGTGCTGGCGAAGATTTCGAGTTCGGTGCAAATTGTCCCAGCGCGGGTGGAGTTTGTCGATATCGCTGGTTTAGTCAAAGGTGCAAGTCAAGGTGAGGGATTAGGGAACCAGTTTTTATCCCATATTCGCAGTGTTGATGCGATTGTTCATGTGGTGCGATGTTTTGAGGATGATGATATTATCCACGTTGCCGGTTCGGTTGACCCGGTGCGAGATATTGAAATTATCAATTTGGAGTTGGGTTTAGCGGATATATCCCAGATTGAACGACGAATTGAGCGCACTAAAAAATTAGCCCGCACCAGTAAGGATGCTCAAGCAGAAGTAGCATTGCTGGAAAAATTAAGTGTGGTTTTGAATGAAGGTAAATCGGTGCGTCAAGTCAGTTTAAATGAGGAAGAATCAGAAATGATTAAAGGACTCGAACTGCTGACGAATAAACCGATTATTTACGCGGCTAATGTGTCTGAAGATGAGTTGGCGACGGGTAATAAGTATGTTGAGCAAGTTCGGCAAGTTGCCTCTTTGGAAAATGCTCAAGTTGTGATTGTTTCGGCGCAAGTTGAATCAGAGTTGGTGGAATTACCAGATGAAGATAAAGCTGATTTTCTCGCGTCTTTGGGTGTGGAAGAAGGCGGTTTGAAATCTTTGATTCGCGCTACTTACGAATTGTTAGGTTTGCGGACTTATTTTACTTGTGGACCTAAGGAAACCCGCGCTTGGACGATTAATGCAGGAATGTCTGCGCCGCAAGCTGCAGGTGTCATTCACTCGGATTTTGAACGGGGATTTATTCGCGCGGAAACTGTCGCCTACAAGGATTTGGTGACGACAGGTTCGATGGGTGCGGCGAAGGAGAAAGGTTTAGTCCGCAGTGAGGGGAAAGAGTACGTGGTGCAGGAAGGTGATGTGCTGTTATTCCGATTTAATGTGTAGAACACGGATTTAATCAGCAATGAAAGAGCGATCGCTGGTAATGATAATTACACTAGTCATCACCAGCGATGACATTCATCAAACTTCCATTGGGTCTGGTCTACCAATACCAAGTTCTCTTAGTTTAACTTTGACCTTTTCCCACTCAGTACCACAGTAATAGTATTTTTTATCACGGATATCCGCTATGTAGTAACCTTGCTTACCGCCGTTGATTCGGAAAAGTGCGATCGCTACTTTCTTCATGGAAGTTCCAAAGACAGCAAAGATATCTTCGTTCGATAAAGTTGGTACGTTCAACAAATTGACGAATGGCTCACCAAATTTGAACCCCCAGCCATTGCCACGACGTTCGACAATGCGATAGTAAACAGGGCGGATAATAGTGTCTGATAGTGACATAATGATGTATCCTAAAAATATTAAGTGAAAGAAGCCCCTAGGTGCTAGCTAGGGACTGTTCGGTTAATTAGTTGTCGTTCCCAGACTCAGAATGTGGCTCATCAGCCAGATCTTCTAAATCACTTTCGACAACCTCTAAGTCAACGAGATAATCTTCACCAGTGGCTTTATCTTGCTTTTCCCAAATTCTTGAGAAAAGGTGGATAAAAATCTTGACTGGATTCCAAAAACTTCGATGACCGTTGCCATTATCGGTCAAATTTATTACCTCCTTTCATTTTGTTAGGTTCTCAGGGGAATTTTTGTTCCCCATATTATTATATTTGAAACCGATATTCTCTATAATTAAGTATTGTTAATACTAAATCAAATCGAGCAGATAAATTTAGCTTTTGATGTTAAAAATGCATGTATTAACTAACAAGTTTATAACAATTAAGAAATGAGTAGTGATCGCTCTTGCCAATCTCTAATAAGCAGATGAGACAGCACCTAACGAAATTCATATGGCGATTAATTGCAAGTGTGCTGATGCTATTACATCTCCATGCTTGTACCGAAGTTCCTGTTGTTAACGGTGTGCAACATGAGTTAGCGAAACAGGCACCAGTTTTAGTCCGAGAAGAAGCACCTCCACCGATACGTAAACCGAATCAACAGACAAATAATTTGTTTACTTGGCGGAATGTCAATATTCAAGGCATGGGTTATGTTACTGGTTTGGTAATAAATCCAACTTCTCCTTACGATGTGTACATTCGTACTGATGTCGGTGGGGTATATCGTTTCGACCGTAAGAATAAAAACTGGTTGCCGTTGATGGATATGTTTAATACTAATTTCTCCCAGGGTGGAGTTGGAGTAGAAAGCATTGCAGTTGATGGATTGAAGTCAAGTCGTGTTTATGCTGCGGTAAACCGGAATAATTCAACTTTTAAAGATGGGGGCAAGGAGAAATATAAATATTCTGGTGAGATTTTGGTGTCTGATAATAGAGGGACGACATGGCAACCAACAGGTTTAGGAAAACATGACGTTTTTGTTGGTCCTAATCAAGCATACCGTTCAGATACAGGTGAACGGTTAGCAGTTGACCCTAAAAAATCAGGGTTAATTTACTTTGCTTCGCGACGCAATGGTTTGTGGAAGAAAGATGGCAATCTAGATTGGACTCATGTTACAGGTTTGCCTGAAGCGAGTAGTCTGCCAGAATATTTAAAAGATGGTAAAAATAATCTAGATCTACCCGGTTTTACCTTTGTTGCATTTGATAAACGGACGGTTCGTGCAGGTACGACGCAAACTATATATGTTGGTGTGCATGGAAGTGGGGTTTGGCAAAGTACTGATGGTGGTAATTCGTGGAAAAATATTCAAGGCGCGGTTAATCCTGTACGCGGTGTAGTGAAGAGCGATGGTACATTATATGTAGCGTTTGGAACTTGGGATGCTGGCGGTAAGAGTATATCAGGAAGTATCCGCAAGTATAATAATGGTAACTGGACATCTATCACACCTGATGGAGAAGGAAGAGGATATTCAGCTATTGCTGTTTCTTCAAATCAATCGAATACAGTGATGGCAGTTGCAGACAAGTTTGTTTATATGTCCACTTCGGGTGGTGAAAGTTGGGATAAACAAACAATGTATATGGGTGCTGATGATGCCAACAACCCCAAAGATAAAATCAACCCTACTGCACCTGGATACTATCAATCTTATGCTTCAACAGGTGCCGCATCAATTGTAATTGACCCAAATAATGAGAAACAAGTGTGGTGGACAAATGGTTGGGGAGTCGCAAGTACTGATGATCTGGGTAAGACTCCTTATAAATGGTTAATGAATAATTTAGAAGAATTAGATTTAAATATGGTACGGGTACCACCGAAACCCAAAAACCAGGGAGGTGCAGATTTATTAAGCGCTACACAAGATAAAATTGGGTTTAGACATCTTAGTCGTGATCAAGTACCCACAAAGAGTATTAGTCCAGAGGGTGTACTAATCAATCCTAGTTTCAAATGGGCAAATCCTGATTGGAAAGTATATCCTGTACCTTTTCCTCATGTAGCAGGCGCAACGGGGATGGACTATTCTTACAATTATCCTGATTATGCTGCATTTGTGGGTTTTCACCAATGGCAAGGGTTTTGGGGAATACACGGGATCACTAACGATAACGGTAAAACTTGGAAAGCATTTGAGTCTGTCCCTACGGAAGAACTTTGGAAAAGTGACAAGTCACAAAAAGAAAAAGTCTTCGCCACAGGTGGACAAATTGCCATGTCTCCAACAAATCCGCAAAATATTGTCTGGGCACCAACTTGGGGTACTTGGACTCACTATACTAATGATGGTGGTAAAACCTGGCAACTTTCGCGTAATTTAGACTATAATCCTCCACCTCAACCATTTGACGATAAAAACAACGATCATCTGCACTACCAAGCTTTACCAAAGTCGTGGTCAAACAGTATTAATCCGTGGTTGAGTTCATATATCTTGGCAGCAGATAGAAAAGACCCTCAAGGTAAAACTTTCTATTACTTTGATAATGCTGCTTTTTATTACAGTCAAGATGGTGGTGCCAATTGGAGTAAAAGCGCCGCAAGTATTCCTAGTTGGTTAATTCGCCCTACAATTGTCAGTAACCCGCTGCAGCAAGGTGATGTCTGGATGAGTTTCGCGCGTAACCCTGAAGACGTAAATGGTAATCCGCTGTATCGTTCAACTGATGGTGGAAAGTCATTTAACAAAGTTACATCAGTCAAAACCTGTGAGTTTATAACATTTGGCAAAGGCAAGTCAAATAAACAGCCGTACATTTACATATTTGGCAGTGTAGGTAATGTCACTAAAGACGCTTTATATAAATCTGAAAATATGGGTAAATCTTGGATTCGGATTAGCGACCCAGATATATTACAGTTTCCAGGGATAACTTATATGGAAGGTGATATGCGTACAGCTAATTTAGTATATGTAGCATTAACAGGACGAGGAATTATGGTTGGTGAAAGCAATCTGTAAGCAACTTATGCTTCAAAACTTTGGTGGCGCTGGAAGATGAATTGATAGAGGTAAATTGTAATGCGGAAGACTAAATCAACTATTCTTGAAGCCGTTCACGAAACTGCCACCGGACTGTACAAAGCTGGCGTGATGGATCAGGTTACATTGCGTGAATTCGATCGTCTGTGCTTGCCTCCGATTGAAATGCTGGGACCTGAGCAAATTAAGCAAATCCGTGAATCATCCCGTGTCAGTCAAGCGGTGTTTGCTGCGGTTTTGAACACAAGTGTGTCAACGGTACAAAAGTGGGTGGGAAATAGGTCATAAACGACCTACAGGCACTGCTCTTAAGCTGCTACACATAGTCAAGAAACAGGCTGTGAAGATGACAAGTTAAGGCATCTGGTCTCAGGATTAGGGGAAGATGACTTTACTACCATATTAACTGCTCAATTAAAATGAAACACTAGGTGTTTTTTTATCGATTTGAATTTCGTTTTTTAGTTGGTCAAGAGACACTACTTTTAGCTGTGACACATGCTGAGTTCTATGCTCGCGCAGATCACGAAAGTGTTGAGTGATATATCCGTAACGCCTGCCTCGGTAAAAACTGGGTATGATAGTTTTATCGTTTCCCTGATATATCAGGGTGGAAGAAGTAAAATCTTGAGCGATCGCCGAATCGTACACTTGTCGAATCAGATTAATTCCGGCTGAATTCTTCGGCTCAAAATTGAAAGACGTATCACTTGACCGATAATCGACCATTTCTCGGATCACCAACCCATTAGGTGCCCAAACGGCAAAACTTAACTCGTTGCCAAGGCATTTAGATGTAGAGTAAAAATCGGGTTCTGCCGTTTGTAATTTAATAGAAATCTGGAGTCTAGCAATCAACGGATGATGATATGACCATTGGATTACTTCCTCAGCGTCTTGCCCAGGGTTAGCTGCTGCTGGTGGAGCAACACAAGCGCTAAGGGCACAGATTAAACCTACTAAAAAACTAAATCGATTAGACATATTGCTGTATATCAGTTGAATAGGGATCATTATTGGCTTATACCTGGAAATTTCAATGCTGTAGCGTTACTTATAGTTAGCAATATATAACATTCAGTAATATATTGATAAAGCATTGTGTCAATACCTGAACCTAACTATTAAATAGTGGTTAGTCCATAGCTGCTCAGTTTTATCTAAAAGCCATCGAAAGCCTTGTTATATATAAACTTATTCTTTAATACGTAAGTATTGACTCTCATCATTTTGAGTATGACAATTCTCAAAGTGGACTCAATACGGTTCGGTTAACAATTTTACAGATTTACATAAAGCATCTGGGCGCAAGCGTTGCGCCCCTACAAAACATTTTCCTGTATCGTTAACAAAGCTAATTATCGGTGCGAATATTGCTAAGATAACATTTTAAATCAAGTTAGAGATTATATATAACAGAGTTGTGAAAATATCATGTGATGCAGTGATCCCGAAGGAAAAGCTAACGTGCTATCTCTTGGTTCCGAGAATTAAAGACGATAAATCGAAATTTTTAGCGCCAGCAGGATTTACACAAGATAATCCAAATGATTTATTAAATGCGCTTCAGGAACTTGTACTTACTACCGATGCAGTAGAAGATGACGTCAATGAGTACGGAGTGTTCTACATTGTTGAGGGAAATTTACAAGGTTTTAACGGTCGTAGCTTACTAGTTGTAACAGTTTGGCTACAATTAAGAGATGATGGCACCTTTCGCTTTATTACCCTCAAACCCAAAAGGGACTAATTATTATGAAGCTCGAACTTTATCAATACGTCGCTCTGTGTCGAGATATTCCAGAACGTAACTTCAAGCGTGGGGATGTAGCTATGCTGATCGACTACGTGACGCATCCAAGTAACGGGGAAGATGGTTATATCTTAGAAGTTTTTAATGCTGCGGGAGATTCTATAGCTGTTTTTACTGTTCCTATCTCTTTCTGTTCCTCTCAACACCCTGTTAATAATTCTTAATCCTTGGTTATTTAGATTAGCTTAATACCTATAGAACCCTCTCACTTGATTATTTTTGTCAAAGAACCATAATGCAGGTGCATCGGCAACAATAGCCAATTATAATAAATACAGTTGACGTCTCAACTAGAATCCTTCATGCCTGCCAAAGACCTCTACCATGATGCTGTTTGCAGCGCCCTGATTAAAGATGGTTGGACAATTACGGACGACCCACTGATTCTTAAAATTGGCAGACGTTCGGTCTTCGTTGATTTGAGGGCTGAGAAATTGATTGTGGCAGAACGCGGGTCTGACAAGATTGCAGTTGAGATTAAAAGCTTTCTTAGCCCTTCGCCGATCAATGACCTCGAAACTGCTTGGGGACAATTTTTTATGTATGCCAGATATCTGCAAAAAATAGAGCCAGAGCGTCGTCTCTATCTGGCTGTGAGGCGCAACACGTTTGAGACATTGTTTCAAGAGGAAGTTGGGCAACTACTATTAGAAGAACCAGGATTTCGGCTCATCGTTTTTGACTCAAATAGGTCGGAGATTATCCAATGGCAACCACAAATGAACTCTTAGATCGATGGCGTGAGACATTAGAGAAAATTCTCCAATACTATGCGGATCTTCCTTATCGCTATGGGGATGTACGCCTGAGGGGGCGACAATGTAGCCTGAAAATATTATTTGATAAAGGGTGTAGCGTTTTATGGTAAAAAAAAGATAGGTCCGCTTATGTCAACAAGACCTATCTAATGATAATGTTGTCTGAATTATACC
>Ga0209512_1002482_pt1 | contig 19500 bp, 19 predicted proteins | sample frozenSSSSmetaG_FD_184142 | JGI IMG/M metagenome (GOLD analysis project Ga0209512, IMG submission 184142) | Glacier valley bacterial and archeal communities from Borup Fiord, Nunavut, Canada, to study Microbial Dark Matter (Phase II) -... | ecosystem: Environmental > Aquatic > Freshwater > Ice >... | reverse complement strand
AACCCGATCCGACTGCGCCCGTGTACTAAACTCTCCCCCGGAACCGTGTCCGAGCGGCCGAAGGTGCAACTCTCGAAAAGTTGTGTGGGTGAGAGCCCACCGTGGGTTCAAATCCCACCGGTTCCGCTCAGAAACTGCCCCGGAATATCAATGATTTCGGCTCTTTTTCATGTCAGGAATCGTCCATCCCCCACGAAAACCCCACAAAGTTCTTTGAGCGTGTTTCATTTAATCTCTGGGACACATCGTCGAGGTCATCTTCAAAGAGATCTGCATAGACATCGAGCGTCATCGCAGCGGACGCATGTCCGAGCATTCGTTGCACCGCCTCCACGTTTGCACCCGACGAAATTGAAAGGCTCGCCGCAGTGTGACGTAAGTCGTGGGGAGTAATTGTTGGAAAGCTGGGGTCAAACGCCTGGCAACGCTGCGCTGCCAAGACGAACCACCCCGTCAGACTATGGGGGGTACGGAGATGAACGAGGCCGTCTCCAAAGATCAGCGCATCGCGCCCTTTCCCATAGCATTCGGCGGCGAGGGGGCCTGATAGGAATTCCGGGAAGGGAACGCTGCGCTTCTCATGGGACTTTGGTGTTCCAACATAGAGTTCCTGTCCGACCTTTACCGCATTCTCTTCGACTAGGACACGGCGCTGTTCACCGATGTGTTCTCGCGTCGCATCGTCGGGTGGAACGTCGCAGCGACGCTGAAAGCGGACATCCTGCGGTCACGGATCGAACTACGTCGCTTTGGTCTACAGGGATCGAATCATGGAACTCGGCGCTGTTCCCTCAACAGGTTCTGTCGGCGATTCCTACGACAAAGCCATGGCCGAGGCCATCAACGCGCTCTACAAGACAGAGCTGATCCGCGCCCGAGGGCCATGGCGCACCGTCGAGCGAGTCGAACTCGCAACCCTGGAAGGGGTGTGGTGGAAGGACCAGCGCCTTCACTCAGAGCTCGAGTACCGCACCCCGATCGAAGCCGAACACCAGCACTACGCTGAAGCCGAATCACTCTTGGAAGCGACCGCTTGCCAAGAGAACAACGAGGAACGAAACCCAGGGCGATTAAGTTCTCTTCTCAAGCGCGTCGTTACTGTCCAGTTTTCAAGCTTCGTCTACACATAGGGCGACACTACTAGGGCGTTGCTGCGTGTGCTGCTTAGCCCTCGATAAAAGCTCGATTACTCGAAGGCAGTCATGCCGGGATGATTCCGGGCGGGGATGCAGGAAAGCACAACGATTGAGCCTCGAACACCGACTCACGGCGCGAGCTGCGCCTAATCTGACTCCGCGAACCCCTTGTCACCTCAGGTCTAATCGTGAATAATCTACTCAAGCGCTTCACGTGGTAAAAAAACAATCTATATTCTAATAATTGCAGATGTTACGGAGGCGATGAATGTCTGACGCGGTGCTGGATCGGAAGTATCTAAATACCGTGCTGGAAGTGACGCCGTCGATCGAGTCCATCGTCGACTTCGTCAATGAGCATCCTGAGCTTGCGCATCAGGAGACCGCGACCTCTGCGTACCTTGTAGCTCAACTTCGCTCTGCGGGTTACTCCGTCATCGTGGGGATCGCAGGGATGCCCACGGCCTTTCGTGCAGAAATTGCCTTCGGAAATCCAGGGAAGACCGTTGGGCTCATCGCCGTGTACGACGCCCCCGCCTCCATCGATTCTCACGGGATCGTCAACCCGGTCCACTCATGCGGTCACGGACCACAATCTGGTGGGGTGATCGGCGCGGCGCTGGCGCTCGCGGCCCTGCGCGACGAGCTCGTGGGTGCCGTCGTGGTCATCGGATGCCCGGCCGACGAGATCCACTCTCCTCGTACTCGCCAGTGTGGAAGTGGAAAAGCGCTCACCGCCGACCGTGGTGTCTGGCACGACATCGATGTCGCTCTGTACCCGCACCCCGAGTTCATCGACACGGTTTGGCCGTCGTCCCTCTGGATGCGTCGTGAGACCGCCCGAGTCGTCGGAGAGCGAACCCTTCGGCGTGACCTCATCTCGACCCCTCTCGTGGCTCTGGCCAATGTGTCGAAGATCGCTGAGTCCTTCGATCCGGCAAAATTGATCATCGAGACAGTCGCTCTCGACGGAGACGTCGAGCAGGGGGCCGGGATGACCTTCGAGGCCAGCTTCCTTGTATTCGCGGAAACCGAGGTGGATCTCGACGAGCTCGTTGCTGACGTGCGCGACCAGCTCGGTGCAGCAACGTGGACCAGTTCGGCGCCGATCGCCGCGGTGCGGCCCGACGCCGGCGTAACGGCTCTAGTCGCTGAAGCGTTCATGGCAGCGGGTCGCGACTTCGTCGCCGACCCACCAGCCCTCGGTTTCGCCACGGACTTCGGCAACGTCACGCAGGTTGTCCGTGCCGCACTCGTCGGTATCGGCCGCGCTGAAGGGTGGCGCTACCACACTCCAGAGGGCGCGTTGGAGTTTGCCGGGTTACCCGGCAAAGAGGTTGCCATCGCGACCGCCGAGGTCATCGGCCTCTCCGCCATCAGGATAGGTGCTGCTTTGAACCTCGAGTAGGGCGCGCCGAGTGCACAGCAAGCTACGAACAGAACAGACGGGAACATAACATGACCGATCGCCAACGCCATGCCGAGATCTCGGGTGGAGGTTTCGCGGGCCTCACTGCGGCCAGCGCTCTTGCTCAGATGGGGTGGAGCGTGCGACTGCACGAGCGCGCACGAGAACTCCGCGCCGAGGGGGCGGGCATAGCTCTGTGGAACAACAGCCTGCAGGTACTTGACGAGATCGGGGCCACCCCCGACCTCGACTCGCGATCAATGACCCCACCGGCGTACGAGACGCGTATGAACAATGTGATTCAGTCTCAGGAGACGCTTGAGGGTATCCGGTGGCGCACCATGACCCGGCCGCACCTTCATGACACCCTGCTCACGACGGCCCGCGAAGCTGGCGTCGAGATTCTTGCTGGATCCGAAGTGGTCGGGGCGACCCCTGACGGTACGATCGCCTTCGCGGGGGGCGAGACAGCAACCGCTGACCTGATCATTGGTGCCGATGGTGTGGCATCCGCTGTGCGCAAATCGCTCGGGATTTCCTTAAGGCGCGAGCGCTCGCACGATGGCATCACCCGCTTTCTGGTTCCCCGCCATAAGGCCGAGTTGCAGGCGCTCGAGCCCGATACCGAGTGGGACAACATGATCGACTTCTGGAATCTAGATCCCCGTGTGCTTCGCGTGCTCTACACCCCCGCGAACGAGGAGGAGCTCTACATCGCGTTGATGTCACCCTCAGATGACGCAGATGGTTCCCGGGTGCCCATCGACGTCGAGCTGTGGACATCCATTTTCCCGCAGCTCGCCCCAGTGCTCGAAGACGCTGCGAAGGCCGACGGCCGCTATTACGGCTACCAAACCACACGCCTCGAACGTTGGACGGAGGGCAAGGTCGCTCTCATCGGCGACTCAGCCCACGCAATGTGCCCCGCACTTGCTCAAGGAGCCGGAACCTCGATGCAGAACGCGTGGACACTCGCCGTCGCGGCTACCGCCGCGGCCGATGACCTGCCCGGCGCGCTGCGCGAGTGGGAGCGACTAGAGCGACCCATCACTGACCAGGCCCAAGACCGATCGCAATGGTATGCCGACACCCGCGAGATGGCGAAGGGGAACCAATTCACGGGCGACACCATCGCGGCCGCTCTCTACAATCCGACCGACCCCCACCGACACGAGGTGTCCGCATCATGAGCCTAGATTCCATATACCAAGTCCGCGCCTGGCACTCCTTCGTGCAGGAGATCGTTCACGAGCTCGGCCCGGCACCCGAGCAGCCGCTCGTGAAGGCCGCCGTTGCGGTGGTGTTTGAGAACCCGTTCGCGGGTCAATGGGTCGAAGACATTTCGCCGCTCACCGTGTTCAGCGCCAGTCTCGGCACTGAACTGGGTGAGCGTGCGGTTGCACTGCTGGGCGGTCGCCCGGTCGAGAGCTACGGTAAGGGCGGTGTCGTCGGTGTGAACGGAGAGCAGGAGCACGTCGTGGCGTGCGTCACCACAGTCTTCGGGGACGCTCTGCGCGCAGCCGTGGGTGGAGGAAAGGCGTGGATCTCGTCGGCAACTAAGGTGGCTGCGGCCGGGACCACGATCGATGTGCCGCTGGCGTTCAAAGACGAGGTGTACGTGCGATCTCACTACGACGCGATCACGCTGACGCTTCCGGACGCGCCCCGCCCCAATGAGCTCGTGATCATCGCGGCGGTCGCCACAGGCGGCCGCGTGAACGCACGCGTCGGCGGCATGACGGTCGCCGAGTTCACCGCTGGCAACTGACCCACCCCGTACCGAGCGAAGGAGGACGTGTGACTTATTCGCACACGCAGTACTACGAAGACCAGTCGATCGCCAGTGTCCTCTCGGATGTAGCACGGGCGCACCGGATCCTCGAGCTGGAGGGTCACGGCGACATGTCGATGGGTCATATCTCGTTTCGTGACCCGTTCGGGAGGGGCCTTTGGCTCAAGCGGGGAAACTTGGCGCTGAGCGAAGTCGAGGGGAATGATTTCATCCTCATCGACTTCGATGGGATTGTTCTGGAGGGAACCGGGTTACGACATATCGAGTGGCCACTGCACGCCGAGATCATGAAGGCGCGTCCCGACGTCAACTTCGTGGGCCATTCGCACGCACACTTCTCCACCGTGCTCGGTGCGTCCACTGAGGTTCTTAAGCCGTACAACAACCACGGGGTGTGGTTTGCCTACGAAGGGGTTCCCCGTTTTTCCGAGACAAGCCACATCATCACGACAGTGCAGCTAGGCATCGCAGCCGCGGAGACCCTCGGAAAAGCTCAGGCACTGCTTCTCGCGAACCACGGCGTGGCCTTCGTCGGCAGCAGCGTCGCCGAGGTGACCCTGACCGGGATTTTCTTGGAAAAAGCCGCTCGGTTCCAGATTGATCTCAAGGCATCGGGTTTTGCGCCACTTGAGCCTGATGCGGAGGAGACGAAGGAGAAATTCGACCGCATATATCCGGCGAAGGCTCAGCACAACTTCTGGACCTACTTCAACCGCCGACTCGATCGCGTCGAAACCGTGTTCGGCATCGGCATCTCCCCGATTGGTCTTCCGCCGGGCGTCTGACCCGCAACACATTTACCATTCAACAGATTTCCACCTCGCGAAAGAGAGCATAAAGATGAGCAGTCTTCCCAGGATCGCCACTGTTATCGGATCAGGAACGATGGGCCCAGGTATTGCCGCCACATTGGCACGAGCCGGCGCCACTGTGCGCCTCTACGACATCTCCGAAGACGCGATCGCCCGCGCCGAAGCCGCCTACGGCGTCGTGCAGGGAGTGCTTGAGGCAGTCGGCTCGCCGTCGGAGCCTGGCGGTTCCGTCAGCTTCGGCATTGACCTCGACGAGGCGCTTGCCGGCACTGAGTTCATCATCGAGGCAGTGCCAGAGAAGCTTGAGCTCAAGCAGAAGGTGTTCGCCGACCTCGAGGCGAGGATCGGTGACGAAGTGATTATCGCAACCAACACTTCCGGCATCCCGGTCAGCAGAATGGCCGAATCCATGACGGTCCCCGGCCGACTCATCGGAATGCACTGGTCGAACCCTCCCCACCTCATTCCGATGATCGAGGTCATCCCGGGAAACGCGACCGACCCCGACCTCGTGGGTCGCCTCATCGAGATCGTCAAGTCGTTCAATTACGTTCCGGTGCTGGAAAAGGAGATTCCTGGGTTCGTCGAGAATCGCGTTCTGTACGCGATCCTGCGTGAGTGCATGGCGCTGCTTGAGGAGGGGATCGTCACACCCGAGGGTCTGGACGCGTGCGTCAAGTGGGGCATCGGCTACAAGCTCTCGGTAATCGGCCCGACCCGGTTGCTCGACATGGCTGGCCTCGATATCTACCAGGCGGTCTCCGGCTACCTCAACAAAGACCTCGACGTCAGCACCGACACCCCCCAGTTCATCAAGGACAAGATCGCTGCTGGCCAGCTCGGCTTCAAGTCAAATGGCGGCATGTACGAGTACGGCGACGGCGACGTTGATGCAAAGCGCAAGGAGATCATCACAGGCCTCATCGCTGTGCGGAAAACGCTCGCCACCATTCCTAACGTCTGATGGTGGGCATGGTCTCCGTGGAGAACATCGGTGACGGCCTATCCCGCACCCGTGGTCTTCCCGTAGACATTGCTTTTCGGATGCGGGGCTCCGGCCCCGCGGTCATATTGCTTCACGGAACATCCGCCAACCATGCCGTCTGGGAGCCCGTCGGCGATCTTCTCGAGAACCACGCGACAGTCGTTGCTCTCGACCAGCGTGGCCACGGCAGAAGCGACAAACCCGCGAGCGGCTACACAGGCGACGACTTCGTCTCCGACGTGGTGGCTGTGCTTGATGCTCTCGGTATCGAGAAGGCCGTCGTGGCTGGGCACTCTCTCGGAGGCCGCAATTCGTGGTTGGCGGCGGCTCGTCATCCGGATCGGGTGGTGGCTGCTGTGGTCGTTGATTACACCCCGTTCGTCGAAGCATCCGTGATCGACGAACTCGGTGCTCGAGTGGCGCTGGGGTTTCGCCAGTTCGCCGATGTTGACGAGATCGAGTCGTACCTGCGCGACCGATATCCTGCGATCCTGCCGGGAGCTGTCGCGCGTCGTGCTCGCTGGGGATATCAACGGATGGAAGATGGTCGATGGTTTCCGCTGGCATTGGCGCAGGCCATGTCGCAGCTCATCGACGGCTTCCGCACTCCCTACGACGAAGAGTATCGGCGTGTGCCCACACGCATGACGCACCTCCGCGGAAGTGCGAGCCGAATCGTGAGCCAACTCGCCTGGGAGAAGGCAATCACCGAGAGGCCGGATGACCGTTGGGTAATCGTCCACGGAGCCGACCACTACATTCCCGAAGAACTGCCCGAACCAGTCGCAGCCGAGATACTGCAGTCTCTCGAAACCTGACCGAAAGGAACTTTCATGGCCCTCTTCATTGACAAGCTCGCCGTCTCAAGCCCCGACTTCGCTACGCTCGGACCAATTCCGGAGCGTTTTAGCGCCGACGGTGGCAACGCCATTCCGACGATCGAGATCACCGGCGCACCGCAAGGCACTGCCGAGTTCGCGCTCATTCTGAACGACCCAGACGCCCCGCTCCCACAGGGCTTCACCCACTGGGTCGTCTATGGCATTCCCGCCGACACAGGGACACTCGACGTATCCGCGCCCGGCGTGCGTTTTGGCCCGAACGGTATGGGAGTTGCCGCTTTTTCGGGACCTCAGCCCCCCGTCGGCCACGGTGAGCACCACTACTTCTTCGCCATATATGCGTTGGACACTGTTGTTGACGGCGAGCCCAGTCGCGAGGAGTTCCTCGCCAGGTACGTCGACTCGATCATTGAGCAGGCGCGCACCGTCGGTGTCTTTCGTCGCGACTAATACAAGGTGTTCCCTCCGGGTCATCCTCGACTCCCGCGGGCCTATGTCGGGTATGAGGCCGAGAACGACTCGGCGATTGCAATGACCGCCGCATGAACCGGGCCAGACGTGATTGCCGGAATCACTGACGCGTCCACAACGTGGAGACCGTCAACGCCGCGGAATCGCAGATCTGGTGACACCGGCGCGCGCTCGGAGCGACCCATGCGCACAGTACCCACCGGATGGTGATGCGTGATCGCGGCCCGTGCGATGAAGGAATCCGCCTTCTCGATCGTCAGCAGCGCCTCGCGGGGAAGGATCTCCGCGCGCCGCCAGCGGGCGAGCCCCTGCGAACCCCCGACGAGACGGGCATGGTCCAGAGCCAGGCGGAACATCTCGCGGTCGTGGGGGGTGTCGAGGTAGTTTGGATCGATGACCGGCTCGTCGTCGATATTCGGGCCGGAGATGTGAAGCGATCCACGGCTGGTCGGGTTTGTGACTCCGAAAAGCAACGTGTAGCTTTCCCCGGGCCGCCCTTCGGTCGCCTCCGCAACGAGCGCCTCCGACACACTGGGGCCCACGACGCAGCCGACAACGAAGTCAGCTGCACCCGACGACTCTCCCAGCCCGCGCTGGGAGAGGTAGGTCATCGACTCAGACAACTGCAACCGACTGGGGGGCACGGCCATCTGGGAAGAATAGAGGTTGCCGGCACCCAGGAGATGGTCGTGCAGATTCCGGCCAACCTCCGGCGACTCCAGCATTGTCCTGACACCGGCGGCGCGCAGCACATGAGGGTCCCCGATGCCGGATCGCATGAGAAGTAGTGGGTCTCCAATAGAGCCTCCGCAGAGGATCACCTCGTCGGCCTCCATCACCTCCTGCTGATCGCCGATCATTACGGCGGCACCGGTCACACGGCCATGGTCGAAGAGAAGGCGGTGTACTGAAACCCCGGCGTGAAGCGACAGATTCGATCGCCCCAGTACCGGATCGAGGTATACGTCGGAGACCGTCACGCGCTCGCCATTTCGGATAGTCAGCGAGTTGGGAGTCGCTCCCAGCATCTCACCCCGGTTGTGGTCGGGGATGCGGGGAACACCGAGCGCCTCCCACGCAGCGAGGTAATCCTGCACCAGCGGGCTCGAGAGATCCTGGCCGGGCAGGAGCACGGGGAGTGGACCGCTGCCACCGTGCACCCCATCGGCGCCCCCGGAGAACGTTTCGGATCGCATGAACGCAGGTAGGAGCGAATCCCACGACCAGCGTTGGTCACCGGTCTCCTTGACCCAGCGTTCGAAGTCCGCTTTGCAGCCGCGCATGTGTGCCATGGCGTGGATCAGGCTCGAGCCACCCGGTCCTCTGCCCCTGGCCCATTGGAGCGATCGCCCTGCAAGGCCGACCTGCGGAGTCGTTCGGTAGGCCCAGTCATACGATCTGCCATGGATGAACGGCCAGAGCTCGGGCCTTCTCATCTCGGGATCGGTCACCCGCGCGCCTGCTTCGAGCACAGTCACGCGACGACTCGAGTCCGCACTGAGTCGGTTGGCAACGATGCTTCCCGCAGAACCGGAACCGATGATGAGAACGTCACAGCCCATGTCGGCCAGCGGATCTAGTTGCGGGTGTGGCCGGCATCGACCACGAGGGTCTGGCCGGTGATCCATCCCGCCTTCTCTGAGGCCAGGAAGGCGACGGCCGGGGCAACGTCCTGGGGCATACCCCGACGATCGAATGCCTGCATCGGAACGACAAAGTCGAACCCGGCCGCGTGTGGGCCGCCAAGCACTCCCTCGCTCGCGATAATGCCGGGGGCGACCGCGTTGATCGTGATTCCGAGCGGACCCAACTCACCGGCGAGCCCACGCACGAGCCCGATGGAAGCTCCTTTGGTCGCGACGTAGTGCGCGCAGTTTGGGGTGCCGGCGATGAAGGTGTTCGATGCGATGTTCACGATGCGACCGTATCCGGCCCCTCCCATCACCGCCGTCACGGCGTGGGTCATCAGATAGATCCCATCTAGGTTGACCGACATAACTCGCCGCCACTCAGCAAACGTGATATCGGCCCACGGGGTGAGGGGCACGAGGGCTGCATTGTTGACAAGAACATCGATGCGGCCGAACTCGGCTACGATCTCCTCTACCACGGCCTGAACGCGATCGGGGTCGCTGACATCGAGCGCTTTCGCGACACCGCCGTTGCGCACGGCTACCGCGGTGGCACCCTGTACGTTGACGTCAGCCACGACGACTTTCATCCCATCGGAAGCCAGCTCGTCGGCGATCGCTGCTCCGATTCCTTGCGCGGCTCCGGTGATGACGGCGACTCGTTGCGTCGACTTTGGCATGGGGAATTCCTTCGTTCGTGGGTAATCCGGGGATGTGGCTGCCAGCTGGTGCTTAGTTGCCGCCGTAGTACTCGGGGGCGAGCTTCCAGTCCAGGTAAGGCTCTAGTTCGTGAGAGGGGTAGACGTCGGCGTTCTTCGTGCGAGCGAGATAGTTCAAACGACGGATGGCCTCGACCGACTTCGTAGGGTCGAGATGGAATCCCGCAATCCACTCCTTCTCGAGAGTGGTGCGGGTGTAGGCGGCATCCCCACAGAACAGCATGTTCTTCTCATTCTTGAGTTCAACGAGCAGCGAATAGTGGCCGATGGTGTGGCCGGGCGTTTCGAAGAGCCACACGCCCGGAACGACCTCGTAGTCTCCAGAGATCGGGCGGTAGGTCACGTCAGCGTGGTCGAAGGACAGATCCGAGTAGCCGAGTCGCTCGAACGGCTCGGGAACCTTGGCGTGGCGAAGCTCCTCCTTATGCACGAGGGTGGTCGCCTTCTTGAGGTGCTTGTTCCCTCCGACGTGATCGAAATGGAAGTGCGAGTTCACGACGATGTCGACGTCGTCTGGACTATAGCCGCACGCGGCCAGCTGCGCCGGGAGCGTCTGCTGAGCGCTCTGCTCGGGCAGCTCAAATGGGAGAACGGCGTTGACATGATTCAGATCGAAGCCCGTGTCGTAGAGAATCAGTGCGTCCGGATGCTCGATCAGAACGCTGTATACCGGAAATCGAACTGGGTTACCCGCGTTGACGTGCCAGTGCACATCCGACTCGTCTATCACGAGGGTTCCGCCGTCGAGTAGATACACCTTTGGATCTAGCATCGTGATTCTCGCTTCCAATATCTATTATTCTGCGTTAAGTGTTCGTCACAATATGAGAAGCATTTCTGGTGTGTCAAGCAGGACCATGGCCCGATTCCCTGCGAAACGCCGAGGATGTTCACCCGGCTCGCACGCCGGGGAAATCCTCGAACAGCGGCATCCCGGTGTAGTAGGCCCATCGGTAGCAATGGTCAATCATCGGCGTGGCCGCGAAGTCGCCAACGCACGTGGTGTCTTTATACCTGTCGCCGCTCGGGTCGGTGTAGTGCGCGCGGCATAGAATCCGCCAAGTGGTGTCGTTCACGGTCTCGTCGTCGATGAGATGGTCAGAGGGCAGCCAGCACTCCGTGAAAGTGACGGATGCGGGTTCGACGTTCGACGTCGGCCCAGCCACCGCCGATAGCGTCTGCAGCGCCATGGCGTCCCGCTCAGAGAGTGGAGGGATGGCGTTGCACGACGTGAGCACGAGTGCGACCGCAGCGAAGAGCGACACGCGAGCCCAGCAATCCATGATGCTCACCTACTCCTGTCATCGTCGACGGAATGTGTTTCGGAAAGGTAACAACAAATTTTGGTCCTTGGCTTAAGCCAATTTTTCTCATATCGTATCGCTATCTCTACACAATGTAAGAGGATTTGGCTATCGCAGTAATGACGCTGCGAAGGCTCCCCACCATGAGAGGAAGATCTCGGCAATGAACAATTTTATCCGCGGCACCCACCACCGCACCTCAACACGTCTGGTGGTTCTCGCCGTTTCCGGTGCACTGGCGCTCACCCTCGCCGCATGTTCGTCCGGACGCGGGGGAGATACGGGTAGCACCGAAGCGCCCTCGGCCGGCACCAAGATCACGCAGTTCGCACTCGTTGCCCCGGAAAACGAATCAGACTTTGGATACAACCAGGCTGGTATCGATGGGGCGAAAGCCGTGGCATCCAAACTCGGCATCGATGCGAAGATCGTTCCAGACGCCGGCTACGACAACATCGAGACCGTGCTCACGCAGGTAGCCGACGGGGGAGCGCAGTTCATCATCGCCCATGCCTCCGGCTACAACGTAGGCGCTGTCGCCGCTGCGGCGGCGAAGAAAATCCCGATTCTGGTTCAGGACGCGGGTTCGGAGGCGAACGTGCCCGGGCAGATCTCGGCTACGAAGCCTGAGGGCCAGGAGGGCGGGTACCTCGCGGGTGTCGCGGCGGCATTGTCGACGACCACCAAAAAGGTCGGGATCGTGGTGTCGGCCGACAATGCAAACTGGTTCGCGATGTCATCCGGATTCGCCGAAGGCGTGTACAGCGTCGACCCGAGCATCCAGGTGCTCTACACCTCGGTCGGCCCGGCCGCTTACGCGGATGCTGCCGGCGGCAAAGTGGCAACTGAGCAGATCATCGCGTCAGGTGCCGACGTCGTCTTCGGAATGGGCGACGGAGCGACCCGCGGTTACCTGCAGGCCATCGACGCTGCACCGGGCGTGAAGTACATCGCTGACATCGGCGACGTAACCCCCGGCCTCAGCGACCCGTCCAAGCTACTCACCTCCGTCCGCTGGAATTACGAGCCGAGCTACATGCAGGCGATCACGGACATAGAAGCCGGAGTGTTCGGCACGAAGACCTACCCGTTGACCGTCGCAAACGGTGGGATGTATTTGCAGGAGACCAAAAACATGACCGCAGCCATCAAGGCAGCGGTCGACAAGGCGGCCAAAGGCATCACCGACAAATCGATCGTGCCAACCATCGCAACCACGGCTCAGGAGGTTGCTGCGGTGATCGCAGCGAAGGGCGCTAAATAGAAGTAGCGGGCTGGTACCGGGTGCCTTCTGCCCCCGGTACCACCCTTCTACAACCTCGCAGAACAGATCTTAGGAACAAACGTGACGACAACTGCCTCGAGTGACGTCATCTCCCTGAGGGGCATTACAAAGGCCTTTCCCGGTGTTGTCGCCAACAACAACGTGTCCCTCGACATCGTCAGTGGGCAGGTCCATTGCCTTCTCGGTGAAAATGGTGCGGGCAAGTCCACCCTCATCAGCATCCTCGCAGGCATGCAGCGTCCTGATTCCGGCACCGTCTCCATTGGTGGGGTGCCCGTCGACATCTCTTCTCCCAAGGTCGCCGTCGACTTGGGCATCGGTGTCGTCCACCAGCACTCCACGCTGGTGCCTGCATTCACCGTTCTCGAGAACCTCATGCTTGGTGAATCCGGGGTCATGCTCGACAAGACGCGAGCCAAGCAGCGCCTCGAGGAACTTGCCGATCTGCTCGGCGTACGAATTGATCCCTATGCGCTCACCTCCGATCTGGGCCTGGGGCAGCAGCAGCAGGTCGAGATCGCGAAGGCGATGTGGAAGGGCAGTCGGCTGCTCGTTCTCGACGAGCCGACCTCTATGCTTACGCCGCAGGCCATTGCGCACCTCGGCACGAGCATCGAGCGGGTGAAAGCGCGGGGGTTGGCCGTGATGCTCGTCACACATAAGCTCCGCGAGGCCTACGCAATGGGCGACTGCGTCACGATTCTCCGCGATGGGCGCAGTGTTGGGCACATCACTGTCGACGAGCTTGCGTCGTACAGCGAGCAGAAAGCTCAGGACAAGATCTTGGCGGCGATGTTCGGCGACAATCTCGCGTCCGTGGGTGATGTTGCGTCCGAGCTTGCGGGGGCTGCAGAGGCCACCAGAGAGATGAGGACCTTCGCCCTCGAGTCACGCCCCATTCGCCTTGAACTCCGCGGGGTGTCCAGTCGCGGCAGCGGGCGCGACATCGAAGCCGACGACATCTCTTTCACCGTGAGGGAGGGAGAAATTCTCGGCATCGCGGGAATCGATGGGCACGGTCAGGGGGCTTTGTCCGAGCTCGTGGCTGGCCAGCGGTTGGCTTCGTCCGGAACCGTGCTCTTCGATGGCGTCGACATCACCCGCATCGGCGTTCGCAGCCGGCAGCAACTCGGCGTGCGGTATGTGACTGATGACCGGCTGCACGAGGGCACGATCGGTTCCATGTCTGTCGCGCTCAACCTCGTTATCAAGCGAATCGGCGAACACCCGTTCTGGCGCGCGGGCCGAATTCAGCCGAAGGCCGTCGATGTTGAGGCTGAGCGCCTCATCGACGAGTACGACATACGAACACCGTCGCCGGATACGCGAGCAGGGACCCTCTCGGGCGGCAACATCCAGAAGATACTTCTTGCTCGAGAACTCACCAACGGAGCCCGCTTCGTGGTCGTCAATAAACCGACGTATGGGCTAGACCTCAAGACCGTGCATCTGGTGCGGCAGCTGTTGATCGACTTCACTGCGCACGGCGGATCCGTTCTGCTCCTCTCCACAGATCTCGACGAGTTGATTGAGCTCTCGGATCGCGTTGAGGTCATATCGCGCGGCCGCCTTGTCGGTTCCGTGGTTAATGACGGCGTCGGCACGGCAGAGAAAGTGGGCCAATATATGACTGGCGCGATCGAAGGTACCCGCTGATGAACACTGACACCAACGCAGCCGGGGGTATTTTCCAAGGCTTTGTGCGATCTGTCGTGCCCGTGCTCTTGGCTCTCGTTGTCTCGGGCCTGATCATGCTGGCCATCGGTAGCAGTCCGACCGATTTCTTCGCGGGGGTTTGGAAGTACGGACTTACCGGGAACAACTGGCAGCGCAGCCTCGCGCTGATGTCGCCGCTTCTCATCGTCGCAGTGGGGCTAATCGTTGCATTCCGCGGCCAGTTGTGGAACCTCGGGTACAACGGTCAGTACCTACTCGGTGCGGTCGTTGCATCCGGACTGGGACCGATCCTCTTCGGCGTCATGCCGACTGCCCTGGCGACCATCGTCGTCTTCATCGTCGCCGTTCTCGCTGGAGCGGTCTGGTCGCTCATCCCGGCTATTTTGAAAGCGCACTACGGCACGAATGAGATCATCACATCGCTTGTGATGTCCTTCATCGCTGTGGGGGTTGTCAACCTCCTCATCAAGGGCGTCTTCAAAGACCCCAAGGTCACCACGCCGCAGACCCAGGTGATCTCGGATGACAACTTGCTGCCGTTCATTCCGGGAACTCAGATTCATATCGGGTTCGTGATTGCGATTCTGCTCGCGGTCGTGGCCCAGTTCGTTCTTACGCGCACATCATTCGGTCTGCGAGTCGACATCTTTGGTGCCAGCCCGAAGGCGGCGCGGCACGTCGGCCTCAACTCGACATGGATGGTCATCCTCCTCTTTGCGATCTCGAGTGGTCTGATCGCGTTTGCCGGGTCGATCGATATCCTTGGGCAATTCAGTTATCAGCGCGCTGACTGGAGCCCGCGTTACGGAGACGCCGTTATGCCACTCGTATTCCTCGCCCGGTTCCGGCCGGTCGCGGCCATCCCCTTCGTAGGGTTCTACGCGGTGCTGGCCACCGGGGGCACGCTCGCCGCGCAGCAAGCGGGACTAAATGTCGATTTCTTGCTCGTGATTGTCGGCCTTATCCTGCTGTCCATGACGATCACCGAGTACATCGGCGATCGCCGCAGGCTCGGCCAGAGTTACCTTTCCCCCGGCTTGCGAAGCTCGCTCCTCCGTCCCTTCCGAAACGGCTCCCAAAGGATGTCGGTATGAGCGACATGCTGTCAGCAGCCTTTATCACGGTCTTCATCGCGACGGTGATCTCGCAGGCAATGCCTCTCATGCTCGCGGCAGTCGGGGAGACGATCGGTGAGCAGGCGGGCATTCTCAACCTAGGCATCGAAGGCGTGATGCTTGTCGGCGCGTATGCGGGTTTCGTGGCCACCCTCATTAGTGGCAGCTTTTGGATCGGGATGCTCGCCGGTGCGCTCGGCGGTGTCGCTGCCAATCTCGCCATGCTGGTGCTGAACGTGTCGTTGGGCCTAAACCAGATAGTGATCGGCCTTGCCGTCACGCTCATCGGCGAAGGCATCACGACCGTGCTGTACCTGCAGAACTACTCGAAGTCTCCGGCCAGCCTCGGGCAGCAGCCGAAGCTGCTCATTCCGGGGCTCGGCGACATACCGGTGGTCGGGCCGGCGGTCTTTCAACAATCCGGGATCTTCTGGATCTTGATCCTTCTGATTCTGGGATTGGCGTTTGTTTTGGCACGAACCACGTGGGGCCTCTCGACCCGATCTGCTGGCCAGAAGCCTTCATCGCTCGATGCAGCCGGCGGTAGCGTGATCAGAACCCGGTCGATAGCGGTGGTGGTGAACGGCATGCTCGTTGGCCTGGGCGGGGCGTACCTGTCGCTCCTGACCACCGCCACCTTCAGTCCGTTCCTTACCAACGGACTGGGATTCATCGCGATTGTGATCACGATGCTCTCCCGAGGGCGGATCCTCGTCGTGATGATCACGTCACTCGTCTACGGCCTCACCGTGGCGATCGGACCCGCTCTTCAGTTGATCGGCTTTACCGTTCCTGCCGACATCATCAAGATGCTCCCGTTCATCATCGTCATCCTGATGCTCATCATTTTCGCTCGAAGTTCGGTGGTGCCACCGGCCCTCGGTACGACCTATATTCGCGGAGCGCGATGATCGACTGTGCTTACCTCCCCGCCGATAAGATCGAACTGAAGTGACTATGAATGCCAAGGACAATAGCGCCCCGACCGCCCCAGGCCGCCAGGCAGATGCGTCAGCGGGGCTGCTGCGCACAAAAGGCGTCGACAGTGCTCGTCGCGCGTTGCAGATCCTGCTTGAATTCAGTGAGAGCACACCCGAACTTACTGTCGACAAAGTGTTGGAGAAGCACGATATCTCGGTGCCGAGCGCGTACCGCTATATTTCTCTGCTTCGTGAACTAGACCTTGTAGAAGAGCGCGAGAAGGGGCGGTTCGTGCTGTCGCCGCAGATTCTTCGCCTGTCCCGAGCAGCCGAATCCACCCTGGATCTCAGGGCCCAAGTTCAACCCATCCTGAACCACATGGTCGACGTGACCGGCGAAACCGCGCTATACCTCCGGCGCGTGAGCGACTCCGCGATCTGTTTAGCAATTGCCGAATCCGATCACCCGATCTCTATCTCCTTCCAGCCCGGCAATGTTATGCCGCTCTATCGCGGCGCCGCTGCGAAACTGCTGCTGAGCGAACTCTCGCCCAGCAAGCTGACGGAATATCTCAAAAGGCTCGGCCCAGAACTATCGAAGCAGGCGAAAGCGAAACTGGAGCTCGACCTCGAGCCGCTTCGGGAGACTGGATACGCAGAGAGCGCCGGTGAAGTGGACCGTGGCGTGTGGGCGAGCGCGGCGAAAGTGCAAACCGACGGTGTCTTTTTAGGTGCCCTCACTATCGCCGCGCCCGACTACCGACTCTCGGAAGTGCACAAGGCGCAGATCGCGGATGCCGTGAGAAAGGGCGCGAAGACCTTTCAAGACGTACTTGCGAACCGCACCTGACCGGGGCCGCCGTGGCACGGTCGCCGTCGGGCAGGCCCGCGCTGGCCGCAATGCCAAAGCTCGTGGTACCGACGGCAGTGAAGCCTGCCGCCACAAATGCCAAAGCTGGGCCGACGTCCCAGTCATTGACGATCAGAAGTGGTGACGGCGAGTAGTGGAGCTCACGAAAAGGGTCACGTCCCGTGGAGTGGTGTAATTTCCCACCGGTTGCTCCGGGAAAACGCTGGTCAGCAGATTCCTTCCTGGCTGCGCTCGGCATTCATCCCGGCGGAACTCCACCTTGTTAGCGAGACTTAATTTCGTGTAGCTCCTCTCCTTAGGCCGTGTGCTAGACCACCCACTGTGCCCGGGCGATAGTGGTCGTGGCGGATGGATCCCAGGATCGAGCGGTGGCTCTCGCAACAGCTGCGGCCGGCCGATTTTAGACGCAGATGAATACTCAACGCGGCTACTCGATCGTGAACCGGTCGGAGTCGATGTCCCACGCGCGTCACCGCATCCTCCAAGCCACGCTCGAGCTTGCCACAGAGAAGCTCACGGTCGAGATCGTTCTGGCAGACGTCGCTGCCCGGTGTGGAGTGACGGTGCAGACGATACTCAGGCACTTCGGCAGCCGGAATGCTCTATTCGACGCCGTCGTCCAATTCGGAGGGCAGCAGGTGGCCGAAGAGCGTGTGGCCCCGGTTGGAGATGTAGGGGCAGCGCTGGATGCGATTGTCAATCACTACGAGCTTCGCGGCGACTGGGCGATCGCGCTCCTCGGTCAGGAGAACTCCGACGAGCGCATCAGAGGTATCACAACGCCGGCAAAGCAATTGCATCGCGATTGGGTGGAGCAGGTATTCGCTCTCGAACTTCTCGAGCGGTCCGAGGTTGCCCGAGCGACGCTCGCCGACCTTCTTGCGGTGGCGACCGATGTCTACACCTGGAAGCTCCTTCGTCGTGACCGCCTCCTGGGTCGCGACGATACGCAACAACGCATGCGACACCTGGTGGACGCAATCCTTGCGTCTGCACGAGAGGAGAACTCAGATGGCGCGAATACTGTTCGTCACGTGGGACGGTGGGGGAAACGTCACCCCGGCGGTCGAGATCGCATGGGAGCTGCAGCGTCGCGGCGATGAGGTTCGATTCCTGGGACAGCGCCAGCAACGCGAGAGCCTTGAGAAAGCCGGTTTCGGATTCAGCGCATACAGCAACCCCGGCCCATGGACGGCAACCGGCAAACGTAAAGCGATCGTGAACGCCTTTGGCTTTCTTCGCCTCCTTTCCGGACGCAGTCTCGGACGTGATCTTCTCACCGACTTTGTTGCGCATTCGGCCGACATTGTCGTCATCGACTGCCTGCTCTATGGAGCGCTCGACGCCGCGTCGCGCAACGGCATTCGGCACATTGTCTTCGTGCACTCCCTCTTCGCCGCCGTCGAGCAGAAGATGGCGCGCGAGGCCCCTGGCGCCGTCGCCCGAGTTGGCGGCCTCAATCCGTGGAAGCTTTGGTCGAAAGCAAACGGCATCGTGGCCGTCACTCTCGAAGAGCTCGACATCCCCGCATCCAAGCCGCTCGCGATCGCCTACACCGGGCCGGTTCTGCCAGACGGCGAGAAGCGCGCACCGAGCAAGCCGGGGTCAGTCACGATTCTCGTAAGTCTCAGCACGACCTACATCGCGGGGCAAACGGCGGTGCTTCAGACGATCCTGGATGCCGTCGCGGATCTTCCCCTTCGTGCGATCGTGACGACCGGCCCGGCGATCCACCCCGACGATCTGAGGTCCCCGGCCAACGCGGAAATCCACCGCTTCATTCCACACGACGAGATCATGGGCAAGGTCTCGCTCGTGGTCGGCCACGGCGGGCATTCCACCACGATGCTTGCCCTCGCGTACAACCTTCCGCTTGTCATCGTGCCGGTGAACCCGGCCTTCGACCAACCACTCATTGGCCGTCGAATCCAGGAAAAAGGCGCAGGCGTCGTGATCGCGCGATCTTCCTCGGCAACCGAGATCGGGGCGGCGATCGTGAAAGTGCTCGACGACGAGGCCTATCAGCGCTAGGCCGAGCGACTCGGCAGATCCATCCTCGCAACTAACGGGACCCAGACAGCAGCCGACCGGGTGCAATCACTCTTGAAGTGACACAACACCGGATTTGACTCAGCCCGCCGCTGCGTATTCTCGACTTCGCCCGCGTGAGCACCCCAATGAGCACCCGTAATGCGATCACAATTCGGGCCAGCCCCCCACTGAAGCCCCACAAGTCTGCGAGATGACGCTGGGTTCTAGTAAGCGCTATTGATTCGAGATCCCAGTAAATGTCTGGTATTCCACGGGCTACGAGGCCGTGCCTGAGAGGATTTTGGAGTTCAAATCCCACCGGTCGGGGCCATTCTCAGCGCTGTGGATTGGTTCAGCTGCCGGTCACTAGAAAAGCCTTGGTCCGCGTGCTCTGGGGGGAGCCTCGAAGAGTGGGTTCCCGGGTTCAAGTCCCGGGGGTGCATCCCGCAATCCTCTTGATCATCGTCGTGGGTCCGTCTCGCTGGGCATTGGCGTTCCACC
>Ga0209512_1002481_pt1 | contig 19501 bp, 18 predicted proteins | sample frozenSSSSmetaG_FD_184142 | JGI IMG/M metagenome (GOLD analysis project Ga0209512, IMG submission 184142) | Glacier valley bacterial and archeal communities from Borup Fiord, Nunavut, Canada, to study Microbial Dark Matter (Phase II) -... | ecosystem: Environmental > Aquatic > Freshwater > Ice >... | reverse complement strand
TAACAACAACCAGCGATAAATGCCCAGCCGAGTCTTCTGACCAAAGCAATGGAGTCCAAAGCGATGTTTGATGGTTTTGAAGAAGCCCTCAATGGTCCACCGTTGTCGTCCTAACCGCACGAGGTAGGTTCCAGAATAGGGGTAGGTGGAGACGACAAAGCGCAGTTCTCGTTTGCCCTCGCTGCGCTTGAGCCAAAACCAGGAAACGGTCAACGGCACCTCGATGCCCACGAGTCTCACCTGCTGTCCTCGTTTTGATTGACGGTAAAGCGATTTGAGGGGCTTGCCCGTGTCCATCAGGCGAGTGCAGCGCATTCCAACGACCGCTCGCCAGTGCCGTTTTCGCACCGCCGTGAGAAACTCCACGGTGCCAAACTCTGTATCTGCCAGGACGATCACGGGGAAACGTTTCGTGAGGGTCTTGGGCACCCGAGCCAGGAGTTTGCAGGCGAGTTGAGACGGACTCGGGGTGCCCTTGCCATGCCAGATGCAGAAGCTCCACGGCACTCGCCACTGCCCCAACACCAGGTAAAGCATCACGATGTGGAGTCCTCGCTTGCCGTTGAGCACTCGCACCCACGGGTTGGGCGTTGCTGCGTCTTCGGTCGGGTCACTCAGATGACGAAACTTGCCGCACTTCTCCAAGGTGGTTAGGTCAATCAATACTTTGAGGGGACTGCCAGAGCCTGGGAGATGCGATCCAATCTGCTGCAACACCTGGTGACGAGTCGTTCGCAGCACTGATCGAGTCGACCACTCGTAGTGATTCAGAAAGCGGCTCAACGCACTGGCAGATTTCGTCTGGCACTGTTGCGGCAACGGATGCCCTTGCGCCTCTAAAAATAGTCCTAAAAGGGAACTGAGACTGGCGTGCTGATAGGGACTAGGCATCAGATGAAGCAGGGCGTACACTAGTCCTTGGGCGTGTTGCAAGATGGTGTCCATAACCGTCCTATATCAACTATTTCTACGCCCTTTCTTACAGACTTTTAGCCGTTTTGCAACTCCTTATTGAGACTGGTGCAAGATGTGAGCAATGGCTCCCAACATATTAAAAAGCAACCGCCCGGTGGCATCGCCAGTGTGAATGTTCTGGTCCAGTACCTGGAGGTTGACCTGCTTGCGTGCTAAGTGCTCCGCTAACTGACAAAGATGGAGTGTGGAGCGTGCCAAGCGGTCTAAGCGTGTGACGACCAGCGTATCGCCTTCCCTCACATATTCGAGGCAAGCTTGCAGCTGCGAGCGCTGGTTGGAAGTGCCACTCCGCTTCTCCTGAAAGAGCTTGTCACACGCTTGCAGCTTCTCGAGTTGGACCTCAAGACTTTGCCCGACTGAGCTGACTCGTGCATAACCAACGACCGCCATAATCGCCCCCAAAGGTTTCATTAAGTCTATGACCTTTTGAGAATCACTTAATGAGACATGGATTGAGACACGCTAATCACTACGTCTCGAAAGGTCTACCTTTTGAGACGCTGCTGAGTGACAGTCCCCTAAAAAGCGAGGACACGTCAAGATTCCAGAGGGCGCTACAAATAGCTAAAAGCATTGATATAAAGGCAATTAGACAGAAATCGGCTAGGCAATATCACGCTAAGACTCGTCTGTCTTAAAGTGGAATATACCTTTTCGGGGGGTTATGCAAAGAACCCCAGGTTGCTACACCTAAAAATGGGAGGACTCCTCCCTACTCGACAAACGAACCCAACCTGAACGCTGGTCTAGCAGCTTTGACGATTTTAAGATGAGAAGGATTACCCTAGCGGGTACTACCAAGTGGTAAGTGTGCTCCGCACAATAAGACTATAAGTTCATACACCGTTTAATCTCTCCAAAAAGCTTGTGCAGAATGGCTACTGGAAGCTTGCATCAAAATGGGAAGCCAGTAATTCATTGCTAATTATCAAGTTCAATCCACATTTCTGGGAGCCTTTGCATCGCTCTTTTGAAAAACAACTCTGCATTCAGTGCGATTAGAAACCGATGTCGATTCTACCCTACGAGGAAAATCACAATGACAGACTCATCTAGTATTGATTCATCAGTTCAGGCGACTGGTGCTTTAGCCGATGCCTTACAAGATATGCTGCGTCAACTTGTTGGTAAAATTATTGGCGGTCCCAGTCACGACAAAGACGGTCGCCCCTTACGAGACGTTTGTTACATGCAAATGCCGCTAGGTCTTCCGATCGATCCTCGACAATTTTCCTACCCGTGGGACCCGGCTGGAGGAGACTCTTCTACCGATATCCAGGATGATGGGAAATTGGGAGCCTCCGTTGCTCAGGCAGCAACTAAAGACGGAAAAATTAATACACCGGACGTAAAACTACAGCACTCACTTGCCAGTGCCCGCAATACTGCCTGGCTAGTTGATCAAATGTTGAAAGTCACAGGTGATGGAACCTACCGTCCTCTTAATGCCAGTGAGACCATTAGCAGCGCCTACGAAGCGATTATCACAAAAGCACAGGGCATTCCCGCACCACCGCTACCCGACAATATTCAGAAGCAAGTGGATGATGCAATGCACATTCTCCACATCTTTGATGATCAGGGTGTGATGAAGGGCTTTACGAAGGGATACAAAACCTACCAAACCCTAAAGCAAGCCTACATGGATGCTCAGGCTGCTTATGCCAATGCGTTTGCTGCTGCCATGAACGATGCCTCGCTGGGTCAGGTGTGGCCCGTTACTTCTAAATCTCTGCAAGCTTCTGTTGATAACGCCTACGACGATTGGCGTTCTTCTGACGCTGAGAAGATTGAGAATGCGTTGGAGACGGTTAAGAGCGTCGGCGGCTCGATCGGTAACCATTTTCTGGCTCAAGCCCGTGCCCTGTTAGATACTTGGAGCCTGGGGCTTTCTGGTAGTGTCTCTGCCAAAACACCCTACACCCAGATTATGCCTGGCACCTGGTATGACCCCAACGATACAGACAATGGTTTCGCCCACTTAAAAGCATCGTCTTCACAATTTCAGTCCTACAGTGCCTCCAGTAGCAGTCAAATGGCTTCAAGCTGGTACAAGGGTCATTCGTCATCGACAGGTGGCTCGGCAGGGGGAATGGTTTTTGGCATCACTTTCGGAGCCAGTGCAAGCCATTCAAACTCAGACCAGCACTCAGGTTCTGACACGTCAGGGAGCCAGAGCTATCAATTTAGCAACTCAATGAGCAATGTTTCCGTTGAGTTTGAATATGGTTTGTGTAACATCTATCGACCTTGGCTGTTATCAGAACTATTCGTGATTGATGGCTGGTACCTGCCTGGGGAAAAAAATAAGGTTGTGAGTGATGGAACGGTGGCTGGACAAACCAGTGAAACTGATTCCCATCTGTTGTCCATGATTCCGACCCAGTTTCTGGTAGTTCGTAACGTGAAGATCACCGCAGATGGCTGGGGTGATACGGGTACTCAGATGAGCAACTATTGCACCCATGCCCAGAGCGACGATCAGTCAAGCTCAACAAAGGTGAGCGGCGGTGTCGGCTTTATGTGTTTCGGAGGCACCGTCAGCCATCAAAATGCGGATTGGTCGGGTGATGATGCAGAGTCGTCTAGTGCAGCGGGTAGCTGGTCATTTAAGGGCAACGCTCAGCATGGAGCGCTGACCATTAATGGGTGTCAGATTGTGGGATGGGTTGGTGAAATCATCCCAGCTTCCCCGAAGGTAGATGGTACGAAGCAAGTAGGGGCGGCGACCACAGCCAGTGCGTCTCCAGTAGCGCCATAGTTCTTCTCAACCATAGGTAGAGCTGAACCCAATAGTGAGCGGCTCTTCGTACTGTAGGGGTGTTCTGCACAACACCCCTACATCTTTTACCGCTTGCAGCAGCAACGCAAGGGAAGGTTCATCGTTTCATCGCTGCCACTGAGTTTCGATATAGCGATCACCTAAGTACAGGACAAAAAATGGGAAACGGGAGGGCGAACCCGGCTAAAACGTCAGTGCAGTAAAGCTTTCAGCCATTTTAGCTAAAAGCTCTGATGGGAGGGTTTTTCAGGCTTTTTGTCCTGTACTTAGAACGATCACATGCCTTACCCCTACCAGTATTTTGGTGACTCAAAATTATCTTCTTTTATATCAATCTATGGAGGTTTTAATGGATACTTCACCTTTTGTTACGATCGGACAACAATTACAGGACTTTTTAACCAAACAGTTCAGCCCTCCACCCACAACAAAGTGCGAACTGGGCTTTCTAGGTAGTGGAATTGCGGTTGAACCAGAGTCGTTTCTCAGCCAAGGACAATTTAATCCAGCCAGAATCAATACCTGGTTGAATATTGTTGCTGACCCAATCCATACAATCAGCGATGGCAGGGTTACACCGACTCAACTAACAGCAACCCAGCTCATGCAAGCGATTTGTAGCATCGCGACAAGTGCGGCACCCCCTGGGAGTGATACAGCAACAAATTTTGCAAAGCTAAAAAGCCAGGCAATGGAAAATCTTGGTGGCATTGTGGGGCTTAGTGCGGCACCCCTTGACTGGTATGATCCGGCTCAACTTCCCAGGTGGTCTCATTACAGCCTAACGACTGGCACTACAAGCACGGACCACGAAGGTACCAGTGAGTTGCCACTCCCGCCACTTGATGTGCCACTACGCCCTCCTCTGTGGTCGTGGCGTAAACTTCCTCAAGTTCTGCTGGAAGAATCACCCGCTACTCCATTACCTGTCTCCAACCCCTCAAGCTTGGACTTATCGCATCGGGTGGACTTATCGCATCTGCATTTGTTGGAAGACACTACGTTTATAAAGCCATCACTGGCATCCTCTGCAGCAGCGGTTGAGACCACTGCTACCTCATCCCTATTTTTTAATAACGCAGACCTCTCACGGCTACCTAAAGCAGTCAATAAAATTCGAGTTACCAGCATTGAGCAGATCCCCAATATTTCTATCACTGCAATTGCCAACGGTTCTACTATCGCTGCGAGGGCACAGCTCTCCTCTAGAGCGCTCTCTGTTTCCAGCGCCATTTCCCAGGCAGCAAACCAGGCAGTGACCAGCGCTGTTGCTTCCAGTTCTCTATCAATTAACCTGAGTTATTTATTCGTTGAACTGTCGCGAGTGCCCTGGTGGGATGAGCTATTGATCATGCTTGATAATTGGTATGTGCCTGGACAACAGCGCGCCACCTTCGTGACTGATTCTACTGCAAGCCAATCAATTGGGGTTCCAATTGCCCTTGTGTTGACGAACAATGTCCAGATCCAGGGTATTTGGTCAGAGTCCGATCTCAATGCGGTCAGCAGCAACACCCATATTGGACCTTGGACTTTAAGTGGCTATCAGATGACTGCCACTGATAGCTCAGGACAGGCGACGTTGTCGCTTCCTGGGATGCAGGCGATCGCTTGCATTTATCGTCTGTTGCCACCGTTACCTCCGGTTGGTGACCCCAGCCTTATAGCCCATGTGTAAGCAATCTCTACCTTTCTGTACCTACCTACATAGGGTGGCAGCACAGATTCGATTTGAGTCAGGAGACTAAAATGTCAAACTCACCCGACCTTGATCCAGATCCCCGCGGGGGTGATGTTTCTCTCAATGCCTTAGCCGCCGCAAGGCATGTCCTGTACGTTTTTGACGATAAAGGCGCAGTCATCGGGTTGACAGAAGAACATAAAACTTACCAGACTCTGCAACAGGCTTATTTGAATGCTCAGAGTGCCTACGCAGAAGCTTATGCAGCCGCAACGATGAACACCTCACAGCTCCAGGCATGGCCAATAACATCGAAGTCATTGCAAGCCGCTGTTGACGGTGCTTACAGTGAGTGGCGTTCCTCAGACGCTGCAAAAATTGAGAACGCGATCAACCTTGTTAAGAGTGCTGATGCGTTGAAGTAGCCCGTGAGTGCTTATAAAGCAGAGACTCCATCGTTAATGTACTGCAAGGTTGACGGTGAATACTTACTAACCATCTACAGCCTGACGTTTTGGCAGGACGACTATCGTTGAGGCTGTATTCGAGTTTGAAACATCCAATAGAGAGGGAAATACCATGACTAAGCGTGCTGTAGTGGTCGGCATTAACGACTATACGGGAATCGACCCATCAGGCAACTCAAATCTAGGCTGTTGTGTGGCAGATGCAACCAGCATTGCGGATGCCTTACAGTCTTTAGAGTTTGACTCCTCGAATATTATCACCTTGACTGATCAGGCGGCGACTCGTACAGCTATTATGTCTGCGCTCACAGATCTAGTGAGCCAGAGTGAGCCAGGGGATGTTGCCTGCTTCTACTACTCAGGACACGGTTCGATCGAGGCAGATGATCCAGCCAATCCAAGCTGCGAACGTTTTTATGAATCAATCTGTACAGCAACGCGACCGTTTCTTACTGATAAAGATCTGTTCTCAATTGCAAACCAGTTACAGCAGTCTGTCGTTAACTTCACGGTCATTGCAGATTCGTGCCATTCTGGTGGCTTGGATCAAGAGGTTGGCGCTGAAGCAAAATATAAATCCCTGGTGTTTGACAGCAGCCTCTCCCAACGCATTCAGACTTATATGAACACTTGGATTCCGGTTGGGATTTCGGTTCCATCCAACACTAATGTCTGTAGCAACAACGTTAGCAACGTCGAGGTGATCGAAGGGGGACATTTAATGTGTGAGGAAGACCCCAGTCAAGTCTTTGTCGATCTTGCCAAAATGACGCTCATTTCTGGTTGCCGCTTCTGGGAACTCTCTTACGAGACCAATGGTCATGGTCTTCTGACTCAAGCTCTGCTCAACACGATCAATGCTAGCGACTTTAAGATGAGTTATGGTGATCTGATTGAGACGCTCCAGCAGAAAGTTGCCGTAGACTTCCTGTCAATTTTGCCTTCTATCTCCGCTAACTATCCTCAGAGCCAAGTGCCGCAGATGAGAGGACAGGCTAATCGCATGGAGGAAGGATTTCTACAGTCTTGGTCAGACTCCCGTTAGGACAGATGTACAGTGCCCAATAAGGTGGATCTCGCTTCCAGAGCGCAGCGTTTAGTGCTTTTTGGGAAAAGTATAGAAATTATTCAGTAAAGCATCATGAAAATCCTCGACATGACCTATCTCTGCCAATGGGACAACCCTGTCGCACCGTGGGGGACGTGCAACGTGACGGCGACTGCCATGACACTTTCTACCTTGGGGGTTGTCGGTTCTAATGGCATTCATAACCTCCCTGAAGATCTGCGAGTTTGGATTGAAGAGACAAAAGGCGGAGATCGCCATGCAAACGAGTGGCTGAAACAGGCGATCGAGTGGAAAGGTGCAAAGGACAACTTTAGGGAAGACTGGACACTGAATCAGCTAATTCAAGCACTGGCGGATGGTCAGCCCGTAGTTCTCGATACTTGGCTGAGTCGGTCTGGGCATTATATTGCCCTGAAGGGGTATGATGCAGCAGCTAGACAGTTCGTTGTGAATGATAGCAATGGGGAGTGGTTTAAAGATGGATATCAGGAGGGTCCCTATGGTGAATCATTGCGCTATTCTCAGCAGTTGATCCTGTCGGTTGGCTTAGGGACTGATGCTCCGCTAACGCCGGATCAATTTCCGAAAGATCCCCTGAATGCGTCTAGCTTTTGTGCCCATGTGGTCTCTAGATAGGTGATCGGGCAGAGAGGATTCTTTCCCTTGACTTTCCAATCTTGACTTGTCAGCAAACCCGAAGATCTAGGTACTGGGGTTTAAGTAGTAACGGATACTGTTGGCGAAAAAGAAAAAGAAAACGCTCTGAAACGCTGAGTCTTTCGTTGATTCGGTAGCGGAAGTTTCCAATGTAACAACCTGCACCCCGATTGGATTTCAGCAGTCGCTTATTTTCTCTCGTGAATTCGCCGGTCATGGTCTAGACCTGTGGATACTGTCGCCACAGTGCTGATTGGCAGTGGGTTTCACCAACCTGATCCACAGGTCTAGACCACTACCAATTCGCCAACAGTACCTTCACTGTTTTTGAGATATTATTTGATCTGCTTCAGGCACATCTAGTCGCATTCCAAGTTCGACTGAAAGCGCTAGAAGCATTACGGAAGGCAGTTAAAGGCTGTTAATCCTCATTGACTGAACCACTATGCACTTTCAGTGCATAGGTTCCTCAAGGGCTGAAAGCCCAAGTTAACCCGTCATCGCTTAGATCGTCGTAAAAGATCTGTTGCCTCAGAATCCCTCGTGCTATCGTTCTTCCGACAAGCTCTTTCACGGCTAACAACCTCATTATCAGAAAGTGTGTAGCAGCTAAAGCCTCCCACTAAAGTGGGTAGTTTCGACTAGCGGGCTGGGACAATGAATTGTCTTCAATCCCGAAGATCGCTAGATGTGTCCTCTAGATTGCAGGACAACCACCTATCTAATCCCAACTGGAGAGCAAAGACCTATGCCAACTTCTATTCGCAGTGAAGAAGTACAAACTGAACTCAATCAAGCTCGTCAACTAATTCCGTCAAAAAAAGTCACACCTTCTCCAGAAGACTGGCGTGATCTTTGGATCTATTTTCTAATGGTCGATCGATTCAATCATCCAACAACACCGCCAAAACACCAACCTTACAATGACAAATTCGGTGAGTTTCAGGGCGGCACGATCGAGGGTATCCGTCAAAAGCTGGACTATCTGAAAGATCTGGGTGTCGGTGCCATCTGGTTCACCCCTGTGATCAAGAATTGCCAGTTTCTAATGGGGAACGCCAACGAGGGCAGCTATCATGGCTACGGCATTCAGAACTTTTTGGAGATTGATCCCCGGTTTGCCTCAGACCCGGATAATGCTGACCAAGAATTGCGTACCTTCATTGATGAGGCACACGCGAAGGGAATCTATATCATCTTTGACATTGTGTTGAACCACATGGGTGATGTCTTTGCCTATCCGTCAGGGTCAAAAGATGACTATAGTGACAGTCCATACCCCATTTCCTGGAGAGATGAGCAAGGCAACGCCCGACCTGATTGGACTGTCGCGGAGAATATTCCTAATCTCCCTGCTGATGCCGCAGTCTTTCCGGATGAACTCCGTCGAAATGAGTTTTTCCGACGACAGGGCGTTGCCAAGTCGGGTGGAGTTGAAACGATCGGTGACTTCGATTCGCTCAAGCAACTTCTCACCAACAATCCTGAATTAGGCTCTATCCTGATTCGCAGCTTTCAATATCTGATCGCTAAATACGATATTGATGGATTCCGGATCGATACCCTAAAGTATCTCGATCCGAACTTTGCTTTGACATTCGGTAACTCCATCCGTGAATTTGCGCTCAGTATTGGCAAGAAAAACTTCTTCACCTATGGAGAAGTCTATGATGATGAACAGAAAATCTCGCAGTTTATTGGGCGGAATGCTTCGGTTGGGGGTGACTTAGTTGGGGTCGATGCTTCCCTCGATTTCCCACTTTTCTTCAAGCTTCCTGGTGTTCTAAAAGGACTGTTACCACCCAGTGATGTGGTCGGGATGTACCAAAATCGTAAAGCAGTCGAGCAAAACATCATAAGTTCTCACGGTGAAGCCACCCGATTTTTTGTCACCTTTCTGGACAACCACGACCAGCATCAACGCTTCTATTACAGCGATGATAGCAACCCTCACCAGCTTGATGATCAGGCGACCCTGGGCATTGGTTGTCTGTTTTCATTGCCGGGAATTCCCAGCCTTTATTACGGGACTGAGCAGGGTCTACATGGCAATGGAGATAGCGATCAGAATGTCCGCGAGGCACTCTGGGGAAAATCCCCAGCCTTTGACCCGAATCATCCTTTCTACAAAGCGATTCAGCAAATTACAAAGGTACGGAATGAACAGCCAGCACTGCGATATGGACGGTTCTACTTCCGTCCTATTTCAGGCGATGGATTCCATTTTGGCATTTCCACTTTTTCTCAAGGTGTTCTCTCTTTCTCGCGTATCTTAAATGATCAAGAGGTTGTAGTGATTGCTAATACAAATACTCAATCTGGCTTTACAGGTTCGGTGATTGTTGACTCAAATCTCAATCCGATCCGTTCACAATTTAAGACCTTGTGGAGCAATCAAGCTGTTCCTACCATGTCAGGTTTAGTCAAAGCCGTGGGATCAGCAGAGATTCATGAAGTCGATGGAGGGATTTCAAGAGGTCCAATCTCTGTGCTGCCAGTTGAATTAAAACCGATGGAGATCCAGATTCTAGGAAGACCTCTTCTCTAGGAAAGTGTCAGAATTGAAGCTTCAAAAGGTCTAAAAACAAGGCTGACTTTACAAGAACAAGAATGCTTTCTGAATCATTTCAATTAAGCCGATTGGAACAGTACTTCTAACGCCTGTACTCACTCAACAAATACACTTCGTCGCATAGATAGAGACCCGAATTCTGCCATTTGGGTACGCGATGCCTTCGGCTCACGCAGAGCGTGTGCGCGAATACTGCCGCACTTCCTCAAATGCCGTGCAGAATCGCTTCGCCGACTCAAATGCTCCGAAGCCTAGCATCGGATAATAACGGTGCTTGATCCCGCGATGGTCTTGCTCGATCGGATTATCTAAACAACTCCCCGGTTCATGGATCACCGCTTCACCCAGAACCTCTGAAATAGCGCGGGGGTAAGATGCCAATCTATCCGTCACCACTCGATTTGGCGGTGCTTGTGTCACCCCTAAAGCTTGCTCGAAAAACGCTTGCGCTGATTCCATATCCCGGTGCTCTCGCAGCAGCGAGTCCACTAAATTGCCGTCTTCGTCCATCGCTCGATACAGGTAGCACCACCTCCCCTTGAGTCGGATGTAAGTTTCATCGACCTGCCAGTTCCTCCCCATCGTTCCCATGCGCTTTGTCCGCAGTTGTTCGGCAACCAGGGGCGTAAATCGCTCTTCCCAATACCGCACCGTTTCATGCGTGAACTCAAACCCGCGCAGCAGAAAGAATTCTGCGACATCTCGCAAACTCATCTTGTAACGCAACCGACCGATCAAGACTCTGAAATACAATATCGTTGATTTCACTGCGACGGCATCACAACGGGTCGCATCTTCCATTTTTCCTTCATCGTGCTTGCTGCCAAGGAATGAGATTGCCTGCTTAATGACTCAAGTGGAATTCCTCCATCTTCCGACCACAGATGCAATTTTCCCGACCGATCCAGTTTTCTACTTCTAGCTAATCTGCCCCTCCAACGTCAATGCCTGATCGTCGGAACACCTCACCCAGACCATAGACTCATAGAAACCTCCCCGTTGCTCTAACTGGAAACCGCCAAACAACACACCCAGCCAGACCTCTACCCAGGGCATCTCCAAGCCATCGCTTAGTTCGGTAATCGAGACTGGGCAATCGGGTGCTGTTTGCAGCCATTGGGCGATTACCTCCGTCCAGCCAGTCACATTTTCTGCATGAGCGATCACCAGCACAGCCTGATTTTGCGTTTCTTCATTGTCTGCCTCCAATTGATCTACCATTGCTAACACTGCCGCCGTGTCCACCGGAGCCGCGATCGATCCTTCTGGTTTGACGGTTGATTTTGTCCGTTGCTGGCGGGGTGGCGCGGGTTCCATCAGGTCACTCAGATCCACCGCCATCGTCTGCCGCACGACATCGGCAAAGAATTCTTGATCAACGATCGGGTCACGATATGTTTCCTCCCATTCCGTAATCAGAAGTTGGGCATGCCTTTCACACAACTCCGCCACCTGTAATAAGGCTTCTCCCGCACAACGAAGCTGTTCTGATTTCGGCAATTGCGCGACTGTCGCGTCGATCGCGTCCAGCAGCAACCCCACGTCGAGCGTCTCTGGACACAGTCGCTCCGTGTGTAACGTTGTCCACAGGTCAAGTTCGGGTGGCTCATTTTTCATGGGCGACCTCCTAAGCAATCAAATGCAAATGTTCTGCATGATAAGAACACGGACGAATCGGGCATTGGGAAATCGAATGCTGCTCCTCACGGGCAAAGCGTTCAAACCCACTGCGCCGTCCACTGCCATAGGTTTGCTCCAGCGCCGCTAAGAGTTGTCGAGCGTACTCCTTGACCATCCGAGGCGGCAGCCCGAACGCGTGCTGTGGTTGAGTCAAGGCGATCGGCTGATTCCCCACCCACAACTCCGCACACATCGCATGAATGACCACTTCATCACTGAGTTGACGCGGCTTGTCTAGATACGTGTGCAGCACCACATAGGGCACTGATGGAATCGACACCACGACCTCATCGACCGCAGCCTTGCGTCGCACTAGGCGACTTCTGCCTTTACGGTAGTACGATCGCCGACTATGGCAAACCTCTTCACTCCAGCAGCCATCGCCATCCTGCTCGGCATCATGAAGTCTACGAGCTTCGACTGCTGTTAAGAGGCTACACGCCCAACACTTCTCACGGGTAGGTCGTCCCATTGCGCTCAGTTAACTCTGTTCAGGCTGTAGGAGTCCGGATTGCTCCAGCAGGTTGCCGCTCCACTGCTCGACGATCGTGGCGACTTCCAGTCGCTTGTTCTCATCGTGCCAAACGCTGTCCCAGTGATGCTTCCAGCCCGTGAGCTGCCGACCCAGCCGCAGCAGTTCTTCCGCCAGCCTCAGATCCGACTCACTCTGCATCGGATTCAGCACAGTAATCGTCCATTCCGTAAAATACTGACAGGTTTCAACGCTGGCGATCGCCACCTCAGAATCCGCCTCATCGCCTGCCCAAAGGCTCCGCCTGATCCGCGCTAACTCTGAGGCTAAATTGCCGAGTTGATGCGGGCGGTCAAACCCCAAATAGCGAATTCTTCTGGCTTCCCGGTTTTTCATCAGGCTCCTAAACGGTCGAACACAACCCAAGCGACTTGTTCACGAATGTGCGGATCAAGGATCTCCATCGAGTTGTTGAGGCGAGGTCGAATGTTGATGATGGACTCATAGGCAAGGCGGCGACGAGTCGGCATCCAGTCACAGCCCCAGACATTGAATTGCAAACTGCCCTCCTCAAGCAAAACCTGTTCGCAGTCGTAATGGGTCGCTCCACCGCCAGCTAAAAGTTGTCTTTCAATATCCACTGCCAGTTTAATGTAGATTCCAAGTTCTTCGAGCATTTCAGTGAGTTGGGTGGGAGTGGCGCGTGCTCGAATGAGATGGAGTGGCATCGTACTTTAGGGGATCAGACCGATCAAAGAGCAGGGCTAAGGCATCCTACCCTACCACCCGATCAGGCTGTGACATCGAAGCCAATCATCGAAAGTTTGTAAGCCGACGATACACCTCCTCATTTTCCTGTTCTGACGCGAGATAGGCTAGCCAAACACGATCGTCAGCCTGTTCTAACTCGGTATTTTTCAACTCACGAATGGGCTCCAGCACCCTGGACAGTAAAGGCTCAGGGAGGTGATCGAGTTCCTGAATAATCAGATCTTTCGTACTCACAGCGGTAAGACGTTTCTAGAGGACCTAATTTGATCCACGCTTTGATTATCGATGAAAAGCCCTTCAATTTTCTGAAGTAGCGTTATTATTCTTACAATACTCTGATAGAGATAAGGGCAATTATCTGTACCTAAAATGAGAGAACGTTGACGATCGTGGCCATCAACCGCTTGATTAATGCCAGAATCTGAGTATCCACTCGTCCTGTTGCACCCCTGCTTAAGTCGTCTGAATTTTCAGGAGTTCTCCAATGCCGTCAACCCTTCCAGCCGAAAAAGTGACCCTCTACGACTTGGAGCAACGGTTTCAATTGCAGCAGCGGGATACCGCTCAGTTCTTCCCAGAGTGGCAGCAGGAGTTACAGCCTTTAACAGAGTCGGAACAGCAGCGGCTCGATCGCGTCAAAGCTATTTATGCCAACCTAGCTCGTCGTTCAGTCCTCGAAAACACGGTCAAGATGGCGATCGTTTCTCCCTTGTTGGACTTAGCTGGGTTCTACTTGCCACCGTTTTATATCAGTACCGAAGAGGAAGTTCAGATTCAAGCGGAGGACGACGGCATTGCAATTCGGGGTCGCATTGATGTCTTAGTGCTCAAGGAAGCGTTTTGGCTGCTGGTGATTGAGTCGAAACGAGCTGAGTTTTCGCTAAGAGTGGGCATTCCTCAAGCCCTGACCTATATGCTAGCGACCCCTAGCCCAGAGCGTCCGCTTTATGGTCTGGTGACGAACGGCAGCAATTTTGTCTTTTTGAAACTGGTGCGACAGGACACCCCGTTCTATGCTCGATCAAAAGAGTTTCTCTTAGAAGAGGACGGGCAATTGGGACAAGTCTTACAGATTCTCAAGCGATTGGCGGCGATTGTTGCAAAGGATGGGTAAGCCGGATATGACTTCAGAACCCGTGCTCCCGATCGTGATTGTGCCGTTGGAGGGCGGTAAGGAGAAGCAAACTCCACGAGTGGAACCCCCAGACTTGCGCTACTGGCAGATTGAGGAGTTTCTCAGACAGACCGGGAAGGCTGAGAATACACAGCGCACTTATCGCGGACAATTGAAACGGTTCGCGGCTTGGTGCGATCGCTCGTGGACGGAGGTGACTCCCAGTGACTTGGGCAAATATCGACGAGACTTGAAGTTGAAGGGGTTGAAGCCTGCGTCCGTCAATCACGCCCTCAATACGTTGAAGTCTTTCTATCACTGGTTGCGGCGTAGCAATGGCTATCCGATGAATCAACCACTGCCCACCGATGCGATCGATCTGGAGCGGCAACCCGAACCTCAGGCAGCGCATATCGAGGCGGAAGAGTTAAGCGAGATTTGGGCAGTGCTGGAGTTGGAGGACAAGACACGAGCTCGAGATCGGGCGATCATTGCAGTCCTGAGTCATGGGCTGCGGGCATCAGAGGCTTCAGCGCTGAATGTGGAACACTGGAACGGCAAGATTTTGACGGTGCATCGATCCAAAGGGCAGAACGTGAGTGAAGTGCCGTTGAACCGGGAAGCGAGCGGGCATCTAGAGGCTTATCTGGAGTGGCGACGGCAGCAGGATGAAAGGTTTGAGCCAACGCCAGAGAGTCCCATGTTCCTAGCGCAAGACCCGAAGAGTTCTGGAAAGCGTCTGGGCTATCAGGGGTTGCACAAGATGGTGAAGAAGTTGGGGGCGATATCGGGTGTGGAAGGCATTCATCCTCATCGTTTCCGGCACACGTTCGGGACGGAGGTGACGCGTCGAGGCGTTGATCCGCTGTTTGGCAAGGAGCTAATGGGAATTAAGAGCGACCAGGTGTTTGCGAGATATACCAAAGGTGTCTTTAAGCAGGCGGCGGCAGACGCTTATTTGAAAGCGATTGGAGAAGGTGATGAAGAGCCAGCAACCGATTCTCAGAACCCATCTATTCAAGACAATTTTATATGACTAAACTTAAGACAAAAAGTTTGCAGGGTAAAGGTTACATTCCCTAAACAGACGATCTAGTTTTGAGAATCTTTAACGACCGTTTGCGAGAAAGTTGGAAGGCGTGATCGTGCTAAGGATCGAGCGGACTTCGCACCCCTGAGGTCAGAGAATATTAAGCCCTCAAACCCTACCATTTTTGCGACACAACCAGATTGACTGCCTGATTTACAATTGGCAGTTGCCTTTGTTTGTTAGCTTCACTCAGGTGAAAGAACAGAGCTGGACGATTCAAAGGGGGCAAAGCCAACCTGGATCAAAGCCACACCTCTGTTCTAACTTTGCTATCACTTCAAGCCCGACTGCTGTTTGCTGATGAGGCAATCGCCTTTGAAGACAGCCGTAATCCCTGAACCATTACCGTTTGTCCATTTATAGGTAACACTGGTTTGATCGCGGCTACTCTCGATCGCTCGCCCTAGCGATGCCTGAGCGGCAGTGATAGTCATCCCCGTCTTTAAAAGTTCGTAGTCTGCCCGCGAGACAGATTGCTGAAACGGTTGTTGAGAGGAAGGCTGAAACGGATTGATCGAATGTAGCGTAGAGGTGACGGCGGTAGAACTGATGAAGGCCGCCCCGGATGAACCGACGACGAGGAAGACGGCAATGCCATGATGCTGGCAGTTACGCAGCATAGATAGCCACCAGGATATCTGCGAATCTGGAGGTTCAGGTGGAGACGATCGTTTCATAGTTTAAGGAGTGTGCGTTTATAAGGGTTAGATGAAACAGAAGCGTTGAACGGGCAAGCACGTTGTTGACTGCAATCAGAACGATGAAAGGACGAAGGTGAGACTGTATTTGAAAGCAGCAAAACTGACTACAATCGCTCGATGGTCTCAACTTCTGGCTAGGGAGTCAGGCTTTTTGATGGGGGCAATAGCTTTAAGAGGAATTAGGAAGGACAGGAATCATAAAGTTCAATCCAGGGGTTGAGAATAGTGCGATTGGAGACTAGTGGAAACTCACTTGGTAGAACATGGCTTTTTGCTATAATATAAACTATAGCTCGTGATACTTGAGGTCATAACACAAGTACTCAAGACTGTGTAGATCTAAAATTTTGGGTTCTGAACGATGGCACCTCTAACACCCTTGGGAAAATTAGGACAGATTACGCAAGGCGTTACCCTAAGCCGCCATGCCAGTAAGAAAGGCTCTACCTATCGCGTTATTGCGAGCAAAGACTTAGAAAATCTGTATGTTAAAGAGGCTCAAGAGACAGTCCAGCTTGTTACCTCTGAACAGATCGAAAAATGTCAGCTTCGAGAAGGTGACGTAGTTATCGTAATCCGTGGTGCGGTTCTCAAAGCCTCGGTAGTCACAGCAGCGATGAAGGGAAGCCTCTCGAATCAAAATACGGTCTTTTTCCGCCCAAACTCTGAGAACATCGAGCCGCTATATCTCGCTGTCCTTCTGCGTTCTAGTTACTTCAAGCCTTTGCTAGCCTCTGAACTACAGCGATCGTCAACTACCCTAGCCGCTATTAGTGTCAGCAAGGTTCGCACCCTAGAAATTCCGCTTCCTAATCTGAACACACAGAAAGAAATTGCTGAGCTTTTTCTAGATGCAGCAGAATTCAGGCAGGTGATGCTCTCTAAAATCGATGCTCGTCAGAATATTGTCGAATTCAGCTTATTACAGGCTCTGGAGACCAAGATATGAAGACCCCAAATAAGATCAATGCAGCATACATAACGCATGTACTTTCACAGGCAGTTAACATCATGCGTGCTCAACATTCGGTGGGAGAAAGCATAGAGTGTGTGTCAAAACTGCTGCTCCTGAAGAGATTGATAGACCAGCAGCCGGGAATGAACTCGGGGAACTTTTCGCTAGAAGCAGTTAATCTTTCGGAAGCGATATCTAAGCTGACAGCTGACCTAGAGAAGCATGACCCTGCATTAGAAGGAGTTTTTGTCAGTTCAGAAGCTAATTTCTGGAATAGATTTAGCGACGAAATACTGCAACAGGTGATGCAACTTCTGGATGAGTTGGATTTAAGTCCTACTAATTTAACCAACGCTAATGATTTAGGGCAAGCATACGAAAACTTCATCGAGAAATACGCAGAAATTGAACGTTTCCAGCGAGAAGTCTACACACCTGTGCAGGTTTGTAGACTTCTGGTTGAACTGACCCGTTTGGAGCAAGTCACCAGCATTTATGATCCAGCTTGTGGCTCTGGTGAACTGTTAGCTGCCGCTGTGGCGTACATTCAGCGCTCTAAAGGAGAAACCGCGGAAATAGCGGTATTTGGACAAACTCCAATTGAACAAGGACAGACGATCGCCAAAATCAATCTTATGCTCCACGGTATTCACCATCCTGATATTCGATTAGGCAACAATATTCTCAGTCCACGATTTGTTGCCAACAACCAGCCGATGTTATTTGATATAGCTCTAGCCAATCCGCCGTTTGGTTTAAAGCGCTCCCCAGAAGTTCTCATAGACGCAAAGTGGAGCGATCGTTCTCCTGACGGAGTTCCTCGCAATGGCAGCGATAGAGTCTATTTATATATCCAACATGTGCTTGCATCATTAAAACCAAACGGAAAAGCGGCCATGATCTTGCCGCGTGGCGTGCTATTTCGACACTCGGAAGAGCGCATTCGCAAACAGCTCATTGAAGCAGATCAAATTGAGGCAGTGATTGAACTTGCGCCAAAGCTATTTCGCAGCACTTCCATTCCTGTTGTAGTCATGGTGTTCAACAAAAACAAAATCCATAAAAGACGCATCTTGTTAATTGATGCTAGCCATGAGTATGAAACAGGGAAAGGTCGAAATCGCTTAAGCCCTGAACAGGTCGATCACATCGTCTCTACCTATCACGATTTCAGTGAGACAGAATTCTCAAAGCTCGTCTCAATTGAGGAGATTGAAGCCAATATCTATGATCTCACCATCGATCGCTATATAAAGCAGAAGCAAGAAGAGTTTGATATTACGGCTGAGATTGAGCAGCTTCGTCGGCTGGATACTAGACAAATTGAGCTTGAGGAAAGTATGGGTAATCACCTGCGGAAACTAGGAATCAAGCTGTAAGCAAGATTTATAAGTATCGCGTAAGCCACACCTCCAAGGCTTTCTCTAAAAACCAGCCCATCATCGAGCGCATTTTAGGCAAGGGCAAGGATAATCCAGACATCGAGCGCATTGTGGGTGAGCGTGAAGCTGAAATCGAACAGAGGAAATTTTACAGCAAATTTCTGTGTCCAGTTTTCTAGGGTTCAGTTTTGGTCGTGCTTTCAAGCTAATCACTTTCATGCCTATGACCATTTTTCCGTGTTCACTTATGGATATGGGATTGAGTTAAACTCAATCTCTTGTAGCGTTCGATAGTTCTCTGCCAGCCAGGTAATCTGCTGCACTAATTGCCTCTGCTGTTCGAGAAACAAAGCACTCGATAAGGTTGAAGCGATCGCACTGCTGAAATATTCCTTTAAGATCTCCTCAACGGTTTGAGACAGAGACTTTGCCCCGCTTCGCTCCTTGAGTTTCAGAAGCTTCTTGTAGAGACCTGGTTCGAGATAGGTCGTGACACCAGGCTTGTCGGTTGGCATATTGGAACTGATGTCGATGGATGTACAGATTGATTAGGGGTCTCATACACGATTAAAAACGCCTTTCTGACAACAGGCAATTGAAGGCTGTCACGGTGACAGAGAACCAAAGTTCTGCAATCAGCTTGCCGGTAACAGCAGACTTCTCATATTCCACCCACCTTGCGGTTGATCACTCGATCTCGCCCTTACGATTCTTCCCTTAATCGACACCAGCTTTGGATCAAACTGGGTCGGATGCGATCTCTATTCGACCACAACAGATGCACCTCTGCCAACCGTCGGCAAAACCGTTCAGCAGGCTCACGCCGACTTTCCCCCGATGAGAACCAATGCTCGATCGTGCTGCGCGATGCTCCTGTGAGGGAGGCTAACTCACGGTAGGAGACTTCCCAAAGTTGGGTGAACACCAAGGGTGGCAAAGGGGGTGGGCAATGCTCGTAGAGCCGAAACAACTCCCACTGGCGTTGGGATGGACGGGTCACGGGGAATCCTCCAAGTGATCTCCTGCGGTTGGGTTGGGAGTGACTAACGCCAAGTCGTCCTCAAAGCCCCAGTCGGTCAGGATGGCGTTCCCGTAGCTTTATTAAACTAACAACTGGTTGCGGGTTTTGCCTA
>Ga0209512_1002478_pt1 | contig 19512 bp, 13 predicted proteins | sample frozenSSSSmetaG_FD_184142 | JGI IMG/M metagenome (GOLD analysis project Ga0209512, IMG submission 184142) | Glacier valley bacterial and archeal communities from Borup Fiord, Nunavut, Canada, to study Microbial Dark Matter (Phase II) -... | ecosystem: Environmental > Aquatic > Freshwater > Ice >... | reverse complement strand
GGTTGTTCTTTAAAAGGATTGAAATATCAAGGCGAAAAGAGCGGTTAAAACATCTAAGGGCTTACAGGCAGAAAGAGCGTGATTATATCCAACAGGCTTCTTTATCTGAAAAGAAGATTATTAAGCTTAAAAACGAAAAGCTTAAAATTGAAATGATTCACCGCGATAAAGAGCTGGCTAATCAGGCCATGGACCTCATCCAAAAGAATAAGTTCCTTTCTAAAATTAAAGAAGAACTCGAAAAAACAAAAGTTGTATCATCCGATGAACTTTCGAGAGAGAAAATATCATCGTTAATCGGAAAGATCGACAAAGACATTGATCGCAAAAAGCAATGGGAGGTCTTCGAGACTGCATTTGATGATGTACATGAAGATTTTTTAAACCGGCTTAAGGCGCGATTCCCAACATTAACCCCCAAGGAGCTCCGGCTATGTGCCTACTTAAGGATGAACATCTCAACCAAAGAGATTGCTCCGTTAATGAACATTTCAATTCGCGGTGTGGAGATTTGCCGCTACCGTGTGCGAAAGAAATTGAATATCGATCGCGATACCAACCTCACAAGCTTAATAATTGATCTTTAATGTCATTTTTCTGGTTGTAGTATCACCATATCCCGCTCGTCGTATTGCCATTATTTGCTTGTTTTGATTCATTACCCATAAAATGAGTGATATAAGATTTTGTGTGATGTATTATTGATGTAATGGTATTTTTGATTTGACGTATTAATGCAGTACCGAAATCTATTTTTTATTGAATTGTTATAACTTATTTTGTCAATCAAAGTTTAAGACAGAGTTAATTATTCATCAATTAACATTAACAATTCTAAAAATTCATTAAAAATTTATGAAAAAAACAATTTTGGTTCTTTTAGTTATTGTAATCTCACTAACCGGTTACGGGCAGGGATTACAATTGAAAGGGGTCGTTACCTCAGCTGACGACGGACTGCCAATCCCGGGTGTCAGTGTTGTCGTGAAAGGGACAACAACTGGTATTACTACTAATGTTGATGGCGTTTATACCTTAACTGTTCCTGGTAATTCTACCATCGTATTCTCTTTTGTTGGATTAAAAACGCAGGAAATTCCTGTAAACAATCGTACAAAAATCGATGTGATCTTAGCCAATTCTTCTGAAAATATTGATGAGGTTGTGGTAGTTGGTTATGGCGTTCAGAAAAAGAGTGTGGTAACTGCTGCTATCAGCAGGGTAACTGCTGCCGATCTGAATATGACTTCGCCTACCCGTGTTGAGGATGCGCTTAAAGGAAAGGTTTCTGGTGTTCAGATTACGCAAAGTTCTGGCCAGCCAGGTTCCGATTCGAAAGTAAGAATTCGTGGTATTGGTACGGTTAACAACAGTGATCCACTCTATATTGTAGATGGTATGCCTGTTGATGGTGGTATCGATTATTTGAATCCGGTAGATATTCAGTCTGTTGAGATTTTAAAAGATGCCGCTTCTTCTGCTATTTACGGCGCTCGCGCTGCCAATGGTGTTGTCCTGGTTACAACCAAAGCCGGTACTGTAGGAAAGACGTCTATTAACTATGACGTATCTTACGGATGGCAGAACCCATGGAAGAAAAAATCGGTATTGGATGCTACTCAATACATGACTGTAATGAATGAAGCTGCTATTAATGATGGCAATGCTCCCAAATATACGGCGGCTCAAATATCATCTGCCGGTAAAGGTACTGATTGGCAGGATGAAACATTCAATTACAATGCGCCAATCGAAAGCCATCAGGTAAGTATTAACGGTGGTACCGAAAAAGTGACCTATTTTTTGTCATTAGGTTATTTTGATCAGCAAGGTATCGTTGGTGGCGATTACGGAAAGTCAAATTTCAATCGTTGGAGTATTCGTTCAAACAATACTTATAATATTTTCGAAACTAAAGATCGGACTTTCCTCAATAAAATGAAGGTTGGTGTAAATATTGGTTATTCAAGAACAAAATCCTCAGGTGTTGAGACGAACTCTGAATATGGTTCCATATTGGGAAGTGCTTTAGGATTTGATCCTACTGTACCTGTATATGCAACGGATCCGGCTTCTGTTTTAGCGCTTCATCCAAATGCTGTAAAAGACAAAGATGGAAATGTATTCTCTACTCCGCCAAGCGGATTTCAGGAAATTGCAAATCCGGTAGGTCTGCTTAACTCTCCTTCAAAAGGACAGGGAAATGCAGATAAGATCGTATCTACATTCTGGGGCGAATTAAGCATTATGGACGGACTAAAATACAAAGCCAGCTATGGTGTGGATCTTGCTTTTTGGGGAAACGACGGTTATACATTTCCTTATTTCCTCGCAACTCAGGGAAAAGATGTAACGCAAAGTTCCGTTTATTCAAATATGCATCGTGGTTTTACATGGCAGGTTGAAAACACGTTGACTTATACAAAGGTTTTCGCTGAGAAACACAATTTTACTGCCTTATTGGGTCAATCAGCCAAGCAATATAAACTGCGCGAACTTTATGGCGATGATTATAATTTGTTGGAAACAGACCCAAACAAAGCAAATATTGATTATGCAATTGCTGCAAGGACATTGGAACGTGTTGCCGGCGGAACTGGTGGATTTTCAGCTCAGACTTTAGCTTCGTACTTTGGTCGTTTGGATTATAACTACGATGAAAAGTACATATTACAGGTAACTGTCCGACGCGATGGATCATCAAACTTTGGTGCCAGCAATAAATGGGGTATTTTTCCTTCCCTTTCTGTTGGATGGAATCTTACAAATGAGGCATTCATGGAGAATCGTCCTGAATGGGTATCCAACCTGAAGTTACGTGGTAGCTGGGGTAAAAATGGTAACGAAAGAATAGGTCAGTTCAGATATACAAGTTTAATGGACGGCGGACAAAACTATTATTTTGGATCGGGTAACCTTTCAGCAATGCAATATGGAAGCAGTCCATCTAAAATATCTAATCCTGATATACGGTGGGAAGAATCAGAACAAATTGACCTTGGTTTCAATTCAGGTTTTTTCAAGAACTCACTCACTTTTGGGTTTGACTATTTCAAGAAAAAAACAAATGGCATGTTGATGGATCAGCCTATTCCTGCTTATGTAGGTAAAGGTGCACCAATTGCAAATGCCGGTGACATGGAGAACTGGGGATTGGAATTCGAAACCACTTATAAAATGAAAGTTCGTGATTTCCATTTTAATATTGGCGCAAATGCTTCCTACTTACAGAATAAGCTGATCAAACTTGGTAATGCAAGCGGTGAAGCTATTTACGAAGATGCTGGTGCTTCTGGTGTCGGCAGTTATGTGAAAGGAAAGAATAATGAAGTGTATCCTTTCTTTTATGGTTATAAAACAAATGGTCTGATCCAAAACCAGGCTCAGGCTGATGAGTATAATACAAAATTCGGCGAAAAAGCTCAGCCCGGAGATGTAATTTTCCAGGATATTGCCGGTGCTTTAGATGCAAATGGCAAAGCTGTTCCTGACGGAAAAATCACCGATGCTGATAAAACAAAAATTGGCAAGGGTATGGCTGACTGGACATTTGGTCTTAATCTTTCAGCGGAATGGAAAGGTTTCGATATGAGTCTGTTCTTCCAGGGTTCTTATGGAAACGATATCTTCGACTTTTCACAACGTGGTGATATTACTGCAATGAATCGTCCATCATGGATACTTGACAGGTGGATTGGCGAGGGAACATCAAATAGAATACCTCGTATGACTTCTATCAACCCAAATCGTAACTGGCGCTCTTCCGATCTTTACATTAAAGATGGTTCATATATTCGTCTTAAAACGATGCAGTTTGGCTACACCATTCCTGAGCAGATTACCAAAAGAGTATCTGTTCAGAAGCTTAGACTATTTGTGTCAGCAGAGAATTTATTGACTTTCACTGGTTATGAGGGTTTCGATCCTGAAATTGCTTCCGGAGGATATACAACGATCGGTATTGACCGCGGTATATATCCACAGGCAAGAACCATCTCTCTGGGAGCAAATATTTCTTTTTAATCTTTAAATTACAGTGAATATGAAAAAATATAGTTTTATATTAGCTTTCGCCGCATTGATAGGTCTCTCCTCCTGTGGCGATCAATTCCTTACGATTTCTCCTACTGCCTCGCAGGAAGCAGGTGGAGATGCTACGGAAGGAGCTATTTTATCGAATCTGGCTTCTTGTTACCAGATACTCCTTTTCGATAGTTATGCTGGTGGCAGTTATAACAGTATCGTTTTGATGTCTGACTTACGTTCCGACGATATTTATAAAGGTGGCGGCGATGCCGGTGATCAGGCTTCGTTATATCGTCTTTCTCAATTAGATGCTACACCTACAGAGCTTCCCGCAGGACTTTGGAATATTTATTACAGTGGCATTAGTCGTTGCAATAATGTGATTCAGGCTTGCGAAAAAGCAAAAGGGGTATCAGAAACGAATCTGAACCAGTACAAAGCTGAAGCTCATTTTCTTCGTGCCTATTATACCCATTGGTTATGGAAGTTCTGGGGTAATATTCCTTATTTCGAAGAAGATATTCCTGCACCTTATATGGCTAAGCAATATACCGCAGATGAGATTTATGCAAAAATCATTACAGATGTTGATTTCGCAATCGATGGTGATAAACTGCCACTTATTGCAACCGCTGCCAATGCAGGACGTGTAACCAAAGCTGCTGCACAAATGCTGAAAGCAAGAGTTGTAATGTATCAGAAAGATCAGACTAAATATGCAGCCGTATTGAAAGATATGACCGATATAATGGTTAGTTCGAGATATTCTTTGGTAAGTGATTTTTCTTCAATTTGGCTAAGCACAGGAGAATTCGGTGCTGAATCAATCTTCGAAAGTAATCAGCTTCCCGAAGGAAAGACCTGGGGTGCTGCATGGCAGGGTTACGGAACGAACCTTCCCGCCTTTATCGCTCCTAATACTTTGGTTGGACAAGAACCTTTTATTGGCGGTTGGGGATTCGGACCGGTACGTACCGAAGCTTATGCTATTTATGAAGCTGCGGATAGTCGCCGTGCGGGTTCAATCAATAAATTTGAAGCAGGAACTTATGCTGTACGTTTCCAAAATACGGGATTGTTTATGGGTAAGTATGCAGCTCGTAAGGGGTATAATCCTCCTCCCGGAGATATCGATTTGAATTTTAATAATAATCTGCGCATTTTCCGTTATGCCGAAGTTTTGTTGAATGCTGCCGAATTAATGGTCATCAATGGAGTCGCACCTGTAAATGGAATAACAGCTCAATCTTGTGTCGATGCCATCAGAACACGTGCCGGAGTATCCTCAATACCTGCTACTACTGCAAATATTAAATTGGAACGCCGTCGTGAGTTCTTGGGTGAAGGAATCCGTTTCTGGGACATCGTTCGTTGGGGCGATACCAACTTACTCACCGAAAATAAACCTGCTTTTTCTTCAGTTAGAACATGGGATGCGCATTGTAAATATTTGCCGATTCCACAATCTGAAATTGAAAAGACAGAAGGTGAATTCAAATTAAAACAAAACACAGGCTACTAATCACCATATAACTCTTAAAGTAGATAAATATGAAAAATATAATGAAAATAGGAGTTATGACATTGATTTCGATCTTTGTCTTGTTCGCTTGCAGTCCGCAGGAAAACTCCGATTACGCACTGGGCGTAATGCCGACAGCTGATCAGTTGGACTTTAGTACGACACCTACTACAGCAAAAGCGAATGTAATCGATATAAAGAATACTTCTAAGATTGTGGGTGTTGCCACCTGGGATTTTGGAAACGATGCAAAAGGGAAAGGTGAATCAGCAACTGTAGCATATCCATTAAAAGGTACCTATACAGTGATTATGACTTTATACACTACAGGTGGTTCGGTTGCTATTACCAAGACAATAACAATTGCCAATGATGATATGTCGCTGCTGAATACCCCAATGTATAATTCACTAACTGGCGGAGCAAGTAATCTGGCTGGTAAAACATGGGTCTTCGATCAGTTTCATAACGGATATTTTGGACTTAGTCCTGCCGACGGTACAAGTGCTAACTGGTGGGAAGCTAAGGCAGAGGAAAAGGCTGGCTGCTCTTTGTTTTCTAATGAGTTTACATTTACACAGGTTGGCGTTAAGTTCCAATGGAAGAATAACGGTTCCGTCTATACGAATGCCTTAGGTGTGGCAGATCTTGCAAGTAAAGGCTATGCTACCTCAGTAGCTACTACTGTTGGAGATTTCGATGTAAAATATGCACCTAAAGATGCTTATACTTTTGCCTTGAATGAAACCGCAAAAACGATTACGCTCAGTGGTGGCGCATTCTTTGGACATTATACAGGAACATCAACTTTTCAGATTTATTCGCTCACAGACGACGTGTTGTATGTCAAAGTTAAAAGTACGGTAGAATCTGGAAATGGTTGGTGGTATCGTTTGATTCCTAAAGAGAAGAATATCAAACCGATTGTTATTATACCTTTAAAAGCGACACCTTTGAGCGAAGATTTTGAAGCTGCCACGCCGAAGGTTTCATTTGCTTCCGAAGATATGGGTACACTGACAAATTCTTTGTATTCAAATCCGGCTCCTCTTGGAGTTAATACCTCTGGTAAAGTATTTCTATATCAGAAATCGGGTGGTTTTTATTCCAATGTATCCTTTACTGCTGCAGGCTATAAGTTCGATTTAGCTGAGCAGAATAAAGTAACAATCAAGGTGTTCATTCCTTCATACAATGACTATACAACGTCATTCGCTACTGCAGGATCATGGTTTTCCAACGATAAATTAAAGTCTCAGGTTGCGGTAAAACTTCAGGATTCAAGTCTTGCAGGAAATGCTTATACAACGCAGACCGAAATTATCAAGACCGATCTTGCTAAAGATAAGTGGATTGATCTTACGTTCGATTTCAGTGGTGTCAGCACCCGTTTAGACTATGACAAGATTGTAATTCAATTTGGAGCCGAAGGTCATGCAGCTCCTGGTATCTTCTTCTTTGATGATTTCAATTTCAAAAAATAGGAATTAAGGTATCTGCATCATTATAATAATTGTAAATCAAGACATTGCTTGCCGGTTTTTTCCGGTAAGCAATGTTCTTAATTCGGATAAAAATGATTTATCAGTTGATAAAACCCTCTCTTTTTATAATTTATTTATTTGCTTCCCTACTGTATACCTCTTCTTGCAAACAACCTGAACCTAAAAAAAACGATATTGAAAGTCGGGTGAATAACCTGCTTTCGGAGATGACGCTTGATGAGAAAATAGGGCAAATGTCCCAGATCGACCCAAGCTATATGTCGGCTGATCAAATTAATAAAACAGTCCGTGATGGTAATTTCGGTTCCTTTCTAAATGTTTTCGGTGTTGCGAAAATAAATGCACTTCAAAAGATGGCAATGGAGGAGAGTCGTTTGAAGATTCCCCTGATTATTGGACGTGATGTCATTCATGGCTACCGCACGATCTTTCCTATTCCATTGGGCATGGCGGCCACCTGGAATCCTGAGGTCGTAAAAAAGGCATTTCGTATCTCTTCGATCGAAGCTTCTTCGCAGGGAATTAAATGGACTTTCGCCCCGATGATCGACATTACCTGGGACCCGCGCTGGGGTAGGATTGCCGAAGGTTGTGGCGAAGATCCTTATCTCGCTTCTGCTTTTGCGAAAGCAATGGTCGAAGGAATCCAGGGAGAACAACTCACCGATCCAACGGCTGTAGCCGCTTGTGCCAAACATTTTGTGGGTTACGGGTTCGCGGAAGGCGGTCGCGACTACAATACAACTTATATTTCAGAACCCGTTCTTCGGAACGTGGTCCTCAAACCTTTCAAAGCCGCCAAAGAAGCCGGAGCATTGACATTTATGTCTGCATTTAACGACTTAAATGGTGTTCCTACCTCGGGTAATGAATTTACCTTGCGTCAGGTACTTCGCAAGGAGTGGAAATACGATGGCATGGTAGTAAGTGACTGGGGTTCTGTTTCAGAAATGATCAGTCATGGTTATTGTGCAGACGAAAAGGAAGCTGCATTAAAAGCAATTACAGCAGGTGTCGATATGGAAATGTCAAGTACAACTTATATCAAACATCTTAAAACACTTATTAGTGAGGGAAAGGTGGATCAGAAGTTGATTGATGAGGCTGTAAAAAATATATTGAGGGTAAAGTTTAAACTTGGTTTATTCGAAAACCCTTATGTCGATCCTGAAGCGGAAAAGCAAATGCTCTCACCTGACTTTTTAGATCATGCACGAACAGTCGCACGGCAAAGTGCAATCCTCCTGAAAAATGATCCGAATACACTTCCGCTCTCTGCCGGTATTTCTTCTGTCGCTGTTATCGGGCCATTGGCTGATGCACCGCGCGACCAGCTTGGAACATGGGTGTTCGATGGTAAAGCCGAAAATTCCGTTACACCATTGACAGCTATTAAAGAGGTATTTGGCGATTCAAAAGTTAATTTTGCAGCCGGATTGAAATATAGTCGCGACAAAAGCAAAACTGGTTTTGCAGCGGCAATCGCTGCAGCAAAGAAATCGCAGGCTATTTTGTTCTTTGCCGGTGAAGAATGGATTCTTTCTGGCGAAGGTCAAAGTCGTGGCGAAATCAATCTTCCGGGAGTTCAGGAAGAGTTGATTGAAGAGCTTTCAAAAACAGGGAAACCTTTAATTGTTGTCGTAATGGCAGGCCGTCCTTTAGCGATTGGAAAGGTTGTTGAAAAATCGAATGCGTTGCTTTATGCATTTCATGGCGGATCGATGGCCGGTCCTGCACTGGCCGATCTTATTTTCGGCAAGGAATCACCATCAGGGAAACTTCCGGTTACTTTTGTAAAAGGATCCGGCCAGATTCCGTTCTATTATTACCACAACAACACGGGTCGTCCTGCAAATGCAAAATCATGGATGCCAATGGACAGTATTCCCGTCATAAACAGCCAGGCTTCGTTGGGATATAAATCGTTTCACCTCGATTATGGATTTACGCCACTCTTTCCGTTTGGATATGGCATAAGTTATACGACCTTTAAGTACAGCAACCTGATCCTTTCGTCAGCCGAAATGAACAGTAAAGGAAGCCTGACAGTGAAAGCTTCTGTATTAAATGATGGGAATGTTGATGCTGATGAAATTGTTCAGCTCTATATTCGCGACAGGGTCGGAAGCATCACGCGTCCGGTCAAAGAATTGAAAGGATTTAAAAGAATACATTTGAAAAGTCGCGAAACGGTTGGCGTCACTTTTGAACTTCCTGCCTCCGCGCTTGAATTTTTCAATGGAAAAGAGAATGTGATCGAAGCCGGTGCTTTTGATGTTTGGATCGGGCCAAATTCTGATGAGGGTTTGCATAGTGAATTCAGGATAAAATAAGGCTAAAGATCAATTCCGGATACAAAGGAGAAGGAATTTCAATATTGTCTTGTATCTTTAGTTGTTTTTAATGATTTCTGTTTAAATAAAATGATACACTCAAATCTGATTTTTATGAAAATATTAATGGCTTTTAGTTTGATATTTTGTTCTTTGGCGATGCCTGGCTGTGTAAAGGATAAAAATTCAGCTCCTCCCGGCGAAAAACCCGGAACTGGCACAAAAACACTTGTTTGGAGTGATGAGTTTGATAATACAGGACTTCCCGATCCATCAAAATGGAGTTATGATACGGACGGTAATTCGGGCGGTTGGGGAAATAACGAAAAGCAATATTATACCAACGGACGGTTACAAAATTCAGAAGTAAAGGGAGGATTCCTGACTATCAATGCAATCAAGGAAGATTACCAGGGTTTCAAATATACCTCTGCACGTTTAGTTACCCGCACAAAAGGTGACTGGCTTTATGGAAGAATCGAAATTAAAGCAAAACTTCCCGATGGACGCGGAATGTGGCCTGCTATATGGATGCTCCCGACCGACTGGGCTTATGGCGATTGGCCTAAAAGCGGAGAGATTGATATAATGGAAAATGTAGGATACGATCCCTATGTTATTGTAGCCTCCGGTCATACCGAATCATACTATCATTCAATCGGAACCCAGAAGAGCAATAGAATGACGGTAGCCGATTGTTATACCAATTTTCATGTTTATGCCCTTGAATGGGAAGCCAGTGAATTCCGTGTTTATGTTGATGACACTTTATATTTTACTTTTAAGAATGAAGGCACTGGTTATAAGGTCTGGCCATTCGACAAACGGTTTCATCTCCTTTTGAATGTTGCTGTTGGTGGCAATTGGGGAGGTGCACAGGGAATTGATGACACGATATTTCCGCGCTCAATGATCGTCGATTATGTGAGGGTTTATCAGACTAAATAATTTACCCTTAATTTACGCTATATAATGAAATACCCTTTATTCATTTTAATTGCCCTTTTTACACTCCAAAGCTGTAAAGCCAATACTCCTTCCGGGGATAAACCAATCGATCCTACAGACCTGATAAAAACAGCTGTAGCTTTTTGGCTGACAAGTCCTGAAACCAGTGTGTTATTTCAACTTCAGCCGGTTGGTTTAGCGTTTGGAAATCTGAACAATCAGGATCAGTCGATCTCCGTTGATACGACACAAATCTTTCAAACCATCGATGGGTTTGGAAATTGTCTAACCGGAGGCAGCGCAACGCTATTGCATAAAATGGATGCTGCAAGTCGGAGTGCAATCCTGAAAGAGTTGTTCGCGACCGATGGTAATAATATCGGAATTAGCTATTTGCGTGTTAGTATTGGCGCATCCGATTTAGATCCTAAGGTTTTTTCTTATAACGATCTTACCGATGGAGAAACCGATCCAGCGATGGCGAAATTTACGCTCGATGCTGATCGGGTTGATTTGATTCCTGTTCTGAAGGAAATTCTGGCAATTAATCCTGCGATTAAGATTATGGGTTCTCCATGGTCTGCTCCAACCTGGATGAAAACGAATAACAATTCGAAAGGCGGAAGTTTAAAGCCGGAGTATTTTGATGCCTACGCCAAATATTTCGTGAAGTATATTCAGGGAATGAAAGCGGAAGGGATTACAATAGATGCGATAACAATCCAGAATGAGCCATTGCATCCCGGGAATAATCCGAGTATGTATATGACGGCCGAAGATCAGGCACTGTTTATTAAACGTAGCCTCGGTCCAACATTTACCGCTTCAAATATTACCACCAAAATTATTGTCTACGATCACAATGCCGACCGTCCAGATTATCCATTGACCATATTCAACGATCCGGAAGCATCAAAATATGTCGACGGTTCAGCCTTTCATCTTTATGGTGGTGTCATCGAAGCATTAACGCCGGTGCATGAAGCCTTTCCGAATAAGAATCTCTATTTCACCGAACAATGGGTAGGGGCCCCTGGAAATCTCACAGGCGATCTTGCATGGCATGTTCGTACGCTTATTATCGGAGCAACGCGAAACTGGTGCCGTAATGTGTTGGAATGGAACCTTGCTGCCGATCCGAATAACGATCCGCATACAGTTGGAGGTTGCGATCAATGTTTAGGTACGATTACCATTGATGGCAATAAAGTAACCCGAAATCCGGCCTACTATGTTCTTGCACATGCAGCAAAATTTGTACGACCCGGATCGGTGCGTATTGCTTCGAATTCAACTTCAAGTCTTCCAAATGTTGCTTTTAAGAATCCCGATGGAAAGAAGGTATTAATCGTTCAAAATAACACCGGTGGAAAGAAAGTTTTCAATATCAGCTTTAACGGTAAAACAGTTTCCACCTCATTGGAAAAAGACGCTGTCGGCACCTATGTCTGGTAAAATAGTATTGGTTTAGTTAGTAGATTGTTAGTTTAGTAAAGAGAGACCCGGCCTGATTCATTTCAGGACCGGGTTTTCTGTTGTCCCACGATCCCGAAGGGATCAAACATGCATAGCCATGGATGCAATCCGTGGGAATGAACGAATGAAAGCAAATCCTACGATCCTGAAGGGATCGAACTTACCAATCCGGCAATCCGTGGTTTGTCATGATTGAATTTGATGAGAAATATTTGTTAAAACATGTTGAACCACTTCTATGTTGTAATCCTCGCATTTCGCAATATTTTTTCTTGCACTAAATAAATTCTTACTCTGGTTAAACATTCGGGTAATACTGATCCTGAAGGTTCTCCCCTTTTTTGTAAGTTATACCGGGCTAAATGCCCGGCATAACTTAACTGACCTTCGGTATAAAACGTCACCTTTGGTCTCCCCTTTTGTTGATCAAAACCGATCTATAAAAACAACCTTCTATCAACGGACATAAATTAATTTAGCCGCATTTCTGTGTTCAATTTATTATAGATAAGAGCTGTAGCCTTCGTGAAACGGACACCACAAATTGGTGCCGCAAGTGGTTAAAACAGTCTCTTTATCATGGAGTTGTTTCTATGTTCGGTTTTGATTTTATATAACTGATAGTACATATTCTGTTTCATTTTTCATTACATATCTGATACGGTTTAATAGTTTCTTTGCGATTCTGATGATCGCTTCGTGTGGCTGCATCCTTCTGCATAATTCATTAAAACTATATGCCAGTGAAGGATCTGACCGGGAGGCTATCCAGGCTGATTCTACAAGGTTGCTCCTTAAGAACCTATTGGACCTTGGTGTTATTTTTCCTGCTTTATTCTTTTCCCCCGAAGAATGTGTAGTTGGCATCAGTCCAACAAAAGAACAAAGTTGATCAAGGTTTTTAAACCGCATAATATCCTCCACTTCAGTAAGAATTGTGATTGCTGTTACCAGTCCTATTCCGGAAATACTTTGGAGCAACTTTAATTTCTGGGAATATTCGCTGTTCTTGTTTATGCCCCTTAAAATCTGGTTGCATTTTAACAGTTTTTCCCTTTGGTGTTCTGCCGTATCAAGGGTCTCTTTTATTACCATATCTCCATAAGGAGTGCTCATCTTTATTGTTTTTAACCACTGGGTGAACTTGCCTGACCAGTGCTTGGAGGCTGTATCCATTTCGATTGGAATTTCAATACCATTAAAATGCAGAAATGATTTAATCCGGTTTTTACTCCTTCCTATTTCTTTGACCTGCGTTTTCCTGTAACGAACCAAACCCCGCAATTCTTCCATTGCTTTGCCCGGCACATAAATACCCTTAAATTCATCGTTTCTAAGTGATCTTGCAATTTTACGGCTATCACGTTTGTCTTCCTTCTGCTTTTTATCCTTGTCTGTAGTTGGAACATCGGCAGGGTTGACAACTTTATTGGATATCCCAAATTGTGTCAATTCCCGATGAACGCCAAATCCACAGAACCCAGCCTCATATGCAGAATAATAATTTGCACCGGGAAAATTCTTCTTCAAATATTTATAAAGAATTTCCGAATTCGGATCCTGCGAAAATGTTTTATGTACAAGGTCTTCCAGCATAATCGTGACTTTCCAGCTTTTCAAATGAACATCAATTCCTACATAAACATTTTGTCCATTAAAACAAATTGTATTACTTTTAGTTTGCATAGGCCTCCTGTTTTTATAATTGTTTTGCAAAAGCTAATTTACAAAACTAGGAGGCTTATGCAAATACAAACATACAGCCTTCGTGGTTTTAAAGGAATGTTTTCATGTTTAAATCCGTTCAAGTTTGACATTTAGGTTTATCCGGTCTCCGGCTGCTTTATTGACGAGCAATTCTTTTTCCTTATTTTAAAACTTGTTTTGGAAACGGAAGCTTTTATTTTCAGCGAGTAGCCTTGCAAACGTTGTTTGGGAGCTTATATATTCAGTTGGTGGCATTAAAAACGTTTTTCGGGCACTTACATATTTAGTTGGTAGTATAAAAAACGTCATTTCTGTGATTACATTTTTACTTTTTGACGTTACAAACACTGTTTCCATAATTACATTTTTACTTTTTGACTTTACAAACATTGTTCCCGTAATTACATTTTTACTTTGGAACGTTACATATTCTGTTCGGAGCATTAAATATTCATTTGGTGCCTTTAAATAGGTTGTTCGGAGCGTTAAATATTCATTTGGTGATCTTAAATGGGTTGTTCGGATGCTTAAATATTCATTTAAAGGCCTAAAATAGGTTATCCGGATGAAAATATTTTTACATAGGACCTTTATATGCCCTTAATTTAAAACCATTCCAGACATACTTTATTTCAAAAGGCTTTTCCCCGAAACTGCATTGATTACATTTGCAACCTTCAGTCAGCTATCAAAACGATGCATTCTGAAAGTAAATGTTTTTAATAATTCGTAATATCAATAATGAAGAAATTGCAATCCATTTTAGTGTGCGTCCTACTATTAATTACAGCACATCAGAGCATTGGCCAGAAAGTGTATCAATGGCGCGGTGATAATCGCGACGGTGTTTACAACGAAAACAAACTGATGAAGTCGTGGCCCGAAAAGGGTCCTGAACTTTTATGGTTTAATGAAGAGATTGGTCAGGGTTATGCTGCACCTGTGGTGACAAACGATCAGTTGCTGATAAATGGTGAGGCAGACAGTACGAGTTATTTATTCGCATTCGATCTGAAAGGCAAATTACTCTGGAAAACAGCAAACGGAAAAGAATATTACGGCAAAGGATTCTCTGCGAGTTTCCCTGGTTCACGTTCAACACCTACCGTTGTAGGCGATCTTGTTTATACGAGTTCGGGAAGAGGACGATTAGCCGGTTATGAATTAGCAACAGGCAAAGAAAAATGGGCAGTTGATATGGTTCCTGAGTTGGGGGGAATTGAAAATCAGTTTGGTTTTGCCGAATCACCGTTGATTGATGGAGATAAAGTCTACTTCATGGCAGGTGGAGCAGAAAACAATATGGTTGCTTTAAATAGGTTTACCGGAAAAACGATCTGGGCATCAAAAGCACTGGGTGATACGGCCGCTTTTTGTTCACCGCTGTTGATCACACTGCCTGCACGGAAAGTTTTAGTTACACTTTCAACACGTTTTGTTTTTGGCGTTGATGCACAGACAGGGGAATTGCTTTGGTCTTCAAAAACACTCAATGACTTTAAATTCGAACGGTTACATGCCAATACCCCCATATATGCCGATGGTTTTATCTATTTCACAGCAGGCGAGGAAGCGGCAAACGGAGCGGTAAAACTTGAATTGTCGGCTGATGGAAAGAGTATTAAAGAAGTCTGGCGGAATATTAATGTGACGAATGCGCAAGGTGGTTTTATCAAGCTTGATAACCAGTTGTTCACCACTACAAAGAAAAAGAGATTGGTTTGTGTAGATACAAACACCGGAAGCGTTATCGATTCGTTATCGGGAAACAAAGGAGGCCTTATTTATGCCGACAGCAAGTTCTATTGTTACAATGAAACGGGTGACGTGAAACTGATTAAGTTCGAAAACAATAAATTTGCAGAAATCAGCAAATTCAGGGTAGATAAAGGGACCAAAGAACATTTCTCTCATCCCGTTATTGCCAATGGAACAATGTACATCAGGCATGGAAGAGCTTTAATGGCATATGACATTCAGGAAAAATAATAATACGTTGAAAATGTTAAGATTAAAATTGAGAACATCACTTGTTCTGGCTTTTTCGCTGTTGATGATTGTGTTTCAATCGTGTGAGAAAGAAGGTGAGAACGAACAAAAAGTAAGTGCCAATGGTACGAGCAGAAGTCACCATACCGGACAAGATTGTATGAGTTGTCATACCAGTGGTGGTTCAGGTGAGGGATGGTTTACAATCGCAGGATCTGTCTATGATAACGCAAAAATCAACTTCTATCCCAATACAACTGTTAATTTATATACCGGGATTAACGGAACCGGAACATTAAAATGCACAATTTCGGGCGATGCGCTGGGCAATTTTTACACTACACAAACCATTGACTTTGGGAGCGGTTTATATGTTTCAGTTAAGGGTACTGCCGCTCCTAAACATATGACAACTGCCATAACCAACGGTAAATGCAACAGTTGTCATGGTGTTTCAACAGATAAAATCTGGACAAATTAGTAATTCTCCGCCATCTCCTCAAAATATCCTGTTGGGTGCTGACAGGCAGGACAGATTTGCGGTGGCGCTGTTCCTTCGTGAACATACCCGCACTTGCGGCATTCCCATTTAATCGGCTGTTCGCGGTGAAAGAGCGTTCCATCTTCGAGCCTTGTCAGCAGTTTTTGGAATCTTTTTTCATGCGCTGCTTCCACTTTAGCAATCAGTTTAAAGATCGCGGCAATTGCCGGAAACCCTTCCTCTTTGGCAATCTCCGAGAATTGTGGATAGGCTGTTGACCATCCATTCTTCTCCTCGTCAATAGATACCTTCAAATTATCAATTGTCCGATCAGCCAGTCCAGTCGAAAACACCGACTTTATTTCAACTGCTCCGCCTTCCATAAATTTGAAGAACTGCTTTGCATGTGATTGTTCCTGCAAGGCTGTCTTCTCAAAAATAGCAGCTACCTGTTCATATCCTTCCGCTTTGGCTTTTTCTGCAAAGAATTCATACCTGTTCTTCCGCTGACACTCACCGGCAAATGCTTTCAGCAGATTCTGCTCGGTAAGCGTTCCTTTAATGCTCTTTCCCATATCGTTGAATTTTGATTTGTTACTTAGATTGATTGCCGATTTTTTTCCGAAGCTGCTCTCGTAAATCAAGCAACGCTTTCGAACTCCCCACCTTATAGATATGCGGCATGATAAACCGTTTGTGCTCTGCTGGTAGCAAGGCTGCGCGCGCCATTAAATATTCATGACACTGTTGAGGTGAAGGAAGTTCGTTGGTGATTGATTGATATTCGTAAACTTTTGTATGCAGGTTTTCTCTTGTCAGACCGCTTACTATTGTACACTTGTCCGGAAGAATAGGGTTGTAAATGCAATCACAGCCATCAGGATCTTCGTTTTCGAGAAGGATGCCATCACGGAAGAAGTTCCCTTCGTTGTCGTAATAACGGTAAAGAGATTTACGCCCAGGGTAGGTCATCTTTTCGACATTCTCGGAGATTTTCATACGGGGCGTATCGTTGCACAGTGCGAGTTTATAAACGCCGTCGAGCGCTGCATCGGGTTTGCCGGTCACAAGTTCTGTCCCGATTCCATATCCATCCAAAGGGGCGTGCTGTTCATTCAAACTATTTACAACATATTCGTTCAGCTGGTTGGATGCGAATATTTTGACATATTCTAACCCTGCATTATTCAGCATCTTACGCGCTTTTTTGCTCAGGTAAGCCAAATCGCCGCTGTCGAGCCTGATACCAATCATTTTTTTACCTTCGCCTTCCATCTCTTTGGCTACAGTAATTGTATTTGGAAGACCACTGCGCAATGTATCGTAAGTATCGACAAGAAGAACCGTGCGTTCGGGATTAAACCGTGCATATTCGCGAAAAGCGGTCAGTTCATCTTCAAAGCTTTGAACCCAGCTGTGCGCCATCGTTCCGGATACGGGGATATCGTATATAAATCCGGCATGAACATTCGAAGTTGAAGAGGCACCACCAATAATTGCTGCCCGGCTGGCCATATTTCCTCCGGTTCCATGCGCACGTCGGAGACCAAAATCGGCATACTCTTTCTCTCCGCAAACCAGTTTTATCCTGAAAGATTTGGTCGCAATCAACGACTGGAAATTAAGCACGTTCAGAAGCAATGTTTCGATCAGCTGTGCCTCGATGATATTCCCTTCAACGCAAAGCAATGGTTCACCAGGAAAAACAATTTCACCTTCTCTGACAGAATAGATGGTTCCTGTAAAGCTAAAATCTTTCAGATACTCAAGGAATTCTGGTCGAAGCCCTTGTTTCGCAAGGTATTCTATGTTTTCCTCTGAATAACGAAAGGTTGATAACGAATTAAGTAAGTCTGCAAGTCCTGCAAAAATAAGAAATCCTCCTTCGAAGGGGTTTGTCCTGTAAAAGTAATCGAAGACCGTTTTTTCGTCCTTCTTTCCGGCTAAAAAATAACCCTGTGCCATCGATAACTCATAGAAATCGGTGTAAAGACCCAATGTTTCGGAAGTTGAATTGATCATCATAGTGCTTAATTTATCCAAATGTAACTAAATGCCACCAAATAAAAAATCCCGGTGGAGTCCCGGGATCTTTTGTTGTTATGCAAGATATAAATTCCTTGTCTATATGTTAATGGAACGAATGAGAAGTGAATTAATGCAATTGAGATTTTTCTTCCGTTCTCCTTTTCTCTCCATCTCTAAGTCTCTCAGTCTTTCAAAGACCTCGCTCAATTGTTTGCGATCTGTTCGGACCTACTGAAACAATGCTGATTGGAACATGAAGCTTTGTTTCAATATATTTGATGTAGTTGCTCAGCTCCACCGGAAAGTTGCTTTCGCTTGTAACTCCGGTAAGGGCTTTATTCCATCCGGGAAGTGATTCGTAGATGGGTTCTTCGTTTCCGTCCAATTCGTGTGGAAAATCTTCGGTCAGTTCGCCTTTGATTTTATATTTTGTACACACTTTAATTGAATCAAAATCATCGAGTACGTCGGCTTTCATCATGATCAGTTCTGTAACACCGTCGATCATGATTGCATATTTAAGCGCAACGAGATCGAGCCAGCCGCAGCGGCGTGGACGTCCGGTTGTTGAACCAAATTCATGTCCGACATCTCTTAACTTTTGTCCGGTTGCATCGTTTAGCTCAGTAGGAAACGGCCCGCTTCCTACGCGTGTGCAATAAGCTTTGAAAATACCGTAAACCTTCCCAATTTTGTTCGGAGCAACTCCTAAACCAGTACATGCACCAGCCGTGATAGTATTTGAGGAAGTCACGAAAGGGTAAGAGCCGAAATCGATATCAAGCATGGTCCCCTGCGCACCCTCTGCGATTACAGATTTTCCGGAATCAATCAACTTGTTGATAACAGTTTCGCTGTCGATTAATTGAAATTGTTTGATCGTTTCGATTCCTTCAAACCACGCTTTTTCATAATCGCTAAGCGCTTCTTCGTAATCGAAATGATAGTATTTGGTTAACTGATCAGTATGTAGTTTGACCCGTGCCTTGTATTTTTCTTCGAAATTATTCAGGATATCACCAACCCGAAGTCCGTCGCGTCCAACCTTATCGCGATAAGCCGGTCCAATTCCTTTTAATGTAGATCCAATCTTGTCAGCACCTTTAGCTGCTTCGGAAGCTGCATCCAATAAACGGTGAGTCGGAAGGATCAGGTGAGCCTTTTTCGAGATCAGGAGCGTCTTCTTCAGGTCGAAACCTAATTTGAGCAATGAATCAATCTCTTTCTTAAAGATGCACGGGTCGATTACAACACCGTTCCCGATAATGTTGATCTTATCGGCTCTGAAGATTCCGGAAGGAATAGTGTGCAATACATGTTTGATATTATTGAATTCCAGGGTGTGACCAGCATTTGGTCCTCCCTGGAAGCGGGTAATAACATCATAACGCGGAGTTAAAACATCCACCACTTTTCCTTTTCCTTCGTCTCCCCATTGAAGACCAAGCAATACGTCTACTTTCATTTTAAATATCTTTACTTACAAAATTCGACCAA
>Ga0209512_1002475_pt1 | contig 19516 bp, 14 predicted proteins | sample frozenSSSSmetaG_FD_184142 | JGI IMG/M metagenome (GOLD analysis project Ga0209512, IMG submission 184142) | Glacier valley bacterial and archeal communities from Borup Fiord, Nunavut, Canada, to study Microbial Dark Matter (Phase II) -... | ecosystem: Environmental > Aquatic > Freshwater > Ice >... | reverse complement strand
ACCTTTTCGGCCTGACAATTAGCTAATAGCTTGTTATAAGCTTCTGTTGCGTCAATTACCCCGCCGTTAACAAAGCAAGCCACGCTGTAAAGCTTATCCCGCATGGTGTAATGTCTATCGCCAACTTGGGCGGCGCGGATTGCATCCCCCGCCCGGTCTAGCACAGCATCAGAGAAGCGCAACTGTCGGGGGTCGCCCGGTTTAGGTTCGTAATACCTCATTTGCGGGCGAGCGGCTTCCTGGGCCTCCTGGTACTCTCTAGCCCATGCCTGAGCAGTTGCCAGGGGTAGAATGTTGTTATCATCCAACAATTGAGCATTGAAACAACCATAAAACAGGCGGAGGGGGTCGCTACAGCTTTTATCCGGCTTGAACTCGAATTTAGCCATTAAGCCTTTGACCATGCTCACATATAGCTTGCTATCTTCGATAAATTCATCTAACAGGAAGATAACCCGCAATCGGATTTTGTCGGGGGGATTATGGCTGGGGGTAGTGTAAATACAAGCGGCGTATTGCTGAATTAAAGGATGGTTGACAACTTCCCAAACACTCGCCACGTTATCAAAGTCCAAACCTAAATGTTGCGCTCCGAGAAAGTTAATAGCCAGTCGGTGTAATGGCCCTTTGCAAACGTGGGGAATTACTTCCCCGGTTTCAAGTTTGGTTTCCTTTAATCGGCAATCCGCCCCGCCCGTATGCCATGCGGTCAGGGTATCCCCCCACTGAATACGGTCAAAGATATTGGTCATAGTCATTTCGTGATTGCGGAAATGGTAAGTCAGACGGGATTTAGTTAATTGTTGCCAGGGGGTAAGTTCCTGCCAGGGCGTGCCAAACTTGCCAAAGTCTGGTTTCTTACCCGGTTCCGAACTAATGCCAGTGCTGAAAGCGATTCTAAACTTTTGCATGCCTAGAACCTCCCCTGTTTAGGGGTCTGGCCCTGATAATCACGGGAAATCTTAACCGCCCGCCCGCAAACGTAAAGAGAGTTGAGACAACGCCAAAGTTTATCGCGTGCAATCATAGCCGGGCCGTAATCGCCCGCCTGGGCCGCTCTGATATAAGTTTCAAGGATGGCTTGGGCTTTGCTAGCGTGGTAACTGCCTTCGTCGGCGTTGCGTTGGTCTAATTCGCCTTGTGAGCGGGGCAATGGGAAACTGTTGTGTACCATTTTTGATACCTCCACAGGATGGAGGCAAAAGGGGCGGGGTATTGCCCTAAGCGGATAGTAAGTGTTATACTTACCTTGTCGCACCGCTTAACCGCTTTCAGGTCAGTAAATGTTTAAAGCCTGGGAGCGGTTTTCTTTCGCTCATTTTCCTGTATAATGTTGTTAATATTCCAAGAATCTTTCACCCGGCCTGGGTGATAACAGAGCCTCATTCGTCGTAAGCGAATGAGGTTTTTCTATTTATCTATTATTGATATATGTGATTCGGATTAACAATAGCGGATAAATCCAAAAACACACAGATATATTCTTAATTTATCCGGGTAATAAATCCGTGTTTTTTGAGTTTCTTAACTTCTTTTTTGCTGACTCCAGTCTGGTTTTATCTTCTGGTGAGTCAAAAGGTATGTTGTGCTTTTTACAGGTATCCTTCCAACTAAGTTTTATTCCTTCTACTTTAGCCTGCTCAATAAAAACTTTTGCTTTTTTAACTTTTTCTAAATATTCATCTGGAATAGGAGGTCGCCCTGGTTTTCCCTGTTGAGTTACCCCCAGGGTCAACTCCGGTTGGCTTTTAGTAGACTGTAATCCCTTTTCGCCAAATTCTGCCTTTAAGCCAATAACTAATTCGACGTAACAATGTCTAACAGATGGAGGTAAAGCCTGGAAACTTTCAATCTGTAAAGCAATTATTGATTTTACAGTAGTTTTACCCAAACTCGTAAAAGGAATAAATTCAATCCATATTACTGGATGAAGATTTTCTCCATCCTCGGAATAGTTGATACAGTAAATAAATTTGCCACCAGCGAAATTTTGGTCTGCGCTATAAAATATAGGCGATACGATTTTTAAGTTATGCAGCATAAAATTATCAAGCCAAACAGTTAAATTAGGCTCAATTACTGGAATTTCAAAATATTCTAAATTTCTTCCCATGTATTCGGGGTAAAGTCTGTTTCCAAAAGGATAAAATGGCATGTTTTTACCTAAAAAATCAAAAGGACTCCCTTTACCTCAGAAATGATATAATAGCCTCGTTTTAGGTGCTAGTGACACCTAAAACGAGTTCAACCGACCGCCAGGGCTTCAGTTTCCGTCTGGCGGTCTTCTTTTGGGCCTCGACCTTCAGACATTAACCCCGCAAACTCTGTTACGGGTATTCCGAGTGCAACCGCTAATTTTTTCAGTGTGAGCGGCTGTGCCTTCCTACCGTTTTCAATCCGACTGATTGTGTCACGGTTTACCCCGGATTTTTCCGCTAATTCTTCCAGAGTCCAGCCCTTATCAAGCCTTGTTAATAGTAATGGGTTCATTCTCTATTCCTTTCACTAAATCAATCCTCACTTATATCATAATATAAGAGTAGAAAATAGTCAATAGATTAAGAAAACCCCTTGACAACTTAGAAAAGTGTGTTAAAATAATAGTAGAAAACAATAGAAAAGCCCCTTAACTACTCGCAATAGTTAAGAGGCCAGTGAACCAAAAAGCTTGGCAGCAACTTAGTTCAAGAGAGGATTATACCAAATGTTCAGCCTATCCACAGTCAACAAAGCCCAATTGGAAGCGGCGGTAGAACGCGCTAAGGCCAGCAAACCACTAATCAAAGAAATCGAGTTCGGGCGTTATGAGGTTCGGGCTAGTGACGGGCAGGGCCGCTACAGTGTGGAATATAAAAAGTTAGATGGGCAGATTTACGCTTCCTGCAATTGCAAAGGCGGGGTAAAGGGAGCATGTTACCACGTAGCCAGCACTCTAGGCCACTTCAAAATGAGAGTGCAAGAGCGGGCGGAAGCAAAGCGGGCGGCGGAAGCCGCTCCCACTTGCGACAAGTGCCACGATAGGCCAGCCGATAGCGGCGGCTGGTGTACTGACTGTCTGTTGGAATGTGAGAGTGAGCTATATGGCTAATCTCACACTAGAAAATGGGGCTACTCGCCCCCTCCACCCCCTGGTGGCACTCTTTCCCGGTATTCTGTTGATATTAACTATATTATCACCCTGGTTTACCTTTGGGGCTTTGTTGTTCGGCCTAGTGTTCCTGGGTGAGTGTATTGGGCGGTTAGATAGGGGGTCAAAATGGCACAAGTAACGATAGATTTATTCTTTGTAACAGGGGAAGGATTCGAGGGCCACATAGCCCTTATACCCGGCGAGGGTGAGAGCGGTTTCCAGCTACTACAGAGCGCAAGCAAGGCACTAAAGGGGGCCGGGTGCGCTGCAAGGCCAGTCAAAAGCTACGGGGGCGGTAGTAATAAGCAATCCGCCCCGCCCCCTGATAAGTGTCCTGAGTGTGGAACAGTAATTCAGCCCCGCCCCTGGAGTAAAGACGGAAAGAACTTTAACATTTACCAATGTCCAAAAGACAAAGAACACTTCAAACCTGTGTTCAAGCTAATTTAACTTTTTACCACCGAACCGGGCGGTTAATCCCGGTAGAAGGATTTACAGATGAACGATTTTACTTATGGGGAATTACGCGCTCTGGCTGAAAAGCTAAAAGAACGGCGGGCGGCGGTTGGACACGAAACATTCTATGCTGAATTGGCTGAACGCCCGCTCCCGGTGGAAGCACTTGAGGCTATCCACTACCTCGGAGTGCTTGACGCGATTGCTTGCCAGAAGATAGCTGAAAAGCTTTTCAATCAGAGTGAGGTAAGCCAGCCTGCATAACTAACCATTAACCAAAAATTGATACTTGTCAGATAACCCCCGGTCTACAAAGGCCAGGGGTTTTATTTATTAACTGATTTCGATTGTCTAATCCCCATCGGCATCAATATCAAATATCCAGGTTCCTTTTGCCAGCTTCTTGAGCTTTGTCTATTTGTTCGTCTACCGAACCGTTGTTTATTTGCTGAGAAGTTGAGACGCGAGCATAACAACTGAACATGTCATCAGGGCCGGGTTGATAGGTCATATTATGCTGCGGTTATTATTAGGCTTACTAGACCCAATTCTTTTACATTTGAAAGAGAAAATTTGAGATTTCCCATAGTGGTTGTAACTTCCTGACCGTCTTTTAGAAGTGAATTTATGCCAGTCGATAGCCACGTTGAGGATTCAGTCCAACTAGGCAATACATTTTGAAGTAGCGAAATAAAATATTGCACACTCTGGGTATTAGCAGCTTGGTTATCACTTACAGCCGTGATTGAAAGGTTAACACTGGTCAAATTTGTAAGCGGGCCAATAAGTTCAAGTAAGGCCAAACCATTAGGGGATTTTCCCATTGTACGAGGTTGGTTATTTACCTGACTGGATTCTTGAAATTTGAATTTATACTGTTTTTCAAACAGTACCTTAATTTCGCCACGGCTTAATCCAGTCCCTTTAGCCACAACGGTGGTGATTACGGTTTTAATGGTGGGGATAGGGGCGGGGGAAGTAGCGTTAACAATTGCAATTGCTGTTGCCGTTTGACGGATTTCAGCCACCTGGGTAGCGGCGGTTTGAGTAGCACTTGCGTTTACTGTTGGTTTCGGCGTGTCAGTAGGCGCAGACGTGGCACTTGGTTTTGGAGTCGGTTCGGGCTTTGGTGTGTTTGTTGGTTTGGCGGTAGGGGTTGGGGTAGCATTTGCGGCATTAATGGATTGTACTTTTTGGGTAAGCTGGTCAGGGGAGGCGATTTCACCTCCACAGGCGGTTAGTAAAATCACTAGGAATAACAAAAGAGATAATTTCTTCATAGCTCCCCCTGCTAAATCGTAATTACAGCGTTTATATTAATTAACCCTATCATACCATTTTGCAAGGGGAATTCAATGGTTTTATTTTCTGATTTGTATTACAATTATGATTGTTGGTATTAATCTGAAAAAATAAAAAGGCCCAAAACAATCGGCCCTTATATTGGTTTTATTTAGTTAAGCAAAAATGTTCTGTCCAGCCCCTTTGCGGCATGTCGAATCTTGACAGTTGCTTTCGACCAGGAGGTTTTATTAATTAATAGCCAATTCCTGGCCTATCCCCTGACTCGAAAACAAAGAAAAAGGTACAATCTACCGTCTCATAAAAATCAGGGGGCTTACAGAGCTTCGTAGCGTGAGCCAGGTTCATGCCTTTCTCTTACCTTTATGTGGGGTAGCGAACAGACCATTTTAATTTTCTAATCTACAATAGAACTGGTAAGCTTGATTTCTGACATAATACCTCTGGTAAAGGGTGTGTCGTCATGTCAAAATAATATTCCTTTGCACTTGCAGTATGGGGATATTATTTTTTTGTTTTAGATACCTCCAGCGCAAGCCCTAAGATACAAATACTCTAAAAAGATTGCCACAAACAGCAGGGTAAAGAAAATCCCGATTATTATCAGCCACCATTTTTGTTTCTCACTCATTGCCGACCCCTTATTCCATCGAATCCCAAACAGTTGACCAATATTGCCAGTCCTTAGAACCGCCCTTTGTTACTCCTGGTATATTTTGCTCAATGGCCTTTTGCTTCCCCTCCCCTTTTCGCTTGGCTTTCCACAGAATATCCCGAAAATCAAGGTCTGAACGTTCAGCGTTCAAATCGTTCAGACCGTTCACAGGCTCAAAAGAGCGTTCAGAAGGGGGTTCAGGGAGTTCAGACCGTTCCGGGGCCGCGTTCAAGCGTTCTGGTTCATCGGAAGCAACTTCCCCATTTACCCGGTGAGCATTCCAGGCATTTATCCTGATTTCGTTAGTAGTGGGGGGTTTCATCACACTAACTTTAGGTTGCTGGCTACCGCTACCAGGTTGGAAGTAAATTTGATTAGGGTAAGGGCTATTACCTGGGGGAGGGGCAATATACTCTAAAGTATCCTCCCGAAAGTAAACAGGCATATTGCCGTTAGGGTCTGGATTTAGGCGAGTTAACAGCACATGGCGGCGGGCCGCTCTATCCTCTAAATCCTCCCGGTGCAGGTTAACCCTGATATGATGGTCAGTTCTCAGGTTGGCAAAAAAGAACGCGGTGCAGCCTAACATCACGGCTACAATCAGGGATAGAAATATAATTACGGCTAATGTGTCCATTATTTCGCCTTCTTTCTATCTGTTCTTTGGGGGTCGGCCCCGCTTTTTAATACTTAATCCCGTCCGGCTGATTAAACCCGACAAAGGGCTAACCCGGCTGTGAATTTCGCTAATCATTTCAGGATTCAGATTTATGTATTTTTGAGTAGTAGAAATATCGCTATGACCTAAAAAGCTTTTCAAGAAGAATGGGTCAACGCCCTGTGCTGCCATCTCAGTAGCACAGGTATGCCGTAAATCGTGCCAGCCGAAATCAACCCCACTGGCCCGCTTCAATAGCTGGGAGATTGTTCCCAGGCTACTATCTTGCAATGCCGAGCCGTCCACACCTTGCCAGAATGGATTGTTTGGACTGGATTTATCGAAATTAGGATGATTAATATAGCTCGACAAAGCGGCCTGACAGTCAATGCCAAATGGCACTTCCCTTTTTCCAGTTTTGCCAGTGACAAAAGCCCGGCGAGTAGGAAGTTTAATGTCAGCTATTTTCATACTGACTAATTCACCCTTCCTAACGCCTGTGTCATAGACAAAGCTAACCAGGCCAAAGCCCGGCGGGCGGTAAATCCGCCTGATTCAGCTTTGGTTAATAGGAAACTGAATAATTTTGTCATATCGCTACGGGGAATTAGTTTTAAGGTCTGGTCATGTTTCTTGCTCTCGATTTCGACCCGGTTAAAAGGGGTAGCGGTTAGATGTTCTTCGTTAACCAGCCAATTAAAAAACACCCTGACGGTGCGGGCATAGTAAGTGATTGTGGCACTGGATAAGCGGTCACGAAAGCCATTATTGACCGTAGGAGCTACACCCCATCTTAAAGAGTTGGGTTCTTGCAGATAGGTAATAAACTCCCTGATTTCGCGCCGAGTAACATAGCGGGGGTGGCTACCTAACGCGGCGTAGTAGCCCGTGTCCTTATACCACCATAGGAATTTGGTCAGCACTTCCCCATAGCCCTTGATGGTTTTCTGGCTGCGTCTGGAAGCTTTACAGGCTACCAACCAATCATCAATGTAATTGGCAAAAGGGCAAACCTGGGGTAGCAGATTTAGCGAATCGGCTGCTTTTCTAGCATTTTGTTGGGACATTTTGCGGCCTTTTATAGCCGCCAAGAGAGGAGATTTAGGTTCAAAAAGGGGAGATAGGAAAGCCGACAATCAGAGTCGAACTGATGACCTGCCGATTACGAATCGGCTGCTCTACCAACTAAGCTATGTCGGCGCGACTGCTAATATATTAAAAAATCCCCGGCTTGTCAAGAAATTTAGCCTGTCCCTTTACTCAAGGGCCGAGCCACCTGGTTCTTTAACTGACCACCGCAGGTAGGGTGATGGTGAAAGTGCTGCCCTTACCGACCTCGCTCTCGACCTCAATGCTGCCGCGCATCATACTGACCAGTTTGAGACAAATGGTTAGACCCATCCCCGCCCCGCCAAACATGCGGGTAGTGCTGCCATCCACCTGCCGGAAACTTTCAAAGATATGCTCAAAATTTTCCTTCGCAATCCCGATACCGGTATCCCTGACCATAATTTTGTAACCAGTCTGACCGTTGGCAGTGGTGGCGGGCAAGGCTTTCACCGTAATCTGGCCCTTCTGGGTGAATTTGAGGGCGTTGGATAACAGATTGGTGAGTATCTGGCTAAGGCGGCGCGAGTCGTTCTCGACAATCCGGGGAAGGGCCGGGTCAATTTCGCAGCTAAAGGTTAACCCTTGCCCGATGGCTTGTTCTTTGGTGGGGTCGCAGCTAAAGCGTATTACTTCAGCCAGCGCGAACTTTTCTATCTGAAGATTCTCGCGTCCGGCCTCAAGTTTGGACAGGTCTAGCACATCGTTTATCAGATTTAACAGGCGGCGGCTGTTTCGCTCAACCCGTTCCAGGGGGTCGTTAAAAGTTTTGGGCACTAACCCATAAAACTCCGATTGAATCATCTCCACATAGCCCATAATCGAGTTTAGGGGAGTCCGTAGCTCGTGGCTAATATTAGCCAGAAACTCATTTTTAAGGCGGTTAGCCTCAGCCAAAGCCTGATTGGTGCGGCCTAATTCCTCTTTTTGCAAGCTGATGTCCTGGAAACGCAAGGCATTGGCGATAGCGATACTGGTCTGGTCAGCTAGGGTTTTCAGCAGAATTACTTCATCGTCGTCAAAGGCGAAAACCCGGTCACTCTGCACATCCAGCACCCCAATAATCCGATTAGCATCGCGCAACGGCAACACTATTTCAGATTTGGTTCTGGGCATTTGGGTCATTCGGCGGTAGCGGCTATCCTGACTCACGTCATGCACCAGCACTAATTCGCCATTACTGACGGCATAGGTTGTCAGGGTATCCTCGCTCAACGGGAGACTGACCTGAGCATTTTCTGGCACACCCTTTTCGCTTGAGCCAATCGAAAAAACCAGTTTATCCTCAACAATAAGCCCAACATTAACACTATAATAATTCAGTCTGCGGCGGACGGAGCCCGTAATCCGGCTGATAATTTCCGAAACATCCAGCAGCGAAACCAGCTCACGCCCGATGCGATTTAGTACCAGAAGTTGGTCGGCACGGCGTTGCTCGCTACTGTGGGAGCGGCTAGTTTCAACTGCCAGCACCACATAATCGGCGGCAGTCCGGCAAAGTCGCATTTCCCGTTCGTTCAGGGCGGCCTCTTTGGTGGATTCTACTAACAACACCCCGATTATTTCGTTGCCCTGGTGTATCAAAGGCACGGCAAGCTGACTATGCACCCCCGGCACATTTGCCATATAACCCGGCTCTTGCTTGACATCTTCCACCAAAACCGATAACCCGCTTTGGGCCACCTGCCCGCAAATACCATGACTTGGGGCGATACTTTGGTTAAGTTTTTCGTAACCTTTATGGGCTTTCAGGTGGAGTTGACTGTTTTCCAACAAATATAGAGCCACCAATGGGGAAGTAAAACAACCCGCTACGGCCTCTACGGCGGCCTGGAACAGATAATTCAGGTCGGTATTGGAAAGCAGGGCTACCCGAATCTGGTGCAGCATTTGCAGTTCCTGAGACTGGCGATAGACTTCACTCAGTAAATCGGTTCTGGAGGCTATGTAGCCCGTTTTTTCAAGCTGGGTGATGTACAGGTTTAATTGCTCAGCTTGGAGGTCAGTACCAAAATGAGTTGGCGGTTTTATGTTATTGTCCTCTATCGGATTCATTGTCTCTTCATCGTTCCGTTAGCCAAATTACAAAAAGGGCTTTTACTAAATATAACATTTCAACATAACGAAGAAGCTTACGAAAATGTAGAAATTTTAAGGTAGCTGACATGGTGGGCTTGTCATTCTGAACAAAGTAAAGAATCTCGATGTTTTAAGCAAGACCCTTCGCAATCTCAGGGTGACAGTGGTGGATTTGTCATTACTCGTTACTCGTTACTTTTAACTCCGCTTGCCAGACCAGGAAATATAACCTAAAATCCGGGTTGCGCGGACGACAGGAGGACAGGATGAGTATAGTAGGGGAGCGTGCTACCGAGAGCGATAAACCCCGTTTTTCAGTAAAAGCCTGGCTAAAATTTGGGAGTTTGGGGCAGGTGTTCCTAGGCCATTTTTTGCTGACCACCCTTTTTACCTTTCCCCTGCTCTTTAATTTTGGTAGGGCCCTGCCCGGTCAGCTAATCGAAGACCGCGACCAGAATATCTGGAACTTGTGGTGGGTGCGGGAAGCCCTGCTACACCTCCGTAACCCCTTCCGTACCGATTTTATCTATTTCCCAGACCGCACCAGCCTCTATTTCCATACCCTTCACCCCCTGAACGGCCTTATCAGCACGCCCGTGCAGATACTTTTTGGCCTGACCGTCGCCTATAACTTTATCGTCTTTTTTTCTTTTATTATGGCGGGGGTGGGAGCTTACCTGTTGCTGGATTATCTGTGTCAGCACAAAGCCGTCGCCTTTACCGCCAGCCTGATTTTTGCCTACGCCCCCTACCATCTCGGCACACTCAAGGGGGTAATGCAGCTAATTTCGCTGGAATGGTTACCTTTTTATGTGCTGTTCCTGCTCAAGGCCAGCCGCGAACCCCAAAATCGCCTTGTTAATAGTCTGTTGGCGGCCCTCTTCCTGGTTTTTACCGCCCTGACCGACTGGTATTACACCCTGTTTTTGCTAGGCTTTACTCTACTTTACATAATATATCTGGTTATTATAAGCAAACCTAACCCCCTAACCCCCTTCCCTAGCAAGGAAGGGGGAACAAAATCCTCAGAGAAAGACGATGAGGTTAATCAGGGTGCGCCAATTTCGCTCGTCCCTAAAATAGGAAGGGGTAGTGGGTTTTTGCAAAAGGGCGGTTCGCGAACCGCCCCTACGCAGTCCTCAGTCCTGAGCCCTCAGTCCTTTGGTGCGATTGGTCTGACGCTGGTGGCGTTTGGGGTGGCGATGCTCCCAGTGTTAATCCCCATGCTGAAAGAGCTGAATAGTGCCAGCTATTTTCTGCCCGACCCGGCGGACACCCGTAAATTCTCGGCAGACCTGATGGCCTTTTTTATTCCGCCCACCACTTCCAGCTTTTTGGGCTGGACTAGCCAGAACTTCCCGGCTAACTATGTCACCGGGCCACTGGCGGCGCAGGTTTATCTGGGCTATGGGGCGTTGGGTTTGGCGATTTTGGGGATAATAGTAACTTGGAAAGCCTGGTTTTGGGGCGGGGTGGCTCTAACTTTCTGGGTGTTGTCGCTTGGCCCCGCCTTGCGGGTGAACGGGGCTAGTCCCGGTTGGTGGCTGCCCTTTGCCTTGCTGGAAAATCTGCCGGTGGTGAAAATTACCCGCAGCCCTGACCGCTTTATAGTAATAACGATGCTAGGGTTGGCGGTGTGCGCCGCCTTTGGGTTGGTCTGGTTGGTGAGCAAAGTGCCTCGGTGGAGTTGGTCGGTGCTGGGGGCAGTGGGACTGCTGATAACCATAGAGTTTTTGCAAATCCCCTATCCAATTAATAGTTTTGAGGTTTCGCCCTTTTTTGAGCAACTAGCTCAGGATAAAGATGATTACGCCCTGCTGGAACTACCACCCCAGGCCGGATTCTGGACGGGCGCGCCCCGGATGGCCGAACAGACGGTACACGGCAAGCGGATTTTCGATGGCTATATCTCGCGGGAATACGACCATCCATTTCAGCGTCGTGCCCCTGGCTTTATGGAGCTAACGACCCTCAAGTTTGGGGCGGATATTGTGCCGTCCGCCGCCGAGCAACAAAGCTGGTACGACGCTTTTCGCTATTACCATGTACGCTATATTATCTTGCGCTTGCCCCAGGATGATAAACAACGGGCCACCGCTAATCTGGCTAATTATCGGGCGGCGATTGCGCAAATTGCTCCCGGCGACCCAATCTATCGGGATAAGTTTCTGGAAGCCTACGCCTTGCCCGCCCCACCCGCCAATCCTCATCCCTTTGTCGAAATTGGCGATGGCTGGTATGAGCCCGAACCAACGGGTGCTGCCGCTACCTACCACCGTTGGGCGGCTGGCTCGGCTAATTTATACCTCACCTGGCAAGGCCCAGTCGAGACTAAAACTACCCTAAAGCTGGACATGTTGGTGCTGGAAGGCGAAAAAGCCGCCCGCCTCAGCCTGGATGGGGCGACGGTTTGGGATGGGAAGCTCAACACCGCGCCCCAATCCTTGAATATCCCTCTGACCCTCACACGCGGCAAACACACCCTGAGTTTTGAGGTAAGCGGGCAAGCCACTACTCCCCTGGCTTTGGGTTTGGGCAACGACTCCCGCCGCCTGTTGTATCTAGTGACAAATATATCGTTCCCCCTTCCTTAAAGTGGTCTAAAACGTTTTGTTAGTTTCAGGATAGTGCTTGGCAAGCATGCTGAGTTTTGGTATCATTTCTATAGCAATAATTATAATGGGCTGGCGTTCGTCAAATTATTTTTTAATAAAAGGATTTTTAAATGGCTGAAGAAAAACAGGGCAAAGCGGAAAAAAGCGAGCCGAAGGTGCTAGAAGGCGATATTGTAGAAGCCGACTCGGAAGATTACGATGAGGATGAAGATGGTTATTACGCCACTGAGAATGAAGAAGATGATGAGGAATACGAACAGGGCGCGGTAAACCTACAGAATTCCGACCTACAGGCGCAAGCCCGCAATCTAGCGAGTATGCTAAGCGGGGAAGGGCTGATGGGCCAACTCTCGGCTTTGATGGGTGGGGGCAAAATTACGGGTTCTCAGGCTAATTATGCTAAAGGGCAGGCTTTACAGGCGACGGGCGACCTGGAAGGGGCCGCCGAAGCCTATCTGGATGTTATTGAGGAAGACGACCAGAATCTCAAAGCCTATGTCGCGCTTGGGCAGGTTTTGTTAGCGATGGATAATCCCGACCAGGCGATTACTTTTCTGGAACGGGCCAAAGACCTTGACCCAGACGATGCGGGTTCATATCTCTATCTAGGGTACGCCTATTACGCCAAAGAAGAATTTGATAAGTGTGTAGAAAATTTCGCGGTGGTGGCCGAGCTTGAGCCAATGCACCATTTGGCCTGGAACAATCTGGGATTTGCCCAATATCTTAATAAGGATTATGAGGGAGCGATTCAGAGTTTTAGCCGGGCCGGGGATATTGGTAGCGAACGGGCCTATTATAATCTGGGGATGGTGCGGCTAGTGCAGGGCAAGGAAAAAGAGGGTTGGCAATCCTATGAAGATGCCGAGGAGCTTGACCCACACGGCAACCAGATTGAGGAACATCTTCCCGACCTCTATAGCGCGGTGGAGCTTCACCCCGAAGCCGCCCCTTTGCTCAATACCTCTATTGAGCGGTTGCTCGAACGAGCCGAAGAATTGGGCCTCGACCTGGATTCGGGTGAGGACGAGGATGATGACGAAGGGTGAAGGATGAGGAAGGGAAATTCGTAGGGGCGGGGTCTCCCCGCCCGGAAGAAATATTCACAAGGATAGACAGGATATTTCGGAAATCGAAAATCGGGAAGAATTGTAGGGGCGTGGTTTTCCCCCTGAGTACAGGAGAGGCAGGCAAACCCGCCTCTACAAAGCGGTTACGGGACAACAAAAAGAATAAAGAATAAAGTATGGGCAACCAGGTTAAAAATACAAAACCCAAAGTGAAAAACAGTACGAATTTATTAAACCCTAATAATATAGAGTTAATTCGACCAGCCCATCCCCCAACCCTCAACCCCCATCCCCTGACTTCTTTTTCATCCTTCATCCTTCCTACTTCATCCCTGCTGCTAATCCTGCTGGGTTTGTGGTTGGGTTGGCGGTTGTTGGATGGAACGTTGAGCTATTATCTCCACCCCCGCTTTAACTTGCTAATTGCGGCAACGGCGGCACTATTAATTTTATTAGGCGGGAAAAATCTACTCTTGGGCCGACCAAAAAAACCTGACCCGCATGCTATGCTAAATCCGGCGGCTCTGGTACTATTGGGGTTAGTGGTAGGGTTAGGTTTGCTGGTGACACCGCAACCCCTCGAAACTAATCGCCTAACGGGAGGCGCAAACAGTGGCAGTGCTAACCGGGCTCTCTCGGATGCTTTGCTGAAACAAAATTGGCAAAACAACCCTAACCTGGATACCTCCCACTGGAATTTGCTGGATTGGAGCGCGGCTCTGAACGATAACGAACGTGCCGCCAAGCTTACAGGTCGCCCGGTGGAGGTAACAGGCTTTGTGGTGCGGCCCGAAGGGGTGGGTAGTCGCTACTTTTTGCTGGCCCGTTACGTGGTGGTATGTTGCACCGCCGATAGCACCGCCCTGAAACTCCCGGTGATTGCCGCCGGAATCGCTGGACTGGAAGAAGGGCAGTGGGTGCGGGTACGCGGCACATTGGGACAGGCCACCAACGGGGTATTTGGCTTCCTGGCGGATAGTGTGGAAAATATCGCCCGCCCCGCCCAACCTTATATTTATCCATGATAAAAAATGTTCGGCAATTTTACATACTAATAATGTTGGTAGCAGTCGGGCTGGTGGTGGCCTTGAGCCTCTTTTTAATAATCGGGGACACTGCCGGGATACCCTTACAAGCTAAATTTGCCTATCTGAGCGAAGGAAAAACAGGCTTACCCCAGGTAGCGATTACCTTTGAAGGGGGCAATTTGCCGGAGCGAGCCGCCACCGAGTCGGCCTTTGAAATCAGCCCACACCTACCCGGCGATTTTAGCTGGGAGGGCGTGGTAATGTTTTTCACCCCTGCCAGCCGTCCCCTGCCCGACATCACATATACGGTTAATTTGCGGGGCGGACTGAAACTAGGTTCTGGGCGGCGGCTGGACTATGGGCAGAATAGCTGGACTTTCCATACCCGCCCCTTGCGCTCCGCCTATTTGCGACAGGAGGGCTCGGCGGTTAATTTGTGGCTGGCGGAGGTGGACGCTAAGGGCATGCTCCAAACTCGCCGCCTGACCAACGAAACCGAGCGGCAGGTGCTGGATTTTAGCGTTTCGCCGGGAGGGGAGCGGATTGTTTACAGCTTGCAGGAGGCTAATCAGCGCGAGGCGGGCTTATGGCTGGTCAAAACTGCCGGGCCTGACCCACAAAAATTAGTATTTGAGGCTAACATTCGCGCCACCGCCCCCCGTTGGTCGCCAGCCGGTGAATTAATCGTCTACGAGCGGCGGCTGACTTTTGAGAAGGGCGGATTTGTGCCAGCCCAACTCTGGTTACTACGGGCTGATGGCACAAGCCTACCCCCGCTCTATGGTGGAGCGGATAAAGCCGGGGTCGGGCTAGTGTGGTCGGCGGGTGGCGACCAGGCCTATTTCTGGGAGCCAAAACGGGAGGCGGTGGCTATCTTTAATTTTGCGGGCGAACCCAAATGGAAAGAGATTCCCGGCCTTAAACCCGAAGCTTTAGCTCCCTCGCCGGATGGTCGCGAGATATTAATTAGCTATTTTGACTTCAAAAGTGCGGTAGAACGCCAACTTATTAGCAGGGTCAGCCTCAAAGCGGGGCTGGAAAGTGGCTCACCCTTAACCACCCCACCAAACTTTAATGACCGCTTCCCCGTTTGGTCGCCAGATGGTAAACAGGTGGCTTTTTTACGGCAAGGCCCAGACCGTAGCGCAAGGCTCTGGCTTTTCGACCCTGCCAACGGAAATACCCACCCCCTTTATTCGCAGGCTACCGAAACCCAGAGTCACGGGCTGTTCGAGTGGTCGTCCGATAGTCGCCAGATAATTTTGGAACGGTTCGGGGTGGGAGGGCGGCCCGGTCAGCCCAATAGCGAGATTTGGGCAATCACAACGTCCGGCGAAAATCCCCGCCGCCTTGCTTCTAACGGTTTCAACCCAAAATGGATTAACTAAAATCTAAAATCTAATATTAAACCACTTTAGACCTTTACCTCATTACTTTTTCCGACAACCGATGATCGATGACCAACATCTTTTAATCCTCATTGTGAACGCCTTTTCATAATCTTCCTTACAAGATTCACGTCTGTGTAACCCAAAAGTTGGATAATAATAAATAACAAGGGTATCAAATTGGTATAAGTCGTTGTAACGTTTTGAACTTTATCGTAAAACTAAATAATGCAGAGCACCAACAACCAAAGAATTAAGCCGCTTAAAATATAAATTTCGTGTGCCCCTCCCCAGGAATGAAAAATGGGAGCGGGTGATTTTTGGTTTTAAGGGGCAAACTGGTGGTTAGGGGTTCATACCAGAAAAGAATAAACAAGAGGGAATTGGAAGTGAACAATATTAAAGTGGGGAAATTCAAAAAATCGGTAAATGGGATACGCCTGTTAGTGGCGATTTTGCTATTAATGGCAATGGCCCTACCTGGTTTTCAGGCCAGTGTGGATGCGGCCACTCCCACCCCCGGAGCCAAAGCTACCGCTAAATCAACCACGCCCGTCGCTAAAACGAAACTACCTATTCAGCGTGCTATACCTAAATTAAGTAGTGGAAATTCGCCAGCCAGTCCAATTCTGGTAGTTTATAATGATAGCTATAATTCGTCGGTAAGCCTCGGTAATCTGGGACGACTGCTCGGCGAAATTATGAAGACGGAAGGGTTCAATTCCTTCGATAATGAACAAGTTGTTAATGTCACATCTGACCTGCTAACCGCTTACGATACGGTGGTGCTGTCTCAAACCAGCCTGACAGCGGCTCAGGCTACCCTCTTTAACAACTATGTGTCGGCGGGCGGCAACCTGATTGCCATGCGCCCGGATGCCCAATTAGCTTCTGTTTTTGGTTTAGGGGCTTCGGCTGGTACACTCTCTAATAGTTATATGGCGATTCAGACTGGCAATAACTACGGGTCGGGCTTTACTTCTACCAGTCTCCAAACACATACTACTGCCGACCAATACGCTATTGGCACTGCTCAAACCGTTGGGCTGCTCTATAGTAATGCCAATACTGCTACTAGCTACCCGGCTGTAGTTGTTAATACTTATGGTAGTGGTAAAGCCGCCGCCTTCACCTATGACCTGGCAACCAGCATCGCCCTTTTACGGCAAGGCAACCCAAACCAGCTTGATACCGACTCGGACGGGGACGGGGTAGTCCGTATCATAGATATGTACTACAACTGGATTGACAAGAGCAAAATGCCCTTGCCCCAGGCGGATATCCAACAACGACTTTTCGGGCGGATTCTGGGCCAATTTAACCTGAGCAAAAAGCCTTTGCCCCGCTTCTGGTACTTCGCCAACGGCAAAAATACCGTTAGTGTAATCACCAGCGATGCTCACGCTAACCCGGACAGCTACTTCCAAGCCGTAATTGATACCCTGAATACCTATAATGCTCGCACAACTTTTTATATGGCGCAGGCTGGCGAACCTAGTGCGACTAATGTAGCTACCTGGCAATCGCAGGGTTACAGTTTTGATATTCATCCCTATAAAATAGATACGCCGCTTAGCACCGGTTACGATAACGACCTGTCCTGGTACGCTTTACGCTTTGGGGTCAACCCCTCCACTCACACTACCCGTGTTCACCGCTTGCAATGGCAGGGCTGGACAGATGGAGCAAAAATTGGGGTAGCGCGGGGTTACGCAATGGATTATACCCCCTATCGTTATGGAGAATGGTTACAGAACCCCGATACTAGCTGGACACGTGGCTATATGACGGGGAGTGGGCTGCCCATGAAGTTTATTGACGAAAGCGGTAATATCGTCAATAACTTTGGTCAATACACTGAAATTGCCGACGACCAGATGCTTTATGCTGGGCCGGAAAATCTCAGCACTGCCGATGCGGTTCTTTATACCCAACAGGCCCTTGATAATAGCGAGGCCGGAGATAATCAGGCTGTCGTTTTCCAGATGCACGTAGATTATTTTCAGGGCGTAATTGATTGGGCTAATCAGGCTTTGACCTATATTACCAGCAAAAATATTCCGATTTATAGTGGTGAAGACTGGTACAAATTTACCCAGGCGCGTTACAATAGCAGTTTTGCCAATACTGCCTATAGTGGCAACCAACTTAGCTTTAACGCCACCACTACCGCCGCCCAAACCCTGATGTTGCCCTGGAGCAACGGTAGCAATACTGTTAGTGCTGTAACCATCAACGGAGCGGCAGCCACCGTCAGCCCGCGTATTGTGCGTGGTGAAAATTTCGCTTTTGTAAATTTGCCTTCTGGTACTTCCAGTGTGGTAGTTACTTATGCAGGTGGCGCAAACGTTACCCCGACCCCAACCGTAACGCCGACCACTACTCCTGCGCCAACCACCACTCCTGCCCCTACGACTACAACCGTAGCGACGACTACCCCTGCACCAACCACTACGCCTGTGCCCACGAACCCGACTATCACTTCGGTTTCGCCGAATCTGGTAACAAATCTGGCAGGACAGACCGTCACTATCACTGGTACTAATTTTACCAGCCCCGTAACGGTGGCCCTGTCTGGTGCAGCCCAATCTGGCGTGACGCTGGTTAATAGCACTACTATTACCTTTAACCTGCCAGCCAGCTATACCGTAGGTACATATAATGTTCAGGTAACGAGTAATGGGCAGAGTGTAACTTTAACGGGTGGGCTGGTAGTATTGCCTCCCGCTATTATCCAGACTACCCAAAGCGACTTCAATAGTGGCACGCCCACTGGCACAATCGTTACTAACCGGGTAAATGGGGAGGTCAAGCTCCGGGCCAGCCTGGAAGATTATTTCGCGGGCACTACCTTGGATACCACTCAATGGAGTGGAGCCCCCTGGAGCGCGGGCGGGAGCGTAACCGTTAGCGGAAATAAGGTCTCACTGGCGGGGGCCTATCTCCAGAGTGTAAACCGTGTACCTGTTACCTTGCTACAGGGGCGGGTCAAGTTTGCCAACAACGTTTCGTTCCAGCATTTCGGCTTCTCTGAGGATTTGAATAGTAGTTGGCTGTTGTTTAGCACTCCCAGCTATGACAGCACCCAGGTTTATGCCCGTACTAATATGGGTGGCACTTCGATTGATACTCCTTTAACCGGGGTAACGATGGGGGTCTACCACGATTTCAAAATTCTGGTAAGCGGTAATGCTATTCAGTATTATGTTGACGGAACCCTGATGGCAACCCACACCGCTACCGTCACTAGCCCTACCTTTGTTTGGCTAAGTACCGGGAATCAGGCCAACCCCCTGGAAGCTACCAGCATTATCGCCGGAAGCTATCCCACCACTGGCAGCTTTCTGTCGAGTGCCCTTAATGCTGGCAGCAACGCTACCTGGAACAGCCTCTATTGGCAGGCTATGGGAACGGCGACAATCAAGGCGCGTACTTCAACCGATGCTACCAACTGGTCGGCCTGGAGTACCCCTGCTTCGATCACTGGCACGGTCAATTTAAGTTTGACTAACGGTCAATATTTACAGTATCAACTTGATCTAGCCACTAGCGATGTAACCCAATCGCCCGAGGTTCAAGTGGTAGCCGGAGTTTATACAACGGTGGCTAGTACGCCAACCCCGACCACTACCGTTGCCACCACCACCGTTGCGACGACTACTCCAGTACCCACCACGACAACGGTTGCAACCACTACCCCTGCACCTACGACCACGACGGTTGCAACTACTACGCCTACACCCACTACTACCACTGTAGCGACCACTACGCCTGCCCCTACCACCACAACCGTAGTGACTACCCCAACCAGTGGGACAATTAACGCTCAAGTCGGGGCAGGTAGCGACGATGTGAATGAGGAAGGCACTTCTTATAGCGAAACTTCCAGCACGATTTGGGTGGGTAATGGCTCATCCACCACCGCCAGTTTTACCGGGTTGCGCTTCACCAATCTCCTTATTCCAAAGGGTGCGACTATCAACTCGGCGGCGGTGTCCCTTAACTCGGCTAGTGGGCAGTGGGTTGGC
>Ga0209512_1002474_pt1 | contig 19525 bp, 17 predicted proteins | sample frozenSSSSmetaG_FD_184142 | JGI IMG/M metagenome (GOLD analysis project Ga0209512, IMG submission 184142) | Glacier valley bacterial and archeal communities from Borup Fiord, Nunavut, Canada, to study Microbial Dark Matter (Phase II) -... | ecosystem: Environmental > Aquatic > Freshwater > Ice >... | reverse complement strand
ACGAACGCCAAGCGACTACTAGTAAAACTTTTATTTACTTGTCAATGTGCCGTTTACTGCTCAGGCGTTTGGCTATTCTTGACTTTTGAAACAGACTCTTAGATGGGGTGGCTTGTACCCGTAAGCCCGTTCGATAAGCGATTATGCTTTTTAAGCCAATAATTCCTTTTGACCGCGCCTCCCGAATGGTCAGGCGAAAAGCTTCCTCGCAAATTTCAAAACTAGAGCTGGTTAAAATTAAATCTTCCAGCACCCGCTCCAACCTTAACACCTCTTTGACCTGCACGGGCGGCTGCAAAGTTGTCAGGATTTGGTTAGCTTCTCCGACAGTCCAGCCACCAGTCCGGGGATAGCCAGTATCAGCCAATATGATTGATACTTTGGCCTTTTCTACCATTAGCTTGAGCCAATCCTGGTCAGAATATTTAGCACGGGACTCTAAGACCGTTTGTACCAGTACTGAAGGACTTACTCTGGCTTCGTCGGCCTCAATTCCTAACAGAGCGGCTAAATCCCGAATTGCCCGTCGAAAAAACAAACTGTGGGGCGTTTGCTCCGCTAATACCTTTGGGTCATCTGCTTCGGTGAAATGGCGAGCTAGTCCCTGGACGGTGGTGGGTGGTTTTTGGTGTAAGGGCAAGTGGCAGTGGTTATCAATAGATACAATTCCGGCGATTTCTTCCTGTAGCATTGTTTTGTTTTCCACATTTATCAGCAACATTCTTTCTGATAGCAAAAAGTGTAGACAAGCTAGTGGTGAATTTTCTACAAACTTTAAATCAACATTTATAAAAATGGTTCTTTAACTCAAATGCTTCATTCTCTGCCGCGTAAGAGCTTAATTCGGAGCGTTTGACGGCCAGGTAGGATTTCAATAACTGGCTACCCAAAGCTTCCCTCAGAACTTCATCGGCCTCTAATTCGTCTAGCGCGGCATCCAGGCTGCTTGGCAAACGGTAAATTTCGCGGGCTAACCGTTCTGAATCGGTTAAAGTAGCGGGATCAATATTCACCAGAGTGCCCTTGCCAGGAAGTTTAGCTTGTTTGATTCCATCCAGCCCGGCGGCAATAATACCGCCCAACGCCAGATAGGGGTTATTAGAATTGTCCGAGGCTCTGACTTCCAGGTTAATACTACTGCTTTCGGTGCCCTTTAAAGGTGAAGCGATACGCACGGTTGCTTCCCGATTATCAAAGCCGTAGTAGGTGTAGGCGGTTGACCATGACTTTGGCCTTAAACGGCGGTAACTGTTGACACTGGGACAGGTTAAAGCTACCAGGGCTGGCAAATGCTGAAGAATACGTTGATAAAAAAGTAAGCCATTTGACTTAAACCATATTGATCCTGGGCATCATAGAAAAGATTACTTTTAGCTACTGAACTGTTTACTGACCAGGCACTAAGATGGACAAGGCAGCCGTTTCCAGCCTGTTCAAGGAAAGGTTTGGGGGCAAATGAAGCTATCAAGTCGTGTTTCCAGGCCAGGTTTCGGATGGTCTCACGATATATAATGTGGTTATCGGCGGCCTCCATTGCCGCGGCGTGCCGTACACTCAGTTCATGTTGACCATGCCCAAGTTCAGGATGATAAAGTTCAACTATTAACCCTTGAGCTTCTAAAGCCTGGATAATCTCATTTATCAGGTCGGCGGTAATGGTCATCCCGATAGAGTTAAAACAAACCGTCTCATCCAGGGCCGTATAAGTACCATCAGGATTGTGGCGGGCTAAAGTCCATTCCGGCTCAAAGGCTGCTTCGATAGATATACCTGCCTCCAGTTTGGCGCGTTCTATCTGCTTACGCAAAAATGAGCGGGGACAGGCTTCCCAGGCATCACCATTCAATAAGGTCATGTCGCATAATACCGAAGCTGAGTTAGGGGCGTAAGGTAATACCCGGAAAGTTTTGAGGTCGGGCATTAAACGCACCTCCCCAACTGCTCCCATCCCCTCTACCGCCTGTAATTGATCCAACGAGTTCATTGCTTGCATGGCGACAGTCAGACCAATCCCACCTTTGAGTCGGGCCTGTAGTCGTTGTCCCCCTGCCGCTTTCCCGCGAATTAGCCCGCCATTATCACAATACAGAAACCGCACGAGGTTAATCCCCTGAGTTTGAATTTGATTCATAATCTCGGTTTCATTCATAGGTAATGGCTGAGTTTTCTCCGCTTCCATAGTTTAACAGCTTCGACCTTTCTCAGATTCTGAGGGAAAAGTAATTAGGCTTTCATGCAGCAATTGGGCTACTTGTCAGGTAAAATCAGTGTAGCGCGTTTCAACCGCCGCTTGCATAAGTTAGCCGACTGGTTAGAGTTCAGCCACTCAGTCTTGAGCGAACTAGAGCGCAAGGGTGAAACCTGCTTGAGTTTGTGGCTCAGGCTCTAAAGGCTAAATGGTTTGGGCTATCTGCTCCAAGTTTATTCCTAGTTTGAACCTGGTTTTACCCCAGTGAACGGTTACGGATGTTGGAGTAAGAGGTTGCCAATCACATACCAATTTTCCTATCGGTAATACCAGAACAAGACCTATACCAAATACCCAACCAACTGAAACTCTACACCATTTTCGCTCATTTCGGCTTCCTCAACAAATATTCTTCGGGGTATATTTCCAGGATTTTGGTTTTGCTCATAGTCATTGGTACTTCTTCTTGCTACTACCTAATAAACCCCTACGAAGCGCACATCCGGGCTACGCAAGCCCATTTGGACATATTTGCGGGCGAGGTAATCAGCGACACTGGTATCCAGGCTGAGGCGATTGCCGAACGAGATGTTGAAATGAACGGGCGGCTCACCGGGTTGGGTGCTACCCTCTGGCAACTTGGTACACTGGAAACTCAACATTTCAAAAGGGGCATCCTGCTTGGGGTCGGCGGTATACTCCCGCACCCAGATTTGCCCGGTTTTGCCGTCGGGGATGGCTGGCACAATGTCGAATTTCTGGTTAGCTTTGAGGCTTTCCTCGGCAGGATAGCCCCCATAGCGGGTGGCCCGGCACATTGACATAGCGGCGGCAGCATCTTCTGAGTCAGTGGGGAAGCTGTATTTATACTTCACTCCACTAAAGTCTACTTCAAAATTGTTATAATTCCCCGAAAGTCCCTGGTCAATTATTTGATTCCAATCGCCAGTCTGGGGGTCAACCGAGTGATAAACCGCCCGCGATGCCTCCACCGCATAATCCTTGACTAGCTCCTGGTTTACGGCGTTTTCGTAGCCGGGGGAAAGCTCGTAGTCGTAGCGGCCCTTATCGGTCAGGTAGCGTAGGTCGGGGGTCTGGGCGGGCACATCCACCAGATAGACCTCCGCCATATCCTCCGGCAAAAAAACCAAGCTGGTTAAATCCTCTGGACGCTGCAACAGGTTTTTGACCAACAGTAACCACTCTGTCCAGCGATACTCAAAGGGATTGAGCCAGACATCATAATAAGGCTGGACATAATCGGTGCGGCAGACTGCCACAAAATCCCCGATAACGGTGCTGCGCTTCAGATTAGCTATTATTACCTGTTCTTGTTGGGTAATTTTAGCGTAACGGTCATCTGGTTTACTTTTTTTGAATAGCACTTAACGATTCTCCCTTGACAAAATGTGGATAACGTGCTACACTATAAACGTCGGGAGGAGGGCAGTCAGTAAACCAAAAGTTTGCTGTACTAGCTCTCTTTATTTTATACCCGAAATACCCCTACTCAAATACCTAAATCACTCCCTAAAATCAAAACCCTCGTGACTACCCTCATCCGACTTTTTGGAAAGCGTTCCCGTAGCTACATCTATATTATACAACCCAAAACCCGCCAGGAAAATTATCCGTTGTCCGTCTTTCGACCAGTTTCCCATCGGTTGGTCTTCAAAGAGAGTGGTCAAGCGACGTAAACCCGTGCCATCAGGCTTAATTACCCAAAGGTCATAGGGTAAGCCATGCGCCGCCACCGATAGAGCATGCACTGAACCATCTTCTCTGAACCCACTGCTGGGGGTTGCGGTTGGGTTTGGGGCGGTAGTGACCGACTCGTCAGGGCCACCGGGGGCAGAGAAGACAATTAACTGACTGTCTGGCGAAACACGCGGGAAATAGTAACTGAAAAAGTTCTGGTCAGGAGTGGTAATAGTTTTAACCACCTTAGATGCCAGATTCATAACGTTCAGCGAATACTCAAAAGTTTGGCTGGAGGCCGCCACCCCTATAAAAATCAGAAACTTACCATCGGGGCTAGGGGCGGGCGAACGGGCATCCTCCGCTAGAGTTTCGCGCTTGCTAGTGGCTAACTCAACCCGTTGAATACCGTAACGTTGCCCCACTACCGCCCCGCTTTTATCCCGCAAGGGCGCACGCAAGGCCGCATATATATATTTCCCATCAGCCGACCAGGCCGCTTCGTCCATAAACATATTAGGCTCTTCGCGCTGCATAAGCATTCGGCTGGTTTTGGTCTTGAAATCATAGCCCATAATATCCTGCCCTACCGTGACCTTGCCTGGCACGCTGGTATCGGGGGCAGGTGAGTAAGAATAGGCCAGAATTTCGCCACTTGGTGACAGGCTAGGATTGCTGGCGGTAGCGAGTTGGGGAATATTAGTCAGTTGTACCCCGCCCAAAGCAGTAGTGCTAAGGGGTGTACCACTGCTTGGAGTAGTGCCACCCTGCCAGATATTAAACTTTTTGGTGTAATAAAAAGTCCCCTTGAAATTGCCGATTTCGGCACGCGGGGCTACCACCGTTATTTGCCCGTCGGGACCAATCCGGGGGGTTGGGACACCAGAGCCGTTGCTGGCGGGCGAAACCTGGGGACGTTGGGTAGGATTCAAAGCCGAAGTTTTGGCAGGGGTAACTACCGTCGCGGTTGGTTCATCGCCACAGGCCACCAGCAAGGTTAATATAATTAGTAGCGCGATTACTCCCGCAAGTTTTTTCATAACACCATTATACCAGAGTCGCCAACCGTTCTTGCAACTTTAAGACCCGTTCTTGGGCGGCGATCAACTTCTCGCGCTCCTTGCCCACCACTGGAGCGGGGGCGCGTTCCACAAAGTTGGGGTTTGCCAGCATCGCCTCGCTTTTTTCGACCTCTTTGCGGGCTTCCTCGATTTCCTTGCCGAGACGGGCGCGTTCCTGCTCAAAATCGAGTAAACCACTCAAGGGCAGGTAGATAGTGGCGGCATTCGTCACCAGAGCCATCGCCTGGGCTGGGACAATTAGCAAATTGTCGGTAATTTCCAGACTGCCCGCCTCAATTCCAGCTAATCGAATCAGAATTTCACGCTCTGTCTGAAACAAGGCCAGCGACTCCGGCTTAGTAGCGATTATCGCTGGGACGCGCTTGCTCTCCACCTTTGCCTCGACTTTGGCGTTCCGCACCTCACGCACCGCCTGTTGCAAAGCCTCAAATTGTCGCTCGGCCTCCTCGTCGCGTTTGCCGGGGGTCGGCCATTTGGCGATAATTAAAGCCTTACCATCATGCGGCAGGTTTTGCCAGAGTTCCTCGGTCACGAAGGGCATAAAGGGATGGAGTAGCCGTAATGAACCTTCCAGCACACCCACCAGCACCTTCTGGGTCGCCAGTTTCTTGGCCTCGTCGCCGGAATTAAGCCGAATCTTGCTGGCCTCAATATACCAGTCGCAAAACTCGCTCCACAGGAAGTCATAGATGGCCCGACCAGCCTCGCCAAGTTGATAATTCTCGATTAAACGGCTCACCTCACCCACCAGCGTATGATAACGGCTGACAATCCAACGGTCAGGCAGGGGCATCTCGGCCTTGATAACCAAATCTTCGGTCTGTACGGCTGGCATCTCGGCTGGCAAATTTAGGGCGATAAAGCGGGTAGCGTTCCAGATTTTGTTGGCAAAGTTGCGGCTGTCCGCCATTCGAGTGGGCGAAAGTTTGGCATCTACCCCCGGCGTGCTGCTGGTAAGCAGGGTGAAGCGCAAGGCATCCGAGCCGAAAGTCGCCACCGCCTCTAGGGGGTCAACCGTATTGCCCTTCGTCTTGCTCATCTTTTCGCCCTTTTCGTCCCGCACCAGCCCGCTCAGGTAGACCGTGTGAAACGGCACATCTCCCATCGCGTAAATGCCAAACATCACCATCCGAGCCACCCACAGGAAAATAATATCGTAGGCTGTTTCCATCACCGAGCCAGGGTAGAAGTAGGCTAAATCGGCGGTTTTCTCAGGCCAACCCAGCGTGCTGAAAGGCCACAGACCGCTACTGAACCAGGTGTCCAGCACGTCCGGGTCTTGATAAATATCAGCACTCTGGCAATGTTCGCAGTTGGTTGGGCCTGTTTCCTCGGCACTGACGGTCATTTTGCCACAATTCCGGCAATACCAGACGGGAATACGATGTCCCCAGATTAGTTGGCGCGAGATAGACCAGTCATGAATATTTTCCAGCCATTGGGTGTAAACTTTGGTGAAACGCTCCGGCACGAACTTCACCCGCCCATCGTAGGCCGCTTGCAGAGCCGGGTCGGATAGCGGACGGATTTTCACCCACCATTGCATCATCACCAGTGGTTCAATTGGCACATTGGCCCGGTCACTATAAGGCACGGTGTGATGATAAGGTTTGGTTTCCACTAGAAAACCTTGCTCCTCCAAATCCTTGACTACCTGTTTGCGGGCCTCGAAGCGGTCTAGGCCGGTGTATTTACCGCCATTCTCGTTGATGCTGGCATCCTTGTTCATAATATTGATAATCGGCAGGCTATGACGCTGCCCGATTTCAAAGTCGAGGGGGTCATGGCCGGGAGTCACTTTGACCGCGCCTGTGCCAAAATCTTTTTCGACCCCTGTGTCTGCCACCACCGGGATTTCGCGATTCATAAGGGGCAGTATCAACATTTTGCCCTGTAAGTCTTTATAGCGTTCGTCATCAGGATGAACCGCCACGCCCGTATCTCCCAGCATGGTTTCGGGGCGGGTGGTGGCGACGGTGATGTAACGGCCTTCTTCGCCTTTCACCGGGTAGCGAATGTACCACAGAAAGCCGTCTTCCTCAATCATATTCACTTCCAAGTCGCTAATCACCGTGCGCGAACCGGGACACCAGTTCACAATCCGCTCGGCTTTGTAAATCAAGCCCTGGTCAAACAGCATCTTGAAGATAGTCCGCACCGCTTTTTGAGGGCCAGGATCCATCGTAAAGACCTTGCGTGTCCAGTCGCAGCTTGCCCCTAACGCCCGAATCTGGTCGTCAATCACATCGCGGTATTTATCCATCCATTGCCAGACGCGACGCAAAAATTCCTCGCGGCCCAGATCATTTTTAGTCTTTTTTTCTTCTTTCCAGATGAGCCGTTCCACCACCGTTTCGCCACTAATCCCGGCGTGGTCAACCCCCGGTAGCAGGAGTACATTATCGCCACACATCCGCCGCCAGCGCGTAAAAGCGTCCTCCACCCCGATACGTTGAGCGTGACCCACATGCAAAGCACCCGTCACGTTGGGCGGCGGCATCACGATTACATAAGGCGTTTTATCTTTGTCTATTATGGGGGTGAACCAGCCATTTTCTTCCCAGAATTTATATAGCCGTTCTTCGGTGGTCTTGGGGTCATAGGTTTTTGCCATTTCCGGCTTTGGATTTTCAGTCATAATTTTCCTCTTTTCGTCATAATTTTCCTCTTTTCGATTTAGTTAGTACATTTAATTTTAACCGCCAAGAACGCCAAGTTTTCTATAAATTCCTTTGTGTCCTTTGTGGTGAACTTTTTATTCCTAGTTTCTTACCAACAACTATTTCAAAGCGTATTTAACAGCGGCCAGGGCGTGAATAGCGGTGGTATCGAAGACCGGGACGGCACTGTCTTCTTGCCCGACTAACAGGGTAATTTCGGTGCAACCCAGGATTATGGCCTCTGCCCCAGCCTTTACCAGATTTTGGATTGCCATTCGATAATATTCTCTGGAATCTTCTTTTATTATCCCCTGACACAACTCTTCATAAATTATTTTGTGGACAATCTGCCGTTCTTCGGCCTCTGGTACAAGCACTTCCAGGCCATATTTTGCGGTCAGTCGCCCTTTGTAAAAATCCTGCTCCATGGTGAAGCCCGTTGCCAGCAGCCCAACCTTTTTGAAGCCCTGCGTGATAATTTGCTCGGCGGTAGCGTCGGCAATATGCAATAGCGGAATGCTAATATTTTCTTGCACCTCTGCCGCCATTTTGTGCATGGTATTGGAGCAGATTAACAGGAAATCAGCCCCGCCCTTTTCACAATTCCGGGCTGCTTCAATCATAAGTTGGGTAGCATCTTCCCAACGGCCCTGATGTTGCAACCGCTCGACTTCCTCGAAGTCGAAGGAAAACATCAGGCTCTTAGCCGAGTGTAGCCCCCCCAACCGCGCCTTGACCTCCTCGTTTATCAGGCGGTAGTACAGAATTGAGGACTCCCAGCTAAGACCACCGATAAGGCCAATCGTCTTCATAACCTTGCCTTTTTTAGCCTATAAAAACAAAAATCCCCTCCGTCCAGTCTCAAAACTAAGGACGAAAGGGCCAAAGGGCCTCGCGTGGTACCACCTTACTTCGGCAACAACCCAAAAGGTTATTACCCTCCTGTGGCGATAACGAGCCACTACCTCGCTGCCCCTTACTAATAATTTCGGGGGTAGAACTCCCAAGCTACCTTCGGTTTGACCTTTTTAATATCCGGCGGGGGCTTTCAGCCACTGACCCTCGCTCTCTAACGGCAGGCACAACCTACTCCTCTTGTTCAACGTTTTATTATATATTTAGCTAACCGAATGATAACAGCAACTCAAATCCTTGTCAATATGTCAGGAGTTGGCTGAATATGCTATTATAAACCTAACCCGAAAGGGCGTAAAACCCGTTTGAATAAACAGAGATTGGGGGTTCAGGTTCTATGACAACTTCTTCAGATATAATTCCAGTGGTTGCTCCGGCTAACCTTTTGTCCGGCCCGCCCCAGGGTCAATGGACTTATGCCGACTATGCCGCTCTTACCGCCGAGGGTGAGTATTTCGAGATAATCAATGGAGTAGTTTATATGTCACCAGCACCTAATATCGCTCACCAAAATGCTAATAGCCTTATCCATTACTATTTGAACCAATACGTTAGATTTAAGGGCTTAGGGCAGGTGTTAGCCGCACCCATTGATGTAGAATTAGCTCCAAAGTTAGTAGTACAGCCCGATGTGGTAGTGGTTTTGAAAGAGAATTTGGGTATTTTGCATCCTAGCCATATTATTGGGCGACCTGATTTGGTAGTAGAAATAATGTCGCCCAGCACGGCGGGTTATGATCGTCGGGTTAAACAGGACATATATGCTCAATATGGTATTCCCGAATACTGGATTGCTGAACCTGCCAGCAAAACGGTTGAGTTATTAAAGCTAAGTGGGCCAGCTTATGTTTCGCAAGGGGTCTATCAGGGACAGGCCCAGTTACCTACCCAAATCATTCCCTCTTTCCCGGTGGCAGTGGCTGAATTCTTCGTTGATTAAGGTTTTTTGGTAAGTTTAGACTGATTTTTATAGGTTAGAGGTTATCAGATATTCCACGATAACCACGTCCCGCCAGACTCCATCCAGCTTGCCATGTTTTTCATATATACCAACCTCCCGGAAGCCCACCTTGCGATGCAGGGCCAAACTGGGTTCGTTTTCCACAAAGATACGCGACACCAGTTTCCAGTATCCAGCCTTCTCCGCCGCTTTAATCAGGGCTTTCAGGGCCACCTGCCCAATTCCTTTACCTCGTTCGCTTCTAGTCACATAAACCGAGTGTTCGCATATCCCGGCGTAACAGTCGCGACTACGGTAGGTGGAAGTAGCGGCAAAGGCCACAATCTCGCCATTGTTTTCAACCACGATTATTGGGTGCTTGCCATCAAACCAGCCCAAAATATCTTCGGGCGTGCGGAGGCGCGTCTCAAAAGTACCCAGGCGGTCTTCGATACCCTCATTATAAATCCGGGTGATGGCGGGGGCATCCTTAATGGTCGCGTTACGGGTTTGCATTTTCCTCCTCCTGATTTCTTGCTTCTTGCCGAATATGTTATTATTATAACATCTTACAAATTACTTAAAGCCTGATATTAGTTTGAGACCACACCAGGACTCTACCCTTAACTTACTATCGGATTATTAAATTATAGGGCGAAGGTTTTAAAAAGGAAAATTTAGAGAATGACACTTAGGGCGAGGTCAGAAATTGAATATACTGCGGCCCAATTCGAGAACATGACGGAATACCATAACGGTTACGAACTCAACGATGGGCGGTTGGTAAAAAAGCCTAGGCCCAATAGCGAACATAGTTATATTAGCTTGCGGCTACTGCGGGCCTACTATCGCTTTGACCCGGATGAACAATTTGGAATTATGTTGCAGGAAATTAGCATAGCTGCGGGAGAGAAGCACCGCCCCGCCCCGGATTTAGCCTGGTGGAGAGCAAACCGCAAACCTGCTCCAGAGCGCAAATCCGCCCCTTTACCAGACCTGGCAATTGAAGTGTGGTCGCCTGAAGATTTCGATACTAAGGCCGGGCTGGAAGCGGCCCGCCAAAAACTGCGAAATTACCTTGAGGCGGGCGTTACCTTAGCCTGGGGTATAAATCCTAAAAACAAGACGGTAGAAGTATATCGGATTGGGGAGGTCAAACCAACCATATTGAGTCTGTCGGCTGAATTGGACGGCGAGAATGTAATACCCAGTTTCAGACTTGAAGTAAGTAAATTGTTTGAATAATTGAACGGTCAAATAGACCTGCCAAAATAAATAGTAAATACAGAGAGGCTATAAAATAGATGGGCTACGAGAAAACTACCCTTAAAAATGGTGTACGGGTTATTACTAATTCCATGCCCCACACCCAATCGGTCAGCACGATTATGTACTATGGGGTGGGCAGCCGCTACGAGCAAGACCGCATTGCTGGGGTGAGCCATTTTATTGAGCATATGGTATTCAAAGGGACTAATAAACGCCCCACTGCCAAAGATATTAGCGAAGCAATTGAAGGGGTCGGCGGGGTGCTAAATGCCAGCACCGGGCGAGAAATCACCAACTATTGGGCGAAGGTGGCGAAAACCCATTTCCCCCTGGCTTTTGACGTGCTGAGTGATATGCTGCTTGATGCTAAATTTGACCCGAATGAAATCGAAAAAGAGCGCAAGGTTATTATTGAAGAATTGCATATGACCCTGGACTCGCCCCCCGACCTCGTGAACGAAATTATCAGTCAGGTTATTTGGGGCGACCAAGCCGTAGGCCGCGATATTGGCGGCAGTGATGCGACTGTCGGGGGTATCTCGCGCGAAGACCTGTTAGGCTATATGAGCGGTTATTACCTGCCCGCCGATATGGTGGTGAGCGTCGCCGGGAATATTACCCATGACGAAGTGCTGAAAATGGTGGAGGATGGTCTGGGCAAGTTGCCTGCCGGGGAACGCCCGGTTGCCCACTCTGCCAAAACTTTGGAAGGTGGGCCGCGTCAGCAAATCTATTTTAAGGAGACCGAACAGGCTAACCTCTGCCTGGCGGTTCCAGCGATAGCCTATAACGACCCCCGCCGTTATGTGCTTTCGATGATGGATAGCATTTTAGGTAGCGGTATGAGCAGCCGTCTTTTCCAGGAAATTCGGGAGGAGCGGGGGCTATGCTACACCATTGACAGCTATGCCAGCCAATTGAGCGACACTGGGGCCTGGATTGTCTATAGTGGGGTTGACCCGGAACGCATAGACGAATCTATAACCGCCACTCTTGGCGAGTTACGCAAAATCCGTGACGAGAAAGTTTCGGAGGCCGAGCTTACCAAAGTTAAGGAATACAATAAAGGCCGCATGCTCCTGAGCCTGGAAGATACCCGCTCGGTGGCTTCCTGGGCGGGTGGGCAAGAACTGTTGCTAGACCGTATTTTGACTACCGAAGAAGTGGTGGAGAAGATTGAGGCGGTTACGGCGACTGAAATTCAGGAACTGGCTAACGAGCTATTCCAGGATGAGCATTTGCGACTGTCGGTGGTTGGCCCGTACAAAGACCAGGATGCCCGTTTTCTGGAACTTCTCAAATTCTAGGGTTACCCTAACCACCTGCCCCTTTCCTGTTTCAGGGAAGGGGAACTTTTTTTGACATGAATTGCTGGGCGTGCTACATTTGGCAGGCTTGTCGATTATTGGTGCTTTACGACTGGGTTGGTGGTGAAAAATAGCGATGGAATTTAGGGTTGAACGTCAGGTTTTAGAGAAATTCCCCGATTTTTGTGTGGGTGGGGTAGTGACTGCCGGGTTGGATAACCGAAAAGCGGCGGATACCGCTTACCAACTTATCCAGACCGCCATGCAAGAGGCCCGCGCGAAATTTGATGATAATAATCCACTAGCGGTGCACCCTTATATTGTGGCCTGGCGGGAGGCTTTTCGTCAGGCGGGTATCAAGCCCAGCGAATTTCCAAGCTCAATAGAAGCCCTGTTGCGGCGGGTGTTGAAGGGTAACGACCTACCCAGCATCAATCCGGCGGTAGATATTGCCAATGCCGTTTCGCTTAAATATGTTTTGCCGTTGGGCGGGCATGACCTTGAGCGGGTGGTGGGGGATTTGACGGTGCGGTTGTCACAGGCGGGCGATGTTTTCTCGCCACCCGATGGTGAGGAAGGACAGATTGAGACCTTATCCGCCGGGGAAATCGTTTATGCCGACCAAGCGGAGGTTCGTACCCGCCGTTGGGTTTGGCGGCAGGGGCGTAAAGCGCGGGTAGACCAATCCAGCCGCCATATTTTCTTCCCGATAGACGGTTTTGAAAGTTTGAATGGCCCACAGGTCAAAGCGGCAGTGGAAGAATTAGCCCGTCTCTTGACCGAACACCTGGGCGCGGAATGTACGACCTTTTTTGTAAACAAGCAGCAACCTAATTTTAGCTGGGAAATTTTAACGGAGAATAAGAGAGCGAACATGACAGGGCCAACGATTATTACAGGTTTGAAAAAAGAACCCGACAAGATTGATGAACTTTTGGCGCGGGGCGTAGCGGAAGTGGTCGGGCGCGAGGAACTGGAAGCCAAACTGCGAAGCGGTAAGCAACTGCGGGTGAAATTCGGGATTGACCCCACCGGGCCGCGCATCCATATTGGGCGGAGCGTGCCGTTGCACAAGTTGCGGCAGTTTCAGGAGTTAGGCCATCAGATTGTGTTGATTATCGGGCAATTCACCGGGCAAATCGGCGATGCCAGTGATAAGGACAGCACCCGCCCAATGCTCACTCCCGAAAAAGTCACCGAGAATATGCAGGATTACAAACGTCAGATTAGCCTGATTCTGGACGAAAGCAAGGTGGAGTGGCGCAATAATCTGGAATGGTTCGGCCAGATGTCTTTCAAGGAAGGCATAATTCTAATGAGTCATTTCACGGTGGCCCAGATGATTCAGCGTGACAACTTCCGCGAACGTTGGGAGACGGGCAAACAAATCAGCCTACAAGAACTGACTTACCCGGTATTGCAGGGCTGGGACTCGGTGATGATAAAGTGTGATGTGGAGATTGGTGGCACTGATCAACTCTTTAATATGTTGGCGGGGCGCATTTTGCAGGAGCGCGAGGGTCAATCACCCCAGGCCGTGATAACTACCGGGATGATTAACGGTACGGACGGGCGCAAGATGAGCACCAGTCAGGGCAACGGGGTTTTTATCAACGAGCCAGCCAAAGATATGTACGCCAAGATGCTCAGGACGGTAGACGAGCTTATTCCTCAATACTTCGAGGTGCTGACCAAAGTTTCGCTGGAGGAACTTGAGCAGATAAAGCAGCAGTTAGCGGCTGGCACTAATCCCCTATTGGTTAAAAAGCGGCTGGCCCTGACTATGACCGAGCAATATCACGGTAAAGAGGCCGCTCTGGAAGCCCAGCGCGATTTTGAGCAAGTTCATCAGAAGCGCGAGTTGCCAGACGAAATGCCAACTTTTACCCCGCCAGATGGGGCTACCGAGATGGTTTTGCAGGAGTTGTTGGTTAAAAACGGCATGGCAACCAGCAACAAGGATGCCCAGCGCACCGCCGAGGAGGGGGGCATTCGGATTGATGGCGAGAAGGTCACGAACGCCAAGTCCAAAATAAACTTGCGCGATGGCATGGTGATTCAGCGCGGCAATCGCCACTTCCTGAAAATTGTTTTGTAGGTCTGAGGGAAAGTCGAAAGTTAAAGGTCGAAGGCCAAAGGTCATAATCCTTTTTCATCCTTCCCCAAAAGAGGTTTATGGACGAACAAATCCCGGTAACATTTCCCTCCGGCACTGGCAACGCTGAATTGCAGGCGGTATGGCATCCCCCCACCACCCGGGCCACCAACGGCGCGGTTATTGTGCTGCCCGGCGGAGGTTATACCAAAGACCACTGGCTAAATGTGGATTTGTGTGTGGGCGCGGCGGCTCTGGGATTGACGGCTGTTCGTTTTGATTACACCGCAGATATTTCTGATAATTTCGTCCGGAGTGTAGTAGAGCTTGTGCCAGTGCTTAACTTTCTAAAAAGTTTTGGGAAAGAAATTAAGCCCACACGCTACTATCTACTTGGGAAATCCATGCCAGCAGCCGTAGCATTAGGTTTAGCCGATGCTGATTATTTAATGAGCAGCTTTTTTTCACCGGGTAAACTTAACGGCATCGCGGTACTTGGATTGCCCTTGTTTAACAATAACGGTCAAAGTTTACCCATAACGCGCCTGTTTGGTTTCCATTGTCCACTATTAGTTGTACAGGGCGACTACGATCCATACGGCAACCCACAGGAGATTGACACTTTTCTAAAAAAGCTGCCAATTCCTCACCAGATTGAGATTATTAAAGAAGCAGGCCATAGTTATGAACCTGTGCCACCCTTGACCAATACTGAGAAACAAGCTGAAGCTCAACGCCAGAATATAGCGCGTGTAGTGCAAATTACGCTGGACTGGTTGGAAAAACAGGAAAGTATTCGCGAAGAATTAAGAAAGTAAAAATTGGCTACAAAAAAATCTGAAAATCTATGGGGCGAAGAAACTTCCGAGACCCCCACCGAGTATGACTATATTCTAACCTTCGATGGCGGGGCTGACCCCAATCCGGGTAAAGCTTACGGGAGCTATCATATCCGCACGCGGCGTGGTCGGGAACGCCTGGAAAGCCGGATACAGTTTGGCGACAACATGACCAACAATCAGGCTGAATATCTGGCTCTGTTACACGGCCTGAACGACCTGGTTGAGACTATCCAGAAGGCCGGGAAAAGCCCCGAAAGTTATTCTGTGCAGATTTTTGGCGACAGCGATTTGGTGATTCGGCAACTAAAGGGGGAGTGGAAGATAAAAGATGCCAAGCTTTTGCCTATCTACGAACAGGCCCGCGCCCAACTCAAACGCTTCAAAGCCTATAATCTGAATTGGCATGACCGCAGTAACAGTGTCCGTCTGTTGGGGCACTGAGATAAAACCTAAGGGTAGACACATTGGTCTACCCCTACTTGTAATTTCTCTTACTTAATCAGGCGATGGCGCATCAATGTTACCGCCAGATAATAAGAGACCAGACATAACCCTACAATCCATAAGGCTAAACCTAACGCCTCAAGCCTGACAGTACCTGAAAAAAGGTTGCGGGAAAGCTCCACTACCGGATAAAACGGCGAAAAATAGACCAGCCAGCGTACATTTTCTGGCAGACCCGAAACCGGGAAGAATACCCCGCTAAAAAGCTGCATCGGAATAACTCCCAGCGTAATATAATAGTTGTAGGAGTTGATGCTAGGGACAAGGCTGGTGACAATAATTGCCAGACTCGCCAGCATAAAGCCGCCCACCAACGCCACTGGCACAACCGCTATGGCCCAAAAGGATGGCACTAGACCAAAGACACTCAATACCATCAACACACTGGTAGCGGTAAGGCCAGCGCGAGTAGCCGCCCACATAATCTCGGCACTGACCACATCCTCCAGGCTCACAGGCGTAGCCACCATCGCGTCAAACAGCTTTTCCAGCTTCATACGAATGTACGTGCCAAACATACATTCAAAACTTGCAACAAACAAAACCGAGCTCATCACCAGACCAGGGGCAATAAATTGCAGATAACTCATACCCTCTAAACGCTGCTGGATATAGCCACCCAACCCAAAACCAAAAGCTACCAGCGTCAGAATCGCTTCGATAAAAGGCGGCCAGAGTTCAGTTTTCCAGAGTTGAAAAAAAGCGTCCCGGTTGCGCTGCCATACCCGATAAGTCCCCCGTGAGAAAGGGTTGGGGAAAGGGAAACGGGCTGACTTTGGGGCGGACGCGGTAAAATCAATACTCATAAATTATCCTGTATTTTAATTTGGTTATTTTTGTTAGCTTTCGTTCAAACCACGCCCGGTCAGGCGCAAAAAGACATCTTCCAGGCCAGCTTTACGATGCAAGACGTAACTTACTTCCGGTAGTTGGAAATTATGAAGGGCCGACGGTTCCTGACCATACAGGTAAACCGTGTCCCCGGCCTGCTCCAGCTGAATAGGGCGGTTTTCAATCAGGTCAGGCAGGTTCAAACTTTCGAGGCTGTCGGCCCGTAGCTCGATAACGTCATAGCCCACCGTTTTTTGCACCAGTTCTTCGGGAGTGCCTTCCGCCAGAATTTTGCCCTCGTTCATCACCACCAATCGGTCACACAGTCGGGAGGCTTCCTCCATATAGTGGGTAGTCAAAATCAGGGTTACGCCGCTATCCCGCAGATAACGCAACTTTTGCCAGACCAGTTGGCGGGCGGCTGGGTCAAGGCCGGTGGTAGGCTCATCCAGAATAATCAGGCGAGGTTGATTTATCAAAGAACGGGCAATTACTAGACGGCGTTTCATCCCGCCTGAAAGCTCATCCACTTTATTATTGCGTTTCTCAGTGAGTTGAAAGAGGTCAAGGGCTTCTTCGGCTCGCTGCATCGCTACAGCTTTGGGGATTTCAAAGTAACGGGCGTAAACTAAAAGATTGTTGATAACATTGAGGTCAGGATCAAGGTTGTCGTCCTGCGAAACTACCCCAAGTTGCGATTTTATCCAGCGTACATTGCCAGTCACGGGTTCGCCTAACACGTTTAAAGTGCCACTGGTAATCGGCGAGAAACAATGGAGCATGCGGATGGTGGTGCTTTTTCCAGCCCCGTTAGGCCCCAGAATCCCGAAACATTCTTTACGATAAACCGTAAAATCAATTCCTTTGACTGCTTCAAAATCCTTATAACGTTTATATAGCCCGCGCGCTTCAACTATTTGCTCTCGTTGGTCGGGCAGGACTATCTCCACCGTGGTCTGACTTTCAACCTGTGACATAAGTATCCAATCTTTAAATAAATTTTATTGCTGCAAACTTAATAATCTGCAAGCTCGAAATAAAGAGCCGATTGCTCACCTGAATATATGATATAATAACTTAAAGTATAACACAATAAGCCAAACGATGTATAAAACCTTTTTAAAACTTTATTATGAGGTAAACGGCGATGGTTTTTGCAGATGCGGAACTGGCGCGGCGCATAGAGCTTAACGGGGCGTTAGGCTCATTAGAAACTGCTCAAACTTTGAAACAGTTGGGGCTAAAATCCGACACCCGTTTTATAGAAGTAGCGGGGGGCTATGCCGTTTACACCGGGCCAGACTTACCGATAAATCGAGTTACTGCCGTAGGTTTGCAAGGCTCGGTTTCGCTGGAGGAACTGGAAAGAATCGAAAATTTTTATGCCGAGGTGGGATTACCAGTTCAGCTAGATGTTACACCTTATACCGACCCAGTTTTGATAAAATTGTTGGGCGATAGGGGTTATCATATAACGAGTTTTTTTAACCAGCATTTCCGTCCGCTTTCCCAGGCCGATGCCCAACCTGAACCAGTCGAAGGGGTGCAGGTTATACAAGTGGAAAAGAATTCGGCGGAGGGGCAAACCTGGGCTGGAATTGTAGCGGGAGCCTTTGGCGGGAAGGACGAAGCCGAGCAGAACCCGGTTAACCTTATTTTGCCAACCGCCACCCTCAACGGAAAGAATAATAGCTGCTTTCTGGCTCTCGTGGATGGTGAGGCGGCTGGTGGCGGGGCACTAACGGTGCGATATGGGTTAGCCTCGCTGTTTTCCACCGCTACCTTACCAAAATTTCGGGGTAAGGGTGTCCAAAAAGCTTTGATTCAAGCCCGGTTGGCGGCGGCTCAAGCGATAGGCTGCGAATTGGTGGTGGTTATGACCGCTCCCGGCAACGATTCGCAACGAAACCTAGAGCGGCAGGGTTTCCGGGTAGCTTATACTAAACTGATTATGACTAAAGAAAAGGTTTTTTGACCTAACCCCCTAGCCCCCTTAACAAGCAAAAAATGGGAAATAATTCACCCAAATCCAGGCCGACCACCAGGTCGCCCCTACAAATTTTTTTATTCTTTTTGCAAGGCTACCTTTCCCGCTACGGCTACAAAGCGGGTAGCCTCCAGGCCAGCAATATTTTCGAGGGGGTTGCCCGCCACCGCCAATAAGTCAGCTCGCTTGCCCACCGCCAGCACCCCGGTGTCGTTAAGGCCACAAGCAACGGCAGCCTCAGAGGTGGCGGTTAGTAATGCCTGAAAGGGCGATAGGCCAACCTCATTCACTAGCACCCCTACATCTGCCGCAAAATCCTCAAAAAATACGCCGGGAATGCCCGAATCGCTGCCGCTAACCAGCCTGACTCCCGTTTCCCGCATTCTGTAGAAATTCTCGGAGCGTTTGACCCGCATGTTTATATAACGGGTAATTATGGGGTTGCCCTTGCCGTAATTCGGGTCGGCGGCAATCTTTCGAGCAAGCGAGACACTCAGGGTTGGTACTACAAATATCCCGGCCTCAGCAATCTCCCTGACGACCTCGACATCATAATCAACCCCGCCCGGAACCATAAAGGTGCAATGCTCAAGGGTATTAACCCGGGCGGCTACCGAATTGCGAATCCCTTCGGGCCCGTGTGCATGCGATGCTACCAGTTTCCCCAGCTTTTTGGCCTCGGTGGTTGCCGCTTTTAGCTCGGTCTCAGTGTATTGCGACTCTATCGGGTTAGAACCGGGCGTAAGATTGCCCCCTGTAGCGAAAATCTTGATGAAATCTGCCCCGGCTTTGGCCTGAGAACGCACCGCTTTGCGAACCTCGTCGGCGGTATCGGCCTCTATCCCAAAATAGTAACAATGTCCGCCCGTAATCGTAATGCCGTTTCCACTGGCAATCACCCTCGGCCCCACCAGCAAGCCGCTCTCTACCGCCGCCCGAATACCAAAAACCACCTCGTTTAGCGTGCCACAATCCCGCAGGGTCGTTACGCCACTTTTCAGGGCACGTTGCATATTATCCACTGCCCGTAAGGTTAAGGTAGTCAGGCCTGCCTCTTTTTCCCGAAAATAATCTGCCAGCACTTTATCGGAGGCGTTAAAATTAAGGTGGGCGTGCATGTTAATCAGACCGGGCATGAGGGTACAATCGCCCAGGTTGTGGGCCGGGATAGGATTATCTGAACCAAGTTCCTCCTGACGACCTAAAG
>Ga0209512_1002473_pt1 | contig 19526 bp, 21 predicted proteins | sample frozenSSSSmetaG_FD_184142 | JGI IMG/M metagenome (GOLD analysis project Ga0209512, IMG submission 184142) | Glacier valley bacterial and archeal communities from Borup Fiord, Nunavut, Canada, to study Microbial Dark Matter (Phase II) -... | ecosystem: Environmental > Aquatic > Freshwater > Ice >... | reverse complement strand
CGTCACCTCAAAGCTACGAGGTAATCTATTGAACGGCTGACTTTTGTTGATTCAGTCAGGCTACGAGAGCAGCTGAAGTAGACAAAGGGGGAGAAAGGGTGATATGCACTGCAAACGCGAATTCAAGAGATATTTTAGTGATTGTTTCAGCACAATATTCGTTACGCAACTTGGTCAGCCTGGAACTGACTCAACTCCTGAAAAGGGAATCAAAACAGTTTTGGTGGACATTGCCTACGAATGTGGGCGCCCCCCAAACTGGTGATCCATACGAAAATGCGCTGGCCGAGCGAGTAAACCGAACGGTTAAGCCGGGACGCCCTTTAGGTTTGTGGCGTGGTAAGATTCCAAGATTTGGTAGCTTGTCATCAGTCAACCAGAACGGGGCAATCTAACGGGTCGCCAAGGAGAAAGACCTATGTTCCGATTCAGAACCCCGCTCTGTTAGACTTGCAACGGCTCAGATAGAAAGACGGGTTCACGGCCCATTATAAGGGTTCGAGCAAAGACAAGTCGGTTGGCTGACAACCAAAACTAAACGCTTTTATGGACATTCATCACTACATCGGCATTGATATTAGCAAAGCAACACTCGATTGGGCCGTTTCTGATGGCAAGACAGTTGTCTTCCAAACGACTACTGCCAACACCGTTGTGGGAATCAAAACTGCCCTGCGGCAGTTGAGAACACTCGCTTCCTGGAATCCCAAGCAAGTCGTGTTCTGCAAGGAACACACCGCAACGGCGGACCTTGGGCATCTACAACGCCCACCTGCTCGAATTTCTTCATAAGGCCAATCTGCCGATTTGGTTAGAAAACAGCACCCAGATCAAGCAGGCGGGTGGGATGCAACGGGTAAGAGCGATGCAGTGGATGCCCGGCGCATCGCCGAGTACGCCTATCGTTTCCGTGACCAGATGCGTCTGTGGGAACCGCCACGCCAAATTGTCCAACAACTCTCCTACCTAAGTGCTGTCCGTCAGCGGCTTATTCAGGTTTATAACCTTTTAGCTGTCCCGCTTGCTGAGCAAGAATCGTTTGTGAGTACATCTCTCCAAAAGAAGTTACAAGCCACCTCCAAGAAATCACTCGTAGCTCTCAAAGACGGGCAAAAAGCGATTGACAGCCAAATTTCGGCCCTTATTGACGGCGATGGTCGGCTCAAAAAACTCTTTGAGTTGATCGTCTCTGTTCCCGGTGTTGGCCCCACCACAGCTACCGAAATGCTGGTTGCTTCTAACGAAATGAAGTCCATCACTGATCCTAAAAAGATGGCTTGTCAGGCGGGCGTTGCTCCCTTTGTCTATAGTTCAGGGACCAGCGTCAGGGGCAAAACTCGTGTGAGTCATCAAGCCCAAAAACGATTGAAATCCTTATTCCACTTAGGGGCCATGTCGGCTATTCGCATAAAAGGGGAAATCCAAGACCATTATCAGCGGAAAGGCAGCGAAGGCAAAAACAAAATGCTGGTTCTCAACGCGGTTCGCAATAAGCTTATTCACCGGATTTATGCGGTTGTGAAGCGGGGTGAAAAATATGACAAAACGTATTTATCACCACTTGCATAAACCATAGAAATCGGAGCGGAGGACATGCTGCAAAACCGGGGCTTCATCAGGTTCGAGCTGGCTCAGAAAGCCGTCAAACGAGTCATCGACAACTACAACACCTTACGGCCACACGGTAGTTGTAGTTACCACCCCGCAACGGCGTACCGGCCGGTACGCCGTTGCGGGCACGTCGCTAAAAGAACCCCTGAAAGCCGGATTATTTCTTTATCGTGTCAGTTTCTACCGTGGTCTCGGTAACCACCTGAGCCGTATCCTTGGTAACCACCATGGAGGTATCCGTTGTGGTGGTTTTTCCATCGGCCGTGTTACTCTCCGTTTTCTTAGAATCGCAGGCGGTGGCTAGTGCCGTCAGCGATAGAACAAAAAAGGAGTATTTGATCAGCGTCTTCATAGCCTATCATTTAGTAAAGTGAAAGAATATATGCGTTAATACGTCTATTAAGGAAAGGTAACCCACTCACCATCAAATACGCTGCGGACCCACCTAATACTTCGGTGGCGTTAACGGATGGCCCTGTGCCGGGAAACCGGTTGACTACCATCTGGTGCTATTTATAGGCCTGGATTGGCTTCGTTTTTTGGGCTTCGTTGAGGATAGCTCCTGGGAATGGCTTGGCGACTGATGGCCCAGCGCTTGATGATACGGCACTGACGGTGGGGGGATGCGAGTTACGAGAAGTTAATACTAGTACTCGACCAAAATAGATAATATATGAATTTACTCTAATTTTGGGGATGAGCAAAAAAGCACTCCCCTTCGTGTTGGCCGAAGCCGACCAGCTTATACTGACCCAGCTTCTGGCTAAAGGCAAAGACTCGGTCCGAAAACTCAATCGGGCTAGAGCCTTACAGTTCTCTCATCAGGGCCAGCGACCTCAGCAAGTCAGCGAGTTACTCGGCATCAGCGTCCCCACCGTCTATAATCTGCGTAAACGCTACCGGGAGCAAGGTTTACAAGCGGCCATCAGCGAGAAAGACCGCCCCGGTCAGCCCCGCAAAGTCACTCCCAAAGTCGAAGCTGACATTACAGCCATAGCCTGTAGTGAAGCCCCGGACGGATCAGTTCGCTGGACAGTCAACCTCATTAACGAGCGGCTTGTCGAGCTTGATATTCACATTCATGACGAGTCGGTTCGGTTAGTTTTAAAAAAAGTAAACTCAAACCGTGGCTTAAAAAGCGATGGTGTATTGGCCAGATAGATGGAGAATATCTGGCCAAAATGGAGGATGTACTGACTGTTTATAACCGGCCTGTTGACCCAAATCGGCCCCGATTGTGTTTTGATGAACGCCCCTGTCAACTGCTTGATGATGTGGTCGTTGGCTTTCGGGTTGAACCCGGTAAAGCAGCCAAAGAAGACAATGAATACGTTCGACAGGGAACGGGTGTAGTCTTGCTGGCTTACGATCTGGACCGGGGCATTCGCTATGCACAAAGCCGCAAACAGCGCACCAGTGCTGATTATGCGGAGTTTATGGCGGAAATAGTTGACACTCAGTATGCAGATGCGGAGCAGATTGATTTGGTACAGGACAATTTAAACACCCACAAGTACGGCTCGTTTTACGCTCATTTACCCCTGCAACAGGCCCGGTTATTGAGCCAGAAGCTGGTCTTTCATTTTACACCGAAACACGGCTCCTGACGGTCGGCCGCTGCCGCTGAACATGGCTGAAATTGAGTTTTCGGCTTTAGCCCGTCAGTGCCTGAATCGGCGCATAGGTTCGCTGGTGGAGTTAGGTCGTCAGGTGAGTCTTTGGACTACTGCCCGTAATGAGCGGGCTGTTAAAGTACATTGGAGTTTTACCGTAGCTACTGCGGAGGATAAACTCAAGAGTTGGTATCAGAAAGTGAACCCACTAAACAAGTAGTGTTTATAAAATAATTAAATTGGACGAGTACTAGTGGTCTGTAACCCTAATTGGTAGAATCAATTGTTGTATTATTCTCTGAATTGATCTTCACGTAATGCCGCTTGAGCTTCTTTCGAGCCTGCGCTGTATCAAACATCCAGTTGATTTTAACCGCTTCTCGATTGCGCTCTTCTACCCAAGCCAGTACCTCTTTTTCCAATGTTGCTAGGTCCCCAATCCGTCGGTCGAGACACTGTTTGGATAGGGCGGCAAATTCAATCTCGGCCATATTTAACCACGAAGCATGCTTGGGTGTATAATGCCAGATGAATCGATTGGCTAACTCATGGGCTGTCTCTACAACAAAGCGGTCATAAAAGCTACCCGCTTGATGCGTGTTTAAGTTATCCTGTAACACGTGCAGTTGAGCCACATTAGGATAATGATTGGTCCGCAGTTGTTGCATAAATTCAGCATAATCCCGTTTAGTTCGTCGTTGACGCACTTGCACATAGCGTTGGCCTGTGTCCAAGTCGTACGCTAAGAGCACCACCGCCGTTCCCTTTCTGACATATTCATTATCTTCTTTGGCTACTTTACCCGGTTGAAAAGGGTGCCAACACATCGGATAATAACTGGCAAGGCCGTTCATCAAAGCACAGACGCGGATTTTGTGGATCAGTGGGTTGAGCGTAGAAGTCTAGCACGGCTTCCATTTTAGCCAGGTACTGCCCATCTACCTTGGGAATGCACCATTGCTGCTTGAGCCAGGGTTTAAGCACGTTTTTTTAAGCTGCTCGCCAACGGCTTGGTGGGAGATTGACTCCACCAGTCTCAGTTCGACCAACCGATCCGCCAATAGCCGTAAGGTCCAGCGGCTCCGACCATCTGGAGCCTGACTACAGGCGATAGCTGTCAAATGCGCTTGAGCAGCTTTATCAAACTTACTGGGCTGGCCCGGTCGGGGCTTTTCACTCAGGGCAACGGCTAAACCTTCCGCTACGTAACGGTTGCGAATGTTGTAAACCATCGCGGGGCTGACGGAGAGGAGTTGGGCCACTGCTGAGGGCGCCTTCCCTTGTTGCAATTGTAGCAACACTTGGGCCCGTTTAAGGCTGCGCACGGAGTGTTTGCCTTTGGTGAGCAGTTGCTGAAGTTGATTAATCTCATCAGCGGGTAAAGAAAACGAAAGAGCAGGACGAGCCATAATAGAGAAATGAAAGTAGTATTATTCCATAAACACAACTCTAGTGATTAAGGTTACAGACTACTAGCCTGACGTTACGGGTTACAAACCCACTAGCGCGGGATGTGCGTATCACCACCACGCAGCAGGCGCCAACATTTACGGCTCAAGGCACTACTTATTTTGTCAATCGGCAGGTTCAGTTAGCCTTCGAATGGCAGTTTGGTCAGTTGAAGAGCGGGACCAGTAAGCAGAGCAAAAAAATCAGTAATGACGATCGAAGTGGCCGGTAGACAACCTGGTTTGTTAGCCGGTTAGAGCGCAGCAAACGGGTTTGGTAGGCGCTTTAGAGACAAGTCGGTGTAAGTTCGGCCCTGGGTATGGACATCCGTTATCACGCCTGATTGGTTATTATCAGAGCAAGCCTCAACATAATAATCAGGGTATTTTGAGAATCAATGGTTCGTCAGTAGGTAAGCAGCCATTTCAAGTCTTGGGTATAATTACAGAGCGAAGTTCTTTTTCTGAGCGGGTAATTTAATCGACTAATTATGCGTTGCTTGCTCGTTATCAGTTGGATAACTATCCTTTTACTGTTAGGATCGACACGGCTGGCTCATGGACAAACGACCGCCGTGCTGACCGGCTCCGTAACGGATGCCACGACGGGAAAACCCCTGCCCTTTGCCAACGTTTACCTCAATGGATCAACGCGAGGGGCAGTCACCAACGAAAAAGGCTTTTATACGTTGGCAGGGGTACCCTTGGGCACAGTCGAAATAGCCGCTTCATTTGTGGGTTATCAACCCACTACTCAAACCATAAGATTTGATAATACGACACCGCAGAAGGCTAATTTTAGCCTCAAACCGAGCGAACAAACGTTGGATGCCGTGACCGTTCGGGGTAATCCGAAGCAATGGGAACGGCACCTTCGTCAGTTTAAAAAGCAATTCTTTGGCGAGCCATTTGGCGGGCAGTGTTGGCTGGTCAATAGCGAAATTCTCAATTTTAAAGCCGATAAGGCCCATCTATATGCGACAGCTAATGAGCCGTTAATTATTGATAATCAGGCCCTAGGATACCGAATAATCTATGCGCTGCACCATTTCGATGCGGCTGCGTCAGGCGATGTGTATTCGGCGGGAACGGCCCGTTTCGAAGAACTAAAGCCTGAGAACGAACGGCAGGCCAATCAGTTTAAACGTAACCGGCTAATGGCTTACAAAGGGTCAATCAGGCACTTGATGGCCAGCCTGATCAATAATACCTTCGAGCAGGCTGGTTTTATGGTCTATCAGGAAGATGTTACCAAAATGATATCCCTGGAAAGTCGAACAATTACGTTGACCGCTGCCATTAACGATCACAAGCGGCTGATTCCGCTTAAGACGTCTACGGCCATTCAACCCGGTCGATTAGCCACCGAACGTCGATTGGTTTCGCCCATGAAACTGATCGTATTCTATACGAATGCGACTTCGAGGTTCTCGCCTTATCCCGATGCTCGCTACGCCTATACGGAAATGAGACTGCCTCGCGGTCAACTGCAAATGACCGTTGATGGGGTGATTACGATGCCTGAAGGAATGGAAGCGAAAGGCTCGATGGGGAATGACCGGTTATCGACGCTGTTACCCGCCGACTGGAAACCCGAAGGGGTTGAAAAGGAAGCCCTTTCAAACAGCCAGTTGGCAACTCGGGGAAAGCTCGCGCCCCCCGACGCTCGCTTGGAACGGATCACGGCGGCCTTCAATGGGCGATTCAAGTTACTGGCTCCTACGCTGTTTGTGCACATCGATAAACCCTTCTACGCCACCGGCGACCGGCTCTGGATGAGTACGTACCTGCTCGATGCGGCCAGTCACCAGCGGGCCGATGGCCAAACGGCTATTCATGTCGACCTGCTTAGCTCAACCGGCAAACTCGTGCAGCATCAGTGGATACGGATCGTTGACGGACGGGGCGAAGGCAATTTCCGCCTGTCGGATACCCTCACAACGGGAACCTATCGCCTACGCGCCTACACCGATGAAGACGACAGACAGCGACGCCCCGCTTTTGAGCGGTCGGTGGCTGTCTATAACCTGTTTAAAAACGACCTATCCCTACGCAGTGATTCAGTTCATCAGTCAGTAGACGTTCAGATCTTGCCGGAAGGTGGTCGCTGGATTTGGGGATTGCCTGCGCGTCTGGGCGTAAAAATGGTCAAGCCCAATGGTCAGGGCTTGCCCATCGAGGGCCGTATTATAGACGATTCGGGTGCTGAAGTCGCTCGTTTTAAGACGAATCCGCAGGGAATGACTAGTGTAGCGATGGAGCCAAAGTCGCAGCGGACGTACTACGCCGAGGTAACGTATAGAACTCAATATCAACACGTTCCGCTGCCCAAACCAGAAACCGAAGGGCTGGCCCTTTCAGCCGATGCGGTCAGCGATACCACCCGTTTGGCGTTGACCATCCTGAGCACTAACCGGGTTGCTATTGACTCCGCGTATGTGCTGATTCAGCAACGGGGTCGGGTGATCGATGGTCGAAAAATTCTCCTACAAAACGGGGTTGCGAAGGTAAACTTGCCCATGATGACCTGGTTACCGGGTCTGGCGCAAATTACCCTGTACGATGCCAGTGCCAAGCCCCAAGCCGAGCGATTAGTTTTTGTACCCGAATTCATTGCGCCGGTACGTGTGCTGATGGGGGTCAACAAAAAACGGTATCAGCCCCGCGAGCAAGTTAGCCTTAGTCTCAATTTGAGCGATAACGGATCACCCGCGATAGCTGCTTTATCGGTGTCGATTACGGATGCCGACAAAGTGCTTGCTGATAGCGCCGACGCTACATTGCCCGTACACTTGCTGCTAACGGGAGAGCTTCGGGGACGTATCGAAAACCCCAACCAATACCTGGTGAATAATTCGGCCAAAACCCGTCGAGCGCTGGACGACCTGCTGCTGACCCAGGGCTGGCGACGGGTCAGTGGCACGCCTGAAACGGATTCACTCGGGGGTGTGTCGCTCCGGGGCCGCATTTTGACGGCGAAAAATGCCCCCCTACCCGGCGCACAGATTATTGTGGCGTCGACAGGGCTCGGGAAATCGTTCGTACATTCGGCAGCTACTGACGAACAGGGACGCTTTTGGCTGGTGGGAATGGCCATTGCCGATACGATACAATTAATGACTCGAATCACGGATCGTCAGTCAAGAACTATGTCTACCAAAGAAGCCTTTTGGGTTCAGGAAGGGACCGGCAACGGATGGGAATTTAGTCAACTTCTGGTTGCGGTAAACTGGTCGGCGTTGCGGGCCCAACTGGAAGCGGCTCGAATTCGGCAGGAAGCCAACACCGATCTTTACCGCGATAAAACGGTGAAAGAGCTAAACGAAGTGACGGTTCGCGCGCAAAAATATGAGGATAGACCCGAAGATATTCAACTGCGTAGTTTGCACAATGCGGCTGATGCCGTTGTCAAGTTCGATGAAAAATCGCCAATCTACTCAAATCTGTATGAAATGATGCAGGGCCGATTGGCGGGTGTGACGGTTTCACGAAGCATTGCACCACCAGGAGGTATAAAAAAGGGCGATTATCAGGTATCTATGCGAGGAGGAAATAGTTTTCTGGGTGGTACACAGCCCTTGTATTTGATGGATGGCGTGCCTATTCAGGACCCCGATGGAAATGTTTTGATGTTCTTTAATCCAAGGGATATTGAACGGATCGAAGTGTTAAAAAGTGCTGGCGCGGCTGGTCTATATGGGTCCCGGGGCGGGAACGGTGTCATTGCTTTTTATTCCAAAGGCGCCCGGTATATGCAGGGCCTGGCAAAACCTCAAGAGGGTATGACACCGATTCAATTCATTGGCTATCCGTCGGTGCAACGCGAATTTTATGTGCCACGCTACGACGCTGAGGCAACCACCACCCTTTCTGGCCCCGTCGATCATCGGGATGTTCTCTACTGGAAACCCCTCATGCAAACCGATAGCCAGGGGCGCAGTCAGCTACGTTTTCCCCTGTCGGATGTAGTGCGAACGTTACGCGTGGTCATACAAGGCGTTACAGTCGATGGCCGCCCAGTGTTGGGCGTTCAATTGATTCGAGTACAATAACGCCGTGATTTGTATCTCCTGAGACAGGTGTGAGCTCACTTCTGTACTTCCTTAAAAGACGTTTCTCCTTTCGGACCGATCTACGTAATGGTAGTAAAGTGAGAAATCGAATCGCGCATGAAAAAAGTACAATGTCTAGTAAGACCACTGTTTCTTAAAACGCCCATTTTAAGCGATGGGTACAGTAACTGTCATGGCAAAGTCAATCTGTTTGAGCTTCAGTCTCAAATTGTCATCTCACTAATCAAAATTAAAATCTCACATTTTAGCTGAGTTTATGAGACTGATTTTCTCCCAAATGACGAATTATCTCCCTTTCCGCAGAACTACCCCTTTTATAGAATCAGCATCCATCTCGGTGGAACAATTAGCCGCCGAAATCATTCGCGTTCTCGACGTGAAAGCCCGGCAGGATTCGCGTCATCCCCAGGAAGCCTGGACTCGTTTTGAGAATGGCAGCGGTGTAGAGATCGGTCAGGAAATCGAAGGGCTTATTCAATTGGCAAAAGCTGCGTTGTAGAAACTCGCCTGACTAAATTCGGCCAGGATTTGACCCCTAAACTACTCCTCACACGATTTAGCTGAACATAATATCGATGGCCAAACTATCCCAGACTGATCTGCCCGACTGCTGGATACTCGACCGGGCCACCGTCAAATGGCATCGTCGGAAATTTGTTGTGGTTGGCATCATGGACCTGCAAAGCCGAAAGTTGCTGGCCTGGGAAATTGTCAAACCGCTTCAGCCAAAGCCGGTTGCCGCTTTACTGACCGCAACCGTGACTCGTTACGGTATCCCGCCCGCGCTGGTGTTTGGCGTGGATAAAGTCTTCCGTAGCCCGGAGGTGCAGGACATTTGTACGCAACTTGAACGCTGGCCGCTCGATCTGCGGCATGGAAAAGTATCCATCACAATCTTCATGCGCAGTCTGTGGCGCAACCTGGAATGGGAAGGTTTAAGCTGGCGCGATCCCAGTGACGAAGCCGAATTTCGCCGGCTGATAGCCGACTGGTTCGTCTTGTATAATAGTAAGCGGCCCCATCAGGCATTGGGCTACGACACTCCTGATCAACGCTGGCAGTCGACGCATACCCAACCTTCCTAATCGTACCCGTTTCCACGACTCCCCGGAGGCATTGGTATAGATCCTTCTTTTTAATGAGCCGAGGTAGCGTAGCGGCTCTACTCAAAACGTGTTATTTGCTTTACGTAATCTACCTCTCGATAAGTGTATTGGCGAATCCGTTACCAAACCTGGTCTCTGCACCGACTCAGCGCAATACACCTCTTTCTTCATCTGTTTGAGTGTGCTGGAAGAATCACCCCGCAAAAAAGCCGCGACCAGATCCACCTGTCGCGGCTTTTTTATGCTGATGAGTGTACCGACGCAATCACCAGTTTTGAAATTTATTCACGTCAGATAAACATGACACCAAAGTTCATAGACAACAGGCTTGATATATGGATAAGCAACCTGACGCTATGAATTTGTGTTGCTGTGCCGTAGCCCAATCATTTTTAAAGGGTAGCCTATGAAATTGACAGCCGAACATTTGCACGAGATTCTCAACGGCCAGTTCGAGTACAAACTCATTGAGGAACTGGCCGAAGCGGGTCAGTACAAAACGGCATCGGTTGGGTCGTATCTGATCCGGCCGGGGGAGTTCATCCGTTCGGTTCCCATCATTATAAAAGGGTCGGTCAAAATCCTGCGCCCCGATCCCGAAGGCCGGGAAGTCCTGCTCTACTACCTCGGCGGGATGGATACCTGCGCCATGTCACTGACGTGCTGTTTGAGTGCCAAGCAAAGCGAAATCACGGCGGTCGTGGAAGAAGAAACCGAGTTCATTGCGATTCCGGTTGAGAAAGTGGACGAGTGGATGTGCCGCTTTTCAACCTGGAAGCAGTTCGTCTTTCAAACCTACCAGAAACGGTTCGATAACCTGCTGGCGACCATCGACGATGTTGTCTTCCACAAATTGGACGAACGCCTGCTGACGTACCTACAGAAAAAGATTACCAGTTGTCAGTGCAGCGTACTGTCGATTACCCACGAAGAGATTGCCCAGGAACTCGCTACCTCGCGGGAGGTCATATCCCGCCTGCTGAAGCAATTGGAAAAGCGGGGTCACCTCAAACTGATGCGCAATAAGATCGCGATGTTGCCCTGATTTCCTGCTTTTGTAACTTTTATCACGGAAGTCCTTGATGCCGGAGTCGTATTTCGCTTAAAATTTAAGTGCATATGACATCCTTACAACTGGCGGGCTTCTCGGCCTCCATTCTCATTGGGGTCAGCCTGGGCCTGATTGGCGGGGGCGGCAGCATCCTGACGCTGCCCGTGCTGGTTTATCTGCTGGGGTTCAACCCCGTCGTCTCCACGGCGTATTCCCTGTTTGTCGTCGGCACCACCTCATTGGTTGGCTCTCTCAACTATATGCGGCAACAGCAGGTCAACTACAAAGCCGCCATCCTGTTTTCAGTCCCTTCGTTCGTAGCGGTCTACCTGACCCGCCATTACCTCATACCGGCCATTCCTGATCCCGTTTTCGTCACGGACAGTTTCGTTCTGAGCAAAAGCGTCGCGATCATGATCTTTTTTGCGCTGGTCATGCTGGTGGCATCGGTCAGTATGATCCGGGACGAAAAAATGCCGGATCAGCCCTTGGCCAACGCCTTCCGGTTCAACGTGCCGATGATTGCCTTCGACGGTATTCTGGTGGGTCTGCTGACGGGCATCGTGGGGGCAGGCGGTGGTTTTCTGATTATACCGGCTCTGGTACTGCTGGTTCGATTACCCATGAAAATGGCCGTGGGAACGTCCCTGCTCATCATTGCCGCCAATACGCTCATTGGTTTTTGGGGTAGTATGGCCGACCTGCTCATTGACTGGCCCTTTCTGCTAAAATTCACGTCGCTTTCTGTGTTGGGTATCCTGCTGGGCACGTATCTCTCCCGGTTCATACCGGGCCAAAGACTAAAGAAAGCCTTTGGCTGGTTCGTGCTGATGATGGGCGTGTACATCATTAGTCGGGAGGTGTTTCTATAAGCGGGCATGGGTGATAAAAGTCACTGATCACGGTTCATGCCCGATCTACTTTTGTGGTAATCAACCGACATTCATTAAGCAATATAGACTATGTTTTTTCAGCATATTTATGACAGGAGTCTGGCACAGGCCAGTTACCTCATTGGCTGCCAAAAGACGGGCGAATCCATCGTTATCGACCCCAAACGGGACGTGGATACCTACATCGACATCGCCAAACAAAATGGCCTTCGCATCACCCACGTCACCGAAACGCACATCCACGCCGATTTTCTGTCGGGGTCCCGCGAATTAGCCGCCCTCACGGGTGCCGCGCTCTACCTGTCGGACGAGGGCGGACCGGACTGGCGCTACGAGTTCGACCACATTGGGTTGAAAAACGGGGACGTCATTACCGTCGGTAATCTCAAACTGGAGGTACTCCACACGCCGGGCCACACGCCGGAAAGCATTAGTTTTTTGCTGACCGACAAACCCGCTTCGGCCGAACCCGTTATGCTATTTACGGGTGACTTTGTTTTTGTGGGCGATGTGGGTCGTCCTGACCTGCTCGAAAAGGCAGCGGGACTGGCCGGTACGCAGGAAGCCGGTGCCCGGCAGATGTACGAATCCCTGAAGAAATTCAGTGCTCTGCCCGATTTTCTACAGGTGTGGCCGGGTCACGGAGCCGGGTCAGCCTGTGGGAAAGCCCTGGGAGCGGTGCCCGGCACGACGGTTGGCTACGAGAAGATCAGGAACTGGGCGTTTCAATACGACGACGACCCACAGGGTTTTGTGAATTACCTGTTAGCCGACCAGCCGGAGCCACCCCGGTATTTTGCCCGGATGAAAACCCTTAATCGGGTGGACCGCCCCCTGTTGACGGAAGTACCTACGCCGGAGAAACTCACGGCGGAGGCTGTCAGGGCCGCGCTCGACAAGGGCATCAAACTGATCGATACGCGCAACAAAACGGCTTTCGCCGAAGGGTTTGTACCGGGTAGTGTTAATATTCAGGGTAACAACGCGTTTGCCACCTGGATGGGCTGGTTTGTGACCTACGAGGAGCCATTTATGCTGGTCGCCGACGATGCCCAAATCGAGGACCTTACCCGTAAACTCATGCGCATTGGCTTGGACAAGGTCTATGGCTACGTAGATGACGTAAGTACGCTGGGTATCGACCTGCAAAAGAGCAATATCATCGACATCGACACGGTCAAAACGTACCTGAACCGCGACGACGTGCAGGTAGTGGATTTGCGGGGGGCATCCGAATACAACAGCGGGCACATCGAGGGGGCCGAAAACGTGTTCGCGGGTACGCTGCCCCAGCACCTCGATCGGATCAGCAAAGACAAGCCGGTTGTGCTCTACTGCCAGGGGGGAGACCGGGCCACCATCGGCTACTCGCTCTTGGCCAGCCACGGGTTCGACAACATAAAGAACTACTCGGCCAGCATGAGCGAGTGGGTCAACAAAGGCAATCCGGTGGTAACCGAAGCCATTGAAGCCGCCGTCTGATTGCATTCATTTGCTTTAAACCCCTGAAACGATGACCGCCCCCGCCCCAACCGGACTCCGGCAGAACTGGCCTCAATTCACGCTGTTGGTGATTATCAACGCCTTCGTGGGCGGCATGGTCGGGTTAGAACGGACCATGCTGCCCCAGTTGGCCGAGTCGGAGTTCGGTATCCGCTCCAACACGGTGATCCTGTCGTTCATCGTCGCGTTCGGGCTTGCCAAAGCGGTGTCTAACTACGCGGTGGGTCTCTGGGCCAACCGCGTCGGCCGGAAAAACCTGCTCGTTATCGGCTGGGGAATAGCCATCCCGGTCCCATTTCTGCTGATGTACGCCACCGAATGGCAGGGGATTGTGGTGGCCAACGTCCTGCTGGGCATCAATCAGGGGTTGGCGTGGAGCAGCACGGTGGTTATGAAAATGGATTTGGTCGGGGAGCGGCAACGGGGATTGGCTGCGGGCATCAACGAATTTGCCGGGTATCTGTCGGTGGGGTTGGTTGCCTTCCTGACCAGTTATTTAGCGGCTCAGTACGGGATTCGGCCCGTGCCGTTTTATATGGGTGTGGTGCTGACGGCGCTGGGATTCGCGTTCAGTCTTTTTTTTGTTAAAGATACCGCCCGGTTTGTCAGGCAGGAAGCCCAACACAGTACGGTCCCCCTGCTCCGCCATCCGTTCTTAGACACGACCCTCCGGCATCGTTCGATCAGTGCCGTCACGCAGGCGGGGTTAGTCAACAACCTGAACGACGGTATGTTGTGGGGACTACTGCCGCTCTTGCTGCTATCTAAGCAGTTCACCGTGGCTGAAATCGGTTTGCTGGCGGCTATCTACCCCGGTGTCTGGGGCGTGGCGCAACTTTTCACCGGACCTTTGTCCGACCGGTATCCCGTGCGGATGATCCTGTTTGCGGGCATGAGTCTACAGGCACTCGGCATTGTCGCCTTGACGAAGGCCGGTACGTTTCCCGAATTTGTCCTGATTAGCGTAAGCTTAGGCATTGGCACAGCATTGGTTTACCCCACGTTCATGGTAGCCATCGCCCAGTTTACCCACCCGCAGCAACGGGCCGAAAGTCTCGGTGTTTTTCGACTGTGGCGCGACCTGGGGTATGCCGTTGGGGCGTTGATGACCGGGTTTATAACCGACCGATGGGGTATCGAGTCGGCCATCCTGTCGGTCGGCGGGCTGACGGGACTGTCGGGCCTTATCACCCTGTTCCGAATGGAACCCGAGAGCGACTGCATCCCGGCGGCCGACGTGAAACACCGGCTGGGAGCGGGGACCGGGTTGACGATTATCGACGTGCGTTCGCCCGAAGAATACCGACATTATCACATCCCGGGTTCAATCAACATTCCGCTCCCGCGACTGGCCGAAACGCGCACGTTGTTCAAACCCGGCGACCGGCTGATTACCACCTGCACCATAAGCGGAGGACGGTCGGTTGAGGGTAGCCAAAAACTCCGGTCTCTCGGCTTCAGCAACGTGCGCTGGCTTTGCGGAGGAACGAGTGAGTGGGCAACCGAGCCGGCAGCCTGACTAACTAAGCCCGCTTTTGGGATACACGCCTGAACGGGCCATCACCCCTATAATCAACCAGAATCATGCAGGAATCAACTAATGTAAACCATACGTACAGCGATGTATCGGCTACTGAATTCAACCAGTTGATGAATGACCGGCCCGATGCCATTTTGCTGGACGTTCGTACCCCCGCCGAAGTTCAGCAGCAGATGCTGGATGGAGCACTGAACATCGACTTTATGCAACCCGACTTCGCGCAGCAAGTTGCCGGATTAGACAAAAATAAAACGTATCTGGTGTATTGCCGGAGTGGAAACCGAAGCGATCAGGCCTGCAAGTTGATGGCGCAGCAGGGGTTTTCTGACCTTTATAACCTCGGTGGAGGCCTGATGAGGTGGCCTTACTGAGGGCTGTGCCAAAAGCCATTCACGATGTGCACATCAATTACCCGGAACATAACCAACCAACAGGCGGATGAAAAAGAACATGGGATCTACCGACCGGATAATCCGGTCGGCACTGGCGATTACCGCCGTCATTTTGTACGCAACCAGGACCGTCACCGGCCCGTTGGGCATCGGGTTGATGGTGCTGTCCGGCATTTTTCTGCTAACCAGTTTGGTTAGTTTTTGTCCGCTCTACATGCTGGTTGGCCTGAACACCTGTCCGGCTAAGCGATAGTTCGACCTACGTCCATCCAATCACACAAAAAACCACGCTCCGTAGCCTACGGAGCGTGGTTTTTTGTGTGTAACAAATGTCACTGACCGGGTTGATTGTTTTGGGCAATTTTGTAGTGATATTAACGCTCAGTTATCGGTAATACCATGAGAATCACCCTTTTTGTCCTGCTAAGCCTGTGTTTAACGGGGTCGGTCGGCTGGTCCCAGTCGGTTCCCCAAAACCTCGACGTCCGGTCGTTCAACGAGACGATGCGCCGGACACCCGCCAGAACCATACTGGATGTCCGAACCGCGCAGGAAGTAGCCGATGGCACCCTGCCCGGTGCCGTCAACATCGACTTTTTCGCCCCTGACTTCGCCCGCCAATTGGGCCGTTTGGACACGACAAAACCTGTGTTCGTGTACTGCGCCGTTGGGGGGCGCAGCAGCAAAGCCGCGCAGCAGTTGCAGCAGGCGGGGGTTAAAACAGTCTATAACCTCTCGGGCGGTATGCAGGCCTGGCAACAGGCGGGCTATCTCACCACCAAAAAGACACGATGATTCAGATAATCCCCGCCCTGCTGTCACTCATTACCCTGCTGGGTTTGCTGGCTGGTCCGGCAACGGCCCAGTCGGTCCAGAACAAGCGGTACGACCGGCTGCTCCGGCTGATGCTCAACAAGTCGGTGCCGACGGTCTCGGTCAACGAGCTACGGCAACCGGGCAAGAGGTTAGTGCTGGACGCCCGCGAACCGGCCGAATTTGCGGTAAGCCACTTGGCCGGAGCCGTTCCGGTGGGTTATAAGCAACTCGACCTGCGGGCACTCAGCAACGTGGCGAAGGACCAGCCCATTGTTGTGTATTGCTCGGTAGGCTACCGCAGCCAGAAAGTAACCCAGACGCTGGCTAAGCAGGGTTTTACCAACGTCAGAAACGTGTACGGCGGCATTTTCGAGTGGGTAAACCAGGGTTATCCCGTCGTCAACAAACAAGGATCTACCGATTCTGTCCACGCCTTCAGCAAAAGCTGGGGTCAGTGGCTCGAACGGGGCCAGAAAGTATATAACTAATCGACTGCCATGAACGAGTACATACAAACGTTTCTGAACGGGTACAGCGGTTACTGGAACTACCTCGTCGACGAGATTATCCACCCCGGCTGGCCCAACTATTTCTACACCCTGATTGGCATTTCGTTGCTGGTCTGGATGCTGGAACTGCTGTTTCCGTGGCGCAAAGACCAGCCGATTTTCCGGGAGGATTTCTGGCTCGACGGCTTTTACCTGTTCTTCAACTACTTTCTGTTTTCGCTCATCGCCTACAACGCCGTTTCGCAGGTGGGGGTGAAAGCGTTTACCGATTTTCTGGGTCTTTTCGGAATCACCAACTTGGTAGCCCTGAACGTGGCGAATCTGCCCGTCTGGTGCCAGTTGCTGATCCTGTTCGTGGTGCGCGATTTTATCCAGTGGAACATTCACCGGCTGCTGCACCACTCGCCCCGGCTGTGGGAATTCCACAAGGTGCACCATTCGGTGGAGCAGATGGGGTTTGCCGCTCACCTGCGCTATCACTGGATGGAAACCGTCGTGTACCGGACGCTGGAATACCTGCCGCTGGCCATGATTGGCTTCGGGCTGAAGGAGTTCTTTATCGTTCACCTGTTCACGCTGGCCGTGGGTCACCTCAACCATGCCAACATTTATCTGCCCATTGGTCGGCTTCGGTACGTGTTCAACAGCCCCCAGATGCACCTCTGGCACCACGCCGAAGAACTGCCGCCCCACAATCGGGAAGGGGTCAATTTCGGCCTGACCCTCAGCATCTGGGATTACCTGTTCCGCACCGCCTACGTTCCCTACGAAGGAAGCCACATCAAATTGGGCTTTCGCGGGGTAAAGCGGTTCCCCAAAACGTTTTTCGGCCAACTGATGCACCCCTTTCGTAAACCTGCCCCGGCAAAACAGGCCAAACCGACAACTGAGTCCCGGCAACCCGTAACCCATCAGCTCTCATGAGGTCCGTTTTCAACAATCCAGTGTTGTGGCTGCTGGTCAGTTTAACCCTGGGGCTGGCTCCGTTCAGCCCCGAGCCGCACGTGGTGGGTAAACTGCGCTGGGTGTTGGGCGGGGCAGCGGGTATGGCAGTCATGGACTGGTTAGATTTGCTGCTGCACCTAACCCCGTGGCTGTTATTGCTGTATGCGGTGCTGGTTCGTATCCGGCCAAAAGTGGGTTTTGCCGGGCGCAAGTGAGTCTGTTGAGGAGGAGACTGACCCGGATACGGACGATTTTTTCGTTGATTCGTGATAGTTGTTACGGAGTAGGCCCCCGAGACGCGTCATCTTTGCCGTATACCAACCGCTTTATGTACTGCCGATGAAACCCGCCGACGATGACCCTCTTATCCGCACCCTGACGCGCAGCTTTTGGGCATTGGCCGGGTTGATCGCGGTGGCGGTGGGTTTACTCAGCGTTGTCTTAGTCCATCAGTGGCGGATGGCCCACCCGCCCGCAGCCGAACCGGTTGCGTTGGCTATTCAGACGCCCAAAGACACCAATTTTGTTAACCTCTGGACGCCCCCGTCCGACTGGCGGCTGACGCGCTTATCGGCTCAGGAGCAGGCTCAGGTGCGCTACGGGCGCGAACTGATTGTCCACACCGCCGACTATCTGGGACCGAACGGGTCGGTGGCGCACCTCTCCAACGGGATGAACTGCCAGAACTGCCACCTCAACGCCGGTACGCAGCCCTGGGGCAACAACTACGCGGCTGTGCAGGCGACCTACCCCAAATTCCGGGAACGCTCCGGCACGGTCGAAGATCAGGTGAAGCGGGTAAACGACTGCTTTCAGCGCAGCCTGAACGGTCGGCCATTAAGCCCCGACAGCCGTGAAATGGCGGCAATCTTAGCTTACATCAAATGGCTCGGCAGTGACGTTCCGCCGAAGAAAACACCCCGTGGGAGCGGACTCTTCAAAGTAAAGGGGCTGAAGCGGGCGGCCGACCCGGCCAACGGGTTGGTAGCGTACACGCAAAAATGCCAAAGCTGCCACCAAGCTTCCGGGGAAGGGCTGCTGATGGCCGGAAACCGCAGCTACACCTATCCGCCTTTGTGGGGAAAGCACAGCTACAACCAGGGCGCGGGGCTGTTTCGGCTGTCGAGTTTAGCCGGGTACGTGCGCTACAATATGCCCCTCGGTGCCACCTACGAGCGTCCACAACTGACCGATGAAGAAGCCTGGGACGTAGCTGCCTACATCAACGCGCAGCCCCGCCCGACCATCGACATCAGCCGCGACTGGCCCAACCTGGCGGGGAAGCCGTTCGACCATCCCTTCGGCCCCTACGCCGACCCGTTCAGCGAACAACAACACAAGTACGGCCCCTTCAAACCAATTAAAGACTGGAAGGAAGCCCACAAAAAGAAGTCAGCCCCGGCACCGTCGAAGCCGCCGACCCAACCCGCAAATCTACCCGCGTCGGCCCAATCGGTTCAACAGGCCCGTTTCTAAAAATTCTATTCTAAACCCTATTGACGTATGCAATCCAGACGTGATTTCTTACAGGCCGGTCTGCTGGCCGGGGTAACGGCGGTTGGCGGTCCGATGATGGACGGTCCGACTGCGCTACCGGTTTCGGAACATACCCGGCCCGACCGGCAAAACAAGGGGGAACCAGTGCCGCCCGCTACCGGAACAATTACGCTCCTGCAAACCACCGATGTGCACTGTCAGCTTCACGCACACGATGAACTGTTTTGGGAAAACAACCAGCTCACGTTTCGCCAAGCGGGGGGGTATGCCCACTTAGCGACGGCCATCGACAGCATCCGACGGAAGAACCCGGCCAACACGCTGCTGATCGACACGGGCGATATGTTTCAGGGTAGTATGCTGTCGGTTAAAACCGAAGGACGGGCCTTTTTGCCCCTGCTGAACGCGCTCAACTACGACCTGTTTCTGCCCGGTAACTGGGAGGTTGTTTATTGCAAAAAGGCCATGCAGGAGTTATTGGGCGGGTTGCAGGCCCCCAAAGTATGCACGAATATGCACCACGACCGGG
>Ga0209512_1002471_pt1 | contig 19556 bp, 19 predicted proteins | sample frozenSSSSmetaG_FD_184142 | JGI IMG/M metagenome (GOLD analysis project Ga0209512, IMG submission 184142) | Glacier valley bacterial and archeal communities from Borup Fiord, Nunavut, Canada, to study Microbial Dark Matter (Phase II) -... | ecosystem: Environmental > Aquatic > Freshwater > Ice >... | reverse complement strand
TTTCTTGCTGTATAACAGCAGGTTCAGTGCGCCGCTGATTGTTTTCATCTTTTATAATTTCAATCTCCTCAAAGGTACGGTTTATCACGTTGTAATTATCCTTATTATACAACAAATACCAGCATTTATTCGTCTGACTCCAACATGCTCCAATACTTCTCGCTTTGTTTTTCAAGTTTTCGTCAAAACCAAAATAAATTCCAATCTGGTCATTCCCATTGTGAAATATCTTCCGAAGTTGTACCATCCTGACAATTTTTTAATTATTTCATTTACGTAGTCTCCCGATGCCAGTATAAATGATTGTATGCAAACTTCATAATAAGGCAAATAAGGTCCAAACAGAGCATATCACACCCTAAGTTACGAAGATTTTTTTAAATTGAAAGAAACCTTGGTTATCAAAATTACAATGCTATTGCATATTTAGCGAACCCTGTTTTTGAATTTTCTTCTGATTCACAAGACTTTGGAGTTGTGCCACAATTTAAATGAAGCAAAGTGAAAATATTTTTAACACAATTAATATTTGTTCAAAATATTATTATTAATTTTAAGCACCTTATTACTTACCGGGTTTTTTACGATTTATTTAGTTGTTGTATTGATGCAATTTATTAACTGTAAATTTAAAAACTTATGAATCAATCTGAATTTAATTTTTTAAACATGACCGACCGTGTGCTGTCTCACATGTTCGTTGGTAAACTGCTCTGGGAAAATGATCCCGAAATTGTTGAAGTTGTAGAGGTGATTAAACAGCAAAGGAACGGCATATCCCAAAAGGGGGCTCTTGAGGCTGGTCTGTCGGGTAAAGGATACACTTCAGCAAAAGACAACTCCCTCGACATGCTTGCGGCAAAAACCTTCAAGCTGTGTAAGAAAATCAGCGCATTTGCAAAGAAGAAAGGTCTATTGGAACTGATTCCCTTGGTGAATTTATCGCTTTCCACGATCTCGCGCGGTCCCGAAAAAGAGGTGATCAACCGTTGCAGGGCCATCACCAGTATTGCTGTAAAACACATGGAAAACCTTGCCTCTTTCAACGTGAAAAACGATGAAATTGAGCTGATCGAAAAACTGATCTCCGAGTATCAGAATCATATCGATAACCGGAGCAATACAAATATTTCCAAATCCTCCTCGGGCGAAGATATCACCAATGGTATCGGAGTGATACGCCATCAACTCGATATTCTCGACGACCTCGTTGAAGGTTCACTGGAGGACAATACCTTTATTCGGGAATATAGAGTGGCCCGCCTGATCGACGATTTCGGAAAGGGCAAAACACTGAAAAATAAAGACAAAGAATAGGTTTCGCACACATGGTAAGTACAGGTAACCGGAAATATCGTCAGTCAACAGCGATTTTTCCGGTTTTTTTTGTCTGGCTGGCAGAACGCCCCGGTAACGTGTCAGAACAGCGTGTATACTTGTCAGAACAGCAGCGTAACATCACGGAACAACCTGCAAACCTCGCAGAACGATGTGCTAATTTGATAGAACAGCGTGGTAACATCACAGAACAGCGTGCAAACCTCGCAGAACGATGTGCTAATTTGATAGAACAGCGCACAAACCTGACAGAGCGGCAGCTGAACATGACAGAGCAGCAGGTCAACATGACAGAGCAGCAGGTCAACATGACAGAGCGGCAGACGAAGCGCGCAGAACAGCTCACAAACCTCGCAGAACAGCTCACAAACCCGATAGATCATCACACAAACATGATAGAACGGCAGGAGTAGAGACGCATTGCATTGCGTCTCTGCATATATACGACATCGCTGCACATCTGCGCGTTCACCAATTTATGATTAATGACTTACAAAAATTAATAAGAATGAATCTCCCTTGTGTTTCTCACTACTTCTTAGGACAGCAATGCATGAAAATCACTATAAATCGGGATTGCAGGAGACGCAGGCCGTCCCTATTTTTGCCTTCACTATAAATTAAAAAATAAGTGAAATGAGAAATATGATCCTGATGGCCGGAATATTGCTGGCAACTGCAACTTTTCTGAACGCACAAACCGACAGTCTACCGGCCAACCTCTATTTTAACAGCGCCGAAAAAATGTTGAGAACCAATGGAAACCTTAAAATTGGCGGATATGGCGAAGTACATTACAATCAGCCATTCTCGTCGGAAGAAAGGAGTAACGGAACCCTGGATGTTCACCGGTTTGTAATGATGCTGGGATACCAGTTTAACGACCGGTTGCAGTTTATTACCGAACTGGAGTTTGAACATGTTTCGGAGTTTTACGTCGAACAGGCTTTTTTGCAATACAAACTCAATAAATCCATCAATTTTCGGGGTGGCTTAATTTTAACACCCATGGGAATTGTGAACGAATACCACGAACCGGTTTTGTTTAACGGCGTCGAACGTCCACGGTTAGACAACGATCTTTCACCGACAACCTGGCGTGAAATTGGTTTCGGAATCACCGGGATAATATTGCCTGCTTCGGTTAAATATCAGCTTTATGTAATGAACGGATTTAACGGATACGACGGAAAAGCCCACATCGGCGGCGCAAGCGGCTTACGGGGCGGACGGCAAAAAGGCGCTGATTCCTATATAAGTTCACCCAATTTCAGCGGTAAAATTGAATATTTTGGTATTCGCGGACTGAACCTGGGTTTGTCGGGATATTTTGGCAATACCCAAAGTACGCTTTACAACGGCATTGATAAAAACGATGATGCAGCGCTGGCAAAAGCCGATTCATCGGTGGTTGGAATATCGATGCTGGGCGCCGATGCCCGTTATTCGTACAAAGGATTGAAATTAACAGGTCAGCTTTATCATACCCGCCTTTCGAATACGGGAGCGTACAACAAATTTACAACCGGTAATGGCGGCGGAAATCTGGGAAGCTCGATGTTTGGGTATTATATAGATTTAGGATATAACGTATTACGGCATGTTAAAACCGAAAAGCAACTCATCCCATTTGTACGTTACTCCAATTATGATACGCATTATACGGTATCTGACAACATTACAGATAATCCCGCTTATCAGAAAAGTATTGTTACCACCGGATTATCATTTTTTCTGACACCCGGTGCTGTCGTAAAAGCAGATTTGCAGTTCATTAAGAATGGCGCTTCCGACAAATATGCAAAAACGTTCAATGCCGGTTTTGGCATCATGTTTTAATAGTTAAACGATCATGAAAAATATAGGTGTCCTCATCCTTTGTCTGCTGACCGGATTCGCCTCTTTTGGACAGGGCAAAATCGATTATCAAAACAAAAGGCTCATCAATAGTTTGAAAAAAAACGGAATTACAGGATTTTCCCGGCTCAAGGAAATTAACAGCAATTTAAAAGGTGAACCCGAAATACAGGGAAAATTTTTCAGTTTATTAAATAAGTCGGAAGTTAACGGGATTCAATATATTTTTATTGGAAGGGTGAACAGTTGCCGTGCAGGCGGCTGTTCCATTTCCGGCAGCAATCCTTCAAACCAGGAATCGGAGTATTTTGAATATTTAATATTGTATGATTCGGATAAAACCGTGAAAATGGTTGAGGTTTATAATTATGCGGCCACACATGGTTACGAAATTACTGCAAAAGGATGGTTGAAACAGTTTGCCGGTTTTTCGGGAAACGATACATTGGAGGTCAATAAAAATATCGATGCCATTTCGGGCGCAACTATTTCAGTATATGCAATCACCAACGATGTTCAGTTAAAAACCAAACTTTTAAAATCGATGAATTAGCTGTTTCCGTGAACCTGGTACTGACCCTCCAGAACGACGCCTGATCATGTCAGAACGGCAGGTGTAGAGACGCACGGCCGTGCGTCTCTACAAATATCAATGCGTCTCTACAAATAACTGCCCGTCTCTGTACATTACATCGCTACACATCTTTGCGTTCAACAATTTATTATATCTTTGAAACGAGCATGATTGACAATCACAAACCGGGATGTATATATCTTGCATGCGAGTTCCATACGACTTATTAAAAACAAATTAGATACGTATGAACATCATCCTAAATTTGTTGTTTTATTGTAGTATTATATCTTTTAAATATTGTACTGTGTTATGAAAAAAGTGATTACTGCTTTCATAGCTAAAAAGCTTCAGACCGATACCGTGAATTTGAATTGAAATTTTCGATGGATGAATAAAATATCGCGCAAGGTTTTCCGAATGATCATCCTGGCTGTTATCGTGATTATAACGGCCGGGTCGTTTTACTTTTATACGAATTTTAACCGGCTGATCTCCGATGCAATTATGCGGAGCTTTAACGCAAATGTGATCTCCGATGTGTATGATCTAAGCTTCGATCGGTTGAATATCAATATATTCACAAAAGAGGTCAAAATTCGTCATGTGGTGATTGCCCCCAAGAAAATCCCGTTGCAGCCTTATCCGTACATCAACAGCTCATTTGTTTTAAAGACCAGCCGGATCGATCTGAATGGTGTTGATATTTATGCATTGCTAAAACAGAACCGGCTACAGATAAGTACCATCGAGATTGAAAAACCGGAGATTGACGTACAATTGAAAGGCCGGAACCATGTGCTTTTCCCGTTTAAAGCGGGCGATAAATCTTCGGAAGCAAAGATGGAGCAACTTAAAAGGTTCCTCGATTCGTATTTCTTAAAAGAGCTGGTTCTCCGCGATGCCGTGCTGTCGATGGAAGACGAACATGAAGGCAGCAGTTACAAAATCGGGGCGCTGAATATATTTATAAGTGATATTCAGCTTAATCAAGATGCCGGTGTCGATTCACTAACGTTCCGAAAGGCCGATTTAGGGATGAGCGGTTTGTTGATTCATGCAAAAACAGGTGGGTTTAAATCGATGGAATCGAAGAACTACCAGTTGAATGTCGATTCGTTTTCAATTCAGCAGCGACCCGATACCGTCGATTTCCAGGTGGGGAACTACACAACGCGTATTCAGGATTGGAAGCTCGTGACGGCCGACAGCACTTACCTGATTGGTGCTCAGCTGGTCGAGTTGTCACAAAGCGAAAAGGCGGTGCACATCACCGATGCGGTGTTGAAGCCAACCGTCAGCCACGATGAATTCAATCAGCAAAACAAGTATCAGAAAGAGTTGTATTCCATCACCGTAAAAAAGGTCGATCTGTTGGACATTGCCTTTAGCCGTCTCCGGTTCGACAGGGCGATATTTATCGGACAGCTTAACCTCGACAGTGCGGATGTGTTAATTTACAGGGATAAAACAAAGCAGGTCGATATGAAACGATTTCCTGAGTTTCCGGGACAGCAATTAAACAGCATTGGTATTCCGTTAACGATTAAGGAATTAAAAATAGCAGCATCGACGCTTGAATACCAGGAAAAGAAAGTGGATGGCGATTTGGCAAGCGTTAAGTTACGCGGATTGAATGTAAACGCTCAAAATATTTCGAATCAAATGGCCGGTTCCACGCTTACGGTAAAGGCCGATGGGCATATCGAAAGCAAAATCCCATTTAATTTAGCGCTGGCGTTTAGTTATACAAAGCCGGAGTTTAGTTTTAAAGGCGCCATCAAACCTTTCGAATTGAAGGATTTAAATCGTGTAACAGAGGCATTTGCTCCCACAAGCGTCAAGACTGGTTTCGTTGATGTGATTAATTTTTCAGGAAATGGTTATCCGCGTGCATCATCCGGCGATATGGAATTCCTGTATCACGATCTTGGATTAATCGTTGATGTGAAGAAATACTCGAAGTTTAAAAACAGCCTTATCTCATTTGCAGCGAACAACTATCTGAATTCAAGCAATCCGGCTTCGGCAGATAAAGCCGCCAGGCTCGTGAAATTCGATGTTGTACGCGATCGTAATAAGGGGTTTATGAACCTCGTTGTGAAGTCGATACTGGCAGGATTGCAGGAAACAATGATTCCTTCGAAAGAGAACCGTAAGCTGAACCGCGAAACGAAGAAGGCGCTTAAAAAGGAAGGGAAAAAATAACCAAGCCCTTCGAGCGGTCGAAGACCCTCGAAGGGCTACTCGCTTGAGGATATACGACCGCTCGAAGGTTAGTTGCAGTTCCCTCGAAGCGGCATTTACCCAACCTTCGAGGGTCTGCGACCGCTCGAAGGTTAGTCGAAGACCCTCGAAGGGCTGCTCGCTTGAGGATATACGACCGCGCGAAGGTTAGTTGCAGTTCCCTCGAAGCGGCATTTACCCAATCTTCGAGGGTCTGCGACCGCTCGAAGGTTAGTCGAAGACTCTCGAAGGATTTTTAAATTTCCGAAAAGTTTTTTCCCGAAGATTAGAAAATAAACAAATTGAAAAGAGTGTTGTATCATTATTGTACGATTTACTTTAAACCGGAAATTAAAACAAACATTATGAAGCCGAAAATTTCAGTTTTACTGGTTCTTTTATTTTTTATCGGAACCACCCTTTTTGCCCAGGAAAAAAGCAAAAAACAATTGAAGGCCGAACGTGCCATTGAAAAACAACAGCAAACTGAGGCATTAATGAATGCAAAAGAGTTTGTTTTCGTCGGAAAAACAGCCATTCCCACGGGATTCAAAACGATGGATTTGACTTCAAATCCCAACTATATGAAATTTCATCCCGATAGTATTGAAAGTTATATGCCTTTTTTTGGTAAAGCATATAGCAGCATAGGATATGGTGGAGATAATGGTTTGAAATTTAACGGTAAGACCGAAGATTATACCGTAACAAAGGGGGCTAAAAACTATCAGATTGCCGCGAGTGTTAAAGGAGCCAACGATAGTTACAAGATATCACTCTCGGTGAGTTTCGAAGGCAGTGCAACACTTTCAGTCAATAGCAATAACCGGAGTCCGATTTCCTACTTTGGCCAAATTTCGGCACCCGAAAAAAAGTAGCCCAGCCCTTCGAGCGTTCGCTGCCCTTCGAGCGGTCGAAGACCCTCGAAGGGTAGATTTTATTCGCTAACTTTACTAAAAAAAAGATGGACACCGACACGAGTATACTTACATTAAATATTTACCTGACGATTTGTATCGTAATTGGAGCAATATCACTTGTTACGTATCTGCTCGTTCTGCTCAACCAATCGGGGAGGAAGAAACGGGAGATTGAAAACCAGGTGAAAGAACTTGAAAACAAACTGGACAATTTTCAGCTCGAAACGATCGAATCAAAACTCAATCCGCACCTGTTCAAGAATATCTTAAATTCGATTCAGGCACATGCTTACCAGACCTATTTTGCAATCGACAAGCTGGCGAACGTACTGGATTACATCCTTTACGACAGTCATAAAAAATATGTGACACCAAAGGAAGAAATCGATTTTGCATTGAGCCTTATTGAGATTAACAAGATCAAGATAAGTCCGCTGTTTGATCTTAAAATCAAATTAAAGATTCATGAAAATGAGCCTTTGTACACGCAACCGGTATTGGCACCGCTTGTATCGATCGAATTAATCGAAAACGCCTTTAAACATGCCGACCTTCAAAGTCCGGATGCATTTATCTCGGTTACTTACAGCTTTATCGACAGTATTTTTTCGTTGACAGTGGCCAATAAAATTTCAGCCAAAGAACCGATGAAGAAGGATCATAGCGGGATTGGTGAAAAATCGATGGAACAAAGGCTTAAGATAATTTACGCGGAGAATTACAAGCTCGACAAGTTTGTGGAAGACAATTGTTACATCGCTCATTTAAAAATTAACTTACTTGAACACAAAGCTAAAATGCTTGCTATTAGATGATGAGCTGCCCGGTCTGGCGTATCTGAAAATGCTCTGCGAACAGATCCCTGAACTCGAAGTGATTCGTGCATTTAATGACGCGGAACTCTTTTTAGCGGAGATCGCCGGATTGGAATTTGACCTGTGTATATTGGATATTGAAATGCCCGGTTTCAACGGATTGGAAGTTGCCAGATTACTGAATGGAAAGCCCGTAATTTTCACAACTGGTTACAGTCAATACGCCGCTGAAGCCTTTGATCTTGACGCGATCGACTATGTACGAAAACCAATTAAATTGGATCGGTTACAACTGGCGGTTCAAAAGGCCGTATTTAGGACCAACAAAGGATTGGCGCCTAAAAACTATATCCAGTTAAATACGGACAAAGGAAAGATGTTGATCATTACGGATCAAATCTGCTATATTGGTACTTCCGAAACCGATAGCCGCGATAAGGTCGCTTACCTGCTGGATGCTACTACCATTGTTTTGAAAAACAGTTCGATTGCACGACTTCTTGATTTCTTCCCCTTAGGACAGTTTTGCCAGATAAACAAGAAAGAATTAATTGCGCTCAGGTCTGTTCATTTTTTTTCGCACGATACGATTACCACGAATATCGTTCAGTCTGACGGAAAACCGGTGGTCTTATTTCTAAGCGAGACTTACCGGAAAGAATTTATCCAGCTCGTCAGGCTGTGATTTGATTACAGATTTTTACCGGCTTATTCCATTTCTCTTCCATTTCACGAAGCGCCAATTACTTTGTTCCTGAAAAACTTCCATTTTTGCGGAATAACGAATTTGATAATTAAGTTATGAAGAAACTCAAACATATATTTCTCATCTATGTGCTGATCATTGGTTTTTTTTCGTTGATGATGTATTGGATTGTTAACGCAGGTAAAGTATTGGAAGCTGGAAGAGCGGTTGGTATTAAGGCGAGTGGCGAAAGTCACTGGACTGAGTTTTTAAATACCTTATCGCAGAATTTCTCCCATCCGTTAGCGCTTTTGCTCGCCCAGATTATCACCATCATCCTTGCGGCCCGCCTGTTAGGCTGGTTATTTAAAAAAATAGGACAGCCAACCGTTATCGGAGAAATTATGGCAGGTATTCTATTAGGACCTTCGTTTGTAGGGATGTATTTCCCTGGGTTTTCGGCTTCGCTGTTCCCTGTTCAATCATTAGGCAATCTTCAGTTTTTGAGCCAGATCGGTTTGATCCTGTTTATGTTTATGGTCGGCATGGAACTGGATATGAAAACGTTGAAGAGTAAAGCGCAGGACGCCGTTGTAATCAGTCACGCAAGTATTATCATCCCGTTTGCATTGGGAATGGGATTGGCCTATTTTATTTACTCCTTCTTTGCACCTCCGGGGATACAATTCCTGTCGTTTGCACTTTTTCTCGGGATCGCGATGAGTATTACCGCATTCCCGGTACTTGCACGAATTGTGCAGGAACGCGGAATTCATAAAACAAGACTTGGAGCGATTGTTATTACCTGTGCCGCAGTTGACGATATTACGGCATGGTGCATACTGGCAGCCGTCATCGCGATAGTAAAAGCGGGTTCTTTTGGCAGTTCTATTTATGTCATATTAATGGCAGTTGGCTATGTTTTATTCATGTTTTACGGTGTGAAACCATTCCTTAAACGCGTTGGCGATTTGTACCCTTCGCGCGAAAACATGAGCAAGCCCATTGTAGCTATTTTCTTTTTAACCTTAATCATGTCGTCGTATGCGACTGAAATGATTGGCATCCATGCATTATTTGGCGCATTTATGGCAGGGACCATCATGCCCGACAACATGAAATTCAGAAATATTTTAATCGAAAAGATTGAAGACGTAGCGCTCGTTTTATTGCTCCCTTTATTCTTTGTATATACCGGACTCAGAACCGAGATCGGGCTTTTAAATGACCCGTTTCTGTGGAAGATTACAGGTCTGATCATCCTTGTGGCGGTAACAGGTAAATTTGTTGGTAGCGCTTTGGCAGCAAAGTTTGTCGGACAAAACTGGCGCGACAGTTTGTCTATTGGCGCGTTGATGAATACGAGGGGATTGATGGAGCTGGTTGTCCTGAATATCGGCTACGATCTGGGCGTACTGAATCCGCAGATTTTTACAATGATGGTCATTATGGCGCTCGTAACTACCTTTATGACGGGGCCTGCACTCGATTTGATCAACCGGTTTTTCAGGACTGAACCCAATCCTGCTTTTAATGAAATCAGTCAGATCAGTAAATACAAAGTTTTAATATCCTTTGCGAACCCCGAAAAGGGAAAAGTATTGCTACGCCTGGCCAATAATCTGGTGAAGAAAATGAACAGCAATGCGGCTGTAACCGTGATGCACCTTTCGCCCAACAACGAATTAAACCAGGTGAATATTGATGAATACGAACACGAAAGTTTTGCACCGGTGATTGAAGAGTCAAAAATATTGAACCAGAAAATCACCACGCTGTTTAAGGTCTCCAACGATATCATGTCCGAAATTCCCGATGTGGCAAACAAAGGAGATTACGATTTATTGCTCGTTGGTCTCGGACAATCGATCTTTGAAGGAAGTCTGTTAGGACGAATTTTAGGGTTTACAACCAGGTTTATTGACCCCGACAGGATCATTAACACTGTGACTGGAAAAGAAAGACTGTTTGAACGGTCACCTTTTGAAGAGAGTACCCGAATGATACTTGCCAAAAGTGAAGTACCGGTCGGAATTTTACTCGACAAAAACCTGTCGAAAACAGACAAGATCCTTATCCCGATATTTGACCGCAAAGATGCTTTTCTTATCAAATACGCGCAGAAACTGATCTCCAATTCGGGTGCACAGGTCACCATCCTTGATGCAAACGGGCAGGTGAAGGATTCGGAGATGAAAGAATTGATACGGGAAATTGAGCAAAATGCGCCCAATCACATTTATCTCGTGAACCAAAATGCAGTTGTGAAAGAACTCCTGCAACAGCAAGATCTGATGATTATAAGTCTCGAAAGCTGGAAAAACCTCGTTGAAAAACAAACAGCCTGGTTAGCGAATACCCCTTCGGTATTAATTATCTCCGAAGATCACATTCACAGCAAGGCTTTAAATTGAATAAAGACGCCCTTCGAGGGTCTGCGACCGCTCGAAGGGCTCTCAAATTCCTTTTATCCCATCAGATGATCCTTCGTTTTTTTGACCCGGCCCTTAATTGCTTCACCGGGTTCGAAAAGAATGTAATTTTCAAGCAAATGGCGCTTATAACGTCATCTATTTATTCTCATCAGTTTATTACCGACGATAAATATCATTCGAAAAAGAAGTTGAAAAACTTTCCTTTTCCTTTAGTTAATCACATCAACGCATTTATAAAAACGACGTGTATACATTTTCGATCCCAATTCGCTGATGGTAACACCCTTTGATTTACCCGAAGATGCATGTATAAATTTGGAATTCATTCCATCGGCTTCGCAAATAATGCCTACATGGCCAATGCGTTTCTTATCTTTAAATCCATAAAATACCAACACGTCACCCACTTTAAATTCTGCTGGTTTTAATGATTTCCCAACTGCTTCATACGATTTGGAACTCCTGGGTAAGTTTATTTTATAATTACTAAACACGTATTTCACAAAGCCTGAACAATCAAAACCTTTTTTAGGGCTGCTGCTGGCAAAATGATAAGGAGTGCCCAGCAGTTTTTTTGCAAAACGGATGAGTTCGGCTCTTTGAATGCCTGCAAAAGTGCTGGTCGTTTCATCCGATTCCAAATTCGGCGTACTGCTTTTGGATTGCGATGAAAAGGAGATCAGCAATAATAAAATAATAAAAGAAATCTTAATTCTCATTGTAATCCAGTTATTTACTAAGTTAATCGCCTGTTGAAACAAGCGTTGCTTTAAATAAAAATTACCTGTTGTAATTCAAATTTGCAATTATTTCCGGCGACAAAGTAGGTATTTGATTTAGATTGACCAAATCGGGCAGGTCAGAATGAATGTAATTTGAACAATAATAACTCATTTGTGCTTGAATTATTAAAGATTTTATAGATTTACAGAACTATACTAATTTTACAAAAATCGCCTGACTATGAGTTTAAATCAATTTATGAATGAAAACCTGGATGTTATAAAAGATGAGATAATCAGAAATATTCCCAATCCTGAATTTGATTCTCATGAATTTATCAGGCATTTTGCAAAGAAGTTCGAGGTAATCTATATTGAATTCTTAAGTTCCTATAAAGTTGAGCCATTTCGAAAAGTTCATGCTCAAATCGGCATGTTTTTATCAATGAATCAGGAGTCGTTGCAAATAAAGGATTTTGGAACGACACAAAGCCCAAACATCTTTGGAATTGAATCCCCAAATGAAAGGTGGATAAAAACGGATCCACGAAGTTCTGCCCAAATGGAACTTACCTTTAGACGGTTGAGGCTTGGCGGAAAGTTAAGCAATCCCAAAGCGTAAAGTTCTTTGTGGCGTAGGTGTAATTCTTTGATATTGAGTTAAACTGGCAGTCAGACCAGACTTGTACCAAAAAAATGGCGTTTACAATTTAATGTAAACGCCTGCTATTCAATTTGTGACCCCGGAGAGACTCGAACCCCCAACCTTCTGATCCGTAGTCAAATGCTCTATCCAATTAAGCTACGGGGCCTTTTTTTGCTTGAAAGCGGTGCAAAGATAATCAGATTTTGGAGACCATCGCATCACATTCTGTTTTTTTTGGAAATTGGTACAAATAATGGAAAATTCCGATATATTTGCATGTTATTTTTAATTATTCTTAATAAGAATTAGCGTGCGTCTTTCGGAAGTTGAAGAAAATAAGCAAGTTGTAATTACCAAAGTCCTGGGTCATGGGTCATTTCGGCGTCGGATCTCGGAAATGGGATTTGTTGCCGGGAAAGAGGTCATTGTACTTAAAAATGCCCCTCTTCGCGATCCTGTTGAATATCAATTACTAGGATATAATGTTTCACTACGCCGTGCCGAAGCCGATCTGATCGAAGTGATCACCACAGAAGCAGCGAGGAAACTTGTAACACCGGATTATGATGGTACCATCGACATGGACGAATTGAAAACTTCGGCGCGTGAGAACGGGAATACAATTCATGTGGCTTTGGCCGGAAATCCAAATTGCGGTAAAACGACGTTGTTTAATCGCGTCACCAATTCAAAAGAGCATGTTGGTAATTACAGCGGTGTAACCGTTGATGCAAAGATCGCTACCTTTAAACGAAATGGTTACACATTTAAACTGGTCGATCTTCCCGGGACCTATTCTTTAACGGCATTCTCGCCGGAGGAGTTGTATGCACGCAATTACATTGTCGAACAAGCTCCCGATATCGTTCTGAATGTAATCGATTCAACCAACCTCGAAAGGAATATGTTCCTTACAACGCAGTTAATCGATATGGATATCAAGGTTGTGATTGCGCTGAATATGCACGATGACCTGGTAGCCGGTGGCGCAAAACTTGATTGTGATAAGTTGGGTAAATTGCTTGGTATTCCAATTATTCCCACGATATCGAGCAACGGGGAGGGGCTTGACAAGTTATTTGACGAAATTATTGAAGTCTACGAAGACAGGAATCCGGTTGTTCGGCATATCCATATCAACTATGGCGAAGAACTCGAAAAATCGATAAAAATCATCCGTAAGGAGATTAAAAAAGATAAGCCCGGCGGAGTGGTCCTTTCATCCAGATATTTAACCATCCGGCTTTTGGAAAAGGATCCGGAGGCATTGAAAGTTCTCGAGACATCTTCTAACTACGAACGAATCAGTACGATCACACAGGGAGAGATTGCACGACTTAAATCCAGGTTGAATGATGAAAGCTCGCATCTGATAACCGATGCAAAATTTGGATTTATTGCCGGTGCGCTGAAAGAAACCTTTGTTCCGGGGGTGCAATGGCGTTATGCAATTACAGGTAAGATTGATCATTTGGTTACGCACCGGATTTTTGGCTTTCCGATTTTCTTGTTTTTCATGTTTGTGACCTTTTTTGCAACCTTCAGGTTGGGTGCCTACCCCATGAACTGGATCAGCGAAGGCGTTACAATTATTTCTGATTTCATTAAAGCGACCATGCCTTCCGGAATGTTTAAAGATCTGCTTACTGACGGAATCATCAACGGGCTGGGAAGCATTATCGTTTTTGTGCCGAATATCCTGATCTTGTTTTTCTTCACTTCATTGATGGAAGATACCGGGTATATGGCACGTGCTGCATTTATCATGGATAAGCTGATGCACAAAATAGGTCTGCACGGGCGTTCCTTTATCCCGATGGTGATGGGATTCGGGTGCAATGTACCGGCTATCATGGCAACACGTACGATCCGAAACCGCAGTGACCGTTTACTTACGATGCTGATTATCCCATTTATGTCGTGCTCTGCCCGTTTACCTGTGTATATCGTGCTGATTTCTGCTTTTTTTAAGGATTACCCGGCTATGGTTTTGACGGGCTTATACCTGCTTGGAATCTCAATGGCGATTGTCATGGCCAAGATTTTAAACAGAACCATCTTCAAACGGAAGGAAACGCCTTTTGTAATGGAGCTTCCTCCTTACAGGATGCCTGTTCTGCGAAATACGATGCTGCATATGTGGGACAAGGCAAGTCAATATTTCAAAAAAATCGGAGGTACCATCCTTGTGGCGGTCGTTATTATCTGGGCACTCGAGTATTTTCCAAGAAGTGAGGAAAATCTGCACCTGAAAACTGTGACGGCTGATTCCAGTGATGTTCACGACTGGCATGTCCAGTCGCAGATCGAAAACTCCTATCTTGGAATGGTAGGACGTACAATTGAACCATTGATCAGGCCATTGGGCTTTGACTGGCGCATGGGTATTTGTCTTGTTGCCGGGATTCCGGCAAAAGAGATTGTCGTGAGTACAATGGGTGTCCTTTACGAGACCGGAAAAGATGATCAGAAAAGCAGGGAATTGTTACCTGAAATATTACAATCGGAAGTCTATTTTTCGGGACCCAAAATAGGAGAGAAGATTTTTAATCAGGCTGTTGCACTTTCATTTCTCGTTTTTGTACTACTCTATTTTCCATGTATTGCGGTAATTGCCACAATAAAACGGGAGTCGGGAAGTTTGAAATGGGCTTTGTTTACTGTCTTTTACACCACTTCCTTTGCCTGGATTGCTGCCTTTTTTACTTATAATGTAGCTTTACTCTTTATTTCGCACCCTTAATCGTCATTAGCTATGCAGGAAATTCTAACTTGGATTGTCGTAATTGTTGCTGTTATTTTTTTGGCGGTTAAAGCGTCAAAATCGTTCAAGTCTTTCAATAAATCAGCTGATTGTAATGACTGTGGCAGTTCGTGCTCGGGTTGTCCCGTTGCTCCTGCAAATCGGAAAATAAAAAATACCTGAAAAGATTTCTGTCAAAAGTAAAAGGTTAAAGAACTTAGTCCTCTAACCTTTTGTCTTTAATCTTCCTGTTTTAGAACAACCGTAACCGAATGTTCTAAATTTCGTTTGTGATGTGTTTGCTATCTTTTTTCTCTTTCGTCATCCTTGCAACAGAGGCAATTTCAATAAAAGACGTTCCACCGCCAACTCCGAAATTTCCGCCCACATAGACAACAGTATCGTTTTCGGTAATTTTTCCGCGTGCTTCGAGGTCAAGCAATGATGATTCAACTAATTTGTGTTTATTCTTTTTCGAGACGATCTGGCTGGCATGAACGCCGTATGAAAGAGCAAGTTCACGTTTGACGCGACCATCGTGACACTTCGCATATACTGGTCGAGGACTTCTAAAAGCTGAGATATAACGGGCGATTTTACCAGTCAGTGTATCGGTTACAATTGCAGCTACATTTAATTCATTCGCGGCCATCACAGCTGCTTCTGCTAAAAATGCAGAGACTTCGTTGTCGAGACGTGGAACAGGCAAGTCATTCCGCTTATCTTTACTCGATTCAATTTCAACTGCTACACGCGTCATCAGGGCGACAGCTTCAATAGGATACTGACCATAAGCAGTCTCTCCGGATAACATAATAGCATCGGTCCGATCGAAAATTGCATTGGCAACATCGCTTACTTCGGCTCTTGTTGGCCGCGGACTATTGATCATTGTGTGCAACATTTGAGTCGCAACAATTACCGGTTTTTTTCGTTCAACACACTTTCTGATTAATCTCCGCTGTATTGCCGGAATCTTCTCTGCCGCGATTTCTATACCAAGATCACCCCTTGCAACCATGATTCCATATGAGTAATCAAGAATCTCATCGATATTGTTAACCCCGTCGGTATTCTCGATTTTGGAGATAATTTTTATTCGGCTCTCTTTGGCATCCAGAATTTTCTGAACAGCCAAAACATCTTCTTTATTACGAACGAAAGAGTGAGCTACAAAATCAAGATCATGATCAGCTGCCCATTCGATGAACATTTTATCTTTTTCGGTAATCGGAGGCAGTGAGAAAGAGACACCTGGTGTATTAATACTTTTCTTGTTTTTAATCTCTCCATCGTTGCAAACGACAACTTCGAGGGCATCACCAATTTTACCGGTGATTTTTAATTCGAGTTCGCCATCATCGATTAACATGGAACTTCCGACGGGAACATGTTCCGCAAATTCGGCATAATCAACAATTAATAAGCCGTCTGACGATTGTTCATCTCCACCTTTTACCAGTAGTTTGTCTCCTGCTTTTACTTTAATGGGATTTACTATATTTTTGGTTCTGATTTCAGGTCCTTTTGTATCAAGAAGGATCGCAATACAATCGCAAACACTCCTGACATTATCGACAATTTTCAGGGCAGTTTCAGGCGTTTGGTGAGCGGTATTTATCCGGACTACGTTCATTCCGGCATCGTACAGCGTCTGTAAAAATTCTACATCACAGTGCTTATCTGAGATTGTAGCCACTATCTTAGTGTGCTTCATTGTATTCATGATCAACAATATTAAATTTCTATTTGGATGCGAAGGTAGTCCAATTTAAAGACACAGAAGATTGCTCCTCTTGCATCGTGTCGGAATACCATTTGGTCAAATATAGCACAAATATTTGAATATGTGCACACCCAGACTAATCAACCGGTACCGGATATGACCGATTAATTAACGAATTGTTAATCATGCCTAACCTCATATTACATTATTGCGGAGCCAGAAAGCTCTCAACACCGAGTCTGTAGGAATCAAGTCCAAATCCCATAATACTTCCTTTACACACCGGTCCGATGATCGATTCGTGTCTGAAATTTTCCCTAGTAAGGATGTTAGAGATGTGAACTTCAACAACAGGAGTGGTGATTGCGGCGATCGCATCGCGTATTGCAACAGACGTATGTGTGTATGCTCCTGCATTAAATACGATGCCGTGCGCAGAAAATCCGACATTCTGAAGGTAATTTATAAGTTCACCTTCGACATTCGATTGAAAATATTCAAATTCTATGTCGGGATAACGCGAAGTTAGAATTTCATAATAATTTGTAAATGAACTACTTCCGTAAATGCTTTTTTCCCTGACCCCCAATAAATTTAAATTTGGGCCATTTACAATAATAATTTTCATCAAAGTAAAATGTTTTGTATATTTATCGTGTGCAATTAACGAAAAAATGAAACAACTTTTTCATATTTACGTTTGTTCTTTGTAATATATAATAAGATTAGCTAAATTGTTTCATCTTTAAATTTAAAACGAAGTATTATGAATTGGTTAGAAAGCAAAAAGGGGTATGAAACATTTTTGAGGATAGAGAAATCGCTTTCTCCAAACTCAGTAAGTGCGTATGTGAATGACATCAACAAACTGATCTCGTTTGTTGAGGAGTTTTATCCAAACCTAACACCGGAAACGGTCAAATTGGCTCAATTACGAAAATTTGTTGAGTGGATGAACCAGAAGGGGATAAGTCCCCGTACACAAGCCAGAACGATTTCTGGGATTAAATCTTTCTATAAGTTTCTGTTGATTGAAGAAGCTGTAGAAAATGATCCTACAACACTTGTAGAATCTCCAAGGATAGGCCGCAAGCTTCCTGAGATTCTAACAGATGATGAAATCAATCGCTTAATCGAGGCCATCGACGATACAAAAGCAGAAGGACTTCGCAACAAGGCAATTCTTGAGACACTCTACAGCTGTGGATTAAGAGTTTCTGAACTTGTTGATCTTAAGCTTTCAAATCTTCATTTTGAGCAGGAATTTCTTAGAATTGCCGGAAAAGGCGAGCGCGAACGTCTGGTTCCTATCAGCAAACGGGCCATTGAGGATATCAAAAAATATCTGATTAACTCTCGCAAGAAACTGACGATTGAAAAAGGGTTCGAGAACATCGTATTCTTAAACAGAAGAGGAAAAAAATTGAGCAGGGTTATGATTTTCACCATCATAAAAAATCTTGCCGACAAAATCAAACTGGAAAAGAATATTAGTCCTCATACTTTTAGGCATTCATTTGCATCTGCTCTTGTTCAGGGTGGTGCCGATTTAAGAACCGTGCAGGAAATGCTAGGTCACGAATCAATTCTTACAACCGAAATTTATACCCATTTAGATAAAGAATATCTAAAGGATACAGTTAATAAATTTCATCCAAGGTCGTAAGATTAATTGACTCAGAACCGGTAGATCGTGTATTTACAACAAAAGGACATTTGTAATCACTTTGGTTACATGTCCTTTTGTTATTTCTACTGTTTGTTAAGTATTACTTAAGTTTTTAAGCTGCATGGCGCATGTACACGAAAATGGATTAACTTTACTTCGTTAATGCAAGTTATTCAGTTTAATATTTAAGGTTTTACAAATGAATCGGTTGGGAGAGAGAATTAAACGCAAAAGAGAGATGCTAAGTTTACCTTTAAGCGATCTGTCAAAAAAAGTAGGCATCAGCGCCAGTGCACTTTCACAAATCGAAAACTCAAAAGCATTTCCGTCAATCGTTACGCTAAAGAGTATCGCAAATAGTTTATATACTACAGTGGGCGAGTTGATTGGCGAGCATGAATCGCTGACAAAAAATCCTTTGATTAAGTCTGGCGATATCAAATTTGTAAAGGTAAATTCAAGCGGGACCAGTCTTTTCCTTCTTTCGCACCACGAAAACAGCAAACAAATGGAACCCTATATCCTTAAGTTTGTTGAGAACTCCGATTCCTCTGAAATTATGCTTATTCATCCAGGTCAGGAATTTATTTACGTCCTCGAAGGTAAATTGATGATTTCACTTGACAATTCTCAATATATTCTCGAAAAGGGGGATAATTTCTACTTCAACTCCACAATTCCACATACTTTGAAGAATATTCATACCTCATCGGCAAAGGTTTTATGGATAATCACACCTCCAAACATCTGATTTACTTCTGAGTTGGTTTTTCTATATCAATTCATTGTTAAGTTTTAAGGTTTTCCAATATGGATATTTCAATTTATCAAGAGAATTGAATATTTTTGTGATTAAGTAGCAATTAAATAAATTAAACAGTACTTAATGGATCCGCAAGCAATCAACTTGAATGAAACCATTCAAAAGCTGAATAAAAACGTTCTCGAACTATTATCTGAAAGAGGCAAAAATATCTTTTTCCCTAAACTTGGAATTTTGTCTCAGTCGGGGCAGGCCAAAGGGAAAAACATTAATGCTACAATAGGTGAGGCTATCGAGGATGATGGTACTTCAATGCACCTGTCAGAATTTGACAAACTGATCAAACTTCCACTTGGATCGGTTTACCCATATGCCCCCAGTTTTGGAAAAAAAGATTTGCGCGACTGCTGGAAAGAATTTATTTACCAGAAGAATCC
>Ga0209512_1002470_pt1 | contig 19558 bp, 16 predicted proteins | sample frozenSSSSmetaG_FD_184142 | JGI IMG/M metagenome (GOLD analysis project Ga0209512, IMG submission 184142) | Glacier valley bacterial and archeal communities from Borup Fiord, Nunavut, Canada, to study Microbial Dark Matter (Phase II) -... | ecosystem: Environmental > Aquatic > Freshwater > Ice >... | reverse complement strand
GTCGCTGCACGCCGCCATCCAGTTGCAGCTGAGCTTGACGCGCTCGAGCGCGACGGGAGCCGCAAGCAGGTTCGTGATCGCTTCACCCACCGCCATGCGGCCCGATGCCGGCGCATCGACGGCAGCCAGCGGCGCGCGCTCGCCGATCGCCATCGCTTCGCCGGCGAAGCCCGCGTAGTCGGCGAGCGTGACGGCGCAATCGGCCACCGGGACCTGCCAGGGTCCGACCATCGGATCGCGGCTCGACAGGCCGCCGACGGTGCGGTCGCCGATGCTGATCAGGAATCGCTTGCTGGCCACGGTGGGATGGCGCAGCACGTCGAACGCGACCTGGGCCAGGTCGACGTCGGTGAGGTCGAGCTCGGGCACGTCGACCGCATGCCGCTGAACGTCGCGATGCATCTTCGGCGGCTTGCCGAGCAGCACCTCGAGCGGCATGTCGATCACGGGTGCGTCGTCACCCTGAGCAGAGCGAAGCGTCTTCTCCCCGCTCGAGCCGGAATCCTTCGCCTCGCTCAGGCAGTCAGCGGCGAAGACGACCAGCCGTCGCTCCTGCGTCGCAACGCCAACGACCGCATGCGGGCAGCGCTCGCGCGCACATATCGCGGCGAAGCGCGGCAGGTCGGCGGGCGCGACGGCCATCACGTAGCGCTCCTGGCTCTCGTTGCACCAGATCTCCTTGGGCGCCAGCCCGCTCTCTTCGAGCGGCACCTTGCTCAGGTCGAAACGCGCGCCGCGACCGGCACCGTCGATCAGCTCCGGAAACGCGTTCGAGATGCCGCCGGCGCCGACGTCGTGTATGGCCAGGATGGGGTTCGCTTCGCCCATCGCCACGCAGTGGTTGATGACCTCCTGCGCACGGCGCTGGATCTCGGGGTTGCCGCGCTGCACCGAATCGAAATCGAGCTCGGCTGCGTTGGCGCCGGCCGCCATCGAGCTCGCCGCGCCGCCGCCCATGCCGATGCGCATGCCGGGGCCGCCGAACTGGATCAGCAAGGTGCCGGCCGGGAACTCGACCTTGTGCGTTTGCGAGGCCGCGATCGAGCCGAGGCCGCCGGCGATCATGATCGGTTTGTGATAGCCGCGGCGCTGGCCGCCGACGCTCTGCTCGCCGGTGCCAGCTGGCACGGTTTGCTCGTACACACGGAAGTAGCCGAGCAGATTCGGCCGTCCGAACTCGTTGTTGAAGGCGGCGCCGCCGAGCGGCCCGTCGATCATGATCTGCAGCGCGCTCGCGATGTGTTCCGGCTTGCCGTAGGGCTCGCGCTCCCACGGCTCGGCCAGGCCCGGCAGGTGCAGGTTCGAAACGCTGAAGCCCGTGAGCCCCGCCTTGGGCCTGGAGCCGCGGCCGGTCGCGCCTTCGTCGCGAATCTCGCCGCCAGCACCTGTGGCAGCGCCGGGAAACGGCGCAATCGCCGTCGGGTGGTTGTGCGTCTCCACCTTCATCAGCACGTGCGTCAGCTCGCTGCGCGCAGCGTAGGCGGAAGCCTCGGTCGGGCTCGCCGGCAGCCAGCGCTCTGCCACGCTGCCTTCCATCACCGACGCGTTGTCGCTGTAGGCCACCACGGTGTACTGCGGCGCCGCGGCGTGGCTGGCGCGAATCATCTGGAACATCGAGTGTTCCTGCGGCACGCCGTCGATGGTGAAGGCGGCATTGAAGATCTTGTGCCGGCAGTGCTCGCTGTTGGCCTGCGCGAACATCATCAGCTCGACATCGCTCGGGTTGCGGCCGAGGCCGCGGAAGGCGTCGAGCAGATAGGCGACCTCGTCGGCCGAGAGCGCGAGGCCGAAGGCGGCGTTGGCTGCGTCGAGCGCAGCGCGGCCGGCACCGAGCACATCGACGATCGCCATCGGCGCCGCCACGCGCTCATCAAACAAGGCCCGGGCTTCGTCGATGCTCGCGAACACGCCCTCGGTCATGCGGTCGTGCAGCAAGGCTGCGCAGGCCGCACGTTCTTCGGTCGACAGCGGCTTCGCGCTGCCTAGCAGCGGCTTCTTCAGGCGCAGCGAGTAGGCCGTGACGCGCTCGATGCGGTGCACGGCGCAGCCGCAGTTGCGCGCGATGTCGGTGGCTTTCGAGGCCCACGGAGAGACCGTGCCCAGGCGCGGGCCGACGACAATGGCCCCGGGCGCATCAGCAGGTTCGGCAGGGTCGCCGTAGCGCAGCAGTTCGGCGAGGCGCTCGCGCAGCGCAGGCGTGAGCGGTGCGTCGCTCCAGACCCAGTGCACGAAGCGGGCTTCGACGCCGGCGACGCGCGCTGCGACGCCTTCGAGGCGCGCGGTCAACGCTTTGGCGCGAAAGCCCGGTAGCGCGTTGCCGCCGTCGAAGCGGGCAAGGTGTTGGGTCGCGTCTGTCACGCTGCGTGCTCTCGGGGGAAACCCGAAATTCTAAGGGGCCGATGCGATAATTCAGCCATGACGATCACGATCAAGAGCGCCGCCGATGTCGAGGGCATGCGCATCGCGGGCCGCCTCGCTTCCGAGGTGCTGGACATGCTCACGCCGCACGTGAATGCCGGCATCACGACCGACGCGCTCGACAAGCTCGCGCACGACCACATCGTCGGCGTGCAGGAGGCCGTGCCGGCGCCGCTCAACTACGCGCCGCCCGGCTACGCGCCCTACCCGAAGTCGATCTGCACCTCGATCAACCACCAGGTCTGCCACGGCATCCCGAACGACCGGCCGCTGAAGAACGGCGACATCCTCAACATCGACGTCACCGTCATCAAGGACGGCTGGCACGGCGATACGAGCCGCATGTTCGTGGTGGGCGAAGGTTCCATCGCTGCCAGGCGGCTGGTGCAGTTCACCTACGACGCCATGTGGAAGGGCATCTTGAAAGTGAAGCCGGGCGTGCGTCTGGGCGACATCGGCCACGCGATCCAGACCTTCGCAGAGGCCAACGGCTTTTCGATCGTGCGCGAGTTCTGCGGCCACGGCATCGGCCAGCGCTTCCACGAAGACCCGCAGGTGCTGCACTACGGAAAGCCCGGCACGCTCGACGAGCTGAAGGCCGGGATGATGTTCACCATCGAGCCGATGATCAACGCCGGCAAGCGCGAGATTCGCGAGGCCGGCGACGGCTGGACCATCGTCACGCGCGACCGCTCGCTTTCGGCGCAGTGGGAGCACACCGTGCTCGTCACCGAGACCGGCTGGGAGGTGATGACGCTTTCGGCGGGCAGCCCGCCGCCGCCCGCGTTCGTCGCTGCCGCACAAGTCGCGGCCTGATCCGCCAGCGCGGCCGGCCATGCTCGCGCCTGCCGCTCCCATCGCAGCCGCATCGCCTGCATCGCCGCTGCGTGCCGGCGACATCCGCACCCGTTTTCGCGACGACAAGGCCGCTCGCCTCGCGGCCTTTCTCGCGGCACGGCCGACCGCGCGCGACGCGCTGCGGCTGATCCGCGGGCTTGCGAGCGCGGTCGACGTCACGCTGCATACGCTGTGGGAGCAGAGCGAGATGCCAGCCGGCGCCGCGCTCGTGGCCGTGGGCGGCTATGGCCGCGGCGAGCTGTTCCCCTACTCCGACGTCGACGTGCTGGTGCTCCTGCCGCACGCGCCGAGCGAAGACGGCGACGCGGGCCGCGAGGCCACCGGCCGCTTCATCACCACCTGCTGGGACGCCGGCTTCGAGATCGGCTCGAGCGTGCGCACGGTGGATGAGTGCGTGGCCATGGCGGTGGCCGACGTGACGGTGCAAACGGCCCTGCTCGAGGCGCGCTTCCTGTGCGGCGACGTGCAAGTCTTCAACGCCTTCCAGATCGCCGTGGGCGACGTGATGGACGCGCAGGCATTCCTGCGTGCCAAGACGCTCGAGATGCAGCAGCGGCACCAGAAGTACGAGAACACGCCCTACTCGCTCGAGCCCAACTGCAAGGAAAGCCCCGGTGGCCTGCGCGATTTGCAGACGGTGATCTGGGTCGCCCGCGCCGCCGGTCTCGGCCGCACCTGGCAGCAGCTCGCAGGCTACGGCCTCATCACCGCCTTCGAGGTGCGCCAGCTGCAGCGAAACGAAGGCGTGCTCAAGCTCATCCGCGCGCGGCTGCACGCCATCGCCGGCCGCCGCGAAGACCGGCTGGTGTTCGACCTTCAGACCGCCGTGGCGGAGAGCTTCGGCTACCACTCGGTGCACGGCCAGCGCGCCTCCGAGCGGCTGATGCGGCGCTACTACTGGGCCGCCAAGGCGGTGACGCAGCTCAGCCTGATCGTGATGCTCAACATCGACGAGCGCATCAACGGCCTGCAGGGCGCACCCATGCGGCCCATCTCTGCCAAGTTCCTCGAGCGCGGCGGCATGCTCGAGGTGGCCAGCGACGACCTGTACGAGCGCGACCCGCACGCCATCCTCGAGACCTTTCTCACCTACCAGCAGACGGTCGGGCCCAAGGGCCTCTCGGCCCGCACGCTGCGCGCGCTCTACAACGCGCGCCACCTGATGGACGCGAGCTTCCGCCACGATCCGGTGAACCACGCGACCTTCATGAAGATACTGAAGGCGAATGAAGGCCAGACCCACGCGTTCCGGCTGATGAACGAGACCAGCGTGCTGGGCCGCTACCTGTGGGTGTTTCGCCGCATCGTGGGCCAGATGCAGCACGACCTTTTTCACGTGTACACGGTCGACCAGCACATCCTGATGGTGCTGCGCAATGTGCGCCGCTTCTTCATACCGGAGCACACCCACGAGTACCCGTTCTGCTCGCAGCTCGCCTCCACCTTCGATCGGCCTTGGGTGCTTTACATCGCCGCCTTGTTCCACGACGTGGCCAAGGGCCGCGGGGGCGACCATTCGGTGCTCGGCCAGCGCGAGGTGCGGCGTTTTTGCCGAGACCACGGCGTGGAGGCCGAAGACACCGCGCTGATCGAATATCTGGTGGGGCAACACCTCACCATGTCGCGCATCGCGCAGAAGGAAGACCTCTCCGACCCCGACGTCATCGCCGACTTCGCCGCCAGCATCGGCAACGAGCGCCGTCTCACCGCGCTCTATCTGCTGACCGTAGCCGACATCCGCGGTACCAGCCCGCGGGTGTGGAACGCGTGGAAGGGCAAGCTGCTCGAAGACCTCTACCGCGTCACGCTGCGTGCGCTCGGGGGCGCGCGGCCGAACCTCGACGCCGAGATCGAGGCGACCAAGCTCGAGGCGCGCCTGCTGCTCAACCTCGCCTCGCTGCCCGGCACCGTCGAAGTGCCGCTGTGGCGCACGCTCGAGCTCAGCTACTTCGCCCGCCACGACGCGAACGAGATCGCCTGGCACACGCGCTCGCTGGTCGACCTCGTCGACTCGCCTCTGCCGGTGGTGCGGGCGCGCGTGAGCCCGCTTGGCGAGGGCCTGCAGGTGCTGGTGTATTCGCCCGACCGGCAAGACCTGTTCGCCCGCACCTGCGGCTATTTCGACAGCGCGCAGTTCAACATCCTCGATGCCAAGGTCCACACCACGACCACCGGCTACGCGCTCGACACCTTCCTCGTCATCAGCCCGCACGTCGAGCCGCAGTACCGTGCCAACGACCGCACGCAGTACCGCGACTTCATCGCCTACGTGGAGACGCAGCTGGCGAAGGCGTTGCAGGCGACCGGGCCCTTGCCCGAGCCGAGCCGCGGCCGCATCTCGCGCCGCGTGCGCTCGTTCCCGTTCACCCCGCGCGTCACGCTGCGGCCCGACGAGCGCGCGCAGCGCTGGCTGCTCGGCGTCTCGGCCAGCGACCGCTCGGGCCTGCTCTACGCCATCTCGCGCGTGCTGGCCCGGCACGACATCAACCTGCAGCTGGCCAAGATCACGACGCTCGGCGAGCGCGTCGAAGACACCTTCCTCATCGACGGGCCGGCGCTGCAGCTGAACCGGCTGCAGCTGCAGATCGAGACGGAAATGCTCGATGCCATCAGTGCATGAAGCCCGATGGCGCCTTCCTTTTGCCGCTGCCCGAGGTTGCGCGGCCGGCCTCGGCGCGGCCCGGCGGCCGGCCGGTCGCCATGTGATGACCTGATGCCGCTTTCGCCCGTTACCGCCGCCGAAGCCCTCGCCTCGCTGGGCAGCTTCAGCGCCATCGTCGACGCGCGTTCCGAAAGCGAGTTCGCGCTCGACCGGATTCCCGGTGCGGTGAACTGGCCTGCGCTCAACGACGCCGAGCGCGCCGTCGTCGGCACCGAGTACGCCCAGGCGTCGCCGTTCGAGGCACGCAAGCGCGGGGCGGCGATGGTCGCCCGCAACATCGCCAGCCACGTGGAGCGGCATCTGGCCGACGTGCCGCGCGAATGGTCGCCGCTCGTCTACTGCTGGCGCGGGGGTCAGCGCAGCGGCGCACTGGCTGCGGTGCTCGGGCAGATCGGCTTTCGCGTGCGCGTGCTGGAAGGCGGCTATCGCGCGTATCGGCGGGCGGTGGTCGAGGCGCTCGAAACCTTGCCTGCGACGTTCGACCTGCGCGTCATCTGCGGCCCCACCGGTTCGGGCAAGAGCCGTCTGCTGCAGCCCCTCGCGGCCCAAGGTGCGCAGGTGCTCGACCTCGAAGCGCTCGCCGAGCATCGCGGCTCGGTGCTCGGTCTTGTGCCCGGCAGCACGCAGCCTTCGCAGAAGGCGTTCGACTCGCGCATCTGGAACGCATTGAGCGGGCTCGACCCGTCTCGTCCGGTGTTCGTGGAGAGCGAGAGCAAGAAGATCGGCGACCTTCGGGTGCCGGAAGCGCTGATCGTGCGCATGCGCGCCTCGCCCTGCACATGGCTCGAACTCGACCTGTCAGCCCGAGTGGCGCTGCTGATCGAGGACTACGCCTTCTTCCTCGGCGACCCGCAAGCCTTCTGCGCGCGTCTCGAGCCCCTGCGCGTGCTGCGCGGCAACGAGATCGTCGATCGCTGGCAGGAAACGGCACGCACCGGCCGAGCCGACGAGGTCGTGCGCGACCTTCTCGTCTCGCATTACGACCCGATCTACCTGCAGTCGATGAAGCGCAACTTCCCGGGTCTGGCAATGTCGGCGCGCGTCGAGTGGGACGGCAGCGCGAGCTTGCTGCAAGCGGCGGCACGTGAAGCGATCGCCACCGCCGCTGCTACACCTCGACCTTGAGCCGAGAAGGCCGCTTCGTGATGTTGAACATCTCGCCCCGCGGCACGACCGTGATGCGGCCGAATTCCTCGAGCAGCGCGCGGTACTCCTTCGCGACCTTGCGTTCGTTGCGCTGCAGGTCGTAGAGGCCGCTCTCGTTGACTCGGCCGTTCTTCTCGCCGAGCGCCGTGTCCCAGTCGACCTGGTCGGTGAGCGAATACCAGGTAAAGCCAAGCACGGGCACGCCCTTCTTCCTCATTCGAAGCACGTTGATCCACTGCTTCCAGAGCCAGGCCGGCGCCAGGTCGGCGTCGAAGTGATTGGTCTCCGTGTGCATCACCGGCTTGCGGTAGCGGTCGTAGTACTCCTGCGTGAGGTGGTACCAGCCGAGCACGTCTTCGGCTTCGCACATGGAACCGTCGGGCAGCCTGATGCGCTCGTTGCGGCCGTAGTAGTCGTTGCCCATCACCTGGTAGCCGGGCGGCTCGCCCTTCATGAACCATTCGTACTCCTTCCTCGTCATGCCGTGGCTTGTGAGGTGGAAGTAGACGTCGGCGTCGGGCGGGTGCGCGTAGAGCAGGTCGAGTCCGGCGAAGCGCAGCTTGTTCTTCAGCGTGATCTCGGGCGAGGGCTCGGCGGTGGCCTCGTGCGTGTACTCGGCCGATTCACTTTGCACGATCACGCAGTCGGGCCGGTGCTTCGCGATGCGCTGCGTGGCCAGGATGCTCGCGGCGACCGTGTGCTTGAGCGCCGTCACGAAGCCTCGGTCGCTTTTCAGCTGCTCGTTCCACACGCCGTCTTTCGCGCTCAGCTTGGCGGTGACGTAGATCTCGTTCACGGGCGTCCAGAAGCGCACCCACGGGTAGCGCTTGACCACCGCCTCGGCGTAGTGGGCGAAGTGCAGCGGCAGCTCGGGGTTCTGGAAGTTGCCGAGCCAGTCGGGCACGCCGAAGTGCATCAGGTCGAGGACGGGCGTGATGCCGAGCCGCTTGATCTCGTGCAGGGCTTCGTCGGCGAAGCTCCAGTCGTAGCGGCCGCGTGCGGGGTTGACCTTGTGATACGGGAGGCCGTAGCGCAGCACCTTGAGTCCGAGGTCCTTCACCAGCCGCAGGTCCTGCTTCATGTGCTCGTAGTGGCCGCACTCCACGAGCTGGTCGCGCCGGGTCTTGCCGTGATCGATGGTCGGGTTCGAGCACTCGATGCCGGTGGCGAACATGAAGTTCGCCGAGTCGCCGGTGGGCCGGCCGCGCGCGCTGTCGCCGGCCGCGCCGCCGAACTCGTCGCCCGCGTAGTCGGCCTTGCCGCTTTTCTCGACGAGCTCGAGGAAGCTGGGCATGCGGCTCACGGGAGCAGCCCGCGCTGGCGGGCGATGAAGCGATCGGCGATGCGGAGCGAGAGCGCCATGATCGTCAGGGCCGGGTTGACCGAGAGTGCGCTCGGGAAGATGGCGTTGTCGGCGATGTGCAGGCCGGGCACTTCGAAGCTGCGGCCGTCGCGGTCGACCACCGCATCGCCGTCGTGCTCGCCCATGCGGCAGGTGCCGATGACGTGCGCGTAGCGGTCGAACACCCACGGCTCGCGTGCACCTGCTGCCTGCCAGATGAAGCGCATCGTGCGCTCGGCATGCGCCGACATGCGCTGTTCGTTCGGCCCGGCGCTGAAGTGCACGCGCGGCTTCGGCAGGCCACGAGGATCCTTCTCGTCGCTGAGCTCCAGGAAATTGCCGGGCGATGGCAGGCAGTCGCCGAGCATGTTGATGCCGGCCACGTGGTCGTAGCGCGAGAGCTGCGCTTCGAGCGCGGCACCGAACAGACCCCGGCCGCTGCGCGCCAGCTGGGTGGCGTAGGTGAGCGGCATCACGCCGATGCTCTGCAGCAGGTAGCCGCCGGCGAAGTCGACGCCCTCGCCGCGTGGCCGGTGCATGTCTTCGGAGATCAGCCCGCCGGGAATGCCCTTCCAAGGCTTCGTGCTTTCGTCGAAACGCGCCCAGAGCTGCTTGCCGACGTGGGCCATGAAGTTGCGGCCCACCTGACCCGAGCCGTTCGAGAGGCCTTCGTTGAACAACAGGAAGCGCGGCGTCTCGATGCCGCCCGCACAGAGGAACACGTTGCGGCACTTCTGCCGCCGCTCCTTGCCGTCTTGCAGGTAGACCACGCCGCTCACGCGACCCTGCGAGTCGCGCTCGATCCAGCGCGCGAAGCACTCGGTGCGCAACTCGGCGCCGGCGGCCAGCGCCGGTGGGATGAAGACCACGTCGACGCTGCCCTTGGCGCCCGTCGTGCAGCCGGCCTGGCAGTAGCCACGGTTCGTGCACGCCCGGCGCGGTGCCATGCCGGGAACGGCGTAGTCGCGCGAGAGCGCGGCGTTGGCCGCGGGCGAGGTGGCGAGGCCGAGCGTGGCGCAACCGCGCTGCATGAGTTCGGCGGCGGCGTTGAGCGGCAACGGCGGCAGCGGGTAGCCACGGCGCCGCGTCGGGCCCCACGGGTAGGGCGTGGGCCCGCTCACGCCGAGGAGCGCCTCGACCTCGTCGAAGTACGGCGCGAGCTCGTCGTACGAGAGCGGCCAGTCGCGGCCGACACCGAAGTCGCTGAAAAGGCGCAGGTCGTCGGGCTGCGGGCGCGGCGTGTAGGCGGTGTAGTGCAGCGTGGAGCCGCCGACGCCGATGCCGGAGTTGTTGCTGCCGAAGGCGAGCGGGGCGCGGCCGGCGGAGAGGCGCTCGTCGGTCCAGAACAGCTTGGCCTGCGCCTTCTCGTCGGTGGCGAAGTCGCGGCCGGGTTGCCAGTGCGCGCCGGCTTCGAGCGCCACGACTCGGGCACCCGAACGCGCCAGCCGCCAGAGCAGCGGGCCGCCGCCGGCCCCCGTGCCGATGACGACCGCATCGACGACGTCGCTCTCGGAGAACTTCACGACGGGCGCCGGTGCGACGGGCATGGGTGCCGCCTTGAAAGGCACGGCGACTGCCGGCGGTGCAGCAGCCGCCGGCGGCTCGGCCATCGCGCGGTCGGGCTCCCACGGCTCGCGCTCGCCGAGCCCGACGTGCTGCCAGCCGCCCGCATCGGCAAAGCCGAAATGCCCCATCGCGACCTGCGCCGCCGGGTGCGCGACATGCGCCTCGGTCACGTCGACGAGCAGCATCTCGAACCAGCGCCGGCTGTCGAAATCCGAAGCCGACGGCGCCCGTGCCACCTCCGTCAACAGCGCGTCCTGGTCGCCGGGCTCGAGCGCCGCGAAACGCTGGCCGCGCGGCTGAGCTTGCCGCTCGACGTGCGCCAGCCCGAGCCGATACGCGGTGCCATCTGTGGGCAGCGTGTCGTAGCGCCAGCCCGGGCCTTCACCAGAAGACAGGCGATCGTCGATGGCCGACGCTGCCGCCTCGGCCGAAACCGGCGAGCTGGGCGGCAGCAATCGTGCACAGACTGCGACGAGCGTCGCCCAGGCATCGGCCTCGAAGTACCGGCCGCCGTGGATCACGGGCCGATCGAGCCGCTGCAGCAGCACTTCACGCGTGGCGGGCGTGACCCGCTCGCTCCGGATCAGCGCGCGCAGGGGTTCGGCGATGTCAGCCAAGCTTGCCGCCGGTCACCTCGACCAGCGAGCCGGTCATGAACGAACCGTCTTGCGATGCGAGCAGCACGTAGGCCGGCGCGAGCTCCTCGGGTTGCCCGGGCCGCGCGAGCGCGACTTCGTGGCCGAAGTTCCGTACCTCGTCGGCCGGCATGGTGCCGGGGATGTTGGGCGTCCACACGGGGCCGGGCACGACGCAGTTGACGCGTATGCCACGCTCGCCGAGCGACAGTGCGAGTGACTTCGTGAAGGCGTGGATCGCGCCTTTGGAGGCGGTGTAGTCGATCAGGATCTTGTTGCCCACGATGCCGACGATCGAGCCGGTGTTGATGATCGACGAGCCTTCGCGCAAATGCGGCAGTGCGGCCTGCGCCATGTGGAAGTAGCCGAAGATGTTGGTCTCGAAGGTGCGCCGGAACTGCTCCTCGGTGATGTCTTCGAACTTCGCCTGCGCCATCTGGTAGGCCGCGTTGTTCACGAGCACGTCGAGCCCGCCGAGCGTTGCCACGACCTGCGCCACCGCCGCCTGGCACTGCACACGCTCGCGCACGTCGCCGCGGATCACGAGGCAACGCCTGCCGGCGTTGGCCTCGCACAGTCGCCGCGTCTCTTCGGCGTCTTCGGTGTTTTCGTTGAAGAAGATCGCCACGTCGGCACCTTCTTTCGCGAACGCGATCGCCACCGCCCGGCCGATGCCCGAATCGCCGCCGGTGATCAGCGCACGCCGGCCCTCGAGCTTGCCTGCTGCTCGGTAATCTTCGAGCCCGCTCTGCGGCGGCTGACGCATCTCGGCCTGGACGGCCGGATACGACAGCTTCTGCCCTTCGATCTCGCTGGCCCTCGGGCGCCGTTTCATCGTCTCACCTCGGGTTGCTCGCGAGGAACGCCGCGAGCTGTTCGGAGCCGCCGATCAGCCTGCCGCCGATGAACACCTGCGACACCGTCCGCGCCTTGGCGATGGCACCGAGCGCCTTGCTTCGGATGGTGTGTGGCAGCGGTACTTCGACATAGGCGTAGCCGGCTTCGTCGAGCATCTTCTTGGCCTTGCCGCAGAACGGGCAACCCTCACGCGTGAGGATCGCCACGGGCTCGGGCACCGTCGCCTGCGGGTCAAGGTAGTGCAGCATGGTGTCGGCGTCGGACACCTCGAACGGGTCGCCCGGCTTTTGTGGCTCGAGGAACATCTTCTCGATCTTGCGGTCGCGCACCAACATCGAGTAACGCCACGAGCGCTTGCCGAAGTTGAGGTCGCTCTTGTCGACGAGCAGGCCCATCGCTTCGGTGAACGCGCCATTGCCGTCGGGCAGCAGCATCACGTTCTCGGCCTCCTGGTCCTTGCCCCACTCCTCCATCACGAACGGGTCGTTGACCGATACGCAGACGACGCTGTCGATGCCGTGGGTCTTGAACACTGGAGCCAGTTCGTTGTAGCGCGGCAGGTGAGTCGACGAGCAGGTGGGCGTGAAGGCGCCTGGCAACGAGAAGACGATGACGTTCTTGCCACCGAAAAGCTGGGCACTCGTCACGGTGGCCCAGTCTCCGTTTCTGCGGACCTTGAAGCTCACGTCGGGAACGAGTTGCCCTTCGTGATTGGGCAGATTCAGGTCGGGCATGGCGTGGCCTACGGTGTGATCGGACGTTTCGGCGAACGTCCGGCGCGGGCAATTCGCGCGCCCGATGCCCCTCCCTCAACCCATGTGCAGGCCGCCGTTGACCGAAAAATCGGCGCCCGTCGCGAAGCCCGATTCTTCCGATGCCACCCACGCGACCATCGACGCGATGTCTTGTGGCGTGCCCAAGCGCTTGACCGGAATGCCGGCGACGATCTTGTCCAGCACTTCCTTGCGGATCGCCTTGACCATGTCGGTGGCGATGTAGCCCGGGCTGACGGTGTTGACCGTCACGCCCTTGTTCGCCACCTCCTGCGCCAGCGCCATGGTGAAGCCGTGCATGCCGGCCTTGGCCGCCGAGTAGTTGGTCTGTCCGAACTGGCCCTTTTCGCCGTTGACCGACGAGATGTTGACGATCCGGCCCCAGCCGCTCTCGACCATGTCGTCGATGACCTGTTTAGTGACGTTGAACAGGCTGGTGAGGTTGGTCTCGATCACCGCGTCCCAGTCGGCGCGGGTCATCTTGCGGAACATGCCGTCACGGGTGATGCCGGCGTTGTTTACCAGTACGTCGACCGGGCCGTGCTCGGCCTTGACCTTGACGAACGCGGCGACGGTGGAGTCCCAGTCGCCCACGTTGCCCACCGAGGCGTGGAAGGCGTAGCCGAGCGCCGACTGCTCGCTGAGCCACTTGGCGTGGTCCCGGCTCGGCCCACAGCCGGCGATCACCGTGAACCCGTCGGCGTGCAGGCGCTGGCAGAGAGACGTGCCGATGCCGCCCATGCCACCGGTCACGTAGGCGACCTTCTTCTTGCCGGTCATGTCGGTTCGATCCTCAACGTTCGACGCACATGGCAACCCCCATGCCACCGCCGATGCACAGCGAAGCGATGCCCTTCTTCGCGTTGCGCTTGCCCATCTCGTGAAGCAGCGTCACCAGGATGCGGCAGCCCGAGGCACCGATCGGGTGGCCGATGGCGATGGCGCCGCCGTTCACGTTGACCTTGCTCGTGTCCCAGCCCATCGCGGCATGCACGGCGCAGGCCTGTGCGGCGAAAGCCTCGTTGATCTCGAGCAGGTCGAGGTCGGTGGCTTTCCAGCCGGCGCGCTGCAACGCCTTCTGCGAAGCCGGCACCGGGCCCATGCCCATGAAGGCCGGGTCGAGGGCCACCGTGGCGTAGCTCACGATGCGCGCCAGCGGCGTGAGGCCGAGCTGCTCGGCGCGCCTGGCGGTCATCACGACCACGCCAGCGGCGCCGTCGTTGAGGCCCGACGCATTGCCAGCCGTCACCGAGCCGGCCTTGTCGAACGCCGGCTTCAGGCCCGCGAGAGCTTCGGCGCTGGTCTTCCGATTGATGAACTCGTCGGCCGCGAAGACGATGGCGTCGCCCTTCTTCTGCGCGATGGAGAACGGCACGATCTCGTCCTTGAAGCGGCCACCTTCCTGTGCGGCGGCGGCCTTCTGTTGCGAGGCGAGCGCGAGCGCGTCTTGCTGCTCGCGGCTGACTTCGTACTTCTTCGCCACGTTCTCGGCCGTGATGCCCATGTGGTACTTGTTGTAGACGTCGAACAGGCCGTCGGTGATCATCGAATCCACCATCTTCCAGTCGCCCATGCGCTGGCCTTCGCGCGAGCCGAGCAGCACGTGCGGCGAGAGGCTCATGTTCTCCTGGCCACCGGCGATGCCGATCTCGTAGTCGTTGTCGCGGATTGCCTGCGCGGCCAGCATCACAGCCTTGAGCCCCGAGCCGCACACCGCGTTGATGGTCAGAGCCGGCACGCTCTGCGGCAGCCCGCTCTTGACGACGGCCTGGCGCGCAGGGTTCTGGCCCGAGCCGCCGGTAAGCACCTGGCCCAGGATCACCTCGCCGATCTGGTCGCCCGCGAGCTTCGCGCGTTCCAGCAGGCTCGCGATCACGGCCGCACCGAGTTCGGGCGCGGGCGTCTTCGAAAGGGTGCCGCCGAATTTGCCGACGGCCGTACGGGCCGCGGCGACGATGACGATGTCGGTGGTGCTCATGAGTCTCTCCTTGGAAATGAAATGCGGGCGCCCGGCCCGCTCGTTGAAATGCGGGCGCCCGGCCCGCTCGTTCAGGCTTTTTCCTTGACGTATCTTCCGGGTGCCGGCTCGATCGCCTTCCATGTGCGATTGCCCGGTGCCTTCGGCGCGGCCACCTGCTTGCCGCCGAACTCAGCAAGCCACGCCGACCAGTCGGGCCACCAGCTGCCCGCGTGCTCGGTGGCGTGTTCGAACCAGGCGTCGGCCGTGGCCGGCAGTGCGGCACCTCGGCCGATCCAGTGGCTGCGCTTGTTCTTGGCCGGCGGGTTGATCACGCCGGCGATGTGACCCGAGGCGCCGAGCACGAAGCGGCGCGAACCCGAGAGCACATCGACGTTCCGGTAGGCGCCCTTCCACGGCACGATGTGGTCTTCGCGCGAGGCGTAGTTGTACGACGGAATGCCGATCGCGCCGAGGTCGACGGGCTGGCCGCACACCGTGGTCTTTCCCGGCACCACCAGATTGTTCTCGAGGTAGGTGTTGCGCAGGTACCAGCAGTACATGGGGCCCGGCAGGTTGGTGCCGTCGCTGTTCCAGTAGAGCAGGTCAAACGGCGGCGGCGTCTCGCCCTTCAGGTAGTTGCCGACGACGTAGTTCCACACCAGGTCGTTCGGCCGCAGAAAGCTGAAGGTCGTGGCCAGCTCCTGCCCCTTGAGCAGGTTGCCGCCGTTCGGGCTCTCGGCCCCGAGCGTCATCTCGCGCAGGCGTACGCCCGGCTCGTCGATGAAGATGTCGAGGATGCCGGTATCCGAGAAGTCGAGGAAGGTGGTGAGCAGCGTCATGCTGGCGGACGGCTTCTCGCCACGCGCGGCGAGCACGGCCAGCGCGGTTGAGAGAATCGTTCCACCGATGCAGAAGCCCAGCGTGTTGATCTTTTTTTGCCCGGAGATCTCCTGCACGAGTGCGATGGCGCGGATGGCGGCGTGCTCGATGTAGTCGTCCCAGCTGCGCTGGGCGATGGCCTCGCCGGCGTTCTTCCAGCTCAGCACGAACACGCGGTGACCTTCGGCCACGGTGTAGCGAATGAGCGAGTTCTCGGGTTGCAGGTCGAGGATGTAGAACTTGTTGATGCACGGCGGCACGAACAGGATCGGCCGCTCGTGGACCTTCGCGGTGAGCGGCTTGTATTCAAGCAACTGGAACAGCTCGTTCTCGAACACCACCGAGCCTTCGGTGGTGGCCACGTTGCGGCCGACTTCGAACGCGCTCTCGTCGGTTTGCGAGACATGGCCGCGCTGCATGTCTTTCCACAGGTGCGACATGCCCTGCATCAGGCTCTCGCCCCGCGTTTCGAGTGCCTTCTGCAGCGCTTCGGGGTTGAGCGCGAGAAAGTTCGAGGGTGACGTGGCATCGACGAACTGGAGCACAGCGAATTCGATGCGCTGCTTGGTCTTCTCGTCGGCCTCGAGGCCGTGGGCGAGGCGCGTCAGGGCACGCGCGTTCAGAAGGTACAGCTCAGCCGCGAAGCTCGCGCCGGGTTGCGCCAGCCACGCCTTGCCGCCGAAGCGTCGATCGGCGATCGCGGGCGCTCCCTGCACGGCCGGCTGGAGCACGCGGTTCCAGATCACTTCGGCTTCGCGCAGATAGTCGGCCTGAACCTCCAGCACGAGCTCGGGTGGCATGTGCACTGCCGCCATGCCCTCGTGCACCGTCAACGGGGCATCGTCCGACGCGGGCTTGGCGGGTTGGCTGCGCTTGTTCTTCTCCATCGATGCATTATCGCGGCGGGGCACTTGGCCCTGTCGGGAAAAGTATGTACGTGGTGGCGATCGCGTGGCTGTACGTCGTGGTGCTGATGGCGCTCGCCGAAGGCGTGTCAGACCACGGATCGTGGCTCGGCGCCAGCGTCACGCTCCTGTTCTACGGCCTTCTGCCGCTGGGCATCGTGCTCTACCTCATCGGCACGACGTCGCGCCGTAAGGCGCGGCAGGCGCAGCAGGCCGCTTCAGCGACGAGCGGCGTCGAGAGCGATGGCGGCGGCCATGCGCCCGGTGACGCCATCGCGCCGGAACGAAAAGAACCGTGACGGCTCGGTGACGGTGCACCCGCCGCAGCCGTCGATTTCCACCACGCCCGCTTCGGCCAGGCGATCGCGCGCGAGACCGGGCAGGTCGCCCAGCCAGCGGCCCGGTCGGCCGGGCCGGAAATGCCGCGAGCCGCCGCTCGCTCCGATCGCCGACCCGTGCGGATCGACACCGAACGCTGCGAGCACCTCGACACCGACCTCGAATCGCTCCGGCCCGATGCAGGCGCCCAGCCACGCCACGACATCGCCCGGTGCACATTCGGCAGCTTCTGCGACGCTCTTCGCCGTGGCCTCGACCACATTGGCCGCGAGCCCGCGCCAGCCGGCATGCGCCGCGCCCACGGCGCGGCCGTTGCGTGCAGCGAACAGCAGCGGCAGGCAGTCGGCCACCTGCACGGCGCAGGCAATGCCGGGCACGGTGGTAACCGACGCGTCGGCCGCGTGGGGCGGCGCACCCGCCACCACGTCGGCAGCGGCGAGGCGCACGACACGCGCACCATGCACCTGGTTCAGCCAGACCGGCGCGGCGCCGATGGCCTCGGCGAAGCGCGCCTCATTCGAGAAGACGTTCGCATCGTCGTCGCCCAGCCCGTGCCGCAGGTTCATCGACTCGAACCGGCCGCCGCTGCAGCCGCCTTCGCGCGTGGACATCAGCGCACGCACACCCTCGATGCGCCAGCCTGGCGCGAGCCAGCCGGCGGGCACGCTCACGCCGCGTCGGGGCAGGCCGAGGGCTGCGTGGTCGAGAACGCGGTCTCGGCCATGCAGGCCTCGAACACGCGCATCACGGTCGGCACGTGGTCGGTGCGGCAGTCCATGCGCCGCGCGTTGAAGATCTGCGGCACGAGCACGCAGTCGGCAAGGCCGGGTGCGTCGCCATGGCAGAAGCGGCCGGTCTGCAGGTGGCCCGCCAGCTGCCGTTCGACGACCTCGAGACCGGTCTCGACCCAATGTCGATACCAGCGGTTCTTCTCGTCTTCGGAGACCTTGAGTTCGCCGGTGAGGAAACGCAGCACGCGCAGGTTGTCGAGCGGGTGGATCTCGCAGGCGATGTCGAACGCGATCGTGCGCACGCGGGCGCGGCCGAGCGCATCGGCCGGCAGCAGCGGCGGCGCGGGGTGCGCTTCGTCGAGGTATTCGATGATCGCGAGCGATTGCGTCAGCGTGGTGGCTGCGGCGTCGTCGAGCTCGAGCGCGGGCACGAGTTGCGCCGGCGCGACGGCGCGAAACGCATCGCTCGTCTGTTCGTTCTTCACCAGGTGCACCGGCACGTAGTCGTACGGCAGGCCCTTCAGCGCGAGCGCAATGCGCACGCGGTACGAGGCCGAGGAGCGGAAATAGCTGTAGAGCTTCACGACGACGACCGCGTACGCGTCAGACGATTCGCAGCTTCAGCCGGCCGACGCCGGGAAGGTTCGCGTCGAGCAGGTCGCCCCTTTCGACCGCGGCCACGCCTTCGGGCGTACCGCTGAAGATGAGGTCGCCGGGCTGCAGCTCCCACGCTGCCGAGAGGTGCTCGATGATCTCGGCGATGTTCCAGATCAGCTTGCCGATGCTGCTCTGCTGGCGCATGGTGCCGTTGACCTCGAGCACGATCGGCGTCTCGGCCGTGATGCTGCACTCGGCCGCACGCTTGATCGGCCCGATGGGCGCCGAGAGGTCGAAGCTCTTGCCGATGTCCCACGGACGGCCGAGCTTCTTGGCCTCGCCCTGCAGGTCGCGCCGCGTCATGTCGAGCCCGATCGCGTAGCCCCACACGTGCTTCATCGCGTCGGCAGCGGCGATGTTCTTGCCGCCGGTGCCGATGGCGACCACGAGCTCGACCTCGTGGTGCAAATTTTTCGTGAGGCTCGGATACGGCATGCTGCCGGTCTCGCCCTCGGCGACCGCGATCACCGAGTCGGCCGGCTTCATGAAGAAGAACGGCGGCTCGCGGCCGGTGAACCCCATCTCGATCGCGTGCTCGACGTAATTGCGGCCGACGCAGTAGATGCGGTGCACGGGAAACGTCTCGCCCAGATTGCCGGCGACCGGCACGGTGACATGGGCGGGCGGCGTGAAGACATGGCTCATCGGGCGATGATGCCACGCACCCCCTCCCGTTCGCAGGCGCCGTCACTACACTGCCCAGCCATGTTCACACCGCGCACCATTCAGCATTGCCGGGCCTGCGGAGCGCCGGTCGTCTACGCCGTTCCGCCCGGCGACAACCGCGAGCGGGCCACCTGCACGCGCTGCGGCACGGTTCACTACGAGAACCCGCTCAACGTCGTTGGCACGCTGCCGGTCTGGGAAGACAAGGTGCTGCTCTGCCGCCGCGCCATCGAGCCGCGGCTTGGCCTGTGGACGCTGCCGGCCGGCTTCATGGAACTCGGCGAAACCGTCGCGCAGGGCGCCGTTCGCGAGACCACCGAAGAGGCCGGCGCGCGCATCGAGTTGCAAGGTCTGTTCTCGATGCTCGACGTCGTGCGCGTGGGCCAGGTCCACTTCTTCTATCGCGCCCGCATGCTCGACCTCGATTTCTTGCCCGGCCCGGAATCGCTCGAAGCGATGCTCTTCACCGAGGCCGAGATCCCCTGGGAGGAGATCGCCTTCCGAACGACTAAGCGCACGCTCGAGCTCTACTTCGCGGATCGCCGCGCCGGGCACTTCGAAATGCACTGCGGCGAAATCGCGTGACACGTATCGCTGCGCCGCCTGCACGCAACGAGGTGGCAGCGATACGGCTTCTTCTCGCCAGCGAGTTGCTGGTGCAGCCGGAACGCGGCGCGGCATCTCCGCTGATCGGCAAGGACGGCGCGCTGCTGGCGTGGCTGGCCATCGAAGGGCCCACCTCGCGCGAACGCATGGCCCGCTTGCTCTGGCCGGAAAGCGACGACGAGGCCGCCCGCAACGCACTGCGCCAGCGCATCTTCAAGCTCCGCAAAGTCGCTGGTGGCGAGATCGTCGTCGGCCGCACGACGCTGGCGCTGGCGGCCGGCATCGCGCACGACCTCGACGGCTCGGCGCACCTGCTGGGCAAGGCCGACGCGCGGCTCACCGGCGAGCTCGCCGGCTGGCTGGATCAGCAGAGGCAGCAGCGACATCTCGGTGCCCGGCAGTTGCTGATCGACCGGATCCTGGCCGCCGAAGCGCGCGGCGATCCGTCGGCAGCCCTGCCTTTCGCGCACGAACTTCTCTCGCTCGACATGCTGTCGGAAGACGCTCATCGACGGCTGATCCGGTTGCACTACGCGGCCGGCGACCGACCGCTGGCC
>Ga0209512_1002469_pt1 | contig 19576 bp, 16 predicted proteins | sample frozenSSSSmetaG_FD_184142 | JGI IMG/M metagenome (GOLD analysis project Ga0209512, IMG submission 184142) | Glacier valley bacterial and archeal communities from Borup Fiord, Nunavut, Canada, to study Microbial Dark Matter (Phase II) -... | ecosystem: Environmental > Aquatic > Freshwater > Ice >... | reverse complement strand
AATAAACGGCGAACTTACTTTATTGTCACCAACAACTGCCCCGTCCCAAAACATATAGGGCAAGGTATTAAGTATCCAGAAAGGACTGGTTATCCCAAAACTCAATAGGACTAATTTGAATGAATCTATCTCAAAAAACACATCTCTAGTATAGATAAATAGAAAAAGTGCTCCTGGAGAAACAGTTACAAAAAAGACCATGACTAGGGTCATGAAAGATAAAGGAGATAATTTATTGAAGTCTAAATTCATATATTTTTTAATTTATAAAACCCTACTCCTCAAATCCCCCACACTCAGCGTATCCATTCCTCGATGTAGCATTCGATGGCAGTTGGAGCAAACCAAAGCCAGATCATCCAGATGCGTTTCCTGTATGCCCTCATACTGATACAGTGGAATCTGGTGATGGCACTCGATAAAGCCCTTACCTAGGTCGCCATATTTTACCTGAAAGTTAAAATCACAAGACTCGCAGTCCAGAGCACCGTATTTCTTTAGGTGCTGTGTTTTCTTGGCTAGTACCAGCTTCGTATCTCTTTCTTTGTATTTGTGGAGTCGGTACATTACTCTTCCCTCCCGGAATTCCAATAATGCTTCTTCAGGTTCTTCATTTATCTCATAGAGTTTCATCCGAAGCTGTGGATCGGCGACAGTAGTTCTAATGGTACTGGCGATTCTGGAAAGTTCATTTCTCTTAGAACTGAACTCATCAAAGACCAGCTTATCAAGCTTGCTGTATGACTGCATTCCTTTTCCATGGTAATCGGGATCTATGGCAAGAAAGTTACTCAGCTTCAGTCCTACTCCATTTGGGTTTCGAAATCTCTCAGCATCTGGACGGATATCAAAAATTGGCAATCTATTGATCACTTCGGAAAGTTCGATTACTGCCGGGTTCCTCCCATGTATCTGACCCGGCTCTAGCTTAAAGTATAGATCCAAGGCAAGGATGATTTCATCCCTGTGCCATTTTGGGTTTCTTTGAGCTGGTATTTTTTCTGTCATTGATTTAGCCAAACTAATGAATTCTTGGAAATTATCTAGCGAAAACTATTCAGTATTTAGTATATCGTTCCCTCATATTTGCTTTTCGTAATTTGTTCTTAGCTTAATAGAGTAAAATCAGATCACTTCTCCCATGCCTAAAGAACTAACCGAGAATCAGCACCTTTTTTTAAAGTATGCTTTTATAGAGCGAAAAAGCTACGATGAGGTAGCTGTGCTATTACAGTTGCCTAGAAATGAGTTTAAAAGTTGGTGGGGGGAGCTTAAGGAAGAGAGAGAAAGACTGAAGCCCATGCGTGATCTTTGGATTAAAAAGTGCGGAGATATTTCTTACGATGAATTTGAATCTGCTTACCTGAATACTGAGCCTCATTGTCATTACTGTGGGATTACTACTGAAAAGATCCAGCAGCTATGGGAAATGAAGCCTGATTTGACCAAGCGTGGTAGAGGCAGGAAGTTAGAGTTGGAGCGTCTGGCTCCTGGGGAGAAATACAGTAACCTTGGGAACCTGGTGTTTTCCTGCTATTGGTGTAATAATGCCAAGACAGATACTTTTACTGAAGCAGAGTTTATGAAGGTTGGGGTGGTGATTAAGGGGATTTGGGAAGAGAGATTGAAGGGAGTTTAAAAGGATTTGGCTTGGCTTCATTTAAAGGTCAATTCCATCAGCCACAAGATTTATTTTTATCTCGTTCTTTTGCCTTGACGCAAAAGAACCAAAAAGTCAAGACGCCAGCAATCTTCCACCCGCTGACCTACCGCACCCTCGTGCTGCGTCACGCCTCCGCGCCCTACACAATGACGATAGTGCTAACTGAATAGCTATGTAGTCTAAGAAGGAAAAATTAAAATCATCAGAGATAAAGAAAACAAAACCTACTATTCAACGTCATTTGTCACCACGAATTCAAATCCGCATGTCTCATTCGGACATTGATGAATTTGAGTTTGGCTACTGGTATGGCTTAGGTCAGCGATTATCTCTGTCCTGAGTCCGCATTGTGGACAGGTGGTGGGTTGGTCTGAGAACAGGAATTGGTGGTTATAGCTAGTTGGATTCATGAAAACCAAAAATTATGATATAAGTTTAGCCCAACTATTATACCTTAAGATCATGGGGTAAAAGCAACCTGTATATCAAGAATGTGGGATATGCTTAAGTTTATGGAATCGGATAATATTGAAATAATCTACAAAGGACATTCCCAAATTGAAATTGTTCTTAGTCCTTATTACTTTTATCCAATCGCAAAGAATCCCCCAACTTCATTTGATGTCTTTTTAATGCAACATCTTAGTTACTCATCCCATTCATGATTAAATCTGAAATACATTCTCTTTTTAAAAGTGTGCAAGTGCCTAAATATCTTGACCAAAAAATCCAAGAATTAGCTCTGGAAATTTTAGACCTGAAGGATATGGGGAAATTAAGAGATACTTTTGACGCTCAAAGATTTTATGATTCCTTAAGAAATTCGGTTAGGTCTGAATATGCTCTAAAAAAACATTTGGGATTGAATTTTAATTTGGATGAAATAAAAAACCGAGTTGAGCCATCCGTTTTATATGAGTTCAATGACCGTGGATGTAAAATTGTCCCATTTTCATCAAATGAATTGCCGAAGATACCAGTGGATCAAGCTATTCCACTTCTAATGGTTTACCTAAAACCAGAAAAATATGCTTACGTAGGAGCAGTAATAACAAATGAACAGGTTGAGAAAATAATTAGAACAAACCAGTCTTCAACTCTATTGGTTGACTTATCTTCTACAGAATTTAATAATATAAATTCTTGGAAATATTTTGACAACGAAAAAGAACTACGTACAATACTAGGTGAGGAATAATAAATAATATTTATCATCCATTTGCATTTCAAAGCCTGTTAACCAGACCTTTAACGAAAGTAGATCAATACTTACCCATCTGTGGCAGAGTCTAAAAAGTCATATAATATTTTCCATCAGATATTTTATAGAAACTTAACTTTTCATTACCATATTCCTCTAATGTGTCAAGAGTGACTGGTTTATATTTAGTTAAGGCTCCGCTTCTTTCTAATTTTCCTTTAAGCCAAATACCAAAAATCTGCAAGCTACCTTTAGATCTAATATTTTTGAAATAATCTCCCTGCGTTCTCATGGGTATTATAAAGCCGTCATCAGTGTAAGCGTCAAAATCACCTTGTGGATAAAACAATTGTGAATTTAGATCATTACTTGCAATCAATTCAATCTCATACCATGGCCTAGGAATAATTTTTCCTGTCTTTTTCGTAAGCCTTCCTTTACCGAAATAAACATTCAGATTGGACTTTTCCATTTGCGCAACTCTATCCAATGGGAATTCAAATTTGGGCAATGATGACTCATCAATCGTAGAAGGATCATACCGTTTCAAGGTATTCCAAATGTGCGCAACCTTATCTAAAACAATTTTTTTCTTGCCAGGAACTGTAATCTCAGCTCTATCAATGGTAATTGCATGAGATGAAGAGTAAAGGTCCTCTAGGAAATTAATGACAGATTGTTTCTGTCTTAAATCTGATACAGGAATCGTGCATTCTATATTTCCCTTCGTTCCACTTGAAGAAAAATTGGAAGATCCAACATATATATTTGAGTCCAACTTATCTTCAAACCAATAAACCTTTCCATGATAGCGCCTTCCATTGGTCACATAGACACCTGATCCATTACCATACTGACTTAATTTATTATGCAATGCATTGGCAGCGTCTAATTTTTTGGCTGTAAGACCTTCATAAAAGGCCATACCTAACAAGAGCTTAGAAACTCCTCCATTTTCAACGATTGTCAAAAATGCAGACTCATAGGCGTGAATGACATCTAATGAAGCATAACCAGAGGCTATGATTGCATTTTTTGCTTTAGAAAATTCATTATCAAGAATATCTCTAAAATCCCCACCGTGGTCTGATAGGTTAGTGAACATTGGCTTTTACTGCTTCTAAAAATTGTTTTATGTGCTTTGCAATTGGTAAAATACCCGCAGGTGGGACTGAATTTCCAATTTGCTTTCTTACCTCCGTTATACTGCCTTCAAAAACAAAATCATCCGGATAGCCAAATAATCTTGCTCTTTCTCTATTTGTTAGAGGCCTTGGTTCATCAAAATGATACCCCCATGTTCCGCCACCACCAGCTGCAATTATTGTTGTAGATGGCTTGTCGGGATGCAATCTTCTATAAACATGGGAAATCATCCCCTTTACATAATGAGGAGAATCTTTAGGAATATCAGTGAAATTTCCACCAGGAGGAATTAGTTTTAATTTCTCTATAGTACTCTCTTGAATATTTTGGTGTTCATTATTAAATTTTACTTTATGAGCATCTTTTAAAGCTTCTTTTGCGGAAACATAATTCCCTGGTGAATGAGTATGGGAAGGTATATCAAAATATGTTTCAACATCCTTTCTCACGCCAATTATCAATACTCTTTCTCTTAATTGAGGAGCTCCATAATTTGCAAAATTAATTAAATAAGGTGTTGTGTTGTAGCCGTACTTTCCTGTTTCCGAAAAATCTTTAATTATTTGAGTAATTGCTTGTTTTTTATTTGCTGTCAGTAAGCCTTTAACATTTTCGGCCACAAACATCAAAGGGTTTTTCATAGATACTATTTCAACGAAGTTTCGATAGAGATTACCTCTATCTGTAGTTATTCCACCACGTTTCCAAATCATCGAAAAGTCTTGGCAAGGAAAGCCTCCTATAACTAAATCAGCATCAGGAATAGCAGAATAATCTAATTGGGTTATGTCACCGTGTACTATGTGATCACTTATATTTTTTGCGTAGGTTTCACATGCCCTTTTATCAAAATCATTAGCCCACTTTATATTAAACCCCGATAAATGAAACCCTAAATCCATACCCCCACATCCTGAAAAAAGTGATATAGTATCTATTTTTTCCTTTAGCTTACTATTTTTAATTTTAGGCAAAGCGATCTCAAATCGTAATTGCGGTTCTTCAACTAAATCATCCATTTTCATATTCAAAATTTTATTTCTCCCTGTGTAGCTTTTTTTGCTGCTATATATTTAGCTTGATCTTCTGCAAAAGAGAAGACGTTTTCCGTACAACCATATTTCTGCGCTTGTTCTACTAAAATCTCTGCTCCATATCGATCACGTACATTTATAAAATCCAACTCAAAAAAGACAGCTAATTCCTTGAGCTTATTAAATGGGAATTTTTTTCTCCCATTTTCAATTTTGCTGATATCTGTAAAAGGAATATTTAACTCACGAGCCAATTGATCCTGTGTTAATCTCTTAGAATCACGGTTTTCTTTTAAGTACTGCCCAAAGGTTGCTAGATTTTTCACTTGCTAGATTTTAACTTGACACAATATTGTCAATATTTACACAATGTTTACAAATAAAGTATAAATTATTTACACTTTTATCTTGACTATTTGTGTCAAAAAAATTTATAGAGAGGGGATTATTTTTCAAAGGCTGAGCCGGTTCAATCTCATACATGCTAGCCACATCTTATTTTCACATTCTTCAGGTACTCGCCATTTTGGCTTAGGGCTTAATGGTATATCATTGGGGTTTTCGGTCTTAGCCGAATGAATTAACAATTGATAGGTCAAAATGCTCCAAAACTTTGCTTAGGCAGATACGGAGATCTTGTTTCACCTCAAAATCCCAAAACCTCAATACTGTCCAGCCTTTGTATTTAAAGAATTCATTCACTTCCTGATCCCGTTGAATATTTCGTTCGATCTTGGCGATCCAGAATTCACGGTTGGATTTGATGGTGTGTTTTCTCTCCTCCCAGTTGTATCCATGCCAGAAGGATCCATCTACAAAGATGACGAGTTTGTATTTTTTCAGGCTGATGTCCGGTTTACCGAATAGAGGGTTCTTTGGAGTTTTATACCTCACTCGGGACAGGTGGTGGGTTGGTCTGAGAACAGGAATTGGTGGTTATAGCTAGTTGGACTCATGAAGGCCAAAAATATGAAATCTATTTCTGTTTGACTGTTGATATTATTCCTCTACTTTGAATGACTATTACTTTTTTTATTAGGCCAATGCAACCACATAATCTAAACTTGCGTAATAAATATTAGTAGTATATTTGAAAAACATTTGGACCGGGGTGTCCCCGATCGGCAAGGAGCTCAGCGTAAGTTGGGCTCTTTGTTTTTTTAAGGATAAATTTTAAGTCCATATACTTTTCCATTTTGTCGATAAAACTTCGGGTATATTAAATCAAAAGCAGGGTTTGCACTATTTGGCTCAATAACATGCCTGGCAGATGGGTATGCAGCCAAATCTGCCAACTGAAGACCATTAATATTCTCCTTTTTGGATTTAAAGGAGATGTGAACTCCATAGGCTTTGAGTCTCTCTTCCGACACATATCCTGTTCCTCTGGAGAGCAGACGCTGAAAATGTTCTTCCAATCGTTTGTCTTCCTTTTTTCCTCGTTTCTCAATAATGATTTCCAATTCAATATTCTTCATTTCTAAACTATCCAGGTAAAAAATCGAGCGCTCAATGATAAAAGAAAGTGCCATTTCATACACATCGTTTGAGAGTTTACCAAACCTTTGGATATATTCTATCTTTCGAATTGCAGAAGCGATGAGAGTATAAGGCTGCTCAGCAATTACCTTGTTTAGCTTATCGTAAAACCACTTTTTCTTTTCAAGATCAAAGAGAATAGCAAATTCCTTATCACACTTTCGGATATCCCTACTATGAAAAATCACCTCCTTCTGTCCCCAAAGCGTAGATTTAATTAAATTTAATTCCTCTCGTATTTTATGGTAATCTACCTGAGACACTAGAACTCCACAGAGAAGAAATACTGGGAAATCAGGATTTAGGCTAGTCAAGCCATGATCTCCACTTTCATCTATAAAGAGGTAATGTTTCATCTGTTTATAATTTGATTTTCAAATGTCAGATGGAATCTCGCATGGTTGATAATCATCCCTCTGTGTGTCGCCTGCGTCATGCTCGATTTCATGTGTTTATTTTTTGATTTTTTCGGTCACTCCGAATAGTCGGGGCAGGCTATGGAATCTCGCATATGGAATAATCATCTCTCTGTGTGTCGTTTTCAATATGCTCGATTTAATATGATTAAAATTAGTCTTTTAAAGGCCATATGCCAGCCCGGCTAACGCCAGTCTGAGGGGGAATCTCGCAGTGCTGATAATCATCTCATTGTGTGACTCTTGAGTCATGCTCGATTTCATTCTATCTCAAACTACTTAGAAATAAAAGCACCTTCTGATTCAAAAGTTGGATATGTTTCTGTGTAGAAATAGGTGGTTTTTCGTTTTTCATTTTAAAAAGATAAAGTTTAGGCAAAAAAAAGCCCTGCAAGATGCGCATGTGAACAGAGGCGTGCAAGGGATTGTTGCATTAAACATAGTGATTTTCATACTGTTAGCCTAATATTTTACCCTTTTTTGATTCTAAAAATTACTAGGTTTAAATGATAAACCTGTTCAACATTTAAGACCCAGAATGACTTTTGCAAACAATTCTATTTTAACCATTTTGTGCCAATGGCTATAAATTTGTTCTTAGGCAATATCTGGTGTTGTTCCCTTGTTGCTCCTATCAGCTTGATTAGGATGGAAACTGCCTTATCAATTTATAAAATGAAATCCAATTGATCCAATATCCTTTTGATACATGCGCCCAACTCCCCTTTCACCTCAAAATCCCAAAACCTCATTATAGTCCATCCTTTTGATTGATAGTAGTCATTGACTTCCAGATCACGCTGAATGTTTCGTTCGATCTTTGCTATCCAGAATTCACGGTTGGATTTGATTGCATGCTTCCGGTTGTCCCAATCGTAGCCATGCCAGAAGGATCCATCTACAAAGACGACGAGTTTGTATTTTTTGAGGCTGATATCAGGTTTACCAAATAGAGGCTTCTTTGGAGTTTTATACCTTACTCCTGCTTGCCATAAGGCTTTCTTTAGAAGTTTCTCTGGCTTAGTATTCTTAGCCCTGATCATAGACATGTTATAGGACCTGGCCTTGGTAGTGTAGAACCCATTTTCCTCGCAGAATTGGGGGATTGCTATTTTGGGCCGTATGTAGGGGGTGTTTTTCAAAGGAGTTAAGGTAGTGGAGAGATCAGTTGCCTTATAGTTTTTGATCGTAATTGAGGGGTAATGGTTATCTCTAGTTAACTACTTTTAAGATTACTAATGTTCTCCATATCTTTTAATCATTACTGATTGTTTTAGGCCATTCTTCTTCTGTTCTTTTGGCTTAGCCCAAAAGAACCAAAAGGCCAAGACGCCAGCAAAGCTTCAGCCCGCAAGGCCATCGCCTGGCTCGCTGCTGCGTCACCCCAGCGCGCCCTCTAAACAAGCTAAGGTGGTAAATAGTGGGTTCCTTATCTTTTTACGAATGCAATCCCTAGTCTAGCATAGCAGTTGATAATTCCTTAATTTCTTACATCACATTAGTAATTATGGTAGCCCTTGGAAGCAGCTGGTTTATTGAAGAAATAGAAAGATGTGAAGAAAACAAACTAGCTCCTAAGTGGGCGAAGGAGATCCGTTTGTTTTTAGTCTTTCTATGATTCAATAAATGAATTGTCCGAAGGCAATTCAAAGCTGATTTCGGGCAAAGACTTTTGGATACTTTTGGTCCCAAAAGTATCAAGAAAAAATCTCACTCACTTTTGTCCAACAGGAGAAATGGGAGTTTGAGTATCTCAGTTTTGGTACGAACAAAACAATCGGAATAAAAAGTATTGATATCTGCACTTTCACTAATCCTCAAAGAACTCTTTTATTTCAATATCCAGTGCCTCCGCAAGCTTTTCTATTACCTCTAGGGAGATATTCCTCTTCCCCTGCTCGATGCCAGAGATATAAGGCCGGTTGAGGCCTGATTTAAGAGCTAACTCCTCTTGAGACAGCTCTTTACCTTTTCTTAGTAGCTTTACTTTTTCTCCAAATATCTCTTTTATGTCCATATATTTTGTTTACTATTGTAAACATTTAAATTTTTTAGTATATTTAGTTATACTAATCACAGCAGCATTTTACTAAAGATATCATGTACAAAAAACATTTACCTGAATTGTTGCCAGAAAACTGGAAGCTCAGTGATCTGGATGAAGCCAATGGCTATGTGGAGTTCTTAGGGTTTGACGGTGAGTTTTTGATTTCTATCATGAAACACCTCGATGAATACCCATCCGATCCCTACTTTCTATGTCTTAACCAGATGAAAGGAATACTGGGTCGATATGATTTTGACAGCCTACACTGGCCAGAATGGTTTGAAAACCCAAAAGAGGCGATGGATTCTGCCTTCAAGCTAATGGAATGGATTAATCAGAACTATGCGGATTTTGTTCCGCTAACACAGTACGTGCTGGTATCCTTAGGTACAGAAGATAGGATTAACTCTGTTTTAAATCACTTTCATGATCCCGTAACAGTCCATGAATTTCAAAACCAAAAACTTGTATTCAGGGAAGTGAAGTTGACATGGGGTGCCACTACTCACTCTGAAGCAGCTTTGAAAGCTATTTCCTTGTTTTACACAACCCAAAGATTCGATACAGAGAACTTGGTGGTGGGGTATTTAACCAATGAAAAGTTTCAGTTAATAGAAGACCTAAGGCCTGCAGTATTGGATCAAATAAAACAACGTCCTTTTTGAAAAGTAAAACATAAACATCATGAAAGCAATTGAAGAAAACCCAATCATGCCCAAGCGTGGTCATTTGGTCAAGTTTCATACACCATACCATGACGAAGATCCAAAGCAGTTGTATTTACTTCTCGAGGTATTTGAGTCAAATGATATCTACAAAACTCGGGCAGATATTCTAGCCTTGGGTACAGGATTTTCCTTTCCTCCTATCAGTAAAGTGAATCTGGAGGACTTGGAAATTGTAAACTGGAATACTTCAGAGCTAATAGGGCATCATGCCACTGCACTTACTAAAACAGGTTCGAATGTGTCCGGAAAAATAGTCCATATTCTGGAAGAGGAAAATGCCAAGGCACCCCTCCAAACTTTGAACATCCATGTAATGCTAGAAGATGAAAGCGGGGAAATGACCGTTGGGGAATTGCTGTTGAATTCTTTTAGACAGCAGACTGGAAAAACATATTTTTAAAGGATTCGGCTAAAGCCCCGTTTGGGAAGGTATCTACAATTAGGAATGGGCTGAAGCCACATTCCTATTGATAGCAATACCAAACTAAAATCGGAGCAGTGCCCCATCAATTCCCTCCATCTTCAGATGGTGGTTAAAAAAAATTCTGCCATCGTTTTCCGGCTTTAGCCCAAGTATTCTTTCCACTTAGGAATGGGTTGAAGCCAATGAGTATCAACTGGGAACTGAACGAGCCTATTCCTCCATTCCTTTACCAGGCATCAGCAAAGCTATCGGCGGGATGATCTTGAAATTTTGGCTAAAGCCCCATTGTAATTGTTATATTCAATGGGAATGGGCTGAAGCCACATTCCTATTGATAGCAATGCCAGACTAAAATCGTAGCAGTGCCCAATCAATTCCCTCCATCTTCAGATGGAGGTTAAAAAAAATTCGGCCATCGTTTTCTGGCTTTAGCCCAAATATTCATTCCACTTAGGAATGGGTTAAAGCCTATGAGTATCAACTGGGAGTTGAACGAGCCTATTCCTCCATTTCTATACCAGGCATCGGCAAAGCTATCGGCGGGGTGATATTGGAATTTTGGCTAAAGCCGGATTGTAATTGTTATATTCAATGGGAATGGGCTAAAGCCACCTTCCTATTGAACTAGCAATGCCAAACTAAAATCGGAGCAGTGCCCCATCAATTCCCTCCATCTTCAGATGGTGGTTAAAAAAAATTCTGCCATCGTTTTCCGGCTTTAGCCCAAGTATTCATTCCACATAGGAATGGGCTATAGCCGCATTCCTATAAATTATGTAGTGTTTATAGGGGAAGGAAATCTTCAGGATCATTATGGTTCGAAGCCTATGAGTATTAACTCGGAAATTAACGACCCCATTCCCCCTGTTCTTTACCAGGCATCGGCAAAGCTATCGGCGGGGTGATTGGGTTAAGGTATAAGCTCTTTTAGATTTTACTTACCCCGGTTTGGTATAAAAACTAAAATAGGAATGTGTTAAAACCACATTCCTATTTGTTGAGCAGGGATTTATTTCTTCAAAAACTCCAGCAATAATTTATTCAATTCCTCTCGATGCGTGAGGTTTAACCCATGTGGTGCTCCTGGGATAAGGTGGTATTCATTTTTGGCAATTCCTTCAGCAGCCTGCTTTGCCGAGGTCTTGTAAGGCACAATATTATCTGCATTTCCATGCACAATCAGTGTGGGCACATCTACATTTTTCAGTTCATCCCTAAAGTCGGTAGTTGCCCAAGCTTCTGCTGTCTTGATGGTGGCTATAGGGGAAGCGTGTGAAGCTATGGAAAAGTCATAATCCAAATTCGCCTGGCTCACCCTGTCGTTTAGCTCCTGGAAATTATAGAAGTTCTCGTGAAAGCCTTTCAAAAATCCAATTCGATCGGACTTCAATGCATCCATAATGCCATTCAGATCTTTTTGAGGAACTCCATCAGGGTTATCCTCTTTTTGGGATACCAATGGAATAATAGAGGAGATCAAAGCTGCCTTTACCACCCGATCACCTTCGTAATCGGTAAAGTAGCGGACTACTTCTCCCCCTCCCATACTGAAGCCTACCAGGGTGACATGATTCAGGTCCAACTTCAATATCAACTCTCGCAGATCCATTGTTAAATCACTGTAATCATAGCCTTCTAGTGGTTGGGATGACTTGCCAAAGCCACGTCTATCGTATGCGATCACCCGGTATCCGGCATCTACCAACCTAGAGATCTGTCCTTCCCAGGCCTGATGGCTTAATGGCCAACCGTGAATTAAAATTACAGGATCTCCTTTTCCATAATCCTGATAGAAAATTCTGACTTTTTCTTTTCCTTTTTCATGTTTTAAAAATGGCATATCTAGCTAGTTTGGTTTATGCAGCATAAAGTCCAAAAGCGATGCCATCACAGAATAAAGGTTGTTTGCCATTTGAAGGAGGATATTCAGTTTTTGTCAGCAGAATCACTACCCTTTTCGGGAAGATAATTCCCTATCTGGTTTAGGGAATTTGGTGTATATCGTATAGTCCTGAATAAGTAGAAACAGGTTTATAATTTACAAGGCCGTTCGTGTGACACGAACGGTGGCGGCAGGAACGCAAAAAAATTAGTGGAAATAGGTGAAGTAACTGTTTCATGCCCCAAAGTAGGAAATGGGTAATTTAAAACATGACTACCCAAAACGAACCACTGGATGTTGGGGAGGTCCTACTGAAAGACTGATTCTTCCCTAGCTGGATTACTATAAACTACTTTTCTTATCTCATTTTCTCATTTTTCTCTTTCTTCACTTTAATTATTCTGCGTCTAAAAATTAAGTATATGATAAGGATAACAACGGGAATAACTATAAAAATGACCACGTTACTGGTCCTGGAAAGGTCAATTGGGCCTGTTGGTTTTGGTGTATTCTGTGGTATTTGGGAATAGGATAATCCTGTGGTTAAAAGGAATGCAAAAAGAAAACTCGAAGCGGTGGAAATAAATCTTTTGTAGTTGCTCATTGTCATTGCTATTAGGTTACTGTTTTTTCTGATTATCCGCAGTCTTGCCAGTACCCAAAATTTCTTTGCTCACCCGGTCAGAAGACCGAAGACGCCAGCCCGACTACTGGCGGGGGTGACCGAAGTGGCCTAAATTCTTGAGTTGACCAAATCCTATTATGCTTTTGGTTCTTTACTGGTAACAAAGCGGATATACATACTGTTTTTTTAATAAAAATCGATTGAATCTTAAAACTGGATAAACGATTGATCTTGAGAGCATAGTATGCACAAAATTCAATCCGATAATGATTGTTCGGTAGCTGAACGTGAGGGCTTTATTACTAAAGGATTTCCAAGCGTCGTTTTATCTACTCCACAGGCCTTTTTGAGGCCTATGAAGCACTAAAAGTATGATGTTCGCTAAGTTGTGATGTTGGCATTCACCGGCCAAGTTTGTATTTCAATTAGAAAGAAAATGCCAAGAATGGGGAGAAATTGCCATTGCTGGGATGGAGGCCGAAGAATTAGAAAATTTGGCTGGATCCCTAATCCTACATCCTGAAGGGTTGAGAGCTTCAGGATGTAGGAGATTCTATCAATTAAGTGAATAATACGGAAATATCGCAAGGCTCTCCTAGTTAATCAAATCACTTAGTTAATGTGCGCCCCCTCTTGTTAAGTGATAAGATCATCATCACTTAATTCGGTTAGTTAAGATACCTCACCCTGACATCATTGCTTTGGGCTAATGACATAATCTACCGCAGGCCCAGGTGCTGCTACCTGATACCCACAAGAAAAGCATGCGCTGTATAACCTACAATAAAGATTACCAGGTCAATCTCACCAAAGACACACCCTGACTAGGCAAGTCAAATTCTATTTGGGCTTTGCCTTCCTCTACATTAATCCATTTAGGTGAGGTGATCAGTTTGAGCTGTCCTGCTTCCTCAAGCTCAGAAATCTGCTCTTGGGTTGGATTTTGTGGTGAGCCCATATCCTTCCAAACCTGATAGGAATTGCTGTGATTTTTATCCACCCGATAATGATGTATCAGCACCTTATTGACTGGAATATTTCCAAGAGTCAATTTTATTGGAGCTGTAGGCATTTCCTTGTCGTCATCATGGTAGTTCCAAACCATAACAGCTGCAGACTTACTATCTACGGTTGCAAAAGCATTGATATCCTGAGCAGCTCTACGTACACTTGATTGGAGTATGCTATCCAGATTATAGGCGAACGTATCAGTACCTGAATTTACCCCACCGGAAATAGAGACTCGCTGTCCACTCATCATTCCAAACATGCGAAACACATTCAGTACAGGTTTGTCTACACCATTGGTAGCCATATCGCGGAATCCTGCAAACCATTTCTGATCTTCAAATTCAAATCCCCAGGTCACAGCTCCTAGAAAATTAACCCCATGGCGATCTGCCAGCTCATATTTTCTGGCAAATGAAGCCGCTGTATAACTGGAATACATAGTTCCGTTTCGATAAGCATTATGCGGGTAATCTGCCTCAGAACAGGCAGCGCATCCTTCGGGGTCAGATTCACCGATCACTATTGGTAAGTGCTTCAGTTCAGGATAGGAGGCAACAATTTCGAAGCCTTTGTCGATGTCATTCAATTGATTTCTCAATCCCATCTGCACAATTCCATCTACTACTTTAGGACTTCCTTTGGCATGAAAGGTTATAAAGTCGAGAGGAGAACCCGTTTTTCCAGTCGCGTAGTTTTTGCCTGAAATAACGTGATCCAAAAAAGTAGTCAGGAATTCCGCAGCTTGATCCCATCCCGGTCCGGTTGTTTCTGGGCCACCAATTTTAGCAGTTGGCAAGGCTCTTTTTACCGCATCGGCAGTGAAGTCATACAGCTTGATGTATTCCTCGGTAGTTCCTCTCCAATAGCCGATATTCGGTTCATTCCAAAGTTCCCAGTACCAGGATTCTACCTCCTCCTTACCATATCGTTCCACACTATGTGTTACCCATTGGAACACCAATTCAGCCCACTTATTATAATTGTTTGGAGGATATGCCCAGCCCGTGTAAATATCATTATACTCTGCACCCGGCTTCCAATAATGACGATAAGGTTCTGGCTGGGTAGATAATGCTTTGGGCATAAATCCAATTTGGGCAAGAGGCTTCATTCCTCTTTCTATATAGGTATCAAATATTTGATCAATTATGGTCCAATCATAAATAGGATTTCCATCACTATCCTCGGTGTAGGTGTTTGTCGATCCCCATTTCAATGCGGCTCTTGGTCCTTCATCGGTGACCAATAAACTGTGCGCTCTTACATACACGGGAACAGGGCTGAGATCTGCTATTTCAGAAAGCAGTTTCTTGCCGTCCTTCATGTAGGTGTAATTAGGCTCATCATATCCCCACCAAGCCCAAGCTGGTTGCATGGGTCCTATTTCCTTTGAAAGATCAATGTTGAAATGGACAGGCTCTTCATTTCTGATATCCTTTTCCTGCGCGATGCTGATGTTTATACTAGCCAGAATGGCGAATAGAGACAGGATAAAGCCCCGTAGTTTAAAAAGGGACACAGTAGGTTTATCGTTCATAGGTTTATGGGTTAGTTAATTAATAAAAGCAAAAGCGATCTGAGCCTAAGTTATAAACATATGTTTCTAACAGCCCAATAGTTGAGGGAGGAATTTCATTAAATAAAAATGCTTTGGTAATTTATAAATGATGCTAGGCTAGACAGATGAATATGGTAGATAATCTCAGATGAATTCTTCGCTGAAATAATCCCGGTAAGTGTAGTCAAATCGCTCGTGGTGACAGGGTGGGATTTTCCTTCCCTGCAGTCTGCCCAAGGCAGAATTCTTTTTTAGGAAGATTTCTTAGCACCTAGCAGTCGGGAGTATTTGCCTTTTCTATCTCATCCCTCCTTCTTCCTGATATCGATTTGCTCATCGGTACAGGCTCTCTTCCTTAAGGAGAGGGAGATTGCTTCTGCTAGATTGTTGGAATGTGCTTCAAATAGAGCCGAAGGGGGCTATTGTAAGAAAATCCCCCTCTGAGAGAAGCTTCTTCTACTCTCAATTGAAGTTCTATTTGGCACTGGTTGAAGTTTGGTCTAATTAGAGGTCAACTTATTTCTCTCCTTGAACTGGAGTTCGAGATACCATTACCTTCCAAACTTTATTAGAAGCTCCAGATTTACCACTGCCAAAGGTTGAAGGAGATATTTCGTAAGATTCGATTCCTCCATAGATATATCCAATATGCACTGGTTCTGAACTATTAAAGGTACTTTCTCCATCGATTACATCTGTTTCCATGCCATTAATGGTTACATACCTGGCATTGCTATTGGGAACAAATTCTGCTTCAGCTCCATAAAAAAAGTTGGATGGAAAAACGTTTGACAGGGTGTCAAATGAACTTGCTTTCGTCGATAGATTGTACTTAGCATAGCCCAATGTGTTCGTAAATCCAGATAAGTCAGCATCTGGCTTCCCATTTCCTATGCCTCCCGGTAAGAAGGTATGAAGTTCTTTGGATTGAGAATCATAGATTACAAAATCAGGGCAGGAATAAATATTACAATTCTTCTGATCATACTGTGCATCGATCACATATTTCTCTACTCCGTCAGGAGTAATGTAAATGGCATCGTTCCAAGCGGCCAATGTTTCACCATATTTGAATACTCCACCCAGTAGCGCAAAGTTGGGAGCAAGGTTATTGTCCTTGTCTAGATAAAGGGAAGGTACAATGGGTAAGTCTCTTCTTCTGAAAACAGAAGTGCTATCTGCTTTTTTCGGATTATTTAGCAATTCGGCTGGAGAAATATCACTTATAGTATCGGTTACCGTTGCTGTAAGAGCGAGCGTGCTAACATCCTCTGAGAAATTGAATTCGTAGACACTGTTTAAATAGACTTGTGCAGTATCAAAATTATGTCCTGCAGCCAAATAAAATTTGTTATTTAACTTTTTCATTTCCGCACCAGTAGCCCTCAGCGTTGGATTGTTTCCAAATTTAAATAGGTCTTCCCATTCTGTAACAGTTAGATTCCAGTCCTGGTTAGTAATTCTCATTAAGAGTGGAACGTTTATTTTGGCTATCTCATCAGATGTGGTGTAGTTATTCTTAGTTGGGGTTTCGCTTAAAGGAGGTCCATACCCTCCAACTACATATAGGTAATCCCCCGATTGTACGACTTGAGGATTAGTACACATAAAGATCCTGCCGTGCTCAGCCAATAGATCTCCAACTTTTTTACAGATCGCCTGAATATCTTCGGTCTCCCCATTAGCTCCTGTTGCTATGGAGCGAACAGTGCTCAACATGTCCGAATAGTTAAGAAATGATTGGTTTCCTGTTGTGGGATTGAACGTATAAATAAAGGGATTAAATGATTTAGGGGGGAAAGACTTTAGTGAATAATCCGCATTTAGATTGTGTAATCCACCCAGTGTATCATTCCCGTTCGTTCTTCCTGCAAAAAGTAGCCAATCATCTTGGATCCTGGCATGCGCGAAGGACTGCAACGCAGGAGCAAGATATTCTTCATTAACAGCTTCTATCGACAGGGAATAGGTATATAAAGTTGCGCTGTCAGCATTAGCGTTTGAATCGTTGGTTTTATTTCCGCAGGAAGTAAAAAGCCAAGCCAATGTTAAATTAGTAAGTAGACAATAGGTTTTAAGTTTCATTTCGACGTATGTAAAGTTGTGAGCGTTATTTTATTATTGGTACAAAAAATACAAATAGGCAAGATCAACTAGGGTTGCTTATATCCATTATATCTAAGGTTATGTATGTTAAGACAATCATACTTCCTGACACTAATGGGCTGTATAGGCTATATAAAAAGATAGGAAACAATTAAAGTCAAAACATATCTGATCTCACCCAACTCCCGATATCGCGTCACTTATCGGGACAGCCACTTTAGAAAGTGCGCACTAAACTCTGGTCAATTATAATTTCAAAATAATTCTTGTTTAATTTCCAGATTCAATCCCGGAAAATGCTGATAAAAGTTGCTTTATCTACCTCCTACCATCCTTCCCGAAATACTGCAGGACCGGCTCTTCCTTAAAGAGGAGGTGCTGGGCGGTGGTAACTGATAGTTCCCGAATTGCTTTCAACCGGGATAATAGATTTCAAAAACTAAAAGACCTGTGCAAGAAAGTGAATAAAATGATATTTTCCAACGCACAACCTGGCCCCTCACTAAAACAGTCCAATTGACTGTTTTCTTACGCTAGTTCCTCACGTACAGGGTATTTTTTAGTTAAGCTCCTCCCATCCTTCCCGATACGCTGTCGGACAGGATAGCGCGCCATAAATACAAGCTAATGTGGAAAGCGAATTATTATTCGGTTGGAAATACATCGCATTTTAATTAGCAATAAGCGTATTTTCATGCTGCAGTACATGGTTTTTAACCTTGGTCTGAAATTCCTGGGGGGTATTGCCTGTGTGCAACTTAAAAAACCTACTAAAATAGGATCGGTCCTGGAATCCTAAATTAAATGCAATTTCCTTCATCGTATTTTCACTGTGGATAATTTGTCGCTTGGCTTCCAAAATCAATCGATCATGGACCAATTGTACACCCGTCTTATTGAGTTTTTCTTTTAAAATTTGATTGAGCCGCTTGGCGCTGATTCCAAGCTTTCCTGCATAAAAATCAGCTGTACGCTCTTCATGATAGTTCAGCTCAAGCAGCATCATAAACTCATAGATTCGCTTTTCATGAATATCCTGCAAGGTGAAATGATGTTCCTTGAGTTGGATCAATTTCAACAGTAAAACCTTTAATAAAGCCTTAAGCATAATCAGATTCATGGAGCTTTGGTTGTATTCTTCCTCCATCAATTTGTAAACAGCATTCAGACTTTTCGCATTTTCCTCATTTACCTGTAGGCAAGAGAACTCTCCCTGAATGTTGAATATCCTGAACACATCCAGCAGGAACTCCTTTAAGTCATCTTCAAGCATCTCCTGCTTAAAGGAAACCAAAACTCCATTTTTCCCAGCTTTATTAAGCTGATGAACCCTATATGGGGGAATTAAATAAATCCAATCTCCTTTTAAAGTCTGAAAGTCATGTCGGATCGTGTGAAGTGCCTCTTCATTTTTAAGCCACACAATCTCGAAAAACTCCCTTCTTCCCGGATCATCTAAATAGGATGGCGGGCAGTCCGCCAAATCTCTAATATATAAAACCTTGTCCTTAAGCATTGATGTGATTTTGTTGGTTAGATCCAAGAGCCTAATCCCAATTAATTAAGGCTCTCATTCGGATGAGTTTCTATAATGTACCACAATAGTAGACAATTACACCACAGATTCAGCAAGTGTTAGCAAATAATACCACACAACTATCAGATTGTGTAATCAGCTCGGCTTACCTCTGCCTAGCTTTGTACCCACCCAAACAGACGATAACACATAGTAATGGAAGACAGCATAGCAAGCACTTTACAAGATCAACTGGCTCAGGCCTTAAAAGCTATATACCAGGAACATCTACAGCTCCAAGCAGGCTTGGACTACAGCTCACTTGCCAAGCTCATCAATGAAATCAACTCAGCGGATAAAATCTTCCTAATGGGTATGGGCAGAAGTGGATTGATGATGAAAGCCTCCGCGATGCGACTGATGCATTTGGGTTACCAAACCTATGTGGTGGGCGAAACTACTACTCCTGCCATAGGTCAAGGAGATCTATTGATCACTGGTTCAGGTAGCGGCACCACCAAAAGCATAGTAAGGGCAGCGGCTACCTCAAAAGAAGCAGGAGCCAGAAATCTGTGTTTCACTACTGCCATTGAATCTGAACTGGCCAGATTGTCCGATCAAGTGATCGTACTTCCTGCTGCGCAAAAGCAAGAACAAAAGGAACAGCTCTCCACTCAATA